>Ga0247610_10002800_pt1 | contig 19741 bp, 20 predicted proteins | sample 174DNAGHGhighgp2_FD_193483 | JGI IMG/M metagenome (GOLD analysis project Ga0247610, IMG submission 193483) | Sheep rumen microbial communities from Palmerston North, Manawatu-Wanganui, New Zealand - 1742 DNA GHGhigh gp2 | ecosystem: Host-associated > Mammals > Digestive system > Stomach > Rumen...
TTGACTTAAATTTGCAGTTATATACCTCTATATTTTTGGTATCTCCATATTTCATATTATCTAATGTGGATTTAAAAACAACACAATCATCTGCTGATTCAATATATGAATTTCTTATAATAATATTTTTAGAATGATCAGGATCTATTCCATCAGTACATGCAAATTTTCTATTATTTCTAATATCAATTGAATCAATTAATCCATTATTACAGCCTATTAAATGAATAGTCCAAAATCCACTTCTTCTAATATTAATATTTTTAATTTCAAAATTATTACATGCTTCAAAATATATTAAAGGAACTCTAGGATAGAATTTACCATCAATATGATGATCATTTTCTTTTCCATAAAAGATTTCTTCATTTCCATCAATTATTCCATCACCAGATATTTTTATATTTGATTCATTATATGAATAAATAAAAAACATCGTAGGATGACCATTATAGCTACAATCCTTATATGTAGGTATATCTAATTCCTTTGGCATACTAGAATCTAAATAATTAAAATCTAATAGATTATCTGATGCCTTTAATATAGAATCCTTTTCTAAATATAATTCAATATTAGATAACAAAAAAATCATTCCACTTCTATATATTTTATTACTAGAAAATATTAATCTTCCTCCTCCTTTAGAAGATAAATATTTAATAGCTTTATTAATATCATTTGTGGCATTATTAATATCACTTATAAAATCATCAACATATAAATCCAAAATAATCCCTCCCTTTAATATTTATATTAAACTTTTTTTGTTTTTAAATAAATTTTTTACTTGCACTTAGATACTTTATTTGTTATAATTGTTGTTGCATGCGATAGCGGAGGTGAAATCATGGCAAATATTAAACAACAAATTAAGCGTATCCGTACAAATGAAAAGGCTAGATTAGCTAACCAATCATTTAAATCATCATTAAAGTCTGCAATGAAGGCTGTATATGCTGCTGTTGAAGCTAAGGACGTAGAGAAGGCTACTACTGCTTTAAATTTAGCTTATAAGAAGTTAGATAAAGCTGAAGCTAAGCACATCGTTCACAAGAATTATGTTGCAAGACATAAAGCTGAATTAGCTAATGCTGTAAATACATTAAAGTAATTATTATAGATTTTTAACAAAAAGCACCTAAAAAGGTGTTTTTTTGTTTTTATCTTAATAAATATAATTCTAATCCTAAATATTGATCAACCTTACCAGATTTAATCTTATAATCTAAATCCATTAATTCATTTAGATTATTCTTTATTTCATCTAATGATGCAGCCTTTGAATTCTTTAGCATATAATATGCCTTACCACTAGATACATTATATAAATCCATAATAGATTGCTGATCTGCACCACTTCTTGCTAGGTGGTATACATCATACATCTCTTGGAATTTATTTATTAACATAGATATAATATATGAAGGTGGTATATTTTCTATTCTAAAATCATTATACATTTTAAAGACAGCCTTTTTATTTTTAGCTAATACCATATCTATTAGCTGAAATATATTATCCTCAAGAGGCTGTTTTATCATTTTAGATACATCTTTTTCTTCTATTTTTTTATTTTCATCCTTAAAGCAAATTAAGATATCTAAATTATTCCTTAATGTAGCTAGGTTAACTGAATATTTAACAAGCTCAGATAGGGCTTGGCTATCTATAGTATAGCCATTTTTTAATAAATAATCATGAGCGTATGTATCAAGTGGTATATTTTTGATTCTAATATCAAAATATACACTATATTTTCTAACTTTAGCTAAATTATCATTTTTGAAATCTATTTTATCTAGACATGTTAGGACTAATACATTATTTGAATCCTTATTATTCATTACCATTAATAATTCATTAATTTGTCTTTCAGATGCTAAAGCTAATTTGTTTAATGCTTTAGCAATGACAAATTTAGGGTTATCAAATAATGAAATAGTACTTAATTCATCAATGATATTATATATATTATCTTCCTCTAGATCATATCTTGTGACATCAAATTCTAGATTAAAGCTTTTATATATTTCTTCAATTTTATTATTTAATGCCTCTGTATCATCAGAGGAAATAAGATAATTATACATTTCTAGCTCCTTTTAATTTCTTTAATATAATCTGATAATTCTTTAGAGAAATCATCAGGCTTTGCCATATATCTCCAGTTTCCTGTAGGAGTTGATGGAATATTCATTCTTCCATCAAAATCAGTTAAACCTAAATAATCCTGTAAAGGTATAATTACATATTTAGAATTTTGCTTCATCGCAAATTCTATTATCTTTAAATTAGGTCTATCCTTGAATTTAATATCACAAAGCTTATCAACCACTTTTTTAGCCTCAGGCTTTAATTCATAATAAAAAGACATAATTGTTTGATTATCATGAGTACCTGTATAAAATACATTATTTTCTTTATATCCCTTTTTAAGTGGTACATGTTTTAAATCCCCTAGTTCAAATTGGAATATATTCATACCAGGGTAATTACAATCTTTTAATAACTTATTAACATCTGGTGTTAAAAAGCCTAGATTCTCAGCAATAATATTCGCGTTAGGGCATTCTTTATTAATTGCTTTAAATAATGCATAACCAGGACCCTTACGCCATTTGCCACATCTTGCGTTAGGTGAACCATAAGGGATTGAATAATAACCTGCAAAGCCTCTAAAGTGATCTATTCTTAATACATCAAATAATTTAAATGAGTGCTTAACTCTTTTAATCCACCAAGAATATTTATCACGCTTCATATAATCCCAGTTATATAAGGGGTTACCCCATAATTGTCCATCTGAATTAAAATAATCAGGTGGGCAACCAGCCACATTTTTAGGCTCTAGGTTATCAGCTAATTCAAATTGAATTGGTTGCATCCAAACATCAGCTGAATCATATGCACAATATATAGGCATATCACCTATTATTTTTACATGCTTTTTATTTGCGTATTTTTTTAAATTCATCCATTGCTTAAATGCGATAAATTGAATAAATTTATATTCTAAAATCTTTTCGCTATATTCTCTTTTTAGCCATTCTAAAGAAGATGGATTTCTATATTTAAAATCATTATACCATTCGTACCAAGGCTTACCTTCTTGTTCATCCTTTAATACCATATACATAGCATAATCATCTAACCAATAATCCTCATTCTTTATGAATTCTTCTAGCTCTATAGTATATTTTTCTCTATTTAAGAATGCTTTATGAAGCATTATAAAAATATAACTATGAATATTTTCATATTCACATCTATATGTATTTCTTAAAGGAGGTAGGTCTGATTTTTCGATTAATCCATCTTGATATAGCATATCAGGATCAATAAAATATGGATTAAACGCAAAAGCACTTAATGCTGAATAAGGACTATCTCCATATGATGTAGGACCTACAGGTAATATTTGCCATAATGTAACCTTAGATTTAGCTAAAAAATCAACGAAATCATATGCACATTTACCCATAGTGCCACAGCCATATTTTCCAGGAAGGCTTGATATATGTAATAAAATACCAGATTCTTTCATTATTTTTTCTCCTCCTCTAAAATTTCTTCAAATAATTTCTTTTCTTCTTTTGTAAAATTATAATTATCTAATAAATCAGGACGCTTTAGATATGTTCTTCTTAAAGCTTCCTTTTTTCTAAATGTATTTATATTTTTATGATTACCTGATAATAATACATCAGGTACTTTCATTCCCTCAAAATCAATAGGTCTTGTATATTGAGGATATTCTAATAATCCTGTTGAAAAAGAATCATCCTCATGTGATTCTTCTTTAATTGCATTATCTAATAATCTAATAATAGAATCACTAATTGCCATCGCAGGAATCTCTCCACCTGTTAATACGAAATCTCCAATAGATATTTCTTCATCAACAAATGTTCTGATTCTTTCATCAAAGCCCTCATAATGGCCACAAAGAATTACAATTTCATCATAATTCTTTAATTCTTCAGCCTTCTTTTGATTATATTTTTCACCCTGTGGTGTCATCATTATTATATGAGATGAATCTGAAGTATTTGCTCTAATACATCTTGCAACAACATCTACAGCAAGTACCATACCTGCCCCACCACCACATGGTGTATCATCTACATGCTTATGCTTATCTAAAGAATATTCTCTTATATCTATACATTCGATTTCACATACGCCCTTTTCGATTGCTCTTTTAATAATTGATTCATTTTTAAATTCATTAAACATATCTGGGAATAATGTTAATATTTTTATTTTCAAAACAATCCCTCTATTTCATTGATTATTATTCTATCTTCTTTTACTTCCTTTATAAATTCATTCATTATAAAAGGAATTAAATTCTTTTTACCATCACTATTTTTACATACTAAATAATTAGCACTAGGTAATTCTTCTATATCTATACAATTACCCTTTAATTCACCGTTTTGATTATATATATCCTTACCAATTAATTCATCAAAATAATATTCACCCTCAGGTAATATATCTCTATCTAATTCTGATACACATAAAAAATCACTATGGAATTTTTCAACTAGGTTAATATCTTCAAGTCCCTTAAATTGTAAAAGATATCCATCCTTAAATTCTCTTACATTTTCTAATGTAACCTCTATATATTCACCATTATGTAATACATATAATTTATTTCCATTAAAAAAACGATCAAAATCAGTCATAGGAGATACTTTCATATCACCTTTAATTCCATGCATTTTTAAAATCTTACCACATTTAAAATATTTCATAAATTACCCTCATTATACATAAAAATTATATCATAGATATAAATAAAAATAAAAGGATTATGAGAAAAACTCATAATCCATAAATAATATTATTTTGTTAAATCGATGTAGCAGGCAATTCTTATACCACAATCTGTACATTCAACTAAGCTATCTTCAATTGATGCGTTATAATAAATACCATTTGCAGAAATCGATGCGCTATTATATGGAGTACGTAACCAATAATAGCTTTTACCATTTGAATATACCTTAATACCTTGTGATTTAGCATAATCTGTAGGACTAGCTACCTTTTCTTCAACAGAAAAATATTTATTAATATCATATGTTGATAATAAAAACATATAATCATTTGTATCATTACATAAATATGGGCTTTCTAATGTTGCGGAATTAGCACTATTATCTACAAGTGTTTTTTCTATCTTCGATTTATCACTATCACTAAATGATATGTTATAGAAATTATCATTTAACCATTTTCTTATATCTGATAATTCATAATTATTAGCATATCCATTACCACCATTATGATTAAATAATGATGCATAATTATTTACATCCGCAGGATAGAATGGCTGTGAATCTAATAACATATTTGATACTATAAATGCTTTGTTATCTTTAATATCTAATATATTCCATTCTATTTGTTCATATTTAAACCAATATGGAGTATTCTTTTTGTAATCATTTTTATATTGATCTGTTTCTGCTTCTTTTGAAACACTATCAATTAATTTTGTTGATTCAGCTCTTCTATATTCTAAAATAAATACACCTCTATAATCATATGTTCCATCTGAATCTAAATCAATATCTTGGTAATACATATAATCTTCTGTTGTTGATTCTTTTTCATAAAAATGATAATCATATTTTTTCCAATTATAACTATTAGTTTTTGTAGGGATATTACCAGATTTAGAATTCAATTCATTTGAAGTTTTAGTATCAACCTTTGATTGAGGATAATAACCAAGATTAATTTTATCTCCAACCTTATAATTAGTAGCATCAGCTTTTATTTCACTATCAGATCCTAAAACGTCACTATCTATTCCTGATACAATAGGATTATTTTGATTTTGATTATTATTCTTTTTATTACTATTTGTAATAACTATTGGTATAGTAATACCTAAAGCTAATATTAATACAATCATTAATAATATAAATATTAATTTCTTATTATTTTTCTTTTTACTTGGCTTTATTATATTATTACTAGTATTAGTAGTAACTATAGGTGCACTTTTCCCCCTTGGATTTATTACATAATTAGCTTTAGCTTCATCATCTATTCTATCACTAGATATAAATGATAGTGCGTTTTTAACCCATTCTAATATTGCATTTTTATATTCTAAATCTAATTTATCCTTTCCCTTATTTATGCCATAAATAGTTCCTAATAATTCTGAATTAGTTCCTGAATGCCCTTTAAAAATACCATGTAGCTTTTGTAAATTATTATCACTAGTTAATTTACTTTTATATTCAGTATTTAAAAATACTAAATTACATCTAGATTTATATTCATGTGCATACTTAACAGTAACATCATCAGCCTCGCTATACATTGTTTTAAAAGCATCTAATTCATTTAATAAATAGTCGGTGCCACCATTATACACCGCTCCATTTGTTAATCTTTGTGTAATTGTATTATTAGCAATTAAAATAAACAAATTAGATCTTTGTACTGCACCATCGGTATTATGATATTCCATATTTGCATCTGATTTAAATGTAGCATATTTTATTACAAAAGAATAAATACCATTTTCGTACAAAAAATCAGCTAATTCTTTCGCATCTTGATATGTACCACCAGATTCTTTATTAGTACCATGATATGCTATAAATACATCATAAATATATTTAGCCATAAAATCACCTCATTATTCATAATTAAATGAATCTTTAATTAGAAGCCACGTTAGATGTAGACGCCTTTAATCTAAACTTAGTAGCGTCATTTTCTTCTACTTGCCATGGGCCTGTTTCAGAGAAATCTAACTTTAATGTATTTTTAATCCAATTAATATCTACATTTTCACTATTTACAGATTGTAAGTATGTAGATTTATTATCTGTTATAGATGCAACCAAACTATTAACATATGAATTTTTATATGTAATATTAAATGTATCTACTTCAGTTCCAACTGATTGTAATAATGTCGCATTTGTATTTTGAACATAAAGGTTTTCAACAGTTACAGTTGAATTATCACCATTATCAAATCCACCACCACAAATCAAACCAATACCTTCACCAACAACAGCATTTCTAATTACTACATTTTTAATTGTTAAATTAGCATTTTGTCTAATACGGCCAGATAAGAAACCACCATTTAGATCACCACCCTTTATCTCAACATCTAAATCGCAGTTTTCTATTATCACTTCCGGTCTATTTGTAGATGATTCATCAATCCAAATATCAGCTATTAATGTTCCTGCATAAATTCTACATTCTGTATATGAACCATTTTTAACAGTAATTTCAGATATTGTTAATTTAACTTCTGACGAATATGTTCTACTACAAACTAAAGCAGGATATATCTCACTCTTTGCAGAACAATTATTAAATTCAATTTTTGAAATAGTTGTTTCACCATTTGCGAGTCCTGCAACAATAGCTATAGAGTCAGCATTTGACCTTGCAACACAATTTTCAAATTTAATATTTGTCACTATGGCATCCTCTAATTTTTTAAAAACTATTCCTGATTTTTCAAATCTATCACCATCGTATATAGCATTTTTAATTGTATATCCGTGTCCATCAAATTCACCTGAGAAATTTATTAAAGTCTCTTCTAATGTTACACCAGATAAATCAATATCAGATGTTAATTTATATTTTCCACTATCTTTTGCTTTTTTTCTAAAATTAATAAATTCTTCTACTGTTCCTATTGATATATAACCATCATCAATACTACTACTTTTAACATAAACAACATATGAAATAGACTCACCAAAAGCAGTAATAGTAACAGTATAGTTACCTACAACATCTTTATTAAAGTTTGTTGTAATTTCGTATTCATTAGTATTTAAAAGCCTACTAGAACCATTTGAATAATTAGCTTGAACCATTAAATTACTTGTATCTAAATCTTCATTAATATATTCCTTTTTTAAATAAGATTCATTAATTTCTAATGACGTAACAGTCACTGTTTTATTCCATTTAGCATATAAATCAGTAGTTTCATCTAATCCTCTTTCCTCAGAATATTTAACAGTACATGCTATATCAAAATACCATCCATCAAAGTTTTCAATATTTATATTATTATAATATTCTGAATTTCTTTCGATTTCTTGTACGTACTTTTTTCCACCAATATCTATGTAATATTCAAATGTATAAACAAAATAATCCTCACCTTGAATTTCTTCTTTACCATATTTATCAGGATTAAAATGGAATATTACTTTAATTTCAGTTTCTGACGGAGCCTCACCAGTATAAGGTTCAGGCTCACCATCAGTAGTTGATGGAGTATCTTCTTTTGTTTCACTTATAGATTCGCTAATGTTTTCATTTTCAAATTCACAAGATGAAAATAAAACTAAAGAAAATGAAAAACATAAAAGAATAAAACCCTTTTTAAAGAAGCTTTTCATAACTATCATTCCTCTCGAAATATAAAATTATAAACAACGTATTTGATATTTTAATTTTAACATACATATTTATATGTATCAAGTATTATGAAAAAACGTAAAATTTAGGCAAAAAAAAGGATTATGACAATTTTGTCATAATCCCAAATATACTACTTGCCTTCAATATCCAAATGGATTCTTTTTCCTTCTTTAGAAGCACCAGCATAAAGTACAGTTCTAATTGCTTTAGCAGTTGAACCGCCTTTACCAATAACTCTTCCTAAATCATCAGGATTAACAAGAACCTTGAAATCAAGATTATCTTCGTTATCACCTAACTTTTGAATTTCTACATCATTAGGATAAGCTACTAAAGGAAGAATTAAGCTTTTAATTAACTCTTCAAAATTGATCATAGTAGCACACCTCTTACTTTGTAATAATCTTGTTTGCGATTAGAATATTCTTTACAGTGATTGTAGGTTGTGCACCCTTAGCAAGCCATGCTTGAATCTTTTCTGCATCTAATGTAACTGTTGCAGGTTCAGTTGTAGGAACATATGTACCTAAAACTTCTAAGAATTTACCATCTCTTGGGCTTCTTGAATCAGCAGCAACAATACGATATTTTGGAGCCTTATGAGCACCAACTCTTTGTAATCTAATTTTAACCATATTTAATACACTCCTTTGCTAGTTATTAATACGATACCTATTATATCATATAAAAATAGAGTGTCAAGTATTTTTTCTTGACACATATAAATTAATTACAATTATATTTTTTTGATAATTCAATAGATATAGATTTTCTTATATCATTAAAGTCTTCCTTTAATAATTTATCTAATTTATTTTGTATATCAAAATATTCTTTCACTTCTTCTTTTTTATATAAATTAGATTTAGCTAAAATAAAATCTTTTTTGATTTTATCCTTACCCAGATAACAATCATTCTTAAGTGATTCTAAATACAATGATTCCTTTGTTTTAAAGGCTATAATTTCATTTTTATATTTAGTATCTATTATTTGCTTTAGTTCAATTAATCTTTTAAATTCAGGCAAATTTTTAAGCTCATTAAAGTAATCTAAAGATAAGTCCATACTATCACCAAAATAGATTATACAAATAATATTATTTTTTTGCAATGACATTATTTTTTTGATATAATATGCGTGGTGATAATATGTATTTAGATTGTAATATTGTTAAAGAAGGTGCTCCTTCTTTAAATGAAAAATGTGAAAAGGTTAGACTTCCATTATCTGAAGATGAACTTACATGTATTAAATCATTATATGAATATATGATAGTATCTGAAAATGATGAATTAACTAAAAAATATGGTATTAGACCAGGGGTTGGTATTGCAGCACCTCAGGTTGGAGTTAATAAAAGAATGTTTGCTATGAACGCAACTGATTTCTTAGATGAAAAAAGAAAAAAATATATGTATGCATTAATTAATCCACAAATTATTGGTCACACTGAAGAAATGACATACCTTCCTGATGGTGAAGGATGCTTATCTGTAACAAGAAATACTGAAGGACTTGTAACACCAAGATATTATGGAATTAAGGCTAAAGCTATATTATTTGATTACGCTACAGAAAAATGTAAGAATGTAACAATGGAATTATATGGATATCCTGCAATAGTATTCCAACATGAATATGACCACCTAGATGGTATATTATATACATCTAAAATGTATAAGGTAGATGAATTACCTGTTAAGGCATTACCTTTATATACAGTTGAAGATGATGAAATTGAGGATGGAAATGATGAAGAGGACGACAATAAATAGTCGTCCTCTTTTTTATTTTTCTTCTTTTTATTTATTATCTCTCAATTCATACATTAATATAGAACCAGCTACAGTTACATTTAAGCTTTCAGTATTATCTAGTGGTATATAAATATTATTTTCTATAACACTATCAACACTATCACTTATTCCATTACCTTCATTTCCAAGTACTAAGGCAAGCTTTTTATTCTTTTTACAATCACTTACACTTATTCCTTTTCTAACATTTGTTCCATATACTAAATAATCCTTTAATGTAGGAATAAATTCTTTTAAATTAGCATTAATAAAATTCAATTTAAATATTGCACCCTGGCTTGATCTTATTACCTTATCATTATAAATATCACAAGTACCATTACCTAATATTATTGTGTTAAAGCCAAAGGCTTTAGCACTTCTCATTAATGAACCTAGATTTCCTGGGTCTTGTATAGCATCTAATATTAATAATTTATCTGATAATTCATTTTTCTCTATTAGCTTACATACACCTATTTCAGATACGACTGTATCTGTATGGCATATTTTTTTCATTGCTGATTCACTTATCTTTATATAGCCATCCTTTTCTTCTATTGAATAAGCATCAATTAAGATATTTGACTTTCTTGCCTCATCTACTAAATGCTTACCTTCAACTATAAACATCTTTAATTCTTTTCTAAATTTAGACATATTAAGCTTTGATAGTTCTTTTATTTTTGAATTATTATCAGATAAATTTTGCATATTTCACCTCAAAAAAGACAGGATTTAACCTGTCTTTATTTTAACCTATTGAATCTGTCATTTCAAGTTTGATTAGTCTATTTAATTCTACTGCATATTCCATTGGTAATTCTCTTGAGAATGGCTCAATAAATCCCATAACGATCATTTCAGTAGCTTCTGCTTCAGTTAAGCCTCTAGACATTAAATAAAATAATTGATCTTCATTAACCTTTGATACAGTAGCCTCATGCTCGATATACATATCTCCATTAGCTCCTGTATTTTCAGGAATAGTATCTGATGTTGAAATGTCATCTAATATTAATGTATCACATTCAACATGGCTTCTTGCACCTACGGCTGTAGAATTACATGATACCTTACCACGGTAATTGACCTTACCTCCACCTCTACAAATACTCTTTGAAATAATTGTAGATGTAGAATTTTCACCTAAGTGAATCATCTTAGCACCAGTATCTTGTAATTGTCCTTCTCCTGCAAAGGCAATAGATATAGTTGTACCCTTTGCACCCTTACCCTTTAGGATACATGCAGGGTATTTCATATTTAAGCCTGAACCAACATTACCATCAATCCACTCCATATGTCCATAATCATCTACTAATGTACGCTTAGTAACTAAATTAACGATATTATTAGACCAGTTTTGGACTGTTGAATATCTACAATGTGCATGCTTTCCAACAAATATTTCTACTACTGCAGCATGCAAAGAATCCTTTGAATATTGTGGTGCTGTACATCCTTCTACATAATGGATATCAGCATCATCATCTACTATGATTAATGTTCTTTCAAATTGTCCCATTCTTTCACTATTAATTCTAAAATATGATTGAACAGGCTTAGTTAATTTAACACCCTTAGGAACATATATAAATGATCCTCCACTCCATACAGCACTATTTAGGGCTGCATATTTATTATCAGATGGTGGAACAAGTGTACCAATATATTTTTTAACTAATTCAGGATATAATCTTACGGCTGTGTCTGTGTCACAAAAAATTACTCCTAAATCCTCTAATTCCTTTAAATTATTGTGGTAAACTACTTCAGATTCAAATTGTGTTGATGTACCAGCTAAATATTTAGCTTCTGCTTCAGGAATACCTAATTTATTAAATGTATCTCTAATTTCTTCAGGTACGTCATCCCAGCTTTGTTCAACACCTTTAGTTGATTTAATATAATATGTATATTCTTGGAAATCTATATTTGAAAGGTCAGGACCCCAAGTTGGATTTTTTAATTCCATAAAAGAATCATAAGATTTTAATCTAAATTCTCTCATCCAATCAGGTTCACCTTTAGCCTTAGATATAAATTCTACAACATCTCTATTTAAACCTTTACCAGATGAAATAATAGTTTTAGCATCAGTAGTAAATCCGTATTTATAATCACCAACGATTTTTTCTACCTCTTTTTTATTATTTGCCACTACCATTCACCTCACTTATTGCCTTTTCTAAAGCCTTCCATGATAATGTTGCACATTTAATTCTTGCAGGGAAATCCTTAACGCCCATATAAGCAATAGCCTCACCAAGTTCTTCTTCATCTTCTGGTGCTTTACCCATTACTAATTCATAGAATTCATATGTAAGCTTTAAGGCATCTTCTATTTTTTTACCCTTTAATGTTTCACTCATTACTGAAGCACTTGAACAACAAATTGAACAACCATGACCATCATGGCGAATATCTTTAACAATTCCATCCTCGATTAAGATTTCAACATTCATATCATCGCCACAAGATGGATTATTTAAATGAACAAAATGATATTTATCAGATTTTGTTAATCCTTTATTTTTAGGATTTTTATAATTATCCATAATAACGGCTCTATATAAAGTACTTAAATCCATAATTAACCTCCAAGGTTATTAAAAGCTTAAAAAGAAATCCTTTGCTTCCTTTACACCTTCAATAAATTTATCAATATCTTCTTTTGTATTATAGAAATAAAAAGAAGCTCTAACAGTACCAATTGTACCTAACCATGTTGTAATAAGCTGTGCACAGTGATGCCCTGCTCTAATACATACATTTTTATTATCAAATACTGATGCTGCATCATGTGGATGTACTCCATCTAAATTAAATGAAATAATACCAGTTTCAGCAGTTTCATTATATATTTTTACACCAGGAATCTTTTTTAATTCCTTTAGTGCTTCATTTTTTAATTCATTTTCATATTTAGCAATATTATCTAAACCAATAGATTTTATATATTCGCATGCAGCAGCAAGACCAATAGCCCCCGCAATAATAGGTGTACCAGTTTCAAATTTATATGGTGTAGCCTTGTAAGTTTGAAAATCCTTTCTAACTGTATCAGCCATATCACCACCAAATTCAATTGGTTCCATCTTATCTAATAATTTCTTCTTACCATATAAAACACCAATTCCTGTAGGACCACATAGCTTATGACCTGAAAATGATAAGAAATCACAATCTAATTCCTTAACATCAACTGACATATGTGGTACTGCTTGTGCACCATCAAGTGATACTACGGCTCCTACTTCGTGAGCTAATTTAATTATTTCTCTAATTGGTGTAATATAGCCCATTACATTAGATACATATGTAATCGCAACAACCTTTGTTTTACTTGTTAATACACTCTTAAATGCCTCAACTGTAATTCTTCCTTCACTATTTAGGGGAATATATTTAATTGTTGCACCCTTAATTTTTGCTACATTAAACCAAGGCATATGGCTTGAATGATGCTCAAGCTCTGATGTAATTATTTCATCACCTGGATTAATGTTATTTAATCCATAAGATGATGCAACTAAATTTAAGCTTGCAGATGAGCCTCTTGTAAATACAACCTCTTCAAAATCTGCATTAATAAATTTAGCGATTATATCTCTTGCCTTTTCATACATATCAGTTGCTTCATATGATAATTTATATACGCCTCTATGAACATTACAGCCATATTTTTTATAATAATTATCAATTGCATCTATTACACAATCAGGCTTTAATGCCATAGCGGCATTATCTAAATATGCTAAATTAGGATTATCCCTTAAAACAGGGAAATCTAATCTTAATTTATTTACATCCATTAATATCACTTCTCAATCATGTTATTTATTTTATTCATTATTTCTTCTTTTAGATTATCTAATGGAAGCTTATCAATAAATGGCTTAATAATTCCTCCTAATATTAAGAAGAATGCTTCATTTTTTGTAAGACCTCTAGACATTAAGTAGAATAAATCATCGTCAGACATTTTTCCAATAGTAGCTCCATGACTTGCGAAGCAATCATATTCATCAATTAATAAGATAGGTTTTGCTGTAATCTTTGATTCATTATCCATTACAACTCCTCTTGATAATTGTCTACAATTAGTTTTATTCATACCCTTTTTGATATATCCTGTTATATCAAAATTAATATTTCCTTTATTCATGCTTACACCAATATTAGAAATATTAGAATATGTCTTTATAACATTATGATTAATTCTTTCTACAACATTTTGCTTCATATTATCAGCAAAAGCTAATAATTGCTTATTAACTGTTGCGTTTTCTTTTAATATGTTACAAGTAAATTTTTCATTTGAATCTTCTAATAATATTTCATTTACTAATAATTCACCATTTAAATCAAATACTCTTTCTGTTGACTTAGAATTGATGATTGTATAATCAACTGATGCATCAGCTAATACATTAACATATATTTTTGAATTACATGAATTATCAATTATATATGCTTTAATACCAGGCTTAACATTAATTTTACAGTCAGATTTAATTACATAAATATCTTCATTTGAAATATTATAGAATCCATCAGCTGCCTGACCCAATGCAGTGATATCTATTATTTTTCTATCCATTACTTTTTAGTATTTGGGTTATGAGCACATGAGCCTAAAATAGCGTGGGTCTTTTCTACTTCTTCGGCATTTATCTTAATACCTAGCTCTTTTCTTACCCAATCATAACCTTCGTTATCAATCTTAGTGATTAATTCATTTCCACCAGTCATAACAATCTTACCGTTTATCATAACATGAACGAAATTTGGTTTAATATAATCTAATAATCTTTGATAATGAGTTATTAATAAACAACCAAATGAATCATTAACCATAGAATAAACATTTTCACCTACAATCTTTAAGGCATCAACATCTAATCCTGAATCAATTTCATCTAAAATACCAAATTTAGGCTTTAGCATTTTCATTTGAAGAATTTCATTTCTCTTCTTTTCTCCACCTGAAAAGCCTTCATTTAAATATCTATGAGCTAAATCCTCTGGCATTTTTAATTCTTGTGTTGCTTTATCAAATTCTTTAACAAAAGTGAATAATGATGGAGCTTTACCTGATGTAGATTTCATTGCTTGTCTAATGAAATCACTATTAGTTACTCCAGGTACTTCCATTGGATATTGATAAGCTAAGAATATTCCAAGTCTTGCTCTTTCATCAACTGGCTTATCTAAAATAGATTTACCATTTAATAAGATATCTCCTGATGTAACTTGATATCTTGGAGAACCCATAATGATAGATGATAAAGTTGATTTACCAGTACCATTAGGACCCATAATAGCATGTACCTCACCTGTTTTCATTGTAAGGTTTACACCCTTTAAAATTTCTTTTCCTTCTACTCTTGCATAAAGATCTTTTATTTCTAATATATCACTCATTATTTTAGACCTCTTTTTCTTAAATATTTTAATAATACATAAATGCATTATTCTATAGCTAAATTACTTAATAACTATATTTACAATCTTTTTAGGAACAACAATTACTTTAACAATTGTATGTCCTTCTGTATATGCTAAAATCTTTTCTTGTGCTAAAGCTTGTTTTTCAACCTCTTTAGCATCTAGATTTGCATCTACTACAATCTTATCTCTTAATTTACCATTTACTGATACAGCATATGTAACTGAATCATCAACACACTTTGAATCATCATATGTTGGCCATGGTTCATATGCTATTGTTTTATTATGACCTAATTCTTGCCACATTTCTTCACAAATATGAGGAGCTACAGGTGATAATAATTTAACGAATCCTTCAATGAAGCCAATATAAATCTTATCAGCCTTATAAGCTTCATTAATGAATACCATCATTTGGCTTATAGCAGTATTAAATGCTAAAGCTTCAAAGTCATTAGTTACTTTCTTAACTGTTTGATTATAAAGCTTTTCTAATGTCTTATCATATTCTGTTGTGAATTTAGCTTTATATTCATTTAAGCATACTAATCTATAAACTCTATCTAAGAATCTTCTTGCGCCTTCAACGCCTTGATTACTCCAAGGCTTAGATGCCTCAAGTGGTCCCATAAACATTTCATATAAACGAAGTGTATCAGCACCATATTTTTCAACTATATCTGATGGATTAATAACAAATTCAGGGAATCTCTTACCCATCTTAATACCATTAGAACCTAAAATCATTCCTTGGTGAACTAATTTCTTAAATGGTTCTTTTACTGGAGAAATACCTTTATCATATAAATATCTATTCCAGATTCTTGCATACATTAAATGTCCTACTGCATGTTCTGGTCCACCAATATATAGATCAACTGGCATCCAATGCTTTAATAATTCTTTATTAGCTAATTCATCATTATTCTTTGGATCAATATATCTTAAGTAATACCAGCTTGAACCAGCTGAACCTGGCATTGTTGATGTTTCTCTTACACCCTTAATACCATTTTTATCATAATTTTTCCATTCAGTAGCATTTTCAAGTGGTGCCTTACCATTTCTTCCCTTATAATCCTCTAGTTCAGGTAATACAAGTGGTAATTCATCATCAGGTAATACATAAACACCATCTTTTGTATGAACAACAGGTACTGGTTCACCCCAATATCTTTGTCTTGCGAAAATCCATTCTCTAAATCTATAATTTACAGTTCTTTTTGCAATACCCATCTTTTCAAGCTTAGATGTAATTGCTTCTTTTGCTTCTTCAACAGTTAAGCCACTAAATTCTTCTGAATTAATTAGCTTACAGCCTTTTCCTAAATAATCTTGCTTTTCAAATGCACACTCTTTAACATCTCTACCTTCAATTACTTGAATCATAGGAATATTATGAGCTACTGCATATTCAAAATCTCTTTGGTCATGTGATGGTACAGCCATTACAGCACCTGTACCATAATTAGCTAATACGAAATCACCCATGAATAGTGGTACCTTTTTACCATTTACTGGGTTAATTGCATATAAGCCCTTTAGGATACATCCTGTTTTACCCTTATTTAATTCAGTTCTATCTAAATCACTCTTCTTTGCAGTTTCAGCAATATATGCTTTAACCTCGTCAAGGTTTTCAACTCTATCAAGTAATGATTTAACAATTTCTCCATCTGGTGCTAAAACCATGAATGTTATACCATAGATTGTTTCAATACATGTTGTGAAGATTTTAAATTTACCTCCACCAACAATTTTGAATTCTACTTCAACACCTGTTGATTTACCAATCCAGTTTCTTTGCATTTCTTTTGTTGATTCAGGCCAATCAATTTCATTTAAGCCCTCTAATAATTGTTCAGCAAATTGAGTTTGGTCAATTACCCATTGCTTCATATTCTTTCTTACAACAGGGAATCCTCCACGCTCACTCTTACCATCGATTACTTCATCGTTAGATAATACTGTACCTAACTCTTCACACCAGTTAACTGGCATATCGATATATTTTGCATAGCCATCCTTGTATAGATTTTTAAAAATCCATTGTGTCCATTTATAAAATGACGGATCAGATGTTGCAATGCATTTATCCCAATCATAATCAAAGCCTAATTCTTTTAATTGCTTTGTAAATGTCTTAATATTTGCTTGTGTAAATCCTTCTGGATGATTACCTGTAGATATTGCATATTGCTCTGCAGGTAAACCAAATGAATCATATCCCATTGGATGTAATACATTATAGCCTTGCATTCTTTTCATTCTAGAAATGATATCTGTTGCTGTATATCCTTCAGGATGTCCGGCATGTAGACCTACACCTGATGGGTATGGGAACATATCTAGTGCGTAAAATTTAGGCTTTGAAAAATCCCATACATCTGTTTTAAATGTTTGATTCTCCTCCCAATATTTATGCCATTTTTCTTCAATTAACTTATGATTGTATTCTGCCATAATAATATAACCTCCAAAAATAAATAATACCTTAGGTATTATAACACAAAAGTATGTTATTTTATAGTAAAATTACTTTAAAATATTATAATTTATTATAATAAAACTAAAAAATGACCATTAAGTGGTCATTTTTAACATTTTTTATTCATCAGTTGGTAATCTTTTTCTTGGGTTTATAGATGATAAAATTAAACCTAAAATAGCAAGTATCATACCAATTATTGTAAATACATTAATTGCTTCTTTAAGTAATATTACTGAAGCTATTGTAGTTATTACAGGTGATATATAAATATATACAGATGTCTTAACTGCACCTATATTGCTTAAAGAATAATTCCATAATAAAAAGCATACACTAGATGCTAAAATACCTAAAAATAATATATTTAAAATATTTGTTGGATTTGTTAAGGCTTGGAAATTAAAATTGCATCTAAAGATAAAGAAAAATGGTATTAAAAAGATAAGTCCATAATACATTATCTTTCTTGTTACTCCTATTCCTTTATAACCTAAATCCCCGATTTTCTTAACAAAAACGCTATAAAAGCCCCACATTACCATCGCAAGTAATGCAAGTAAATATCCTATAGGATTTGCGTTTAGATTATTACTTCCATTTATGCTTATTAATATTACTCCTGACATGGCAAGAATAAATCCTATAATAAACCATAATGTAATTCTATCTGACTTTAAAAAAATTGTACAAAATATTAATGTAAAAAATGGTGCTGCAGAAACTATAATTCCTACATCTGATGCATTTGTATATGATAGTGCCATATTTTCAAAAAGAAAATAAAATGTAACACCTGATGCACCAGCACCAACAAATAATAATTCATGCTTAAATGAATATGTCTTAAATATTCTAGGATGAATAATAAATAATAATGTAACACAAATTATAAGTCTATATAAAAGTATTACAACAGGGTGAAATGAGTCTAATAAAACCTTAGTTGATATAAATGTTGTGCCCCATACAAATACGCAAAATAATGCAAAAATATGGCACATTACTTCTTTTTTCTTTGTCATTTATTCACCTTAAATTTTGGTGTATCTTCTGCTTTTTTTAGGTTATTTATGATAATAAATACAATTAAATCTATTAAAATTGCACCACCTAAAACTGACCAATAAATAATAAAATATTTATCATAATTTTTAAGCCATTCAATAGCATAATACATTATACCTGCAATTATTAAATAGCTTGCATGCATAATAGGTGTATATTTTTTAAATTTATAATCATTATCCAAAAGCATTCTTATAATCATTATTATTAAATTACCTATAGCTATACCTAATATAAAGAATATAGTTGAATAATAAAATGCATGATTAAATTTAAAATAAAAGCCTAAAAATACATCAATACCTACACATATTAAAATGAATAAAATATTTATTAATATAAATAATTTCTTTTTCAAATTAATGTCGAGTAGACCGGGCTCGACTTTCACACCCTTTCTAAAGTGTATTTATCTACCGGCCCCTCACAGAACCGTACGTGCCCTATTAAGGCATACGGCTCTTCATTAATTGTTAGTAGCCATATT
>Ga0247610_10002801_pt1 | contig 19728 bp, 15 predicted proteins | sample 174DNAGHGhighgp2_FD_193483 | JGI IMG/M metagenome (GOLD analysis project Ga0247610, IMG submission 193483) | Sheep rumen microbial communities from Palmerston North, Manawatu-Wanganui, New Zealand - 1742 DNA GHGhigh gp2 | ecosystem: Host-associated > Mammals > Digestive system > Stomach > Rumen...
GCCGGAGGACCACTGATTATCGCTATCCTCATTGGACGATACGGATACAAGATAAAACTGGTAACCTACACCACTACATCTGCCAACATGATGCTACGTGAGATAGGTCTCGTCCTCTTCCTTGCATCGGTAGGAATAAAAGCAGGAGAAGGGTTCTTCGAAACTGTTATACAAGGTGATGGACTGCTCTATGTCCTTACAGGTTTCCTGATTACTATTATACCTATATTAATAGTAGGACCAATAGCACGCATCCGCTATAAGTTCAACTATTTCACCATCATGGGTATGATAGCAGGTACCTATACCGATCCTCCTGCATTGGCTTATGCCAACAGTGTGTGCTCCAAGGAAGCACCAGCGGTAGGCTACTCTACGGTTTATCCGTTATCCATGTTCCTCCGCATCTTTACCGCACAGATTTTGGTACTTTTCTTCTGCGGCTAACTCATCAGACCTATAAGACTCAATAAACTATAACAAAACATGAACAAATTCGGACTACTGCTAAGCACAGTGCTGCTGACGGCAACAACCTCGGTAAGAGCGCAGCTATCACAAAGCATCAAGCTGAACGAGGTATTGACAAACAACACAGCAAGCCTGCAGGACGAATACGGCAACAGACAAGCATGGATTGAGATTGCAAACATCTCCTACTCTACCTATGACATCCGTGGCATGTATATTACTACTGACACTGCCGTACTTCGTCCCATGAGTGCACCTGAGCGAATGAAGCGAATGAGTATCATTCCTAACGAAGACGAGCGGACACTATTACACGCACGTCAGCACGTGGTACTCTTCTGCAACAGTAATCCTTCGAAAGGAGCACTCCACCTCACCGTTAACATTGATCCAGACAAACCAACCTGGGTTGCATTGTACAATGGTAATGCTACTGAGCTCATTGACTCAGTAACCATTCCTGTACTGGAAGAAAACCACTCTTTCGCAAGAAAGAGCGACGGGTCACCTGTCTGGCAAGTCAAGAATACAGATGCTGTAACACCCGGTATTGAAAACTTCATCAAAACTGATGAGTCTAAAATCGACAAGTTTAAGCGTGAAGACCCTTATGGAATTGGCATGACGCTCATGGCCATGGGTATTGTCTTCTTCTGCTTAGCTACATTATGGCTCTTCTTTACCGTCTTCGGTCTCATCATGAAACATCAGGACACCGCCAAGAAAGTTGCTCACCAGCAACCTATAAAGCCTATTACCAAAACCGTCGAGAAAACTGCAGAGCTGGGACATAAGACGGGTATCATTCTTCAGGAAGGACTCAAGACAAAGGGTATCGACCGCGAAGTATATATGGCTGTCATTGCTATGGCACTGAAGCAGTACGAAGACGACGTCCACGACGTGGAAAGCGGTGTCATCACCATCAAGGAAAAGGATACAGGATGGGACGATGAATACTCACAGATGACACAGTTCCACGATCCCGTCATCCCTATTGCCCACACAGCGCCCAAAATACCTACTGGTCCCGAAATGAGATAGAGGTCAGGGAATTTACAATTTGACGATTTACAATTTACGATTGATTTTTCAATTTAACAATTGAGCCATTTATCTGTGAGGCGTAAATCTGAAAATTGCAAAATAGCCCGATTAGTAAATAAATAGTAAATAGTAAATTTGAAAATTGTAAATTACATCAATGAAGAAGTATCAATATAAAGTACAAGGTGTTGACTACACTGTACAGATAGAAGAAGTTGAAGGCAACATTGCTAAAGTCAGCGTTAATGACATACCATTTGAAATAGAGTTACAACAGCCTATCAACGCTGCCAAGCACCCCACCATTGCCAAACCCGTTGTCGTTGCACCACAAACCGACAATCAGGCATCCACTCAACCAGCAGCTGCACCTGCACAAACAGCAGCAGCACCTGCATCAGGAAATGCAGTAAAAGCACCTCTTCCTGGTACAATAACCGAAATTAACGTTACCATCGGACAGCAAGTCAACGTTGGCGACACCGTTATCGTGCTTGAAGCTATGAAGATGCAGAACAATATTGAGACCGAATATGCTGGTACCGTTAAGGCTATCAACGTAAGCAAAGGAGACTCTGTAATGGAAGGCGCCGTGCTCCTCACTATCGGTTAATCCAACCGAGCGAGTAACCTTATAACCTCATAACCTCACAACCTCACAACCTCACAACAATGTTTCAATTCATAGCAGAAAACTTCAATGAGTTCCTTACCTACACAGGATTTGCCAACGCATCAGTAGGTAACCTCATCATGATTATTGTCGGAGTAATCCTTATCTATCTTGCCATCAAGAAAGATTTTGAGCCACTCCTTCTCGTACCCATCGGACTCGGCATCATACTTGGAAACATTCCCTTCCGCGCTGATGCTGGTCTGGAGATTGGACTTTACGAGGACAACTCCGTGCTCAACTTCTTCTATCAAGGCGTCAGACTCGGATGGTACCCCCCACTCGTCTTCCTTGGCATAGGAGCTATGACAGACTTCTCGGCGCTTATTGCCAATCCCAAACTCGTGCTCATTGGAGCAGCAGCTCAGTTTGGTATCTTCGGAGCATACATGACAGCACTCGCCTTAGGATTTGAGCCCAACCAGGCTGCAGGTATCGCCATCATCGGTGGAGCCGATGGCCCAACAGCCATCTTCCTCTCCAGTAAGTTGTCGCCGAACCTCATGGGAGCCATTGCTGTATGTGCTTACTCTTATATGGCACTCGTACCACTTATCCAGCCACCACTCATGCGACTGCTCACCACCAAGAAAGAGCGCGTCATCAAGATGAAGCCTGCACGTGAAGTAAGTCAGACAGAGCGAATCCTCTTCCCTATTATCGGACTACTCCTTACTACCTTCATCGTTCCCAGCGGACTGCCACTCCTTGGTATGCTCTTCTTTGGTAACCTGCTCAAGGAAAGCGGAAAGACTACACGACTGGCAAAGACTGCAGGAGCAGCACTTAACGACATCGTCGTCATGCTCCTCGGACTTACAGTAGGTTGTTCTACGCAGGCTTCAGAGTTCCTTTCACTCAACACCGTATTCATCTTCTTCATTGGAGCATGCGCATTCATTGTTGCAACCATGAGCGGCGTACTCTTCGTGAAATTGATGAACCTCTTCCTGCCAAAGGGACAGAAACTCAACCCGCTGATTGGCAATGCCGGTGTGAGTGCTGTTCCTATGGCAGCCCGCATCTCCAACAACCTCGGACTGGAGTATGACCGCCACAACTTCCTGCTCATGCACGCCATGGGCCCGAACGTGGCAGGCGTCATTGGCTCTGCCGTGGCAGCCGGTGCCCTGCTGGGCTTCCTGTCGTAAAAACAGACCGTCAAGCGTATGTTTGCCAAACTCAATCCTTTCCGTTCGATAGCAGGCCGTCTAACCTTCCGAGTGACAGCTACTATTCTGGTGATATTTACTATCATCACGGCGGTCATCTTTGCTTTTGTCTGGATATTGGGAGTCGGAGCTGGCATGTACTACTACAAACAGGAAATAAACAGCTCTAACGACAAGATAAGCAATATTTTGTTATCTGTTGAATCAGCAGTAGCCAACAACCGGCTTGAGGTGGAAGAGAACATCAACGATCCTGACAAGATGTTTAGCATGACGGAGCACATATTGGAGCAGAACAATGACATCGTTGGTTCAGCTGTAGCTTTCAAGCCCAACTTCTATCCACAGAAAGGCCGTCAGTTTGCTCCCTATGCCTATCGTCAGGACTCCCTCATCCAGACCAAGCAACTGGGCTCAGACACCTACGACTATCACCACATGGACTGGTACGAGGAGCCCATGGAGGAAGGTAAAGGCTACTGGAGCAATCCATACTTGGACAAAGGAGGCGGCGAGATACCCATGACAACCTATTCCATTCCGCTTACAGACAAAAAGGGAAATAGATGCGGTGTGTTGACAGCCGACTTTGCACTGGACTGGCTTTCCAACCTGATTAAGGAGGAGGACTATGATGACTTTCTGGATACCTATTGCTTCATTGTGGGACGTGACGGTACCTTTATTGCACACCCCAACAAAGAGTTGATACTGAAAGAAACCGTCCAGGAGTATTGCAAGAAGACGGATGGTGCTGAGGATGACTCGGTAGCCGTCAAGATACTTGCAGGAGAACGGGGTACTAAAAGCATCAAAGTCAATGGTGCACAACATTTCATTTCCTATGCCCCCATTGAGCGTACAGGATGGGCAATGTGTATCGTTGTTCCTATCGACAATCTGTTTGAGATTGGCTATGTCCTCGGTGCTATCGTGGCAATTATCATGCTCATGGGCGTTTTCATCATGTCTGTTGTCTGTTACCTGAATATTCGAAGCGTGACCAAACCGATAAGCCGTTTTGCCTACACAGCCGACCAAATAGCAAAGGGTAACATCCTAGCCATACTGCCCCAAGTTAAGTCGAAGGACGAGATGCTACGCTTGCGCAACTCGTTTGCTACCATGCAGCGGTCACTGATCCGACAGATTGAGGAGACTAAGCAGATAAACGAACAGAAAGGTCGCATGGAGAGCGAGCTGCAAATTGCCCGCGACATTCAGATGACCATGCTGCCCAAGACATTCCCACCCTTCCCCGACCGTTCTGACATCGACGTCTATGCACAGCTGAAGCCTGCCAAGGAGGTAGGCGGTGACCTGTACGACTTCTTTGTGCGCGATGAAAAACTGTTCTTCTGCATAGGAGACGTGTCGGGAAAAGGCGTGCCAGCTTCCCTTGTCATGGCAGTAACAATGGCCTTGTTCCGTACATTGTCATCCCATGAGGCTAATCCTGAGCGTATCATTTCCCGACTCAACAACACCATTTCAGAAGGAAACGACTCTGAGATGTTCGTTACACTCTTCTTAGGTGTGCTTGACTTGCCAACAGGAAGACTAAGGTATGCCAATGCCGGTCACAATGCACCACTACTAATTGAGAGTGAAGGAAAGAAAGTAACCATGCTCGACGTCAACCCAAACTTGCCCGTCGGCATCATGCACGATTGGAAATACATAGCACAGGAGAAACTCATTGAACCCAATAGTGCCATCTTCCTATATACTGACGGACTGACGGAAGCAGAGAATATTAACCAGCAACTATTCGGAGAGAAACGTCTCATCGATGCTATACAACAGGTTGAATCAACACTGCAGCCACATACATTTATCGAACATATATTCGAAAACGTCAAACAATTCGTCGGTGAGGCAGACCAAAGTGATGACCTCACCATGATGGCTGTCCGTTATTCCAAGGAGCAACAAGCTTTCAGTTTGGAACGCAGCATTGAACTAACAAACGACATTAAGCAGGTGTCTCAACTGACAGCTTTCGTTGACGAGGTATGCGAAATTGTTGGTGTTGACATGTCCACCACGATGAGTCTCAACCTTGCCCTTGAAGAGGCAGTGGTCAATGTGATGGATTACGGCTATCCTGCCGGACAGGTAGGCCACATTGAGGTAAAAGCACTTGCCAATGAGATGACACTAACCTTCGTTATCAGCGACGACGGCATACCTTTCGACCCTACGGCCAAGAGCGAAGTAGATACAACGCTCTCTGTAGAGCAACGTCCCATCGGTGGTTTAGGCATACATCTGGTACGTACCATCATGGACAGCATCAACTACGAACGTACAAGAGGCAGAAACATACTGACACTACGCAAGAAACTATAACAGGAAATGATTGACTTCGAACTATTTGGACTGGGATTCCAAGCATGGATTACAATTATCACGGTGATGAGCATCTTCATCGTGATGGCTCGTACCCGTATCCCAGCGGAAGTCGTATTTCTTGGTGCACTAACCGTTTTGCTCATCTTCGGCATTGTTACCGAGGAGGAAGGAATGGCTGGCTTTGGCTCTGAACCTGTTGTAGTACATGCTGCTTTCTTTGTGGTCATGGCAGGACTCATGCAGTCGAGCGTACTCTATTGGCTGACCAAGCACATGCTGGGCACACCCAAAAACTACAAACAAGCCATTCTGAAACTCATGATACCTGTTGCCGGACTGGGTGCATTGCTGAATGCCGTCAATGTGGTAGCGCTTTTCATTGACGTAGTAAAGATCTGGGCACGTAAACTGGGTACAGAACCATCACGACTGCTTATTCCTTTAAGCTACGCAGCAACACTCGGAGGAACATGTACGTTGATAGGCAACTCATCCAATCTGGTCATTTCCGGACTTTATGCAGACCAGACCGGTCAGTCAATGAACCTCTTTGCACCACTGCTGCCAGGTCTTTTCTGCACTGCAGTAGGCATCTGCCTTGTATTGGTATTCCGCAATATGATTCCACGTCGCAATTCACCAGAGACATCGTTCGAGTCAACCAGCGACTACACAGTGGAACTGTTGGTACCAACGGACAATGCAGCGGTAGGCATGACAGCAGACGAAGCTGGACTGAGAAACGTACGTGGCGGCTCGCTCATTGAAATTGTGCGATTTGATAAAGAAATCATCACTCCCGTTCCTTCCGATGAGTTCATCCTTGGAGGCGACCGACTGATTTATGCCGGACAAATCAACGAGATACTGGAACTGAAACGCACCCACGGGCTGGCAGCTGCGGACCATCATGTATATAGCATCAACGAGATAGACAGTAACCGAAAGCTACGTACTGCTTACGTTCGTTTTGGCAGTGACTTGATTGGCACATCGATGAGCGATAACGGCTTTGAGCATCGTACTGATATGGTATTGGTAGCTGTAGCTCGCCAAGGACAACGTGTTCAGCAGCAGCCACGTGAGGTCAGGCTGGAAGCTGGCGACACCTTGCTTTTTGAATGTCCACCAAAGGATGACCGCGAGATAGAGGAACTGACACGTGGTACACTGACCTTCTTCGATTCTCATTTCGTGCCACAATTAGGTCCTAAGACCATCATCTCGTCACTTATTCTGTTAGGCATGTTCCTGCTGAGCATCTTCCATGTCCTGCCACTCATGGCCACCACGATGCTGGCTGCAGGGGCCATGCTCCTGACAAAGTGCTGTCGCTTGCAGAAGGTAACCAAATACATTGAATGGGAATTACTACTTATACTGGGCTCTACCGTTGTGTTCTCAACAGCCATCACCAAAACCGGCATAGCACAGACAGTAGCAGAAAGTGTACTCAGCATGTCGGGCGACCATCCCAATCCCTATGTCATCATGGCCATCTTGTGCCTGCTGGCATCTCTCTTGAGCGAGTTTGTCAGTGATGTAGGAGCCTGCGGTGTATTCTTCCCTATAGCCTACCACATGGCAACAGCCTTAGGCTGCAACCCCATGCCATTCATCATTTCACTGATGATAGCTGTTACCACCAGCTTCGCCTCCCCCATTGGTTCAAGTACACACATGCTCATTTATGGTCCTGGTGGTTTCCATTTCACCGACTTCCTAAAGATTGGTGTGCTCATGCACATCATATTGCTGGCAGCCAATCTGCTGATAGTAAACCTCATTTATCCGCTATACTAAAAATATAAAATATAAACATAATTAAAACATTAACTATTATGAAAACAACATTCAGAGAAGAAGACGGCAAATACATCGTCACCCTCGAAGGACGTCTTGACACTGTCAGCTCAGAGCAGACAGCCAAGGAGCTCAGCGTTCTCAACGACTGTACTGGTCATGACATTATCATTGACTGTGAGAAACTGGAATACATCAGCAGCTCCGGTCTGCGTATTCTATTAGGTATTCGCAAGAATGCATCTGCTGTAGGTAGTAAAGTTAAGATACTGAACCTGAGTGATGACATACGTAAGGTATTCAACATGACAGGTTTCTCCGCATTGTTTGACATCTAAAGAAGCACATATAACTATGGTTTTCGAAATAATAGAAAATGATGGTGCCATCAAAGCCACTGTCAGTGGCCGTTTAGATACCCCGACGGCAGCATCTGCTCAGGAAGAAATCATCCCACTGATAGAGAATGCTGATAAAGAAATAACACTCGACTGTCAGGACTTACAATATATCAGCAGTTCCGGCTTGCGACTCTTTCTCACCATCCGTAAAGAAGCTGCAGCTAAGGGTGGGAAAGTTATCATCGAGCACATTAATGATGACATCAAAAAGGTGTTCCAGTTGACAGGATTCTATAATTTGTTTGATATCAGATAACGTATCTTTCTTATGGAGAAAATAACTGCCGGCAGACCGAAAGTAGCTATTATTGATCCTAATACACTGGCAGTATTGGGACTGAAACAGGTATTACAGAACGTCATGCCCATCATGACGATAGACACTTTTGGCTCCTTCACAGAGTTTGAGGCTGCCAATCCAGAGCAGTATATTCACTATTTCGTTTCTATGGATATCGTCTTGCAGGAACGTGTCTTCTTTTCCCAGCGTAACCGCAAGACGATTGTCCTGACACTGTCACTGAACGATATGTCACAACTCAGGGAGTTTCACAGCTTATGTATCAACCAACCTGAGAAACACCTCATCAAACAACTGCTGACATTAGCCCAACATGCACATGGAGGCGGACGTAACTTGCCTCCTATGCCAAACATCTTAGAGCAGAAGATACTAACCGACCGTGAGATAGAGGTTATGTCACTCATTGTTCAGGGATACATTAACAAAGAAATAGCCGACCGACTGAACATTGGCCTGTCAACGGTAGTGACCCACCGGAAGAATATAATGGACAAACTGGGAATGAAAAGCGTATCCGCTCTCACCATCTATGCTGTGATGCACGGATACGTTGATATCAACAAGATTTAAAGCTTTACACTTGATATGTCAACCAGCCCGTTGACAATAGCATAGATAGTCAGACCCGCAGGACTATGTATCTGCAGTTTACGGGCTATATTACGACGATGAGTAATCACCGTATTGACACTGATGCATAGATGGTCGGCTATTTCCTTATTCAGCATACCCTGAACCACACCGATAATAACATCTTTCTCACGATCACTCAGTGCATCGCTGTTATCCGAACTCTTAAACACCATCGACGAGATATTTTTTGTCACGTCGTTTTGTTTCAACTCTTCCTCCAATCGTCTAATAGCCGGTACGAAGATATTGTCTTCCACCTGTGCATGCAGCCGTAGCCATTCCTCATTATTATAGATGTCGTAAAGAGTAGCAGTAAGCATATTATTCAGATGAGCGTTCGATGGCAGATACTTGATAATCATTAACTTAATCTCACGCAACTTCTTGTCGGTTCCCTCATGGTGCTTTGAGAAAGTCTCAATGCTATAACCTTCCATTAAATGATGGTCGAGCAAAGAATGAACATATGGGAAGAGCGTCTTCTCTTCATACTTCATGTGACGACGTATCTCATGCGCATACTCGTCGTAAAACTTCAGAATCAGTCTGCCTAAATGATCCTCTGTAGATATACTTTCCTCTAATTCGCGCCTGACGAATGGCAGCTGGAAATCCAGGAAATAAGCATGGCTGGCCTCCAGATAATGCATCAACGTGGGTACAGACAACTGTTCGTCGTTTTCAAAGTTACTATAACCATTCATGGTAAAGTTCACCACAGCAAGGAAAGTATAGGTATCAACATTATTATCCTCACAGGTCTCACGTACGGTTTTGTCGCCAAAGCCGAGATTGATACCAAAAGAACCTAATGACTGTAAGAGGCTATAATTATCTTTGATGAGACTGACCATCTTATCATTTGCCTCATAAATCTTCATATTCTTCATAAACTATTATATTTTGCAGGCAAAATTAATCATTTCCATTGAATTATGCAATAACTATAAATAGGTATTTACAGAAAAAATAGTGTCCACACAAGCTCTCAAAACACATTTTCATTATTTTTAAGTATTGCATAAAATCAGAGAACCATCTACCTTTGCACCACGAAATTTTAAGGTAAAAGAAAAATGAATATGTATAAAATGATGTGCTGCTCTATTGCATTGGCCTGTTCCACAGTAGTCAATGCACAAGGAAATGCAGCAGACAGTGTATTCTCACATACAAGAAGCCGTCTGAGTGTCGGTGGTTACGGTGAGATTGGTTACAGCAGAAATTTCTACAGCGATCATGTCAGCCGCTATAGTCAACCAGAACAACATAAAGATGACCCCAGCCACGGACGTTTCGACATTCCTCATGCTGTTGTCTATTTAGGTTATGATTTCGGTAACGGATGGAGCTTTGGTACTGAGATAGAGTTTGAGCACGGTGGAACCGGTATTGCATACGAGAAAGAAGATGAAGAAGGAGGCGAATGGGAACAGGAAACAGAGAAAGGTGGTGAAGTAGAACTGGAACAGTTCTGGATACAGAAGTCGTTTGGCAAGTGGGCCAATGTACGTGCCGGCCACATCGTCGTTCCTGTAGGACTGAACAATGCCCATCATGAGCCACTTAACTTCTTTACCGTCTATCGTCCAGAAGGTGAAAACACCATTATGCCCAGCACATGGCACCAGACAGGTGTCTCATTCTGGGGACGTTATAAGGATTTCCGCTACGAGGCACAATTCCTCGCAGGTCTTAATGCTGATAACTTTACCAATACCAATTGGATAAAAAATGGTCCGAAGTCTCCACTGGAGTTCGACATCGCTAATAAATATGGAGTGGCATTACGTTTAGACAACTACACCATTCCTGGTCTGCGCTTAGGTCTCAGTGGATATTACGGACACTCCATTGGCAATAGCTATCCGAACGATGCGAATGGCGCAGGTGCTACTTATAAAGGAAAAGTGGCTGTTGGTTCTTTCGACTTCACCTACAAAGGCTATAACTGGATAGTTCGCGGACAGGCTGACTACGGTTATCTGGGAGATGCTTCTCAGCTGAAATACATGTACAACCGTCTGAACAGCAAGTCGCCTTACAAGCATTCTGCCTTCATCAGCGGCAATGCATACGCTATCGGCATAGAGGCTGGTTACGATGTCTTCTCGCAGATTCCATGTATGCGTCAGCAGAACAAGAAACTATACGTCTTCGGACGCTATGAGCAGTATGACCCCTATGCCAGCAAGACCAATAATACCGCCTATGACTATACAGCCGTCAAGCGACTGGCAGCAGGTATCAACTTCTATCCTATCAAGCAGATTGTGATAAAAGCTGAGTACTCCAAGCGCTTGCTGAAGTCTATCTATAATGATGAGCCGTCGCTTAACATCGGCATTGCCTACGAGGGATTCTTCATGTAAGAAACACCAAATAAAAAACACTTAATAAATTAATGAAACGATGAAAAAGTATTTTATCTTGTCAGTTGCCATCCTTCTGGGCGCACTGACTTTCACTGCTTGCGGTGATGATGATGAAAAGGACAATTCTGTCACTCCACCAACCTCCGATGTTTATAAAGACCGGAGCTATGGCAATGCAGCCATCGACGCTTGTAATGATGTAGTAAAACAATTTGAGTCTGCCAACAAAGTAATTTCACAGGCTACACTGACTAACGAGCAAGAGGCTTACCTGCGTCAGGTACTGGGTAATCTGGTCAGCAATGTCATCGTACCAACTTACACCAAACTGGCTGATGATACCGAGGACTTGGAGAAGACACTCAATGGTCTGACAGTCAACACCATTACACAGGCACAGATTAACAAGGCTTGCCAAGACTTCAAGCAGGCACGTCAGAACTGGGAACGATCAGAGGCATTCCTGATGGGGGCTGCCAGCGACTTCGATATTGACCCTACCATCGACTCATGGCCTTTGAACCGGTCGCTGTTGCTCAGCTATTTCAACAATGGCATGAATGCCGACATGCTTGAAGATGCTACCATCTTAGGTTTCCATGCCCTGGAGTTCATACTCTTTCGTGACGGGCAGCCACGTAAAGTGGCTGAACTACAGACCAAAGACACCTATAAGAACTTCCAGAACATAAGCGGTGAAAGAGAACTGTCATACGCCCAGACCATTTGTACACTGCTGAAGCAGCGCACATTCCAGCTTCAAGTAGCTTGGGAAGGAGAGACTGCCGCTAATGCCAGCCGCGTAGCAGTTGTCAAGGCTGCAGGGCTTGAATACACCACTGAGAACGGACTGTCCTACGGTGAGAACCTGACAGGTGCCGGGCAGAACAGCCTCAGCACCTTCCCCACCCTCAAAGCTGCTATCGACCAAGTACTGGCAGCCGACGAGGGTAGCTGTGTAGGTATAGCCAACGAGGTCGCAACAGCAAAGATTGCCAACCCGTTTGCTGCTGGTGACATCTCTTACGTGGAGTCTCCTTATAGCTATAACTCGATAACAGACTTCCAGGACAACATACGTTCCATCCGTAATGTGTGGTACGGTTCTACTGACGGTAACGCTGCAAGTGTCAGCTTCAACAGCTTCTTTGCCAGCGTTGGACAGGATGCCGTCAACACAGCAGTCGTTGGTTCATTCAATAATGCCATCACAAAGATTGGTCAGATGCCTGCTCCATTCGTGAAGTACTGCAGCACCGTCTGGGGCATTGCCTTCGAGGATGATGAAGACTGGACAGTAGAGGAATAATCCTCAACGAAACAGACATAAGAAACAAGCGCCTCACCCTGCCAAAAGGGGGGAGACGCTTGAGTGGTAAAAATAACATACAAAGTAGATAAGCTTATGACAAACTTTCGAAAACTAACAAAACTAACTTGCTTCGCACTTGCTGCAATGTCTTTACTGGCAGCATGTACCGACGACGATGTCACCACCAGTCTCGGGCCCTTGACACCCGAAGAGAGTGCTTTCGGTAAGGCAAACGACGTATTCAGTGCCGAGGAATGGTATCCTGGTGGCGAGCTGGGTACCACCGAGAAGGCCAGTTATTCTGCTGCCGCACCTGCTGTAGAGAATATGAATGGTATGGAGGAAGATTTCAATACAGGTGAAGACTTCTTCGAACACCTCTACACCTTCGACGTGGCACCACGTGCTGGCCTGGGCCCTGCTTGGGTTCGCAACAGTTGTATTGCCTGTCACCCTTCTTATGGTCACGGCAAACGCCAGTCGGAGTATCGCGCTAACCAGATTGGCAACGGTTACCTCTTGGTGATTTATCATCCTAATGAGGACATGACCGAGGACGGAGTACGTTACACCGTAGCACCATCGAGCTACATTGCCGAGGTTACCGGTATGCCACAGACGGCAGCCATGTCTCCCTTCAAGGCTCCTATCGATGAGAACAAAATCACTATCCAGTGGAAGACCGTCACCAGCATGCCCAGCGGACTATCAATGACATTCCCCGACGGCGGCGACTCTTATTCGCTCATCTATCCCGAAGTGACCATTCCTGCCGATGCTTTCAACACCAATCCGGTGCCAACCAACTACGAAGTACGACTGGAATCAACGATCGGACTGTACGGAACAGGTTTGCTTGACGCACTGAGCGACGAGGACATCGAAGCACAATGGGCTGCTGAGGCACCATACGTCGAGTTGAATCCTGCCATGTGGGACAAGGCTGCCAACACCTTCAAGCCCGGTGCCTATTATGCTGCTGCAGGTGGTTACAATGACACTGGCTCGTTCCGTGGCAACCATGGACCTCTCAAGCGCTTTACTTATGCCATGACACGTGGATCACTGCAGGACGGTGCCGGTGCAAACGCCATCTGGAATATTACCAATGTGACACGGTCCGACCGTCACTTCCTCTACTCTACCGTTGCATGGGCAAAGGCACAGAGCGAGGATCAGGAAGTCATCGACTACATCAAACAGCATGGTTCATCACCTCTTAGCATGCTATATCCCTACTATGCCGACGGCACCGATGAGGGTATTCGTGAGCGAATCTACGAGATACTCTGCTGTACCAACTATGCTAAGCGTGAGACCTTCGAGAAATATCTGCTCAATGGTGCACCCTATAATGGTCAGGAGGAAATGAGCGATAAGCAATACTATCAGTTCATGGTTTGGCATCGCGGTTTGGCTGTTCCTGCTGCCCGAAACCTGGATGACCCACAGGTGCAACGCGGTAAGCAGTTGTTCATGCAGATGGGCTGTGCACAGTGCCACCGTCCATCGTGGACAACAGGCGATGACAACATGTGGGTAAGTGCAGCAACCAAAGCGTATGCAGATGCTAACAATCTGGCTACCGACGGTGACTACACGAAGCTGTTGCCTAAGTATCCGCATCAGAAGATTTGGCCTTATACCGACATGGTACAGCACCGACTGTTTATGGAGAATGACATTCGTACCGGTTGGTGTCGCACTACCCCACTCTGGGGACGCGGCCTGTCTCGACAGTTGACTGGTGCAGACGACCGTCTGCATGACTGTCGTGCACGTACAGTGACCGAAGCTATTATGTGGCATGGTTATTCCAAGCAGTCGGATGCCTATCGTTCTACGGTAGAGTTCTACAACCTGCCGAAAGCTGACCGCGACGCAGTAGTGAAGTTTATTGAGTCGATTTAATATTTATCCTTGAGAAATGAGTAATGTACAATATCGTTACTCATTTCTCGTTTATAGAGAAAATAAGGGAAAATGAAGAAAGCAGTTGCAGCACTTTACATTCTGGTCATGGTTGTTATGGCCATAGCCACCATAGTAGAGAAGTATGAAGGAACCATGTTCGTGCATACACACATCTATGGTGCGTGGTGGTTTGTGTTGCTGTGGGCATTATTGGCAGCTGCCGGCATTTTCTATTTTCTCAAACGTCGTGTGAAACGTGTCTCTACCGTTGCACTGCATGCTTCGTTTGTACTTATTCTCTTAGGTGCACTGCTTACTCATCTGACAGCTTATCAGGGCACCATTCATCTACGCATCAACGAGCAGGTCAATACTTGCATGGACCGTCACCAACTGCCTTTCGTACTGAAGCTACAGGAATTCAATATCCACTATCACGAGGGAACCCGAGCAGAAGCAGACTACGAAACAGTGTTTCTGATTGACGACAAGGAGGAAGGACGTGTATCCATGAACAACATCTACAGCCACCGCGGTTACAGGTTCTATCAGAGCAGTTTCGACCCGGACCTGCTGGGTAGTTATCTGGCAGTAAACAGTGACCCATGGGGCATACCCGTCACCTATACAGGCTACGGGCTGCTGTTCTTCTCGCTGATCTGGATGCTCATCGACCCAAAGGGTACTTACCGTAAACTGTGGAAGAGCGTAGCCGTAACGTCTCAAGCCAAAACCATCATCTTGGCCATCATGTTGCTGTCACCGTTCTCCACGCTCTACTCTCCACTCCATGCCGCCCCAGTGTTGCCGAAGGAGACAGCCGAGCGTTTCGGACAACTGAGCATTGTATATAACGACCGTGTCTGTCCCTTACAGACATACGCCATCGACTTCACCAAGAAGCTATATGGGAAGCCCCATTATGGTGACTACACTGCAGAACAGGTACTGACAGGTTTTATCTTCTTCGGCGACCAATGGAATAAAGAACCCATTGTGCGCATCAAGGGTGGTGACCTGAAGGATGCCTTACAGTTGCCTGGTCATGTCAGTGTCAACCAGTTCTTCAATAATTCAATGGGTGGCTACATTCTGGGGCCGTACATTGAGGAGTACTATCAAGGCATGCGTATGGACGGTTTTCATAAGCAGGCCGCAAAGATAGACGACCAACTGCAAATGGTGATGGAGCTTCAACATGGCACTCCGCTGAAAGTGTTTCCACATACAGACAGCAACGGCTCAACTGTATGGTATGGTCCTACCGACGAGATACCAGCAACCGTTGACAGTCTGGACCGCCAATACATGCAACAGGTCTTTTCGCTGCTCAACGAAGAAATACAAAAGGGAAACTGGGGTAAGACGAATGAGTTGCTGGACAAGATGCTGAAATATCAGCAGAAGAACGGCGGTGAATCTCTACAGACGACGACAGCCTTCAATGCCGAACGTCTTTACAACCGCATTCCCTTTGCCACGATTCTCTTCATGGTTTGTCTGACACTGGGCTTTGTGTCTTTGCTGAAGTGGCGTTTCGTACGTTATGTTTGCTTTGGCCTGCTGGTTGTATCGTTTCTGGCACTGACGCTTTGTCTGGTACTTCGCTGGATTATAGTGGAGCATGTCCCCATGTCCAACGGTTATGAGACGATGTTGCTGTTAGCATGGATTATACAGTTGCTGACACTCTTTGCCACTCGCCGTTTTCCCATAGCCCTTACCTTCGGTCTTCTGCTTTCGGGTTTCTTCTTGTTAGTGAGTCACATATCGCTCATGGACCCGCAGATGACCCACATGATGCCTGTTCTTCAGTCGCCTCTGCTGAGTCTTCATGTCAGCATCATCATGATGGCTTACGCATTGGTATCGCTGACATTCATGTGTGGCATAACGGGACTGATACGAAAGAAACAAGCTCAACAGCTCCAACTGCTGAGTCAGTTGTTCCTCTACCCTGCGCTGACATGTCTGGGCATTGGTATTTTCCTTGGTGCCATCTGGGCAAACATATCGTGGGGAACATACTGGAGTTGGGACCCGAAAGAGACTTGGGCGCTTATTACTTTCATGATATACGGCATAGGCGTACACTCGAAGTCCTTTAGCTGGTTACAGCAACCCAAGCACTATCACCTTTATATGACGCTTGCGTTCTTGACCATCCTCATGACTTACTTCGGTGTAAACTACATACTCGGCGGCATGCATTCCTATGCTTAGCCCTTTGTATTATGGTAAAAAATAATTCTCACCGATGGGAAATGATTTTCTCACCGATGAGAATTTGATTTCTCACCGATGAGAATTATGTTTCTCACCGATGAGAATTTGTGTTTATACTATATCAAACTGCTACTTCATGTGGTTCTGTTCAAACATCTGCATGCGCTCATCGAGCTGTGCATACTGATGATCTTCGATGAATGACGTGCAAACGCGCAAGCCTTCCTGCTGTGAGCCGGTGGTGATGAGACAGATGGCAGATACGCCATAGTACATCAGTTCATGAGCCAGTTCTCCACTGGTCATACCGGGATAGCCAATAGTGAAATAGAATCCGTCGGCAATGGGTTCGTCCAAGTCCTTGTCATAGACAATGTTAAAGCCATGTCGTAGGAAGATTTCTTTCAGTTTATGCGCACGCTCACCATAGACGCTCACCTCTTTTCTGAAGTCGTAAGTACCGTCAGCCGCTGCCTTGAGCATGGCCGCCATGGCGTACTGTGCACTGTGGCTTGTGCCGCTGCTCAGAGCGTAGAGCATACGTGTAGAGAAGACCAGTCCGAAAGGCAGTCCGTCGTACCGTTTCGCCAAGTCGTCGAAGTGACGGTGGAACAAGCTGTTGCTGATACATGTTACGCCAATGCGCTCGCCTGCATAGCTAAAGGCTTTACTACCTGAGATGAGCAGCATGTAGTTATCGGTATAACGTGCAACAGTTGCCTGATAAGGCGGTTGGAACGGTTGACTGAGGTTTTTCCTGAAGTCCATGGCAAAGTATGCCAGGTCCTCCATCACGACGACATCATAACGTGTTGCCAGTGAACCAATAGTTTTCAACTCATCCTCGTTCAGACAAATCCATGAAGGGTTATTAGGATTGGAATAGACAATGGCACAGATGTTTCCCTGGCTGAGGTAGCTTTCGAGCTTAGGTCCTAAGTTGTCCCCTCGATAGTCATAGACGTCGAAGGTGAGGTACTTGACTCCCATGACCTGCAACTGCATCTTCTGTACGGGGAATCCCGGGTCGATGAACAAGACAGTGTCTTTCTTTTTGTCACACTGTGAGCAAGTAAGGAACGAGGCGAACGTTCCCTGCATGGAACCACAGACTGGCACGCATCCCTCAGGTTCGATGTCAATGCCAATGAATGCCTTGACGAACCGAGACGCTTCTTGCTTGAGTACTGTAGCTCCCTGTATGTCAGGATAAGCGTGAGCAATACCATTTTTAAGTGCTTTGATCTGCGCATCGACTCCTACCTGTGCAGCAGGAAGTCCGGGAATACCCATTTCCATTTTGATAAACTCGACACCAGAAGCCTTTTCTGCCTTAGCTGCCACCTGTTTGACTTCTCGTATGGTAGCCTTCGCAAAGTCCTTTATGCCCAGTTCTCTAATCAGTCCGTCAACGATATCTTTCTTGATAGGTGTTGTCATCGCTGCGCCTCCCTTCCTATAGCCAGAGCCTTGATATTTGCCTCGACGACGGCCTCGCCTTTACGTTCGAAGACACGTCGTATAGCATCCTCCAGTTTTGTGTATTCAATACCGAGCGCCTTCTGTGCCGCTCCTAAGAGGATGACATTGGCCGATCGTGGTACTCCGTTGTCCTTTGCAGCCTGTTCGATGTCGAGAACGATGACATTAGGCAATGCATTAAGATCAGCGTTAATTCTGTCCATTTCGGGGTAGTTAGGGATATTGACGAACGGTGTGCTTGAGGTAATGATCCACCCGTCCTTGGCGAGGAAGGGCAGGTAACGTAGCGCCTCCATAGGTTCCATGGAAATGATGACATCAGCTCCTCCCATAGGAATCAGGTCGCTGAGTATTTTTTCAGAAGAGAGTCTTAGGTTCGACTGCACGTCACCTCCCCGTTGTGACATTCCGTGCACTTCTGCCTGCTTAATGAAGAGTCCGTCATTCATTGCCGCTTCTCCGATGATTGTAGCAATGGAGAGGATGCCCTGGCCTCCAACTCCACAAAGTATGATATCTTTTTTCATGATTTATTTTTCTTAGCTTTCAAATGTCTCTGTAAGGTTTGCATACACTCCCTTCTTGGAATGATGACACTGACGCCATGGTAGTTGATTTCCTCATCGATGATGCGTGTTATCTGCTCCATGTTTTTAGGCAGTGGCACGACCACTTTCAGGTGTTCCTCCTCGACTCCCAAGGCTCTGCATATAGCCTCGAACTTATTTGTTCCTGCGGAGTCCTGTCCCCCAGTCATGGCAGTAGTGAGGTTGTCGCTAATGATAACCGTGATGTCCGCGTTTTCGTTTACAGCATCGAGCAGTCCCGTCATTCCCGAGTGTGTGAATGTAGAGTCACCAATGATGGCGACAGCTGGCCATTGTCCTGCATCCGAAGCTCCTTTAGCCATGGTGATGCTTGCTCCCATATCCACACAAGAGTGAATGGCTTTGTAAGGTGGCAGGAATCCCAAAGTATAACATCCTATGTCACCGAAGACTCTTGCATTGGGATAGTTGAGCAGTACCTGGTTCAGGGCCGTATAGACGTCCCTGTGTCCGCATCCCTGGCAGAGAGCAGGTGGTCTTGGTGTTACGTCTTCGCATGTGTCATACTCCTGTTTGAGCGCTGCGGGCTTGGCATTGAGAGCCAGCAGTGCTTTCCGTACGAGGTCGGGATTGAGTTCACCCGTTCTTGGCAGTTCTCCTGTGAGTCGTCCTCTTATGACAGCATTTCCAGGCATTACTCCTCTTACCATATCCTCGATGAAAGGCTGTCCTTCCTCGCAGATAAGCACTTCCTGACAGTCGTCAGTCATTCTCCGCACCAGTTTTTTGGGCAAGGGATACTGGCTTAGCTTGAGTACTGGGTAGGGGCATCCGTTGGGGAAGCACTCCATGAGGTAGTTGTATGCGATGCCGCTTGCTATAATTCCGAGTTGTTGGTCCGTTCCCTCTTCATATTTATTATAGTTGCTGTCGAGTGCCATTTGTTCGAGTATCGGTTGCTGACTTGTAACGACGAGGTTTCTTTTTCTTGCGAAAGCAGGTAGTAGCACCC
>Ga0247610_10002802_pt1 | contig 19726 bp, 20 predicted proteins | sample 174DNAGHGhighgp2_FD_193483 | JGI IMG/M metagenome (GOLD analysis project Ga0247610, IMG submission 193483) | Sheep rumen microbial communities from Palmerston North, Manawatu-Wanganui, New Zealand - 1742 DNA GHGhigh gp2 | ecosystem: Host-associated > Mammals > Digestive system > Stomach > Rumen...
CCCGCGATTCCTCCATTTGCAGAATCAGTCCGGGCAAGCCACAAAACTTCCACGGACCGTCCTGCACGGGAATCTGCATCGTGAACCATGCCGTCCAATGCCGTCCACGGAAGTCGCACTCGGCCTTGAAGCATTGATAACCAAGGATTTCCTTCGTCTCAAACGACACCTTCCAGTCCATCAAGTCCAATGGTTCTTCATACAGATAAACTGGAACAAAGTTTCCTGGCACCTCCATCCGATGCATAACCGTCATCTGCTTCTTAATATAATACTTGTAAACATCTGGTACCCAGACATCTCCGTTTTCCCCAACGAAATGACGGAGACCTTGATAAGAATCCCTTCCTTTATGCGCACACCTTATTGTATATGCGGAGTCAAATCGGTGCATGGTGTTACTGTAACAAGTTGAAATTGAATCGCCTACCATCAAAACAAGACGGTCAAATTTGTGCTCTGTAGGTTTCAGCGAGTCTTTGGTCATCATCACTTCGTATGTAACGATGAAGCGGCTTTGGTCAAGAACCTTGTATTCATCAAGGTTGATGGGTGGCTGCGAGAACGTCAAATGCGAAACGGCGAATATCAGCAGCAAAATGAAATGGGCGTTTTTAGTCATAATATTTTGATTTTCAATTCTTCACTCCAATTCCACAGGGTTATAAGGCAACGCTTTTTTATAGCCTTCGGGAGCTTCCTCTGAACCAGCATATTTGCCAGAAGCGTCCGTTTTGGCGATATGTATCTTGATACCAGGATTCGCCATCCGAATATAGCCAATAAAATCGGCATGATAATCCTCCTCTTGCTTCATGACATCAGCACGGGTGCAACGCTGATAATCTTCAAAACGAGGCCCATCATACCAAATCATCGGTTTTTGCTGGTTTTCAATACCAATGCAGCGGAAAGCGTAATGCCCTCTCGATTCCTCCATTTCGAGAATCAGTCCGGGCAAGCCACCGAATTTCCACGGCCCGTCTTTCACGGGAATCTGCATCGTGAACCAAGCTGTCCAATGCCGTCCACGAAAGTCGCACTCGGCCTTGAAACACGGATAGCCAAGGATTTCCTTTGTTCCAAACGACATCTTCCAGTCCATCAAGTCCAAAGGCTCATCGTACAGGTAAATCGGCACCCGATCCACCGTTCCCATCCGGTGCATGACTGTCATTCGTTCTGAGCCGTAATACTTGTACACATCGGGCACCCAAACGCCACCAGAATCCGCAACGAAATGGCTCATGTTTTTATAACTGTCATGGCCCTTTCGCTCGCTTACCGTAAAAGCGGAATCATAACGGTGCATAGTGTTGCTGTAACATCTTGAAATGGAGTCGCCCACCATCAGGACGAGGCGGTCGTAGTTGTGTTTGGTAGGTTTCAGTGAGTCGTCGGTCATCATTGCTTCGTAGGTGATGATGAAGCGGCTTTGGTCGATGACCTTGTACTCATCAATGTTGATGGGATTCTGCGCAAGCGCCAAGCGCGGAATGGCGAGCGTCAGCAGCATAACGAAATACAGCTTTTTATTCATGGTGATTTGTTTTAAGTAAGTGTTCAAAATAAAACTGCAATATCTTTTGACTTCGGAACACGGGACCGTCATTGCGAAGAATGAAGCAATGGGACTTCGAGACAAGCCCATGTCCCGCCGTCTCGTGTCTAATAAGACGCACGAAAACGCCGTTTTGTGACATGACGCAAAACTATCGCATTTGTCAAGCGGTTAAATGGCCAGTCCAAACTTTTTTGGGATTGAATAATTGTAATATTTTGGTAATGAATAAGTTGCAATTTCATCCATTCCAAACTTTTTGTTGAAAAAGTCAAAAGATTATTGGCGTTCAGCCATCTTTTTCCTGACTCTTCCCCGCAGTTTGTCCACCATATTGACAGTGGTTCCAAGGTAATCCGCTTCCTCCTGGCGCGAGACCTTGAAATGCGACAAAATGAAGGATTTCTTCTCGTCCTCGTCCAAGTCGGGGCACTTTTGTCCGAGTGTTTCCCAAAGGCTTGGGTATTTCTCCTCAACCACGGCGAGCATGGCCTTCCAATGGTCTTTGTCGCCGAAAACCGAACGTTCCAAGTCATTGAGGAGATTGGCTTTCTTGCTGTTGTTCAGATAAATGTCCAACAGCATCATGGTTTGTTGCTCCTTGTCCAAGGCCTCCGAAAGGCGGTCGGCATAGTCCTTCTGGATTTGCTCGTGTTCGGCATCCTTTTGTGCCAAGGCAACGTTCTGTTGCTTGAAGTGGAATAGTTCGGCGTTGATTTCGGCTTCCCGCTTGCGGTTGCGAGCCAATCGGATTTGCGAGATTAAGAAGGCCAACAAAACCAATGCCGCTATTCCACTAATAAGAATGATAACACGCTGTTTCCGAATGATATTCTCGTTCAATTCGTTCTGCATCACCGCCTTATCATATTTCTGGCTCATCGCGATAAGGTTGTTCCTTTTCTCTTCTATCTTACTATGATTATTGCCTATATCGTAGCGGCAGTAATAATCGAAGGCCTTTTCAAAATCACCGCGACTTTTGGCTTGATGGGCAAGGGTATAAAAATAAAACCAAATATCCTTATCTGACTCGGCTTGGTTGACAAGTTCCTCCAACTTTCCATAATAATAAGCCGTAGAATCCGAATTGCCCATCTCATAAAAGATGTTACCCATGCCGTCGTAATAATACATCATCGTTCTGTCATCGACATCAGGCATTGACATTTGAAGGAATCGCCTCAGATAATCGCCCGACTTCTCATATTCTCCAGCATTGAAATACATCGCATGAAAAGCCGATGAAACCGTGCGTTTCGCCTCCAGCGAGCCACTTTGTTCGGCGTAGGCCCAAGCCTGTTGCAGAACCATCTCGGCGGTATCGTATGCCCTATGGAACTGATAGAAATCGCCCAACTCTCTCAACGCATCGGCACGGTCGGCATAGTCTTCGCCAAAGCCCTCTGCGGCAGACTTCAACAACGAAACAACTTCTTCTTTGTCGGCATAATAGCCCAAACATTGCGCGATATGGAGTCGAGCGTGGGCAACCGTCAGCGTGTCATCCGCCAATAAACCGTAATGCTCCGCCTCCTTGAACAAGCGCATGGCATCCGCCTTGTTGCCTGAATCCAACTGGATGCGAGCGTTTTCCAAGGCATCGTGGGCGGTTTGCCGTGCATCGCGGGATGTGGGATGGCAAGCCGCCAACATTGCGATAAGGAAAAACCAAACCAGATTATACCATTTCATGGGGACAAAAATAGACAAAATACTCTGTTTCACTTCATTTAATATCACATATCTTCCAACGATAGCCCCTCCATCCGAATCTGATAGGCCGAAAACTCCGACGGTAAGACTCCTGCTTTTTCTTGCAAGTCTTTCATGCTGATTCTGTCCTTGTTGCGCTTGATTTCGGCCACGAGACAAGTCTTGTCAAATTCGTTCAAGGCCACCATGTCGATTTCGTTCTTGCCTTTACGGTCCCACCAGTTGCCCACCTTCGTGAATTTGCCGCCTTGCATCGCCTTCTCTTGGAAATATCGCTCCAAAGTGCGCCCTGTGAATTGCGCATAATTGTCTGTCACATATTGTTTTAGCAAGCTGAGTTGGTTGCTTTCAATCAAGCCTTGATAGGGATAGACGAAGCGAAACCAGAAGCGCAGAAAGCAGTCGTCAATCTGCCAGCGGATGTTCCTCACGCCCGGCTTGCTCAACAAAGGCGTGTTCTTGCTGATGAAGAGATAATCCTCATGCATATTGTTCAGGTAAGCTCCCGTATTTTTCCCGATGACGCTGTCAATCTCGTTTTGTGTGGTCATGCCACTGGCGATGAGTTGAAGGATGGAGAAATAAGTGCCATAGTCGCGGCCAAACTCCGAAATCAGCAGTTCGGTGCCTTCGGTCAGGAAGGGCGAATCGGGCGACAAGGCGAAGTTGAGCATTTTTTGCTTGGTCGTGGCACGAGCGTCCATCAGCAAGGCGACATATTTGGCCACGCCGCCCGTGAGCATGTAGAGGCAGAGCAAATCATCGGGATTGTAATCGGGGTTGTGGTCGGCCAAAATGTTCTTCAGTGTCTCGATACTGAACGGCAACAGGCGAAGATGCGAGTCGCGGCGACCATAAAGCGGTTGGTCGCTGTGGTCGAAAATGCGTTTCATCATCGAATAAATGGAGCCGCAAAGAACAAGGTTGACCTGTGTTTTGTCTTTGTTCCGATCCCAAATGTCTTGTATCTCACTTGGGATGGCAGCGTTGATACCCAACAAGTTCTGAAACTCGTCGATGATGAGCGTATAATGGTGGTTTTCACCGTATTTCATCAATTCCTTGAAAAGATTGCCGAAGTTTTCCACTTGCCCATACAGTTGCAAGTCGAGCACATTTTGCGCCTGTTGCTGAAACTTTCGGCAAAGCACCTGTTCGTTGTCTTTCGACACATACAGGTACAGGCAGGCTTTGTTTTCCGCACTTTTCAGTAGTAGAGCGGTCTTACCGATGCGTCGTCTTCCAATGAGCGTGGTCATAATAGAGTGGTTGACTGACTGTTGCCAATTCTTTTCAAGTATCTGTAATTCAGCATTCCTATCGTAGAATTTCATACGCTACATCAATTTATTTAATCGTTGTTAATTTAACTGTCATTAAATTAATGACGATTGCAAAGATAGTGTTTTTCCCAGAAACAGCACCATCTTACAACTTTTTTCTGCTGAAATCTCATTTTTCGCTACCTTTGCAGCCCGAAATTATAAGATGCAACGCAGTTAAAACCACAGACGCGAGACTTCGAGACACGGGACGCGAGACTATTTGGCCCTCGCCTCGTGTCCCGAAGTCTCGCAGTCCCGAAGTCAAAAAAACTATGATCACCCAAGACCAACTTAAAGACGTATGTAAGAGGATTGATGCCTTGAGGAGGTATCTTTGACGTCGAAAGACGTACCATCGAAGCACAAGAATTAGACGAAAAGACGCAAGACCCGCAGTTTTGGGCCGACCCGAAGGCTGCCGAAGCCACAATGAAGAAGGTGCGCGAGGTTAAAGGCTGGCTCAACGGCTACAAGCAGGCCGAAGACGCCGGCAACGACCTCACCGTGCTCTTCGACTTCGCCAAGGAAGGCGAAGCCACCGAGGAGGAAGTGGACGAGCAGTACAACGCCACGCTCAAAATCATCGAGGATTTGGAGTTCAAGAACATGTTGCAAGAGGAAGCCGACCCGATGAGCGCCGTGCTGAAAATCAACGCGGGCGCGGGTGGCACCGAAGCCCAAGACTGGGCACAGATGCTCATGCGCATGTATATGCGTTACGCCGAAAACCACAAATACAAACTCACTATCTCCAACCTTTTGGAAGCCGATGACGCCGGCATCAAGCAGGTGACGATGAAGATCGAAGGCGACTATGCCTACGGCTACCTGAAAGGCGAAAACGGCGTTCATCGCTTGGTGCGCGTCAGTCCCTACAACGCCCAAGGCAAGCGCATGACGTCGTTTGCATCAGTGTTTGTCACGCCGCTCGTCGACGACACGATTGAAATTGTGGTCGAGCAGTCGCGCCTGTCGTGGGATACCTTCCGCAGTGGAGGCGCAGGTGGCCAGAACGTGAACAAGGTGGAATCGGGCGTGCGCTTGCGTTACCAATACAAGGACCCCTACACGGGCGAGGAAGAGGAGATCCTCATCGAAAACACCGAAACCCGCGACCAACCCAAAAACCGCGAGAACGCCTTGCGCCTCTTGAAGTCGCAACTCTACGACCGAGAGATGCGCCACCGCATGGAGGAGCAGAACAAGATTGAGGCGGGCAAGCTGAAAATCGAATGGGGCTCGCAAATCCGCAGCTATGTGTTCGACGACCGCCGCGTGAAAGACCATCGCACCAACTACCAGACCTCTGATGTTCAAAGCGTTATGGATGGCAATATTGATGCTTTCCTTAAGGCGTATCTGATGGAGTTCGGAGGGAAGAAAGAATAACTTAAAGCAATATCTACAAAAACAAACAAAACAATGAAAACTTTAACCATCATCACTATGTTTTTGGCCATGCTTGCCAAAGACCCGACCCCAGCCATACAACAATTTGTGAGCACCTATTTCCCAAAGGCTACCATCCTGTTCACCCAACGTGACGACGGTGAATACGAGGTGAGACTGAGCGACGGAACGGAAATCGAATTCACCCGCAAGGGCGAATGGAAAAACATTGATTGCAAGCACTCCAACATCTACACTAGCGTGCCTGCCGATCTCATCCCTGTCGAGATTGCCAACTATGTGAAAGCCAGTTTCCCCGATGAAGATATCATCAAAATTGACAAAGATCGCAGAGATTGGGAAATCGAATTGAGCAACCGACTGGAAATCAAGTTTGACAAAAAATTCCGTGTCCTCGAGTACGACGACTAAGAATATTCACAAACCAACCATCATGCGGCTTGAAATCTTTCAGGCCGCTTTTGTTTTTTTGTGGTGACTTTACAATATGTTTTTCAAAAAGCGTATTTTTGCAGCATTATAAAAACGTGTACTATGATTACTTTCTTTATCGCTTTGGCCGTCCTCATTCTCGGCTATTTTGTATACGGAAAGCTCGTTGAGAAGGTCTTCGGCATCGACCCGCAACGCCCCACCCCTGCCATCACTATGGCCGACGGTGTCGACTACGTTCCAATGAAACCCTGGCGCATTTTCTTGATCCAATTCTTGAACATCGCAGGCGTCGGACCCATCATCGGTGCCATCATGGGCGCACAGTTTGGCACGGCGTCCTTCCTTTGGATTGTGTTGGGTAGCATCTTCGCTGGTGCCGTCCACGACTACCTCGCCGGTATGATCTCGCTGCGCGACAAGGGCGCAAGCCTGCCCGAAATCCACGGCACCTATTTGGGCAACGGCGCCAAACAAATCATGCGCGCTTTCACCATCATCCTGATGATATTAGTTGGTGTGGTGTTCGTCAACACCCCTGCCACGCTGTTGAATGCCAACTTCACGCAAGGCTGGAACCCTTACATCTGGATTATCATCATCTTGGTTTATTATCTGATTGCCACCTTGTTACCCATCGACAAGCTTATCGGAAAGATCTATCCGATCTTCGGCATCCTGCTGTTGGGCATGGCTGTGGCCATCTTTGTGGCTTTCCTCATCTACAAGCCTGAGATTCCTGAGTTGTGGAGTGGCATGCAGAATCGCCATCCTGATGCGACCAACAATCCCATCTTCCCGATGATGTTCATCAGCATTGCCTGTGGTGCCATCTCGGGATTCCATGCCACGCAATCACCGCTGATGGCGCGTTGCATGGTGAATGAGAAACAAGGTCGTCCGATTTTCTACGGTGCCATGATTACTGAAGGTGTCGTCGCCTTGATTTGGGCTGCTGCCGCCGCCTATTTCTTTGGTCCCGACAGCGTCGTCAATGTGACAGGCAAGAGCGGTGCCGCCATCGTGGGCGTCATCGCCAACACGTGGTTCACGCCCGTCATCGCCACCATCACCATCTTGGGTGTCATCAGCGCTGCCGTCACCTCGGGCGATACGGCACTGCGTTCGGCGCGACTCATCATTGCTGACTTTATGCATTATGACCAAAAGCCCATCAAGAACCGTTTGATTGTGGCTGTCCCGATGTTTGTTGTCACTGCTGCCATCTTGGTCTACAGCATATCCGATGCCAAAGGCTTCCAGGTCATCTGGCGTTACTTTGCCTGGGCCAATCAAGTGCTGGCCACGGTGACACTTTGGGCTATCTCAGTCTACTTGGCCAAGAACAAAGGCAAACTGTGGTATCTCATCACCCTCATCCCTGCCCTCTTCATGACTATGGTGACGGGTTGTTTTCTCTTTGTGGCCAAGGCAGCCGACGGCGGACTCGGTTCCATCCTACCCCGCCCCGTGGGCTATGGCATTGGCGCAGCTATTACCGTGCTGGGATTAATTCTCTTTATCCTCTTCTTGAAAAAACAAAAGAATTGCTTCATAAAGAAATCCTAGAAAATCTGGTTTTATATCGATTTCCTTCGATTTCTTGCCGAAGGCAATCCCCATAATAAAATGCCCGACTGGAAAACCAATCGGGCATTTTTCTTTTTTTGGAGACGCAAGCATTGCGTCTCTACAACAGATTATTTCGTGGCCTGAGCGTAACCAGCACGCACAGCCTGGATGTTAAGGTCGACGACCTCTTGGCCTTTCTTGCCGAAGATGTGGGCGATGGCCTCCTCGACCTTCTCCATGGAGATGCCGAGATAAGGCACTGTGGCACCCAGCAGTACCATGTTGGAACGGGCCTTCAGCTGCTTGGCGATCTCGTTGGCGTTGAAGGAAACGACATGCTCAAGCTTACCCAACTCAGCGTTGACCTTCTCCATGTCGGGATAATTGCTGATGTTGATGAAGGGATCATTGTTGGTGATGACCCAACCTTCCTTGCTCAGCCAAGGCAGATAACGCAGGGCTTCCATAGGCTCGGATGAGAGGATGATGTCGGCCTGACCTTCCGGGATGACATCGGCAAAGATCTCATTGTCGGAGATACGGAGGTGCGAGAACACCGAGCCGCCACGCTGCGACATGCCGTGGATCTCGGACTGTTTCAGGTTCATGCCCATATTGAGAGCAGCGTCAGAGATAATCTTGGCCACCGAAACGATGCCGTCGCCACCCACGCCGCATAATACTATGTCTTTTTTCATGATTTCAAGATTTAAGATTTCTAATTTCAAGATTGGCTTTCAGCTCTCAGCAATCAGCTTTCAGCCAGGTCAAATCCAAGCTGATAGCTGACCGCTGAGGGCTGATAGCTTATTTTTTCATGTGTTTCTTCAATTCCACAATGCAGGTGCGGTGCGGGATGATGACCGAGACACCATTATAATTCACCTCTTCTTCGATAATCTTCACGTTCTCTTCGTGGTTCTTGGGCAACGGGACGATGTCGCGGATGTGTTCCGGCTCGACACCGAGGCCTTCGCAGATACGGCGGATTTTGTTGTGTGCCGATGAAGGCTGACCACCCGTCATAGCGGTGATGTCGTTGTCGAGGATCATGACCACAACGTTGGCCTTCTCGTTGACGCAGTCCATGAGGCCTGTCAAGCCGCTGTGACCGAAGGTACCGTCGCCGATGACGGCCACGCTCGGGAAGATGCCCACCTCGCTGGCGCCCTTGGCCATGGTGATTGAGGCGCCCATGCACACGGTGGTGTTGATGGCACCCATGTTGAAGCCCAAGGTGTAGCAGCCGATATCGCCGAACACCTTGCCACCCTTATGGTTGGCCATCACGGCGTTCAAGGCATTGTAGCTGTCGACGTGCGGGCAACCCTGACAGAGCGCAGGAGGACGGTTGGTAACCACTTCCGGCACCTTGAACATTGTAGGCACATCCATGCCGAGGGCCTTGGCCACCTTTTCGGCATTCAGCTCACCATCACGGCGGATGGTCTCGTCAAGACGGCCCATGACATTCTTACCCTTACCGAGGAAGCCCTTGATGTGCTCTTCGACAAACGGCTGACCGTCTTCGAGGACAAGGATCTCGTCGCACTCGTCGTAGAGCTTGTTGATCATGTCGTAAGGCAGCGGATACTGCGTCACCTTGACAACGGGATACGGGCACTTGCCATCGGGGAAATTCTCCATGAGGTAGTTGTAGGCGATACCCGTGGTGATGATACCGATGTTCTTCTTCGGTCCGTCGATGTATTTGTTGAAACCAGAAGTCTCGGAAGCCTCAGTGAAAGCGGGTTGCTTGTCGATAAGGTCGCGATAGAGTCGCTTGGCGTTGACCGGGAGCAGCACAAATGACTTGGCATCGGCGGGTTCGGTAAGTTCGTTCTGCGGACGGACGGGCTTGCGCACCACGCCAGCACGGCTGTGGGCGAGACGGGTCGGGATGCGGTAGAGCACCGGCGTGCCGAGTTTCTCACTCAAGTCATAGCCGTAGTGCACCATGTCGTAGGCTTCCTGTTGGTTGGAAGGCTCCAGCATGGGAATCATGGCCCAGTGACCATAGAAGCGGCTGTCTTGTTCGTCCTGCGACGAGAACATGCTCGGGTCGTCGGCCACCACGATGAGGACGCCCTTCGTGCCGATGATGGCAGCATTCATGAAGGGGTCGCCGCAAACGTTAAGGCCAACGTGTTTCATGCAAGTCATGGCACGTTTACCAGCATAGGCCACGCCGATGGATGCCTCGAGGGCTGTCTTCTCGTTGGCGCACCAGTTGGCGATCACGCCGAGTTCCTTAGCTTGCTTCGAGTTGATGACATACTCTGTGATTTGGGTTGAGGGCGTGCCCGGGTAGCTGTTGATGGCCGAGCCGCCAGCGTCGATGAAGCCCTGAGCAATGGCCTCATCGCCTAAAAGCAATAATTTTTCCATATCGTATGATTCAATATTTCTAATATGCTTTCAGCTTTCAGCCATCAGCTTTCAGCATGTTACCATGCTGACGGCTGATAGCTGACGGCAGATAGCTTTTTTTCAAGATTGCACAAAGATACGGAATAATTCGATACAAACAAGAAAAACTTTACCATCATTGCGGATTTAGTCCGCAAAACTTATGCACTGAGATAATTTGTCTCATCAAGGCATCGTCTTCGTCATCGTTTTCATGCCAGATGACGTAATCGGCAAGCAGGCGCTTGCCTTCTTCGGGCCATTGCTTGGCCATGCGTGCCCTGACGGTAGCCTCATCGCAATGGTCGCGCTCCATGACGCGGCGAAGTCGAGTGGCTTCCGAGGCTGACACCATCACGACGGCGTCAAAACGCTTTTCCAAACGCTTCTCAAAAATCAATGCCGATTCAAACAGGACGTATGGTGCATCTTGTTTTTTCATCCAATGCTCAAAATCGACGAACAAGGCGGGATAAAGGATGCCTTCCAGGTCGGCTTGGGCTTTTTCATCATTGAAAATCAAATCGGCGATGTGCTTTCTATTCAGTTCCGTATCAGAAAGATAAAATGCATCACCAAAACGCTTTACCAATTGTTGGCGCACATCGGGCAAAAAATACATCTTCTTGGCTGCATCGTCGCTACTGTAGACAGGGATGCCCAACTGCTGTTTAAACAACTCGCACACCCACGACTTGCCGCTACCTATGTTGCCGGTGATGGCGACTTTTTTCATTGCACGATGAGGTATTCCACCTTGTCGGGGCGGGTACTGATAATCTGGACGGTGGGCGGCCAACTAGCAAGGCGCACATCAAGCAAAGGCTCCATAGCTTTCAGTTGCTGTTTGTCTACTGCCACCGTAAAACTCTCAGGTGTGATGGATGCGTAGTCGCGCATGGCCACGAGGCACTTCACCGTCATCGTCTCGGGGAAGAAACGCATCTTCAGGCTGTCTGTCATCTTGATGGGCACTTCGACATCCATCTCGGTGAATTTCTCCACTTGTACTTCAACTTTTACCTCCTCGACATTGGAATGAATACAGCCGCCAAGCAGGTCGAGCGGGAGAATGGCATCGAAATTCTGACTCACATTGTTCATGGTCAGCGACTCAGTCCTTACCGTCTTGATAGTATCGATAACCTCCTGCGGCCCATAAATCGTCACCGAAGAAGGATCGATCATCGGGATGCCATAGATGTCGTATTGCCGCGCCGTTGTGACATTGGATTGCAGGACAATTGGCACCACCTTCGACTTCAATGCATCCATGGTGAAATAGATTTTCGCGTCGTTCATGGTGATGTCCGAAGCGTTGATTCCCAGTTTTTCAGCTACTTTCTCTGCAACATATTGGCTGCTAAAGGAATAAGTATTACCGTTTTCGAGGCGATAAGACACCTCGTTCAACGGAATTGTGACGACACGGTCGCGAATCATCTTGTATCTCAAGGTATGGAAACCGTCAATATTGAGCGACATCTTTGCCGACTGCTCGGCAGAAGAAATCCATTTATCGGCGGGCATTTCTTTCATTTGCAAGCGGAAGGAGGTCTGGGTGACATAGTCCTCAGACAATTTGACCAAAAACCACGCAGCGGTGGAGATGGCCAAAAAAACAAGAAAAGTGAAGGCGGAATGCTTGTTGGTGCGTTCCACCTTCTGTTTGATACGATTCAACTCGTCCGTCATGTCAAACCGCTCCGATGATTAGATTAGGCTTGGCCAACGCGGCTGGCGCTTTGTACCAAGGCGCTCTTCTCCACTTCCACTTCCGTGTTGGGAGCAAGAGAGATGACAACGGTGGTGTCCTTCACTTCGACCACCTTGCCGTGAAAACCGCCGATGGTGACCACCTTGTCGCCCTTTTGCAGGCTGTCGCGGTATTTCTGTTCTTCCTTAGCCTTCTTCGACTGGGGACGAATGAAGAACAACCAGAAAACGACGATGAGGAGAATGATGAAAAACAGGCTTCCATACTTTTGCATGAAGGTCGGTGCTTGTTCTGCGGCTTGCTCAGCAGCCTGGAGTAAAATAAGTAAATTATTCATTTTAAGTGATTTAAAGATTTATTATTCAAAATTCAAAGATTCAAGATTCAAAGATCTAAAACTATTTTTTCGTATTCCAAACCATCTTGTAATACCTCAAAGCATACCAACTCTAAACTCTACACTCTCAACTAATACTGATCAGGAGTTTGCACTGTACCCTTAATGCGCAAGGTGGTCTTGGCCGGGTTGGTGTTTGACATGACCGTCAGGAAACGGCTTTGGAAGCCGTGATGGCCTGAGCTGTTATAGGTCACCTTGATGTCGCCCGTCTTGCCAGGAGCGATAGGCTCGCGAGGATAGTCGCCCACAGTGCAGCCGCAACTCGACCCCACATCGCTGATAATCAAAGGCGTGTTACCCGTATTGGTGAAATGGAAGGAATAGGTCACCACCTCGCCTTGCAGCAAAGTGCCGAAGTCGTGCTCTTCCTTGTCGAACTTGATTGCAGCCTGCTTATTTGAAGTTTCCGAGGCTGATTTAGGGTTGGTCACCAAGTCGGTGGAAAGGTTGTCGCCGTCCTTGCCCCCACAGGCTATCATCACGCACATAGTCACGGCAATGACAAATATGTACTTAATATTTAAAAGGCTTTTCATTCTCTTTTAGTTTTGATAATCATCACCGAGCCTTGGTAAGTGGCGTCGTTCTTCAAACCATGGCATTTCAGCACATAGAAGTAGGTGCCATCCGAGAGGCCGCCGCCATCCCAGTCGTTTTGGTAGTCGTTCGACTGGTAGACGATGCGTCCCCAACGGTTGAAGATAGTCAAGTCAGTCTTTTCATAATAGCTGCTCAAAGGCTCATAGTTCTCGTATTCCAGCCCTTCATCACGATGGCCACGGGTGCCACCTCCATTGTTGTGGGGCGTATCGCTGCCATTCTCCAAGGAAATGATGAAATAGTCGTTGATGCCGTCGCCATTGGGCGTAAAGACATTCGGGATCTTCAGCTTCACGGGTTCCACCCTGACGCTGTGGAAATAGGAAGTGTCGCAGCCCTGCGGGTTGTACACTTTCAACTCCGTGCTGAAGTCACCCGTCTCCACGTAAGTGAAACGTGGTTCAGGCGAGGTGGATGTAATGTTGTACTGCTGATTGAGAATCCAATAGAAATTGCTGATTTGCAGTGTGTCTTCCGAAAGGTTCTCAAAGGAATACGTCACGTGCGGGTTTTGCAGATAGACCGTGTCTTTCGGTTCAGTCGTGATTTCAACCACTGGGTTGGGATAGGCTTTCAGCTTGACACTGTCGTGTTGCATGCAGCCACGGTTGTCGGTCACCTTGATGTGATAGTATTTGTAAGCCTCCAAGCCAATGGCCCACGAAGGGTCGTTAGGTGCAATATGAAGGGGGCTCAGTTCCCATTGGTAGTTGAAAGGTGGTTCATAAACGCCTGCCGTACTGTCGACCGTGGCCACAACTTGGGCATTCCTTCCGTTTTCCTCTTCCCTGTTGCTGCAGGTCAGCTTCACCTGTCGGAACTTGACCTCGAAACGCGGCTTCACCTCCACCCTGACCTCGTTTTGGCACACCAGATTGTTGCTCTCCGCCTCACGAACCTCGACACTATAGGTCGTTGTCTCAGTGGGATATACGGTAATGCTGTTGGTCGTCTGGCCGCCCGGTGACCACAAGAAAGAATACATGTAATTATTTGGCACGCTGAGCGTCACCGCCGATTCGGAGCAAACGGGCATCTCGGCGCTACAGGTAATCTCGCAAGGCTCCTGTGCCTTGACAAAGGCCGAACAGGCCAAGGCCAAGAAGAGCAACAGGGCTTTGCATATCATGGTTGTGTTTCTCATTCCATATTGAAATAGGGTGCAAAGATAGGAAAAATCCCTTGATGAACGCAACAAGAACGTGAATATTGTTCAATCAAGCGATTATAGCTTTGTCAGTTTGACCACCTTACCCATCTGAACGGGTTTGCCGTAATGAACAAAATAAACTCCTGATGCCCAGTTACTTGCATCTATCTCAACACTCCTTTGGAAGCGAATCGACGTCATGATGTTGCCCAACACATCAAAAACCACCAAATCCGAGAAGCCTTCCGAATCCGTTTTCACCGTGAACTTGTCATTAGCAGGATTGGGGTAGATACCAAGCTCAATTTCAGGCATTTCTGGACCAACAGGCGTAGGCATCACAGCACTCCATGAGGCTTCCCATCCCGTGGAAGTGGTGGCACAATCGGAGCGGAACTCGACGCACATCACATTGGAGGAAGACTGCACCACGCCTGGACTATGGGTGTTCCACCGGCCTATCTTCGGGGCATACACGTCATCCCCATCATAAACCCACAGGAAATCATAGTCAGCCTCCAAATTGAAACTGCTGAAATCCAATTGTATGGTCGACTCTTCTGGGCCACGGATCACCCATATCTTGCGTTCGTCGTCGCCATAGTTGCGATGGTCAAGACGTCCTTCCGTGCCTTCAAGGACGGTGACAGGTGTGCCTTCATTGATGAGTTTGTAGTAATAGTTCCAATCCCAATACGGCCCCGGGTCGGTATGCGTCTGGTCGGGATAATGCTGGTGACCGCGGATTTTGGTGCAGGCATCTTCACCGCCGAGATCATGGACACCATAGTTGAGGCAGGTGCCGTTGTCAAGGGTGTCACGGTAAAAGGTGCGATGTCCGTCGATGGCGGCAACACGGGAGCAGATGTCACGCACCAAGTCGGCTGACGACCGATACATCTCCTCCGTAAAAAAACTCCATATATTGCCATAGGCTTCATGTTCGATGCCTATGGTATAGCCATTGGCCGAGCGGGCATGCCAAGCCTTGTCGGCTTCGCGTACCATCTGCGTCACCTGGCCATCGGCCGAGCGGATGACATAATGCGCCGAGACCTCTGCATCACAGTTCTTGAACCAACTGATGCAACCCGCATAAGAGCCTTCGGTATAGTGAATCACTATGGCCTTTACGGGTTTGGTACGGGGTTCCCAATTGCATTCCGGAGCAGGGTCCCAGATGGCCAAGGGATAGTCGGGGCCACGAGTGACACCGATTTCTGGAGCAGTGAGCATTTCCAGGTTTTCAGAAAAGACATCCTTCAAGTCAACATGATATTGTTTGAAACCATATTGCTCCGCCTTTTTGGCATCGTTCAGGAAAAGGCACACAGAATACAACATCGACTGCATGGGATATATGTCTATACCCTCTCCTTTCGGAAGTTCCGAAAGTTTTTGGATTACAGAAAGATAACCTTTAATTTCAGAAGCCTTGCTTTCTTTTGCCAAACGGTCGAATGCCTTAGCGTATGCCAACACATTCTTTTCGGGACTTTCCAAAACCTCTGCTTCCGAAATGCCTGACAACTCCGACACAAGATGCAGGTTCTCACGGAAATAGTTCTTGCCGTCTTTCACCAAACCCATCAAACCGTATGCACGCGGCATGGCATCGGGACCGTCGTTGAAATAGTTGGCGTCAGTCACGTGATAGCAATGCGTATTGGTGAAAGAGACCGCCTCCAACAAGCCCCGAGGAATGTCGGGGCAGGCTTCATAAGCAGCATCGAAGGCTGACTTATAGCTTTGTATTTCATTATTTTGCGCAAATCCAACCAAACGTATCAATAACGAAAGTGCGATTATTATAAGCAGGCGTTTCATAGCATATAATTTGAGGACAAAAATACACATTTTTCTTTTTTTAGGGAAATGAGTTTTTTTGACTCACTTCGTTTCGTCGAATCTAAAGATTTCGTATCTTTGCAGATTCAAGGAAAGTCATATTAAAACAACATAAAATGAGTGCACTCAACGATTTCCAAAAAGAGATTCTTGCCGGCATCCCCGATGAACTGCCGGAAGTGAAGCCATACGACACCACCATCAACCACGCGCCCAAGCGCAAGGACATCTTGACGAAGGCCGAGAAGAAGCTGGCCATCCGCAACGCCTTGCGTTACTTCCCCGCCAAGTTCCACGCCACCTTGGCCCCCGAATTTGCCGAGGAACTGGAGAAATACGGCCGCATCTACATGTACCGTTTCCGTCCGTCCTACAAGATGTACGCCCGCCCGATTGAGGAATACCCTGCCAAATGCAAGCAGGCCGCAGCCATCATGCTGATGATCCAGAACAACCTCGACCCCGCCGTGGCACAACACCCTCATGAACTTATCATCTACGGCGGCAACGGCGCCATCTTCCAGAACTGGGCACAATACCGCCTCGTGATGCAATACCTCGCCAACATGGACGAGGACCAAACCCTCGCCATGTACAGCGGACACCCAATGGGCCTTTTCCCCTCGCATAAGGATGCCCCACGCGTGGTGGTCACCAACGGCATGATGATCCCGAACTACAGCAAACCCGACGACTGGGAGCGTTACAACGCCCTCGGCGTGACGCAATACGGCCAGATGACCGCCGGTTCCTATATGTATATCGGGCCTCAAGGCATCGTTCACGGCACCACCATCACCGTGCTCAATGCTGCCCGCAAACACGGCGGCAGCACGGCTGGCAAACTGTTCGTTACCGCTGGCCTTGGCGGCATGAGCGGCGCCCAACCCAAGGCTGGTAACATCGCCGGTGTGGTGAGCATCACCGCCGAAATCAACCCGGCTGCCACGCAAAAGCGCTATCAGCAAGGCTGGGTCGATGAGGTGTACGACAACATCGAGGAGCTGTTCAAGCATGTCAACGCAAGCCTCGCCAAGAAGGAAGCCCGCAGCTATGCCTACCAAGGCAATGTGGTTGACCTTTGGGAATATGCCGCGGAACACGACATCCACGTCGACCTCGGCTCCGACCAGACCTCGCTCCACAACCCGTGGGCAGGTGGTTACTATCCTGTTGGGCAGTCGTTTGAGGAATCCAAGACCATGATGGCAGAGAATCCAGAGCTCTTCAAGGAAAAGGTGCAGGCTTCGTTGCGCCGCCATGTGGCCGCCATCAACAAGCTGACCGCCAAAGGCATGTACTTCTTCGACTACGGCAACGCCTTCCTGCTGCAAAGCAGCCGCGCTGGCGCCGACATCCTGAAAGAAGACGGCACCTTCCGTTATCCCAGCTACGTGCAGGACATCATGGGTCCCATGTGCTTCGACTATGGTTTCGGCCCCTTCCGTTGGGTGTGCGCCTCAGGCAAGCCTGAAGACCTCGCCGTCACCGACGACATCGCCTGCAACGTGCTTGAAGAGATTGCCCGCACGGCTCCTGCCGAAATCCAGCAGCAGATGCGCGACAACATCCAGTGGATCCGTGGCGCACAAGAGAACCACCTCGTGGTCGGCTCGCAAGCCCGCATCCTCTATGCCGACTGCGAAGGCCGCACCAAGATCGCTGCCGAGTTCAACAAGGCCATTGCTGACGGTCGTCTGAGCGGTCCCGTCGTATTGGGCCGCGACCACCACGACGTGAGCGGCACCGACAGCCCGTTCCGTGAGACCTCCAACATCTATGACGGCTCATCATTCACCGCTGATATGGCCGTGCAGAACGTCATCGGCGACGGTTTCCGTGGTGCCACTTGGGTGAGTATCCACAACGGTGGCGGTGTAGGCTGGGGCGAAGTCATCAACGGTGGCTTCGGCATGGTCCTCGACGGCACCGCTGATGCTGACCGTCGCCTCCACTGCATGCTGCATTGGGACGTGAACAACGGCATCGCCCGCCGCAATTGGGCCCGCAACGAAGGCGCCACCTTCGCCATCAAACGCGCCATGGAGGCAGAACCTAAATTGAAGGTTACCTTGCCGAATTTGGTGGAAGACAAGATTCTGGAGAACCTGTTTTGAATAAATGACAATGTGTAGAGACGTAGCGCGCTACGTCTCTACAAAAAAAATTGCATATTATAAATTATTCCGTACTTTTGCGACATCATTAAGTATCAAATACAACTACCAAATCATTCCAATTATTAACCCTAAAAAATTAAGCGTATGAAGAAAGTTATTTTCTCTTTGATTGCAGTGGTCGTCATGGCCTTGAGCTTTGTTTCCTGCGGCAATAGCGGCAGCAACGGTGGTGACAAGGGCAACGACAAACAACAACAAGGTCTCGTCGGCGAATGGTACTACAACGACAACACCTACTACACCTTCAACGAAGATGGCACTGGTTCCTACATGGCTTATGGAGTTTTGGTCGGCAACTTCACCTACAGTGAAAGCAACGGCAAGCTCACCCTCAACTACGAAGGATTCACCGATCCCACCGTGTTTAACTACAAAGTGGAAGGCAAGACTTTGACCATCCTATCCGGTGAAGGCAACATCGGCAGCGACACGGAATACAAACGCAAATAAGCGTTGTTTCGTGACTTTGTAGAGACGCTATTCTACAAACCCTCTAAAGCGGACGCACTAATGCGTCCGCTTTTTTTATCGCTAAAAAAAGCAAACAGTATTGCAGGTAATAAAATTATTACCTATTTTTGCAGAAATGAAAATAGAAAAAGTTTGGCTGACGGAGACAGCCGTATGGATTAGAACCGATGAAGGCAAGGAAGCCTGCGAACTCTTTGCGGACTATCCTCGCTTGCGTTATGCCACAAAGGAACAACTTGTTGATTTCACGACAGATGAATTCGGAATCCATTGGGAAGAACTGGATGAAGATTTAAGTTTTGAAGGGTTCTTTGAAAAACAAGAACCGACAGCTCTTTATCAACTCTTCATGGCACATCCCGAACTGAATGTGTCTGCACTGGCACGCCGCATGGGCATCTCGCAAAGCTTGATGGCACAATATATCAGTGGAAAGAAAAACGCCAGCAAAGCCCGAATGGCTTTGATCCTCGACACGATTCATACCGTTGGAAGGGAATTGGCGGCTGTGTAAACAAAAGCCTTTTGTTTAACTTTTGTCTCGTATTGCAAATGATGAGGCGAAGCTTCAATAGGTCATAATTCAAACACAACGCTCCATTCCTTACACAGTTTTTCTAAAGTCCAAGAAGCGTTGAGACCGCTTGTTTCTGGCAAACGAAACACTTTGATGGATTGTCCGAACTGATTTTGTAGTTTTTCTCCAAACTCTTTGTATTTTCCATAACCATTTATGGCTATCTTTGTTATTGTCGGATTTTTTCTAACAAAACCAACAACATCGTTTGGAATTCCTTCTAGGATACCTTTATCCGTGCTATTAGTTCGCTCAACACACTTATAATAATCCCAAATTACAACATGCAAATGTTCTAATATCACCTTTTTCTCGGTATAATTTGTAGGCATTTTTTGTGTTGCTAATTTTGCCAACA
>Ga0247610_10002803_pt1 | contig 19717 bp, 16 predicted proteins | sample 174DNAGHGhighgp2_FD_193483 | JGI IMG/M metagenome (GOLD analysis project Ga0247610, IMG submission 193483) | Sheep rumen microbial communities from Palmerston North, Manawatu-Wanganui, New Zealand - 1742 DNA GHGhigh gp2 | ecosystem: Host-associated > Mammals > Digestive system > Stomach > Rumen...
AGATTCTGATTATCAATGGTCCGAACCTGAACTTGTTGGGCCAGAGGGAGCCAGGCATCTATGGTTCGTCGTCGTTCGACGCCTACCTGCCTGAGTTGCGCAACCGCTTCACCGATGTAGACATCGAGTACTTTCAGAGCAACATCGAGGGTGTTCTGATTGACAAGATGCAGGAGGTGGGCTTCAGCTACGATGGTATCGTGCTGAATGCAGGAGCCTACACCCACACATCGATAGCTCTGCAGGACTGCATCCGCTCGCTGAAGACACCGGTTATCGAGGTTCACATCTCGAATGTGCATCAGCGCGAGGAGTTCCGCCACAAATCGATGATTTCGTGCGCCTGCAAGGGAGTAATCCTCGGCTTCGGTCTCGACTCATACCGTTTGGCCATTGAAGCACTGAAAGGATGACGCTCGACGAGTATATCCTGCAGCACACAGAGCCAGAGCCCGACTATCTGTACAGACTATGGCGAGCCACCCACATACACACCATCCACGGACGTATGGCGAGTGGACACTTACAGGGCCGACTACTTAAGATGCTGGTAAAGATGATTCGACCCAAGAACATCCTGGAGATAGGAACATTCAGCGGATACAGTGCCATATCGATGGCAGAAGGACTGGACGAAGGTGGCCGGCTTTATACCTTCGAGATAAACGATGAGATGGAGGACTTTACCCGGCCGTGGATAGAGGGTTCGAACGTGGCCGATAAGATAGAGTTCATCATCGGTGATGCTCTACAGGAGGCCCCAAAACTTGGCATAGAGTTCGACCTTGCATTTATGGATGGCGACAAACGCACATATCGTGACTGCTACGAGATGGTGATGAGCATACTGAAACCGGGCGGCTTTATACTGGCCGACAACACTCTTTGGGACGGACATGTGGTGGACAGAGCCTACGACAAGGACCGACAGACTCAGGGAATAGAGACATTCAACGACTACATAGCCCGCGATCAGCGTGTGGAACAGGTGATTCTTCCGCTCCGCGATGGATTAACACTGATAAGAAAAAAAGAAATTTAGAAATAAGATTAAGAGATGCAAGAGACAAGACAAAACAAGATTGCGAGATTGCTGCAGAAGGAGCTCTCGCTGATATTCCAACAGCAGACACGCTCCACTCACGGCGTGATGATATCGGTAACACGTACCAAGATATCACCCGACCTGAGTATCTGCACTGCCTATCTGAGCGTATTCCCAAGCGAGAAGGGCGAAGAGATTCTGACAAACATCAATGCCAACAGCAAGCAGATACGTTATGAACTAGGTACACGCGTACGTAATCAGATGCGCATCATACCAGAACTACGATTCTTTATCGACGACTCGCTCGACTATATCGAGCATATCGATGAACTGCTGAAGAAATGAACTTTCCCTTCTTCATAGCCCGCAGATATCTGTTCTCAAAGAAATCCACTCATGCCATCAACGTCATAAGTGGAATTTCTGTCGTTGGCGTAGCCGTAGCCACAATGGCTCTGGTTGTCACGCTATCGGTATTTAACGGATTCCACGACTTGGTAGCATCATTCTTTACCAGCTTCGACCCACAGCTTAAGGTGATGCCTGCTGAGGGAAAGACAGTTGCCGCCGACGATCCAATACTGACAGAGATACGCAAGCTGCCAGAAATAGAAGTAGCCACAGAGAGCGTTGAGGATATGGCACTAGCCATATATCGCGGCAGACAGGCTATGGTAGTGATAAAGGGCGTAGACGACAACTTCGACAAGCTTACACACATCAACGAGATACTGGTAGGCAATGGCGACTTCAGTCTGCATGCAGCCGATATGGACTACGGCACACTAGGCATAAGACTAGCCGAAATACTTGGTACAGGATATACCTACGAAGAGCCGCTACGTATATACGCTCCTAAGCGCGAAGGCCAGTTGGACATGACTAACCCAGAGGAGGCTTTCGAAGAAGACGAGTTGTATTCGCCTGGCGTATTGTTTAATGTAAAACAAGCGCGCTACGACAAGAACTACATACTGACAAGCATATCGTTTGCACGCCGATTGTTTGGTCAGCAAGGAATGTTGTCGTCGCTCGAACTTAGACTGAAACCTGGAAGCAACTTCGATAAGGTCAAGTCACAGATAAAGCAGCTGTGTGCCGACAAGTTTGTGGTAAAAGACCGCTTTGAGCAGCAAGACGATACCTTCAAGATAATGAAGATCGAGAAACTGATAGCATACATCTTCCTGACATTCATCTTGATGGTGGCTTGCTTCAATATCATAGGTTCGCTATCGATGCTTATCATCGACAAGAAAGACGATGTGGTTACGCTGCGCAACCTGGGAGCATCAGACAAGCAGATAGTTCGTATATTCCTGTTCGAGGGCCGAATGATATCAGCAATAGGTGCTATTATAGGTATCGTAATAGGACTGACACTCTGCTGGATTCAGCAACGATATGGAATAGTTGCACTGGGTTCGTCGAGCGGTACATTTGTGATAAATGCCTATCCTGTAAGCGTACATCCAGAGGATATAGTAGTGGTGTTTGTAACAGTGCTGGTAGTAGGATTCCTCTCTGTATGGTATCCTGTAAGGTACTTTGCTAAGCGATTATTGGTATGATAAGTTAACATTTAACGTAGCTTTAACGTAGATTTTGCTGCAAATAGACAAAAAAGGTGTAACTTTGCACCCGATTAAAATTATGTAGCAACCAATACTTAAAATGAAGATGAAAAAAATTCTTTCGACCATTCTGCTGACCTTGGTCGGCGCAGTAACAATGATGGCACAAATGCAGATGCCATCTATTCCAGTAGATCCCGATGTTCGCATCGGTAAACTCGACAACGGATTGACATACTACATCCGTCACAACAACTGGCCTGAGAACCGTGCTGAGTTCTACATCGCTCAGAAGGTAGGTTCAATTCAGGAGAACGACGACCAGCGTGGTCTGGCTCACTTCCTTGAGCACATGGCCTTCAATGGTTCGAAACACTTTAAAGGCAACGAATTGCTGCGCTGGTGCGAAAGCATCGGTGTGAAATTTGGTACCGATCTGAATGCATACACTTCGATCGACCAGACAGTTTATAATATTAGCAACGTACCTACCACGCGCGAGGGTATCGTTGACTCATGTCTGCTGATTCTGTATGACTGGGCCGACGGACTGCTGCTTGAGCAGGAGGAAATTGAGAAGGAGCGTGGCGTTATCCACGAGGAGTGGCGTCTGCGCACAAGTGCACAGCAGCGCATGCTGGAGCGCGATCTTCCAAAGCTCTATCCTGGTTCTAAGTACGGCTATCGTATGCCTATCGGACTGATGGAGATTATCGACAACTTTGAGCGTCCATTCCTGCAGGCATACTACGAGAAGTGGTATCGTCCTGATAATCAGGCAATCATCGTAGTAGGTGATGTAGATGTAAACAAGGTAGAAGAGAAGATTAAGGGCATGTTTGCAGACATCAAGTTGCCAGAGAACCCAGAGAAGGTCGTTAAGTATCCTGTACCCGACAATGCAGAGCCTATCATCGTTATCGACAAGGATAAGGAACAGCGCTATAACATTATGGAGGTACTGATGAAGCATGAGGCATTCCCCGACACCCTTAAGGGAACAATGGCATATCTGATTACAGACTATATTAAGGACGCAGCCCTCTCAATGTTGAGAGACCGTCTGAAGGAGTATGCTGAGAAACCAGAGAGTCCATTCCTGCAGGCATTTGCCAGCGATGGGCAGTACCTGCTCTCAAATACCGTTGATGCATTTGAGCTTGGCTTCCTGCCCAAGGACGGACAGACTGAGGCTGCGCTGACAGCAGTACTCACAGAGGCTCGTAGAGCAGCTGAGTTTGGATTTACTCCTACAGAGTATAACCGATTCAAGGCTGACTTCACAAGCAATCTTGACAAGCAGTATTCAAACAAAGATAAGCGCTTCAACAGCCAGTTTGTAAACCAGTATGTTCAGCACTTCATCGACAACGAACCTATCCCAAGCCTCGACTATACATACGAGACAATGAAGCAGATTATCCCCGTTATCCCCATCGAGGCTATTAACGAGGTGGCAAAGCAGCTAATCTCTCAGAAGGACAGCAACTTGGTAGTACTGAACTTCAACAACGAGAAAGAGGGAGCAGTTTATCCTACAGAGGATGGGGTAAAGAAGGCTATCGCTGCCGCACGTGCTGCCCAGATTGAGGCATATGTGGACAACGTAAAGGACGAACCACTGATGACAACCATGCCTAAGAAGGGTTCTATTAAGAAGGAAACAAAGAACGATAAGTTCGGATATACAGAACTAGAACTCTCTAACGGCGTTAAGGTGGTTTTGAAGAAGACCGACCTTAAGAAAGACCAGGTAATCTTGCGCGGTGAGGGCTTCGGTGGTTCTGCACTCTATGGCGAGAAGGACTTTGCAAACATCAAGATGTTCGACGATGTAGTAGAGGCCAGTGGACTGGGTAATTTCTCACACACTGAATTGGAGAAGGCTCTGGCTGGTAAGATTGCCAGTGCATCGCTCTCGATGAGCACTTATCGTCAGAACGTAAGCGGCAGTTCTACTCCTAAGGACGTAGAGACTATGCTGCAGTTGGTTTATCTCTACTTCACTAACATCAATAAGGACCAGAAGTCGTTCGACAATATGATGACAACAACAGAGACACTGTTGAAGAACCGTCTGCTGCAGCCAGAGAACGTATTGAACGACTCTGTACAGGCCACATTCAGCTGCCACAACCCACGATTCAAGTCAATCGAGGCTAGCGAGCTGAAGAATGTCAGCTATGATCGCGTACTGCAGATTGCCAAGGAGCGCACAGCCAATGCTGCTGCCTACACCTTTACAATCATCGGTAACTACGACGAGGCTACTATCCGTCCTCTCATCGAGCAGTACATCGCCTCGCTGCCATCAAAGAAGAAGGTAGAGAAGGCAAAGAAGGTTGACACCGACTTCAAGGGTAAGGTACTGAACCACTTCAAGCACAAGGCTGAAACACCAAAGGCTATCGCAGTGATGTACTGGTACAGCAACGACCTGCCTTATAACCTCGAGAACAGCATCAAAGCAACTATCGCTGGTCAGATTCTGAGCATGGAATACCTGAAGAAGATTCGTGAAGATGCAAGTGCAGCCTACACCGTAGGTGCAGCCGCAAGCATGAGCCGCAACGACTTCGAAACAGAGGCTTACATCTTGGCACAGTGCCCAATGAAGCCAGAGAAAGCAGACATCGCAAACCAGATTCTGCGCGATGAGGTGAACGCTTTGGCCAAGACCTGTGACGCTGACAAGCTGCAGAAGGTAAAGGAGTATCTGCTGAAGAATCTGGGCGACCAGCGCAAGCAGAACAGCTACTGGCTGGGCCGCATCAACACATGGCGTAAGTACGGCATGGACTTCGATACCGACTACGAGAAGGTGGTTAATGCCCAGACTGTAGAGTCCATCAGTGCTTTTGTAGCCGAACTGCTGAAGGCAGGTAATGCTGCAGAGGTAATCATGATGCCCGCAGAATAATCAAAACATTAAATATAAAGAATGAGTTATCTATTTTCGTCAGAATCAGTATCTGAGGGCCATCCAGATAAGGTGGCCGATCAGATATCTGATACAATACTAGACCAGTTCCTGGCATACGACCCGAAGGCGCGCTGCGCCATCGAGTCGTTTGTCACTACAGGTCAGGTAGTAATTATGGGTGAGGTCCGCAGTGATGTGTACATCGACCTGCAGACAATGGCCCGCAAGACCATCAAGCGCATTGGCTATACCAAAGCGGAGTATCAATTCGACGGCGATTCGTGTGGAATCCTGAGTGCTATACACGAGCAAAGCGCCGACATCAATCGTGGTGTCGACAACGGCAACGAGGATGAGCAAGGAGCTGGAGACCAGGGTATGATGTTTGGTTATGCCACAAATGAGACCGAAAGCTACATGCCAGTCAGTCTCGATTTGGCTCACCTGATCATGCGTACCCTGGCAGACATTCGCAAAGAAGGCAAAGAGATGACCTATCTGCGTCCAGACTCTAAGAGCCAGGTAACAGTACAATACTCAGACGAAGGAATACCTGAGCGTATAGACACGATTGTAGTATCAACACAGCACGACGAGTTCGACGAGGACGAGAAGATGCTGGCAAAAATCAAGGACGACGTTATAAACATCTTGATTCCACGTGTTAAGTCACAGATTCACTCACAGAAAGTGCTCGACCTATTTGGACTCGACATCAAATACTACGTTAACCCAACTGGCAAGTTCGTGATCGGTGGCCCTCACGGAGATACCGGTCTTACAGGCCGCAAAATTATCGTAGACACCTATGGTGGTAAGGGGGCTCACGGAGGAGGCGCCTTCTCGGGTAAGGACTCGTCGAAGGTAGACCGCAGTGCAGCATACGCAGCCCGTCATATTGCCAAGAATATGGTAGCAGCAGGTGTAGCCGACGAGATGCTTGTACAGATAAGCTATGCCATCGGAGTAGCCAAGCCAATGAACATCTACGTTAACACCTATGGTCGTAGCAAAGTACAGATGACAGATGGTGAGATTGCCAAGAAGATAGAGAAACTCTTCGATCTGCGTCCAAAAGCCATCGAGCGTACACTTAAGCTTCGCCAGCCAATGTACAGCGAGACTGCTGCTTACGGCCATATGGGCAGAAAGTGCGAAGTAGTAAAGAAGACATTCACCAGTCATTATCACGAAACAAAGACAATCGATGTGGAACTGTTCACATGGGAGAAGCTGGATCGTGTAGATGACATACGCAAGGAGTTCGGACTATAATCAGATATGCTGAAGAACGATAGCATCCTAACTACTATATCTACTGCAAATACAGACACAGTAGTAGAACACTCGGCAAAACCGCAGACACCATATGAGGTGCTGCGGTTATTGCCTAAGGATGCCACACCTGCACAGCAAGACTCAGCAATACAAGAGTGGTTTGAACCAAAAGAGATACACTACAGCAGCAGACCAGATACCCTGCATCTGCCTGGACAGGAAATACCACGTGACCTGAAGGAAGTGAGTCTGCCACACTACTATAGGGAGAATTTCTTCTCGAACAACACGATGTATCATCCAGAATTAAGCATTGAACGCGTTGGAGAATCCGGCGATCCTATCCCCTACACATTCCAGAACGACAGCTTTATTACAGGTATACTGATAGTCTGTTTCCTACTGATAACATTCGTTTTGTCACGTATATCAGGATTCCTACTAAAACAGACAAAACATATATTCTTACCCCATAAGAGTGAGCAAGCACTGACAGAGACTGGCAGTGAGATTAAAATTCAGTTCCTGTTTATATTTATCACATGCCTGCTGTATGCCCTACTCTATTTCATCTATACCACACATATTATAACTAATACTTTTATTTTATCATCAGAATATATTCTATTGGTTATATATGGATTAACCATTTTGGGATACATGCTAGTAAGGATGTTGTTATATACTATCGTAAACAATATCTTCTCCACCAATAAGAAAAATTTACAATTTCAAAGATCTATACTACTTATTACCTCACTCGAGGGGTTGGCATTATTCCCACTAGTACTGCTATTGGTATATTTCCATTTTTCACTCCAAAATGCCATAATTTATACCTTAACTATAGTAATTTTAGCCAAAATACTAACATTTTATAAGTCTTTCACTATCTTTTTTTATCAAAAAGGCGGTTTTCTGCAGATTATTTTGTACTTTTGTGCCCTCGAAATGATACCTTTAATGATGCTCTGGAGTGGATTATTGGTAATCACGGAAAATTTGAAAACAAATATTTAGGACACATATGATCAAAAAGATTCTGGTTTCACAACCTAAGCCATCTAGTGAGAAGTCGCCTTATTTCGATATCGCGAACAAGTTTGGTGTTGAACTGATATTCCGTCCTTTCATTAAGGTGGAGGCCATCAGTTCAAAAGATTTCCGTGCACAGAAGGTGAACATTTTGGATCACACCGCTGTTGTTTTCACCTCGCGTCATGCCATTGACCATTTCTTTAATATGGCCAAGGAACTCAGAGTTAACATTCCTGAGGACATGAAGTATTTCTGCGTAACAGAAACCATCGCACTATACATTCAGAAGTATGTTCAGTACAGAAAGCGCAAGATTTTCTTTGGCGAGACCGGTCGCATCGACGATCTTATTCCAACTATGGTCAAGCACAAGACAGAAAAGTACCTTGTTCCACTAAGTGATGTTCATACAGATAGTTTGGCTAATCTGCTCGACTCAAAGAAGTTGCAGCACACAGAGTGCATTATGTACAAGACTGTGAGCAATGACTTTACTGAGGAGGAAGTTAAGAACTTCGACTACGACATGCTGATTTTCTTCAGCCCTGCCGGTATCGAGTCGCTTACAAAGAACTTCCCCAACTTCAAACAGGACAAGATTGCAATTGCAACCTTCGGCCCAGCTACAGCCAAAGCTGCAAAGGAAGCTGGCCTGCGTCTTGACATCGAAGCTCCAAACGAGAAGTATCCTTCAATGACTGGTGCACTGCAGCACTATCTATTCGAAATACAAGATTAAGGATTGATGACGACAGCTCCTACATTCAAGAAGGAGGAGCGCATCGTCAGCAACCTGCTGATTGAAACGCTCTTTGAAAAAGGCAACAGTCAATCGCTGACTGCTTTTCCTCTTAGGGCGGTATATCTGAAAACCGAGCAACGCGAAGGCTGCGCTCCTGTTCAACTGCTTATAAGTGTGCCCAAAAAAAGATTTAAGCACGCAGTAGACAGAAACAGAGTGAAACGCCAAGTGCGTGAAGCATATCGCAAAAACAAATCGCTACTTGAGGGCATAGTGGAAGAAGAACAAATGCTACTGATTGCCATAATATGGCTGACAGACAGACACTTCGCCACCAAAGAAATAGAGAAAAGGGTGATTAGCCTAATGAAACAAATGGCGAAATAGGACCATGAAGAGGCTTTCTCATTACATATCACTGCTATTGGTACTGCCTATACGTTTTTACCAGATTTGCATATCTCCACTTCTTGGACCTTCGTGCAGATTCACTCCCACATGTAGCGAGTACGCCAAACAGGCTATTATGAAGCATGGTCCAATTAAAGGGCTCGGACTAGCAATATGGAGAATATTAAGATGCAACCCCTTTGGAGGTTCTGGATATGACCCAGTTCCATAATAGGAGACAATGAACAGAGAATAAGTAAATAAGTATATGAAGAAGAACTTTGTAGAAGAACTGAAATGGCGCGGTATGCTGGCACAGATGATGCCAGGAACAGAAGAACTGCTCCAGAAAGAAATGGTAACAGCATACCTGGGTACCGATCCTACAGCCGATTCGCTGCACATCGGACACCTGTGCGGAATTATGATGCTCCGCCATCTACAGCGTTGCGGACATCGTCCTGTTATCCTAGTAGGTGGTGCTACCGGTATGATTGGCGACCCCTCTGGTAAGAGCCAGGAGCGCAATCTGCTTAATAACGAGACACTGTATCACAATCAGGAGTGCATTAAGAAGCAGGTTGCCAAATTCCTCGATTTCGATTCAAAGGAGCCCAATGCAGCAGTAATGGTGAACAACTATGACTGGATGAAGGACTTCACTTTCTTGGATTTCGCACGCGAGGTTGGTAAGCATATCACCGTCAACTATATGATGGCTAAGGAAAGCGTACAGCAGCGACTGAACGGAACTGCACGCGATGGTCTGTCGTTTACAGAGTTCACATATCAGCTGCTTCAGGGTTATGACTTCCTGTATCTGTATCAACACCTTGGTGTAAAACTCCAGCTGGGTGGTAACGACCAGTGGGGTAACATGACTACAGGTACTGAGCTTATCCGTCGCACATTGGGCAATGAGGTTGAGACCTTTGCACTTACTTGTCCTCTGATTACCAAGAGCGATGGCAAGAAGTTTGGTAAGACTGAGAGCGGAAACATCTGGCTCGATCCTGTTCGTACCACTCCATATAAGTTCTACCAGTTCTGGCTCAACGTGAGCGATGACGATGCTGAACGTTATATAAAGATCTTCACATCACTCGAGAAGGACGTTATCGATGCTCTTATCGAGGAGCACAAGCAGGATCCTGGCCGTCGTGTTCTTCAGAAGCGTTTGGCCGAGGAGGTAACTGTTATGGTTCACTCGCAGGAGGCACTCGATACAGCTATCGAGGCATCAAACATCCTGTTTGGCAAGTCAACCAAGGAAGGTCTTGAGAAACTTGACGAGCAGACACTGCTCGATGTTTTTGATGGCGTACCACAGTTTGAGATTTCAAAGGATCAGTTAGGTCAGCCTGCCATTGAACTGCTCACAACAGTAGCCCCCGTATTCCCTTCAAAGGGCGAAATGCGTAAGATGGTTCAGGGTGGTGGCGTATCGCTGAACAAAGAAAAGATTACCGATCAGAATCGCGCTATAACAGCCGAAGATCTGATTGACGGCAAGTATCTTTTGGCCCAGAAAGGCAAAAAGAACTACTACTTGCTGATAGTTAAGTAATATTTGGCTGCAAAATTTTGGTACTTCAAAAAATATTTGTACCTTTGCAGCCACATATTCTTGGACGATGGTGTAATGGTAACACTACAGGTTTTGGTTCTGTCATTCCCGGTTCGAATCCGAGTCGTCCAACTACTAAAAGAACAATTTCTAAAACAAACGTATTATGACAAATCTTTTTTCATTAGAAGGAAAAGTGGCCCTAGTAACAGGTGCTGCCTATGGTATCGGCTTTGCTATTGCAGAGGGCTTAGCCAAAGCAGGTGCGCAGATAGCATTCAACTGTCGAGGACAAGAGCATTTGGACAAAGCTCTTTCTGAATATCAGGCAAAGGGCATCAAGGCTCTTGGCTACATCTGCGACGTTACCAACGAAGAAGATGTTGAGAAAATGGTAGCCGACATCCGCAAAGAGTTAGGACATATAGACATTCTGGTCAACAATGCCGGAATCATCAAGCGCATACCAATGCACGAGATGAAACGCGAGGAATTCCAGCAGGTAATTGATATAGACCTGGTAGGTCCATTCATTATGACTAAGGCAGTAATACCCGAAATGATGGAACGTAGAGAGGGTAAGATCATCAACATCTGTTCTATGATGTCTGAATTGGGACGTGAAACCGTATCGGCTTACGCAGCTGCTAAGGGCGGACTGAAGATGCTAACACGAAACATCTGCTCCGAATACGGAGAGTACAATATTCAATGTAACGCCATCGGACCAGGATACATCGCAACTCCACAAACTGCCCCACTTCGCGAGCGCCAGGCAGACGGAAGCCGTCATCCGTTCGACTCATTCATTTGCGCAAAGACACCAGCAGGTAGATGGCTCGACCCTGAAGAACTAGCTGGCCCAGCTGTATTCTTGGCTTCTCACGCATCAGATGCAGTCAACGGACACGTACTATACGTAGATGGTGGTATATTGGCCTATATAGGTAAGCAACCCAAATAAACACATAGTATATAAGTAAATAATAATGGGGACCCTTTCCAGGGCCCCCATTAAAATTTATTTACATTTAGATTACTTGATAGCGTCAGCAAGCTCAGCACCAGCCTTAAACTTAGCAACCTTCTTAGCAGCGATCTTGATCTTCTGCTTGGTCAGAGGATTGATACCCTCACGAGCAGGACGCTCGCTTACACTGAATGTACCAAAACCAACGAGAGCAATCTTATCGCCCTTTGCCAAACCGTCCTTAATAGCTGCTACTGCTGCGTCGAGAGCTTTCTTAGCGTCAACCTTAGAGATGCCAGCACCTGCTGCGATCTTCTCTACCAAATCTGTTTTGTTCATAATCTTGAAAATTTTAATGAATTATTAATAGTAATAACTGTTGTATAGTCGAATTCTTTGGCAAATATAAGAGAAAGTATTCAAACAAACAACAAAAAAAGAGAAAAATTTCATATTTTGATAAAAAATAGTTGTATTATAGCGTTTTTTAGCCTAAAAAAGAGATATTTTTAGTAATTTTGCCGCCAAAAGATGACAAAAGGCGTTTTAGCCTAATAGTAAACATATAAATAGTAAACGATATGATGTTCCGCATACCAACGATTACAAAGAATCTGCTTATCATTAATATATTGGTCTATATTGCTCAATATATTATGAATCCACATGTCCCAGCTCATTCCACCATTGCAGATTGGGGGAGTCTGCATTTTTTTCTAGCAAGTGATTTCCATTTGTATCAATTTGTTTCTTATCTTTTTCTTCATGCAGACTTCATGCACCTTCTTAGTAATATGTTTGGATTGTGGATGTTTGGTTGTGTGATTGAAAATGTATGGGGACCCAAGAAATTCCTTTTTTATTACATTTCCTGCGGCATTGGTGCTGGTCTTTGCCAAGAATTGGTTCAGTATATACAGTATATTTCTGACACATATCTCTCGGCAATGCCTCTTGAAACAATTATTTCCGTAAACAATAACGGTAGCATCACAGAGATGACTATTGCGGAGTCTCTTAATCTTTGGGGAACAATAGGTGCCTCTGGAGCCATTTATGCTATTATACTTGCTTTTGGAATGACATTCCCCAATGAACGTCTCTTCATCATTCCCATTCCATTCCCAATTAAAGCAAAGTGGTTTGTATTAGGTTATGCCGCTATCGAGTTTTACATGTCTATCCAAACTAGCGGTGATGGTGTGGCTCATACAGCCCACCTTGGTGGTATGCTTTTCGGCTTCTTGATGATCCGATATTGGAACCGTCACCCTAACTCAGGATTCGATCGCGGTCGCGGCCAGCAATTCTTCGAGAATCTTAAGCGCAATTTTGAACAGCGCAAGCAAAACCCAGGAGGTGGATATACCAACCCAAATATGCATGTAAACCATGGCAGCGGTACAAAGGAGGATGACATGGAATATAATGCCCGCAAACGCAAGAACCAAGAAGAGATAGATGCTATTCTCGACAAGATTCGCAAGAGCGGCTACGACAGTCTTACTAAGGAAGAGAAGAAGAAACTCTTCGATGCAAGCAACCAGTCATGATCAAACAACTTAAAACAATAACGATAAACCTGATAGCTGGAGCCAATGTAGCAACTATACTACTGATGGTTCTGGCAGGATATGCCGATCGTATCAATCCTGTTGAACATCCCATGCTATCATGTATGGGAATGGCTTTTCCTGGTTTTCTTATAGCCAACCTGGTATTTCTGTTCTTCTGGCTTACATTCAAATGGAAGAAGGCATGGATTCCTGTACTAGGATATATTCTGGTATATGGTCCTATCACACTTTATATGCCCCTGCATACCTCGCAGACACCGCCAGAAGGGACATTCAAACTAATATCATATAACGTATGTGAGTATGGAGGCAATTACAAATACGAACAAGGATTTGAGAAAGTATACGAATACCTGAAAGAGCAAGATGCCGACATAGTATGCTTGCAAGAGGATGTTGATACATGGCGCAGATATGTAAAGCAGTGGTACGAGAAAATCTACCCTTATAACGATACTACCATTTTCAACCCAAACGATGTCAGTAAGAATGGTGTCGGCATCCACACAAAATATCCTATCCTGAAAAAGGAACGCATACACTATGAGTCGGCTGCAAATGGCACTGTAGCCTATTTCCTAAAAAAGGGAAAAGATACTATCCTTGTAATAAACAACCACCTGGAAGGTACACATCTTAGCAATGAGGAGCGTGACAGATATAAACAGATGATTAGCGGTAAAATGAAGAAGGATACCGCAAAGGCCGAAACTCTCTTCCTGATAGAGAAGCTGGGGAAATATGCTGCAAAAAGAGCACCTGAAGCCGAAGCTGTCCATAAGTATATCGAAGAGCATCGTCAGTACCCGATTATTGTGTGTGGCGACTTTAACGACAACCCTATATCCTACTCTCGTCGAACTATCGCCCAAGGATTAAAAGACTGCTATCAAGAAACAGGAATGGGCATCGGTTTGTCATATAATCAGAAAGGCTTTTTTGTGCGAATTGATCACATTTTGGTATCAGACCATTTTGAGCCATTTAATTGCCAGATTGACTCAAAAATGGACGCAAGTGACCATTATCCCATCATTTGCACCCTAAAAATGGATGATAATCCATAAAAAAAGAACGAAAATTGCCAATAAATTTTTCCTTCTGTAAAAAAATGCCTATATTTGCACGCTATTTTATACGCGAACAGAATAAATAATAAAAAATAAACAATTAAAATCAAAATGCAAAACAAAGGAATTGTAAAATTTATCGCAGTGCTTTTGATTCTCGTGTGCTGCTTCTACCTTTCCTTCTCGTTCGTAACACGCCATTACGAAAGTAAGGCTGCTGCTATGGGCGAAGAGGCTGGTGCGGAGTACCTCGATTCAATCAACAACGAGAAGGTGTACATGGGCATCTATTCTCTTAAGCAGTGCCGTGAGATGGAAATTGGCCTAGGTCTTGACCTGAAGGGCGGTATGAACGTAATTCTTGAGGTATCAGTACCTGATGTGGTTGATGTACTTGCTGACCACAAAACTGATGCCACCTACAAGAAGGCAATGGAACTTGCCAAGAAGGAAGAGGAGACCAGTCAGAACGACTTCATCTCACTGTTCGTTAAGTATTGGAAACAGGAGGCCAACGGCCGTCCACTTGCTGCTATCTTTGCTACACAGCAGATGAAGGGCAAGGTTAGTACTTCGTCAACCGACTCAGAGGTAGAGAATGCTCTGCGTGCAGAAGTACAGAGTGCCGTTGATAACTCATTCAACGTAGTTCGTAACCGTATCGATAAGTTCGGCGTTGTTCAGCCAAACATCCAGAAGCTTGAGGGCCAGAGCGGCCGTATCATGGTCGAGATGCCTGGTATCAAGGAGCCTGAGCGCGTACGTAAGTTGCTCCAGGGTTCAGCTAACCTTGAGTTCTGGGAGACATACAACTCGCAGGAGGTTACTCCTCTGCTCTCTCAGCTCAATCAGCGCTGGGCTGCTCAGGGTGGTGTTGACGTAGCTGACACAACAGCTGTTGACAGCACTGCTACTGCTGTTGCCGATAGCGCTAAAGCTGCTACCAGCGACCTGGCTGCTAAGCTGGCTAAGAAGGACAACAAGGATACTAAGGCTGTTGAGATGGCTAAGAAGCAGAATCCTCTGTTCTCTATCTTCCAGCCTACTCAGGGCAACACACTCGCTGTAGTTGGTTATGCCAACGCTCGCGATACTGCCGAGATCAACAAGATCATCTACTCTGACCTGGCTAGTCGCATCTTCCCTGCAGAGCTGAAGCTTCGTTGGGGTGCTAAGGCTGAGGACTTCGGAGGTCAGAATACTAAGGGCGATATCTTCGAGCTCTATGCTCTGAAGGTTACTGAGCCTTCAGGTCGTGCTCCACTGGAGGGTGATGTAATCACTTCTTCTAAGGACGACTTCGACCAGATGGGTCACCCATCAGTATCTATGCAGATGAACTCTGATGGTGCTCGTCGTTGGAGCCAGATTACAAAGCAGAACATCGGTAAGGCCGTAGCTATCGTGCTCGACGACGCCGTTTACTCAGCTCCACGTATCCTCACTCAGATCGACGGTGGTAACTCTCAGATTACTGGTAACTTCACCATCGAGGACACTAAGGACCTGGCTAACACTCTGAACTCTGGTAAGATGCCTGCTCCTACACGTATCGTACAGGAAGAGGTTGTAGGTCCTTCACTTGGCGCTCAGTCTATCCAGCAGGGTATCATCTCATTCATCGTAGCCTTCGTACTGCTGATGATCTACATGATTATGCTTTACGGCTTCGTTCCAGGTATCCTCTCAGATATCGCTCTGCTGTTCAACCTGTTCTTCACACTGGGTATCCTCACATCGTTCCAGGCTGCTCTTACAATGCCTGGTATCGCCGGTATCGTACTGACACTGGGTACTGCTGTGGATGCTAACGTGCTTATCTACGAGCGTATCAAGGAAGAGCTGAAGAAGGGTCTGGGTGTAAAAGAGGCTCTGAACAAGGGTTACTCTAACGCTTTCAGCGCTATCTTCGACTCTAACTTCACATCACTGATCACAGGTATCATCCTGCTCTACTTCGGTACAGGTCCTGTTAAGGGCTTCGCTACCACATGGATCATCGGTATCGTGATTTCATTCTTCACAGCCGTTTACCTCACTCGTGTGGTTTACGATGCAATGCTTTCTAAGGACAAGTGGACTAACCTTACCTTCGTAACAGGTTACTCTAAGAACCTGATGCAGAACACTAAGTACAACTTCATGGGTATGTACAAGAAGACCTATACTCTCTGGGCTGTATTCGCAGTAATCTGCATTGGTTCGTTCTTCGTTCGCGGTCTTAGCCAGAGCATTGACTTCACTGGTGGTCGTAACTACGTTGTAACTCTCGACAAGCAGACCCCTGTTGAGGAGGTTCGTAAGGCTATGGCTGGTGCTTTCATCAACACTATCGGTGAGAAGGCTAACCAGGAGGCTAACACATCTGTTATCGCTCTAGGTACTGATGGCAAGACCGTTCGTATCTCAACCAACTGGGATATCGAGTCAAACAATCCTGAGGTTGACGACAAGGCTGAGACAATCCTGTTCAACTCTCTGAAGAAGGCTGGTCTTGTTAGTCAGGAAAGCGTAGAGAAGTTTAAGAATCCAGATGTACGCGAGGGTGGTTCAATCATCAGCTCTGCTAAGGTAGGTCCTTCAGTAGCTAAGGATATCACTCATGGTGCTATCATCAGCGTATGTATCGCTCTGATTGCTATCTTCCTCTACATCCTGCTCCGCTTCCGCAACATGGCATTCTCTATTGGTGCTGTTGTGGCTCTGGCTCTCGATGCTCTGCTCGTAATCGGCGTTTACTCACTGTGCTGGGGTTGGATTCCAATGTCGCTCGAGATCGACCAGGTATTTATCGGTGCTATTCTGACCGTTATCGGTTACTCTATCAACGATAAGGTGGTAGTATTCGACCGTATCCGTGAGAACCTCGGTCTGTATGGCAAGCGCGATCGTCAGCAGCTGTTCAACGACTCACTGAACCAGACACTGGCTCGTACCATCAACACCTCTGTAACCACACTGATCGTGCTGTTGGCTATCTTCATCCTCGGTGGTGATAGCATCCGCTCGTTCTCTCTGGCTATGATTCTGGGTGTTGTATTCGGTACCCTGAGTTCGCTCTTCATCGCTGCTCCTACAGCATTCCTTTGGATGGGTCGTACCATCAAGGAGGACGAAGTAGAGGTTGCTGAGAATAAGTAATTAATTCAGTCAACAATAAAAAGAGCTGCATTCCGTAGTGGGATGCAGCTCTTCTTTTTTCATATATAATTATGTACGCACGCGCGTACCCCGACCGCGATTCGAACGCGGAACTAAGTCTTAGGAGGACCTTGTTATATCCATTTAACTATCAGGGCGCATGCTTTTCTGTGTGCAAAGGTACGAGAATTTTGCCAATCAGCCAAGAGTTTGTTACAATTTCTTTCATCTGTGTTGCAAACTTATATTTTCGGATAGTAAAAAAGTGCAATTATTATCTTTTTTTGCTATCTTTGCAAACAAAATCAAACAAAACTTATCATTCGTATGAAAAAACTTTTTCTAATTCCCCTGATGCTTCTGGCCGTAATATCGGCAAAAGCACAGAATCCTTATCTCCCACTTTGGGAGCATCTGCCTGATGGCGAACCTCGTGTGTTTGAGGATCCAGATCAGCCAGGCAAGTATCGTGCCTATATCATTGGTTCGCACGACGTTAATTACACTGCTTATTGCGGTCCTGACATCCGCATGTGGTCAGCACCAGTTGAGGACCTCACTAATTGGCGCGACGAAGGCCCAATTTTCTCTTGGTATGTTGATGGTCAGTGGGACACCATGTTCGCACCTGACCTTGTTGAGATTAAGGACAAGGCAACAGGCAAGAAGACCTACTATCTCTACCCCCACTCTCGCGGTTGGCAGCGTGTGCCAATGGTTTGTAAGGGCGATCGCCCCAATGGCCCCTTCACACCTATCAACCTCACTGAGGACGGACGTCGCTGTCTGCCAGGCTCACTCATCGACTTCGATCCCTCTGTGTTCGTAGAGAATATCACTAACAAGAAGGATCCTGATTATGCCAAGGGCTTCCGTGCATACGTATTCTATGGCTTCCAGCACTCTACTGGTTGCGAGCTCGACCAGAACACTATGTACTCAAAGCGCGAAGGTACAGAACTTATCGACCCATTCATCCCTGCTGTAAGTGCCGACGGACGACTGCTCGACAAGCCAGGTTCTGAGTACAAAGCCCTGTACAAGGGTCAGGACCCAAAGGATTTCAATTTCTTCGAGGCTTCGTCTATCCGTCAGGTGGGCAACAAGTACGTAATGGTATTCTCTGGCTACTCTGGTAAGGAGTATGGTCTGGGCAACACCAACAGCGCCCTTCGCTATGCCTACGGTGATTCTCCACTCGGCCCTTGGCGTTCAGGTGGTGTATTGGTTGACTCTCGTGGTGTAGTACTCAATGAAGATGGTTCTAAGCTCATCACCACCAATGCAGGTCACAACACCCACGGTTCGCTGCAGGAGATCAATGGTCAGTGGTACGTATTCTATCATCGTCCTCCACGTGGATTCGGCTTTGCCCGTCAGGCTATGGTTGCCCCTGTTAAGATCACATGGGACAAGAAACCTGTAGCTAAGGGCGGTGTAGTAAAGATTACTGGTTACGATCCTTACGCAAAGAACAACGAGTGGACAGCTGCAGCATCAGACGGCAACACATATACTGGAGCAGAGGTTACCTCTGAGGGATTCCAGATCTTTGGTCTGCCCCCATATCAGTACTACTCTGCTGGTTATGCTTGTTTCATGACAGGAGGTACCAACAGCAACGAGTGGATGCAGGACAACCACGATGTATGGTACAACTCAATGGATCTGACAGGCATCACTAATGGTGGTATCGTAGGCTTCAAGTACTTTGGCTTTGGTGGTCTGGATAAAGACACCAAGGGCTGCAAGGCTTTCGAAGGCATCAAGAAAGGCGATAATGCACATCTTTACATTAATCTTACAGCCAACGGCAAGGGAGCTTTCAAGATTCACGTTAAGCTGGATGACCCATGGAAGGGTGAGGAAATCGGCGTATTCACTTTCGACGATAAATTCCCCACAAATAAGGCCCTTACTGTTTCTAAACTGGTGCCTGCCGTTGAAGGACTGACTGGCAAACATGCCATCTATCTTGTAGCCGAAGGTCCTGAAGTAAAAGCACCAGAGCGTCCTCGTTGGGGTGCTCCACGTGGTCCTCAGCGCCCACAGGGCTTGTTCGACCTTCACGGTATCGGATTTACAAAGACTGATGCAAAGCCCGTTACAATGGCACCAAAGGTTACTATCACTGCCAATGGTAAGCCGCTGAACATCCCCACAACACCTATCTACTTTACCAATCAGAACGGCTATGCAGAGTGCAACCGCTATCAGGTATATGGCAAACTGGATCCAGGCGTAAAGCTGGAGGCCACATCTGATGCTCCAGATGGAGTTAAGTTCGAGATTAGTCCTGTAGTAGAAGGCCGCGCAACAGTAAAGGCCACCTTCAAGGGCAAAACTAAGATTTTCTTGATCAACTAAAAGTCATAAAAATTCTTATGGTACACAGGTTT
>Ga0247610_10002805_pt1 | contig 19714 bp, 8 predicted proteins | sample 174DNAGHGhighgp2_FD_193483 | JGI IMG/M metagenome (GOLD analysis project Ga0247610, IMG submission 193483) | Sheep rumen microbial communities from Palmerston North, Manawatu-Wanganui, New Zealand - 1742 DNA GHGhigh gp2 | ecosystem: Host-associated > Mammals > Digestive system > Stomach > Rumen ...
AGGTTCTTGAGGATATAGGCCGACTCCTTGAGGAAATAGTCTTCAACAGCCTTATCAGAAGGAGCGAGGAAGGCGGCTATCTCCGCATCATCCTCAACTGGCTGGCCTTTCAATGTGGGATTGTAGTAGTTCCATCCCGGGTCGAAGTCAAGCAGGCGGTTATCGGCAACCGTCATGCCTCGCACAGGCTGTGCCAACTTGGCGCGCTGTGAATTCTTACTCAGATAACGGATGGCAAACACCGTATCCTGACTGCTACCTCCTGAGGTTTCGTTATATTGTTCCGTCAGTGTCAGATCCGGGTCTGGGAAACTGTAGTAATCCAACATACGTGAGATAAAACGTGTGTCGCTGCCTGCACGCAGGATCTCTGCCATATTACCAGGATTGACAAGCACCTCATTCAACTGGTGGATATAACCATTCTGACATACTACATCGGCCTTTACCACCTTGCGGTCGAAGACGTAAGCATCGCCATCAACATAGTCCTGTCCGGTCAGCACCTTGAAGTCGCTGTTGTCACCAGTCACAGTCATGTTGTTATTCAACATGTACTCTCCCGTCAGATGCACCATCGGCGCTACTGTGTTGTCAAAAACTGCCAGAATAGAGCTGCGGCCGCCTGTCTGGAAACGCGAGAAGTACTTGTTGTTGGCAGGCATCTCCTGAACCGAGAATGGGGCTACTGCATAAGAAAGACGCATGTTTGTGGCATGTTTCACCAACTGGCCTTGGAGCATGTTTCCCGCATTGTTCTGCATGTTGGACAGCGTACCAACGAGGATGGCGTTGTCGATCATGGTAGAGAACAACAACTCTGCTTTCTGCGAATGAGTCAGTTGTTCATAACTGCTCACTCCAAACTTGTTGTTTCCCCCTGCAAAGAATCTTGCAAAGGCTTCATCATTGGCCGGGAAGATCGTCTTACTACCAGTTTTACTCAGCACTTCGGTGTAACCTAAGTCATCGATCAGCTTGCAGTACGTGTTGAACGTGCCTTCAAGCTGTGAAGACTGCTGAAGCTCTTTGTAGATACTCTCGCCAAGCCAGGATGGCAATTCTCCCTCCGGCACCAAGTAGTCCTTCTTACAGGACACGAGGCCTATGCACAACAGGGATGCATACAAAAAGAGTTTTTTCATAAATGTTGTTATTTAATATTTATTGATTTGTCCAGTAGTATCCGTAAAGACACTCTAATTCAAGGTGCAAAATAACTAAAAATTATCGAAACTTGCAACTTTTTAACTCTCTATTTTTATAAATAGGTGTGTTTCCGCCAAATAACTAAGCCTTATTATCAAATAACCAAGGATTATGTATTCCTAAAGGCTGGCTATAAACCTTACCTTAACCTTACGGTAACCTTAGGGTACTCCAAGGGAAGTATATGGGTTCGAAAGACAAAAAAAGCCGCAGAGGGGAAACTCTGCGGCTAATTATAATTGGTGTATGAATTACTTCACCACGATCTTCTTTCCGTTCTGGATGTAAATACCCTTCGTAGGTGCCGTCTTCAGCCTCTGGCCACTGAGTGTATAGATACCCTCAACCACCGGAACAGCCTTTACAGCATCAATACCTGTCGGATCGAATGCCTCTGTAGCACCGGCAGTGATACGCTGAATCAAGAGGTTGTCGAACCAAGAACGACGACCATCGTTGTTATAGTTACACTGGAGGATGAACTTGGTAGGAATAGCCTCATTGACAACCTCATTAGAGGTCGTTGAACCATTAGGACTGCTGATTGTGCAGTACATCGACTTGCGTCCATAGTCCATAATCACCTCAATATGAGTCTTCTGCAGCGGATTTGCTGTCACAGAATCTGTAGCGTCGGCAGGAGAAGCGTTCGCATAGCTACCGCCAGATTTTGCCCAAATATAACTGAGGTCTGCCTCACACGTATTTGTGGTATTTGTGCCATTATAAAAATTGTGGAAAATACCAAAGATATCAACATCCTGCTGTTCTTCGTTCACATTCTTTAGATAGAAGCCAAGTGACTTTCCGCTTAGACCCTGAATGTAGAAGTCACAAGCAACCTTCAGGATATTGGTGCCCATAGAACCATTTTCTGTCGGGTCGAAGACCACGGTACCTGTACCGTTACCGACACGCAGATAGCCTTTCCACAACTGCTCACCATTATCCCAGAAGCCCTTCTCGTACTCAACGTTCGCAGCAGCTGCTTCGCTGAACGCAGAGAAATTCATAACACCCTTTTCACCAGGGATATTATAGGTAAAGTCCTCTATGTTAAGCTCAGCATCTTTCTCGAAGTCGATGTCAACGAGCGTTGCGATGCAATCAGCAGGAATTGTGGTTGTAAACGTAGCGACAGCCTCATTCAGTTCAGCATTAGCAGCCACAATAGTTGCCGCATTTTCCACACTGTACTGAGAAGCCTTCATCTGGGTCTGAACACCCTTTGCCTTATCAATAGCAGCCTGGAGAGCATCCTTGCCGGTAGCTGCATCATAGAGACGCATCTTAATCGTTTTCTCTGCATTTTCAATGGTGGTCTGCATAGAGCTCAACGTATCGTTAACAGCCACAAACTTATTGTTGGCAGCAATAATCCACTTGGTTGCCTCCTGATAAACCTTGTATACATAAAGACCGGTTGAATCAGAAGTCGATTTCACATAGACCTCCTTGTCGAATGTAGCAATGATGTCATCCTCAGTCAAAGCCTCGAAGGCTGCTATCTTGGTCTCAATAGAGTCTGCACAAGCCTTCAAATCATCCTTACCCCAAAGATATGACGCGTCAGCCAGATAACCGGCAGCCGTAGTCAAATTGGTACGGCCGGTGTTAATCTGCTCTTTAACATCCTCTTCGTAAGCATATTCCAGTCTCTTATACTTCAAGTTTGTCTTAGCCCAAATGGAAGCGTCCTTCAATTCTACCACAGAGCCATTCGTCAGTGTCTTATAGACATCCTTACAATAGGCTTTCATACCGATCTCGTATGTGCCGGCCTCTTCAATCTTAGCAGTAACCACAAAAGGAGTGAAGTTAGCAGACTCCAAATCTTTTACCTCAGACGCAATTGTATCGGTAGCAACACCATCCACAATTTTGACAACGTATGCAACACCATAGGCAGGATCCCAACCCTCACTGATCGTCCAAGAAGTAGAAGTCGGATGTTCACGGAGGGCAGCCTTGCTCTCTATGGCAAAAATGTATGAACCCTGGGCAAGATCCATCTTTGTATAGACGCCCATTGGAGCCTCCGTATCACTCCAACACCACGAAGTATTACCTGCATAGTGACCCATATCGGCATATGCATCGACAGACCAGTGACCACGACCAGAAGGAAGACAGTTCCAAATACCAATCGTACTCACTTTCTGCATCTTGTCTACGCCAAGCCCCAGGTAATTGTAATTCTTAGTACCACCAGCCAGATAGTCATCCATATTTGCTTCCAGGAATTCTGCAATAACTTCATTTGCAGTTTCCAAGAGCTCATTGAGCTCTGCCTGACCACTCTCATCACCGATGGCCTCCAGGCTTGCTATCACTTCGGGATAGCCGTCATACTGTTGCCACACCTCGGCAGGCCACTCATAGCAGTTCTTATAGGCATTCATCTTATTCAACATGGCATCACGCTGACGGAGGTCGGCAACCTGCATGGCAGGTGCAATCTGAAGGTCTGCAATTTCGATAGTTGTAGCCAGAGTTGTGAAAGAAAGGAACCACGTTCGGGCATTACCATCGCCAACAATGGCGTAGTTAAAAGTTTTCCACTCTTCTGATAACTCTTCAGCAGTATTTGCAATTACGACATCATCATTTTCAGAATTAACCTCAAGCGGATAAACATAGTTACCATCTTTACATCCTGCCAAAACAACTAAGTTTTCATCTCTTCTGTAGTCATCGTATCCATCACCAGGCTTACGGTTTCTTACATAGTCCAAAGAAGCACCCTTCATCTTGAAACTTACTACATAAGAAGCATCAGAAGACGTAGGAATAAATTTGAAATACATACCCTCACCTGCATTATCCGCAGAAGGAGCATCCACACATAATACAGAGTTTAAACCATCGGCAAAGCCATTTGCCTTCATAACAAACTTGTCGGCCAAGGTTTTTCCTTCACTTGTTGCGGCCCAACCTGTGAAATCTGCAAACGTACTGCTTGCGACATTAGCGCCAGTAATCTGAAAACGTCCCTGAGGTGTGTAAACGAACTCACCTTGAGAGAGTGCAAAACCAGATACTGTAACGCACATTGCCATAAAGGCAAAAAGTAAACGTTTTTTCATACGGTTTGTTTTTAGAAAGTTAATTAATTAATATCGATAATAAATGATTTGTCTTAATACGGGGACAAAGTTAATCATTTTTTTCTTCACACACAAACATTTTAGTTTTTTTTGCAATTCACTTCCTCAGCATCATCGAGGCTGTGGCATTCTTTTCACTTCTGATTCGCAGGATATAGACACCCTTTGGCAACGACTGCCGGTTGAAGACGGCCTTGGCCTCAGCGAGTGTAGTTACATAACTGGCCACCACAACACCATTCGAGGCAAAGACGTCTACATAGACTGTTTCACCGGATGTGATGCCCTTGATATCTACAGAAGTACTGTAACGGATATACAAATAGCCCTGTTCGAACTTGTTGGTATCCCAGTAATAATGCTCTGGCAGCGCAGGCAGTTCAAACTTCACCTCACCTACAGACGCCTTCGGGAAGTTAAACACATAGAACGAGTCGGCCTTGGCCTCGTCGGTACCGATACTGGTTATCGGATCGTAGGTGGAATCGAGATACACACTGACGGTAGCGCCATCCTTAAAGGTGATGGAGCCGTTAGCCGCATCACCCCAGAGATGTGTACAGCCAGGTGCCGCATCACCAGTAGCGCAATTGCTGACACCTACATATAGTTTACCCGTAGCCCCAAAGGTAAGTGGTTTTGTACCAAAATACCAATAACCTGCTGAAGACTTACCATCTGAGCCTACTCGCAATGCGCCATTGATGGTCACGCTACTATTGGTAAATGGATGACCCTTGGATGTAGAGCGAATGATAGAACTCATACCCATCAACGTGCCACCCTCAGCGACCGTAAGGGCGCCCTTGCCGAGTGTCTTACCCTGACCGAGGATTAGACTGCCCTCTGAAATGATCACGGTTCCGCTGTTAGTCCACGTTCCGCCAACAGTCATCGCACAATCGCCCACCTTCTCAAAGTTCGATTTATTCTTACCGCCTGCATCATAGATCGTTCCATTGAAAGTGAAGTCACCCAGTTCGGATGAGCCCACCTTCCACGTCACATTACCCGACACGCTGTTTTGATTGCCAAAATTCATCTCCTTATGACGCAGCGTACCAGAGCCGATCAATTTACCGATAGGATAAGTAACCGACGCATTATCGCTGGCAGTTGCAATACCGATATTGGTATTGGCACCTGTGTTGAGCGTAGCTTTAGGCATACCGCTGTTCTTCAGAGGCATAAGAATAGAGGTATTATTATAGACGATAGTACCCTTAAAATCCTTCCAGTTACCCGTAATCGACACGCGGTTTACGGTGTTTGTCGGGTTGATGGTCAACTGTCCCGTACCCGTCAACGCGCCTGAATAGGCCTGATAGTTGGCGTTTGTCAACGTCAGCGTAGCCTTGGCCCCTTCAGCCACATGGATCGGAGCGCCCACAAAACCACCGCCAGAGAGGGAAGCGGAGCCTTGCAATTCCACAGGTTTGCTGGTACTGCTACCGCTGAAATCCAAGTTTCCTGCTTTGACGATGGTACGTGTCATAACGAGATTGCCAGTAATATTGAGCGCACCTGAACCCGTCTTCACCAATGTATCGCCACCGATGGCAGCCTGCTGAGTAAATGAAGCATCGGTCTTGATAACGCCCTTGCCTACGATGCGGATGATAGAACCATTCGTCACAGCCGCCGTATTCTGCAGTACAGCACCGTTCTCAATCGAGAATTTGCTACCGGCAGTGGTGACACCACCAAGATTGCCGTAAGCCTGTGTAGCGCTGGAAAGTGAATTGACGACAGTCGTACCGCCAGTAAGATGGTTTCCACCAGTATAGGTGTTGTTATTTTTCATCGTGACAGTACCCGTACCAATGTGATGGAAAGTACCGGCAGCAATCTTACCAGCTCCGCCAATTGTGTAATCCTTAGAACCGGTAAAATAGATATTGGCAGCTTTCACCTCTACACCCTCAGCGATATTCACAGTCGTACTCTGCGTATCGTCGGTGAAATAGACATTATCATCCTCGATAAAGGTCTCTGTGGCACGAGCGGCGTCATGAGTCACAAAGTTCTCTGTCGTGGCCACATCCCAGATATCAGACTCAGTAGCATTCCATTCAATATCAGCAGCCTCGCGTGTTCCTTCCACGTTCAGCACAAGACAGTCTTCCTCGAGCGCCAATGCGGCCTTCACTTTGGAAATACCCTCAATCTTGATTTTGGCAAGGTCGCCTTCAACAGCACCAATAGTTCCAAGGAAATACTGGCCGGTGGCAAGTTTTGTCTCTCCATCGGCGAAGTGACAGTTGAACTCTATGACGGGTTGCTTATACTGAGGACCGTACTTCCAATCCTTGGTTTCTACCACCAACTTGGCCGTGTTCACCTGATCGGCCTTGATGCCATCACTATACAGATCGATCTTCAAACGCGAACCGAAGCCCATCTTCAAAGAGTCGGTAGCCGTAAGCGAACCGATTGCATCTATGCCACCGATGGTCGTCGTAGCACCGTAGTCGGCAGTCAGCGATTTCACCGTGACAGCCTTCGCCGGGGTATTAAGGTTGGTCAGACGGTTGAGCCATAGCAGAGAGTTGGCAATAGAGCCGTTGAGGTTCAACGTGCCCGCCCAAACATCGGTATGACCGCTGTAGGTCATATCCTTTTCGGGATACACCAATATACCGTCACCCTGCTTCACCACTCGGGTACTACCACCAAAGCCTCCACCCTGAAGCGTATGGGTATAATACTGATATTTAATGTTGTAGGAAGCGGCCGTCGCCTCTGAGGGGGCAGATCCTTGAACCCACGAGGGTGCATTGTCTATAAATAAGTAAGGTGAGGCATCATCGGCGATGCTGATAGTCATATCGTTGGTTTCACACGCGATAACCGTTTCGCCATTGTTCGAGATGGTGCCGCCGTTAGCGATCTCTTTGCGTCCTTCCATCGTGAGTGCAGGGGGCGCAGCGGTAATACCTTCCAGTTCGCCTAAGAAATAGGAAGTATGAGCGGGCTGGTTGTAGCCACACATCTGCCATACCATACCATTACGATACTGGTGGTCGTACCACAGCGAGTAGTTACGCCACGGGGTCTCGATAGTGGTGGTATAGATGCGTATCTTATTGTCGGCGGTGCGCATGATGAATTCCTCGCGCCAGTCGCCCAGGATATCACCCATATAACAGGGTGTACCCTTGGTGTCGTTGTTGGTCATCGAACCGGCCAGCAACCATGTGGTATTGGAACCGGGTTTCATAACGACACCTTCGGTATTCTTACCGTTGCGGTAGTTGAAGGTCTCTTCCTGCAAGTCGCCATCCCAATAGCAGCGGAAGTTCTGCGATATGCCGGTCGTGCTCTTGAGAATGTCAAGATGCTTATTCTCCACCAGGCTGACCGGTGGTGTATCATGGGCTGAGAAGCCGACGGCTCCGGGTACGGTATTGAGGAAATTACCGGCAATGGCCCGACCGTCATCGTCGCCACCTTCCATACGATAATACAATTGTGAGGTGGTCAGGTCGCGGTAGTTATTGGAAGGATGGTCTTCATTACAGAAGAAGCCCTCCTGCCCATGTACATAGGGATTGAAATCACCATGATGCTGTGCATCGCCATGGCCAAGACCGGTGGTTGAGAGGCCCTTGCCATTATCGTCGATGACCATACTGCCCCATACAATCTCGTCACGACCATCCCAGTCCACATCCACGATGGCATAGTTGTGATAGCCCTGCCCATACCAGGGAGAGCCGGCCTGATTGTTGGTCCAGCGCCAACGCTCTGTCAGCTGGTGGGTTTCGGGATCCACATCGTAGGCCACAAACTTGTGACGGGTGTAAATGCCTCGTCCGAGGAAGATGCTCGGCTTGCGACCGTCCAGGTAAGGCGCCCCGAAGAAATGCTTGGAAGAGCGGTGGCCGTAGCCGTCACCCCAGGCTGCATTCAGGTCTGTCTCACCGTTTTCAAGACGCTTCAAGGGATAATCCATCGTGACGTATGGCACACCTGTAGCGCCGTTCATGTAGACCAGGTATTCAGCACCATCGTGCATAAACCAGTTCGCGCCGCCACCTGTGGCACCACGGTAGTTTTTCGTAGCATCGCCAATCACGTATGTCTGACCGTCGGCCGCATGGATCGTGGTACCATCAGCAGCACGCATGATGGCCTCGGCCTTGCCGTCGAGGTCCCAGTCATAGGCCACGATATTCTGTTCGTTATTCTGGAAGTCACCCATGTTGGGTCCGCAGTTCACCCACCACAGCACGGTACCATCGAGTTTCAGGCACTCAAAGATGGAATATTCGCCGTTGTGGCCATTACGGGGGAAACTGGCGTTGATTTCGCTCTGGTTGTCGTATTTCAGAAGGATCTCCAGTTCGCCGTCACCATCGACATCTGCACAGCAGGCATCGTTAGGGACGAGCGTGGAGGTTATGGATTTGTCGTGCTTGGGCGCGATTTCCAGATAGTTATTGGCCCAAGGCGTCGCAGCGGTACTCATGGGTTGTTTCACACCATGTTTCACGGCCTCTACGGTATAACCATCAGAGGTCGTACCAGCTGCATCGGTGTAATTGGAGGTCGTCAGGTTCTCTGCAATCAGCGAACCATTACGATAAAGGTTATAGGTGACATCATAGTATTCATCGCTCTGGATGCGCCAGCTGACGAAGACACCACCTGTGGTCTTCACCGCCACAACACCACGGTCCAGTTTGTCGATTACGCGCTGTGCATGTGCATTCTCAGCTACCGACAGCAATACAGTTATAATTAGTAAGAGTAGTTTGTTCATATGATATTGTAAAGACCACGGATTCCGCGATTTCCGCGAAATCCGTGGTAATGATAAATTATTTCATCTGAACGCCAAGGGCGTTGAAAATACCTGCTTCGGTCTCGATGAAGATCTGACCGTTCTTAGCCACCTTGCGGACAGCCTTCTGCGTGTCAGCATTCACCTTCACGATGCCATCAGGATTCTCTTTAGCAGCATAGATCATAATCACATCGACACCCTGATTGTCACCGCCACCAGCCTTCAGCGTGATATCGGTAGCCTCGGTGATGGTCAGCAGATCCGACTCGGTCTCAGTCCAGTTGGTAGAGACGGCAGAGAGGTAGATCTCGTTCTCCTCGCCTTCACCCTTGGTCAGTGTACAAATATAATTGGGTTCCTTGTCTGCGTCGAAGAGCACGGCACGGATCTTATAGGTGCCAGGCTGCAGTGTCACGAGTTTCAGATCCTCTGTCACATAGCCCGCCTTACCCATTGAGGAACGAACCTCAGCATTGGGACTGGTGCAGAGCACAGCGCCAGACAGATCTTCGCCTTCGGAGAGGTATACCACACCCTCATATTCCGTTGCCTTATACTTGATAACGAAAGTAGTGTCACCCTTCAGGTCGAACACTTCCTTGAACTCATTGCCTTTCGAGCCGTAGGTATAGGCATTGCCTCCTTCATCAGCCAGCCAGTAAGGATAGTTTACCTTCACGGTGGTACCCGTCATACCTTCGGTCTCAGGAACCAACTCTTTCAGCACGGTTATCATATCTGTGTTTTCATAAACAGCTACGACATTGTACTTACAGGGCACCTTCGGTTGAGCCTTCTCAATGTTGATGGTCTTCACGTAACAGTTGCTGAAACGGAATGTGATGTCACCAGCAGCCTGCACCTCAAACTTGAAGTTGGCATATGAAGAGCCTAACTGCACAGAGTCCTTCACACCTGTCGAAGCATCAAATCCATCAGGTGCAATCGCAGCACCGTTCATGGCCTGAATACAGGTGCGCTTGCTATCGCTGGCCTTAGTAGCACGGTTGGCATTAAAGGTAATGACATCACCCTCCTGACAGTCGGGGATTACCATGAACTGGTCATTGCCATTGAACACGATAGCATCGGCCCAACCGCCACCATGACCACTCACATAGAACACTTTCTCACCGAACTTGAAGGTCAGGTCCTCTGTTGCAGGCAGGGCCGTTCCGTCGGGAAGCATGATCTCCTCATAGTTACGGGCAGGCACATAATAACGGGCATTTCCGCTCTTTGTGATGTCGATATACTTAGAGGCATCACCGTCGGCATTTTCCGCAGCTTGGGCAGCAATCTGCTCCAACGAAGCATCGTCGATAGCAAACGACCAGCTCATCTTGCGCTCAGCACCACGAGTCTTGAAGTTCAGGATATAGCCACCCTCGGCAGCCAGCTCTGTGCCGTCAACCTTGACAGAGGTGATTTGCAGCGCATAAGCTGTAGCGGGCTGCAGTTCAAACTCTACCAAGTCGAAGGTAACACCAGCGGCGAACGTACCCTCCACACCGTCGAAGTCAATGCCTTCACCAAAGGTACCAGCCAACACGAAGTTTGTGGCAGTGGGATCGGCAACGCCAGTGACATTGGGGAACGTTACGGTGATCTTACCGGTTGTGGGATTAATCTTACTTCCATCTTTGAGGCTGAAGTTAATATCTCCCAACTCCACCTGAGCCATCGAGTTCAGGCAGAAAAAGAAAGCCATTAAGGCAAGCGTAAAGATTTTCTTCATATAATAATTTTTGAGTTGAATTTTATCTTCAAGTAGTTTAGGGAAAAGCCCTCACGCTGTTTGAGGCGTAAGGGCTTTTTATTAAATTTTTGTCACTTAGTTATTATTCAGCAACCTTAGTCAAAGAGATACAATCAAATGTAATATCCTTAACCAACTCGGTGCCATCATTAGCAGTGACTGTTGAACCATCACAAATAACAACTAATGACGAACCTGCAGGAATAGTCACGCTCTCGATAACGTGCTCACCTGTTACAGAACTACCCCAATTAGGAATTTCAACGTTCAACTCGGTTACATTGCCAGAGGCATCGCGCAAACCAAGCTTATAGGGCTGAGGAATAGCATAACCTTCCTTATTATAATAGATATTGTTACGACCATAAATAGTCACCTTATAATTACCAGCCTCAGCAATTGGCTCTGTCCATACGTATGAGTTAGCACCAAGCGTAATACCGCGTCCACCATCGAGACGAGTCCAGTAATCATTCGTCCAGTTCCACCAGTTGGTAACTGTTCCTTCGAGCTGGCCAAGACCGGTTCCATAACCTGCATCCACCTTAGGCAATGCCAAAGTCTCAAAGTTTGCATAGTAGGCAACAGAGTCAACCTTTGCATAGCTCAACGCGCCGATGAAATAGGTCTTACCGCCTGCAACAGTCGGATTGATGGCACCTGGGAATGTGAACTGTACACCATTATAGTCAGTTCTCTCAGCAAAGTAGTAAGCACCATCCTTAAAATAGCCTGTAGGAGGATACATTACGAAGTTGTCACCCTCGAAGAACTTGTACTTGTTAGCGTCATTAAATCTTTCCAACAACTGACCACCTTCCGTATTACATGCCAGCACAGCATAATATGTCTCTGCATCGCGGAAAGTTACCAGAACCTCTGCATTCTCAGCCACTTTCACATCGGCTGCATTGTTAGACACATAGAACTTCTTTGCAGCAGCAGCTTTAACATCAGTGACAACCTCACCAGCTTCATTCAGATAGAAGCCCAAGCTATCAGTAGCTAGCAGCACAGGATCAGTACCCTCACGGCCGTTGGCAATGCGTGCCTCCTTCAGGTCTTTACCATTAGCATCCACATAGCGGATCTTATAGTCCCAGAATTTAACGGTAGGATCCTTTGCTTCTGTAATAGAAACATTGTCGATGTAGCTGACATTATTGTTGACGAAACCGAACACATCAATCTGAGTAGCCTCGTTGGCATCCTCCTGCCAGAAACCGACCTTACCAGGAGTGAACACAGCCTCTTCGCCCTCACCCTCGGTAGTACCGCTCTGAGCCAGAAGCTCTTCGCCATCAAAAATCTTCCACTCAACCAGACGGTCGAAGTTATAAACACTAACCTCAATGGTCAACCACTTATTACAAAAATCTTCAGTGGTTCCTAAAATATCATCATTAACAACGTAATTACGACCATTAGCGCTATGACCAACACGGAAGATAGCACCCTTTGCACCATAAGTAGGAGCACGGTTAATACGGTCCATTCCAGCTCCCTTACCATCCTTACCACGTACCAAGGCATCACCGATTGTGATACAACCACGACCACCGCCATTGAAATAGTCAAACTTCACAGTAACCTTTGCAGCCTGTGCAACTTTTTCAGTCATGTCATAGTAGGTAAAGCCATAACCATTCTGGCAATTGCTTGCATTTTTCAGAGCCAGCACCTTTGAGCCCTTGGCAGCATTATCCTGAATTTCAACAGACATACGGCTGGTAGCAGCAAAAACGGCCTCACCATCTTCAAAATCAATAATTGATGAAGTCTTTGCCCAATAATCCGAAGGTTCATAATAAACAGGAGCATCGTCCTCGGAACATGCTGTAAAAGCGAGTCCACTTGTCAAGATGGCAGCAGCCATCCATAAAAGATTCTTTTTCATACTGTCTTTATTTTAATAATTAGTTTATAAATAATGATTGATTCATGCTCGTAAATCGTTGCAAAATTAGGTTAAATTTTTCAAAGTACCATACTTTTTCTCGAATAATTCCTTTATTTTTAGTTTTTTTATCATTTGAACCATTCTGAATACCGCACCTTTTTCATACCTTTGCACCCGGATAACGATAAAGAAATGAACAAGACAAGACTTTACACCACCCTATTCCTATCAGCCATGCTTCTTTGTGGCAAGGCACAGATTACCCCCACTACCCAGATGGAGCAACTGAACCGTGGCGTCGTAGCATTGCCTGCCAACACGGGCATCGGCAACTTCGTCAGCTGGCGTTTCCTCGGTACCGACGACAGCGCAACCCGCTTCGACCTCGTTTGCAACGGCACCACCATCGCTACCGACCTGGAAGTGAGCAACTATACGGACATCACCGGCGACAGCAATTCCGAATACCAGGTCATTACCAAGGTGAATGGCGAGGCTGTCAGCACCTCAGACGCCGTGAAGCCCTGGGGCGATATCTACAGGAAGCTGAAACTCGACCGTCCAGACAAGGGCGCACAAGGTGGTACCTACTCCCCTAACGACTGTTCTGTAGGCGATGTCGACGGTGATGGCCAATACGAGATCTTTGTCAAATGGGATCCGAGCAACTCAAAAGACAATTCCCAAAGTGACAAGACCGACAATGTCTTTATCGACTGCTATCAGCTCGACGGCACCAAGCTCTGGCGCATTGATTTAGGCGTGAACATCCGTGCTGGCGCCCACTACACCCAGTTCCAGGTCTACGACTACGACGGTGACGGCAAGGCCGAACTGATGTGCAAGACGGCCCCCGGCTCCAAAGATGGCCAAGGCAACTATGTGAACCAAGCTGCCACCGACGAGAAGATCAAGGCTGCCGACAATACAAAGGACCATCGCACAAGTGCAGGTCGCATTAACAGTGGTCATGAGTACCTGACTGTATTCAATGGACAGACAGGTGCCGCCATCCACACGATTGCCTACTACCCCACCCGCAATGCCAAAGCCGAATTGAGCGAGGCGGCAGGCACCTTCAATTGGGACGACCGCAGCGGCAAGAATGATAAGGGCGACTATGGCAACCGCGGTGAGCGTTACCTCGCTGCCACCGCCTATCTCGACGGTCCTGACCGTAATCCCAGCGGCATCTTCTGCCGAGGCTACTATACCTTCGCCTATATCTGGGCCGTCGACTTCGACGGGCAGCAGCTGAAAACCCGCTGGCTCCATGGCTCTGACTCCAGAACCACCTATAAATGGATGATACCCGATGAGAACAACCCTCAACGTCTCACCTCCAAAACCATAAAAGGCAACACCTGCTTCTCAGGTCTGAACCGCTACACGATGTATGCCAACGGCAACCACAACATGTCAATCGCCGATGTCGACGGCGACGGCAAGGATGAGATCATCTGGGGTTCTGCCGCCCTCGACGACGATGGCAAGATGCTCTATTGTGTCGGCTTCGGTCACGGCGATGCCATCCATCTGGCCGACCTCGACCCAGACCGTCCCGGACTCGAGCTCTTCGATGTGCATGAGGAGAAAGGCACCTACGCCTGGGATATCCACGATGCCGCCACCGGCGAGATTATCTGGAAAGGTGGTCCGAGTGGAGCCGATAACGGCCGCGGACTGGCTGCCGACATCGTTGCCGGCAACCGTGGTTATGAGTTCTGGTCGTCGTACGGAGGCCCGGAGAAGGCGACCGATAGGAACCAGAATCCCTTCAGCGCCCAGACCGGCAAGGAGGTCATCAGCAAGAAAGCTTCGATGAATTTCCGCATCTACTGGGATGGCGACCTGCAGGACGAACTGCTCGACGGTACTACCATCAGCAAATGGAACGGCAGCAGCTATGTCACCACCAGTCTGGGTTTCAACGGCTCCAGCAGCTGCAACGGCACCAAGTCGACACCAAATCTGCAGGCCGACCTCTTCGGCGACTGGCGCGAGGAAGTCATCCTGTGGTCGACAAACGACAACGCCACACTCAACATCTACACCACCAACACGCCGACCACCTACCGTGTGCCCACCCTGATGCATGACCATACCTACCGCATGGGCATCTGCTGGCAGAACACCGCCTACAACCAGCCACCACATCTGGGCTATTACCTGCCCGACTACATCGATGGCAAACTGACAGGAATTGAAACAGTGGAAAGTGGAAAATGGAAAGTGGAGAGAGGTTTGTCTGCTAAAGAGTTAACAATTTACGACTTATCAGGTCGCAGAATGTCGACATCCGATCCGAACACGCTCCCGAAGGGCATTTATATTATTAAACAAGGTACCAATATTATTAAATTCAACAAAGAATGAAGAAACTAGTTTTACCAATTATCATTTGTCTGTTATCCCTTATCATTTCTCTTTCTGCCTCCGCTCAGGAAGTGACGCCACAACTGACGGCTTTCCCGGAGTTCCGTCCTGCCACCGTCTTTATGAACGACGGTAAAAAAATGGATATCCCGATGGCTAACATCTTCTTGAAGAACAGCTCGCTGCTCTATCTCAGTGGCGATCTGACCAAGGAAGCCAACACCAAGAACATCCTGCGTGTCGACTTCAAGGACCGCTCCTACATCCGCATCGACTCGGTGCTGGCTTATGAGGTGGATTCCGTTGGTCCAAAAGTGCTCTATTGCGCCAAGGTGCTCGACCTCAAGGCTTATAAGCAGTTATTGAGGAATAATTCCAACATCACCAACCTCGACCTCAACGATCTCTCGTCGATGAACATGTTCCAGTTCTCCACCATCGACGTCCAGGACACCAAGGATATCCAGTTTCCTGTCATACCGCTTTATTATTACAGGCTCAACGACAAGTTCGTCCTCGTACATGAACGTCATCTCAAACGAGCCCTCGACAAGGAGAACCGTCGACGGATGGAATCTGTGATGAATCTCCCCGGATTCAGCTGGACTGACGAAAAATCCCTACTAAAGATCTTAGAGATTATACAATAATCTGATTATCTTTATTGGATCGTGTATCTGACTTGATTTTTCAGTCTTGTAGATTTCACCGTTAGAACGATACGATACATCTGTGGTCCCCACATCTTTTGCAGCACGGGATCAAGTTTGTCGCTGATGTCTTCAACGGTGGCTTCCAGTTGTTTTCTGTCGTATTTCAGATGCTCGAGGGCTTTAGGCGACAGAGCCATCAACATCAGTCGTACTGGCTCGCGGCAGGCATCGAGTTCATACTCTTCAACGACAGAGATGCCCGTTGTCCGGGCTGATACAGTACGCTTCCACGAGTTGACGGCAGCCTCCTTTGGATAGGCTGCGGTGATGTCGAGTGTAAGTTGGCCGTTCTTATGACTGACAACCTTGGCAGCAAATGTCCTACCGTCCTTCTGGTCGGTACCGTTAATCTGGGGCAGATTATGATACTGCGACTGCATGGTCCAGATGTCATAGCGATCCTTACCAAAGGTCTTGGCGGTGTATTCTCCTACAGCAGGATCGATGAAGAGAGGTTCATTGTCAGCATAGACGATGAATGAACCCACATCGTTGTGATTGTGACTCTCACCATTATGGCCACCCTTCATGGCAACATAGAGGTTTCCGCGACGGGCTGTCATGATCTGCAGAACGGGCAGCCATACATCTTTTAATAAAGGTTCACGTGGTTGTTCAGCGATAAAATCGCGGATGTTTCGTAAGAAGAACAACTCGCGTCCCAACGTGGGAAAATTGCCGCTTTTGTCGTAGAGTTTGGTAGGCTGAGTCAGAATCTGTTTGGTTCGACCCAAATAAGCGCCAAACTCACGCATGGTTTTATCATTTAACCAACGACCAAATGGATACACTATGTTTACCTGTAACACTGCTTTGTTCTCGTGTGCATCGGCAAAGTTCACGCAGTAGTCATGACCGATATATGTTTTATAGCAGTAAGCTGCCATTCTCCTGATTTTATCGGCTTGTGCATCAAAATGTGATGCATCAGGCAATAATCTTAATACCTCGAACATCGAGGCAGCAGCTCTGTCCCAATAGCCGGGACCTTCGTCGCAACCACCATCCTCAGGATAGGCATCAATAAAGGCCTTGGTGGCTTTCTCTATCTGGGCGATAGCGTCAGCTTTGCGCGCCTCATCCTTCTCACAGATAAGCACACATGCCAACCAGTTAGAACAGATCCATGGGTTCCAGTTCATGCCAGCCGTCTTCCACCAATAGTTGTTGGATACAGCAGGCTGGAGAATACGACGTTCTATCTCACCATCGATGCGCAGACAAAGCGCTGGCGAAAAGGCATCCAACTGTTTCTCGAGCATATACCTTGTCCATACGATAAGACCTGCTGTCTCGGCATTGAAAAGATCCACCTCCTGCAACTCTGTCAGGGGGATAGGCTTGCTGTAGTGAGCAGGGATGCCCCACCATGTTTCTTCGCAGAAACTACCGATGCCATCAATGATATCGTTCATAAATCGCCCTTTGCCTTCCATGATCTCAGCCATCACGAGGGCTGCCAGTTGTCGACGCTTCTCAAAGCAGATAGCTTCGTAGTTCACCCTGTTACCGGTTATCTTGTTCTCAGCAAAGACCGTCCATGGCAGCACCGTCCAGGATTTATCCGCATACTGCTCTCCATAGGAGATATAACTTTGTCGCATCTCCGCAGGGATGGAGTCGCGCCAGAAGCTATCGCCAGCCTGTGGCAGCAGATTGGCAATTGCCAAACCAATCGTTAACAGTATATTCATCGACTGATATATTTTACGTATTCACAAGCAGCAAGCAGAAAAGCACCTACGCCGAAATTTGCTTGAGAGCTGGCATCAACGGTCTGACCTGGGATCGCACGCTCACCAATTGGCTGTACATAGCCTATCTTCCCATCTTCCTGCAAAGCAATGGTCGTCAGATAGTTCCAGGCTTTCTCGATCGTAGGAGCGAACTCCTTCTTCGACAGATAGCCATTGTTCACACCCCAGAGCAAACCATAGCAGAAGAAGGCTGTGCCACTGGTTTCGTAGCCTGGTGCCTGCTTTGGGTCCATCATCGAACGGGTCCAATGGCCTTGCGGCTGCTGGAGTTTCTTCACGCTCCGAGCCAGATTGGTGTATTTCTCCACGAAAAACGGCTGACGGACATAGGTTTCAGGCATATCCTGCAACACCTTCGCCAGTCCGGCAAGCACCCAACCGTCACCACGCGCCCAGAAATCCTTTTTCCCTGCTTCGGTCTTGTGTTTCGGATAAACGTACTTCCCGTCGCGGAAATAGAGACCTGTCTCACGGTCGAGCATGATACTGTCGCTGTAAAGGATATTGTCGTAGAGCTTACCCAGGTATTTCTCATCCCCAGTGAGTCTGTACATCTTGGTCATCACGGGCATGACCATGTAGAGGGCATCGGCCCACCACCAGTAGTCGTGAACTTTCGAATCGGCCTCATACCCCATCACCTCCTTGGCCCTTCCCACCATGTATTCTCTCTCCTCTCTCCTCTCTCCACTTTCCTCTAAATAAAGGTCGATGTACGTCTGGAAACAAATCTGCCAATCTCCGAAGAGCACGTAGTCTTGTCCTTCACCATAGTTTTTGTACTTCCACTTGGCAGGATCAGGCTCCGTTGCCCCTTTCCATTGGTTATGCTCTGCCCAACGGATGCTATAGTCGAGCATCTGCTGGTCTTTCAGCAGTTTATAGACTTCCATGTTTCCCGTATGATAGGCGGCATTATCCCAGAACGATCGTACCTCAGCAGGATTATTCGTCTGCCAATAAGTGTTCACCTTCCTGATGATGGCCTTTACTTCATCAACGGTCTTCGCCTGCACGCCCATAGCGCACAAGGCAAACACTATACCGCATAATAATCGCCGTCTCATATATCAATCAGTCGTTTGTTTCACTTGTGTGGTGCGTGCTATCACTTTGATGCTGTCAAGTGAAAGCAATTGCCCATTGGGTGCCGCATCCAGCAGGGCACGCTGCGCGCGCTGCAAATAGATGGGGAAGTCTTTGCCGAGAGGCAGGATGCGCAGCTCCACACGCTTGCCGACAAGGTCGCTCATGCGGACGAGCATGGACTTGCCATTCCAGTAGTTGTCCTCTACCAACTGACCGTCGGCATAGACGCGGGCGACGTCACCACGGTAGTTAATCTGGAGATAGAGGTCACCGGAAGATGATAACGACTCCAAACCCGAGATTTCCCAAACGGCAGCAGCCTCAAAATCCTTATCGACAGGAGCAGCAGCAACCTTCTGGCCCCCCATCGTCACCTGGCGCAGGCCCTTGCTGTCTCGTATCTTGGTGCATGTTACTTGTGTGGGCTGCGTCTGCCATTTCTCCTCTATGATTTGAGTTCCGTCTTGATAGAGCAGACCATCAGAGAAATAGAGTCTGTCGTTGATCTTGTATGAGGTATTGGCCTTGGCCTTCGACAGTACGCAGAAGGTCATACCGGCAGCGGTGAAGGGTTTGTCAGGCTTGGCATTATAGGTCTTGCCATTGATGGAGAGACGGGGTTTCTCTCCGTCGATGACAATAAAAAAGATGGTGCCGTCGGCCTTACAGTAAGGCTCGGCCGTTGCCCAGTCAATGGTCACGCCGTCGGCGATGCGCCAGTCGCGAGGTGTGATGGTGGCCTTACCTCCTTCGTTGAGGATGCGTACATAGTCGTTGCGGAACTCGAAGGCACCTCTACGGGCATAGTGATCGGAGAGCGAGTCGACATCCATCTGACTCAGTTCAGCGCCCCACTGCTTCAGGAATTCATGCAGCAGTCGGCTCTCGTTCCAGCTGACGGCGTTAGGCTGTCCCATCTCGCCGAGGATGGTCTGGAAATCATAACTCATGTGCGGCATATCGTTGTAGTTGGTCACGGGACTGGCCTGTGTCTCAGCCATCGTATGAAGGGGAC
>Ga0247610_10002806_pt1 | contig 19710 bp, 13 predicted proteins | sample 174DNAGHGhighgp2_FD_193483 | JGI IMG/M metagenome (GOLD analysis project Ga0247610, IMG submission 193483) | Sheep rumen microbial communities from Palmerston North, Manawatu-Wanganui, New Zealand - 1742 DNA GHGhigh gp2 | ecosystem: Host-associated > Mammals > Digestive system > Stomach > Rumen...
TATGGTCGGTGGCATGTCGGCGATGAGGCGAGCGAGTTCGAGCATGACGGCGATGCCGCTGGCTCCGTCGTTGGCGGCTGGCACGGGGGTGCGGTGGTTGTCGGCATCGGGGTCGTTGTCGGCCCAGGCGCGGCTGTCCCAGTGTGCCGTGATGAGGATTCGCGGCCCGGCATCGGGGTTTGCGAAGGCCATGATGTTGCGGCATGGCATCTCCTTGCCGTCGTAGCCCCGGACGGTGGTGTTGTGGTCGGCGGTGCGTGCGCCGGTGGCGGCGAAGGCGCGGCTGATCCATTCGCCGCAGGCGCGGTGTGCTGCCGTGCCTGGCACGCGGGGTCCGAAGTCGCACTGCCGGCGGAGGTAGGACATGGCGCTGTCGGCGTTGAAGGTCGGTGCCGCCACGAGCGTGTCGGTTGTCGGCGTGACGGACGTCGTGCCGGTGGTGGCGCGCCCGTTGCAGGCGCTGAGTGCTAAGGCCGCCAGTGCGGTGAGGATGGTGTTGTAGATATAGCCTTTCATGAAAAGCAGATTATATCATGTGTTTTTACGGTTGCAATTATTTTCCGACTTCACCCATGTCATTACTTGCCGGTGCTGCTCTGCACGGTGGCGAGCAACCTCACGTAGTTGCCTCCCCAGATGAGGGCGAGGTCGTCGGGGTTGAAGTGTCGCTGCAGGCGTCGTGTGAGGTTGATGAGCTCGGATGCCGATGCGAGTCCCGGCACGCCGCCGTCGCCGTCGAAGTCGGTGCCTATGCCGACGTGCTCCACGCCCATGACGCGTGCCATGTGGAGGATGTGGGCCACGGCATCGTCGATGTCGGCTCCTCCGCCTTGGCGCAGGAAGCCGTCGTAGAAGGTGGCCTGTGCGAGGCCTCCGTTGCGCGCCAGTGCGCGCATCTGCTCGTCGGTGAGGTTTCGCGGGTGGTCACAGAGGGCTCGTGCGGAGCTGTGTGAGCATAGTATCGGCGTGCTGCTGGCCTCCATGGCGTCGTAGAACGACTGCTGGCTGGCGTGGGAGAGATCCACGGCGATGCCGAGCTCGTTCATGCGTGCCACGACCTTATGGCCGAAGGGCGTGAGGCCCATCGTGGGTTCGCCGTCGCGGGGGCGTGCTGAGCCGCAGATGTCGTTGTTGCCGTTGTGGCAGAGTGTCATGTAGATGATGCCCCGCCGCGCGAAATGGTCGAGACGGCAGATGTCGAGGCCGATGGCGTAGCCGTTCTCGATGCCTTTCATGATGGCCTTGCGGCCTTCTGCCTTGAGGCGCGGCAGGTCGGCGATGGTGTATGCCGTGGCGGCTGTTGCTCCGGCGTCTGTGGCGGCTGCCGCGTTGGCAATGATGGCCACTTGTGGGTGGCGCGCGAGGTCTTCGATGCCGTCGAGACGGCTCTCGGCGAGGGTGAAGGCGGCCTGCCGCCCGGCATCGGTGAGAGGGCCTTGGGGTATGTAGGCCACCATGGTGGTGGCATCGAGTCCGCCCTCGGACATCTTATGAAGGTCAACGAGGATGCGCGGGTCGCGTTGGTCGAAGTGAATGCCCTGGTCGAAGAACATTGGCGTGTCGCAGTGGCTGTCGATGGTGGCGTTGGCGGCGTGGAAGCGTCGTGCGGAGGCGTAGCTCTCGGCCTCGGCCACGAGCCAGCGGAACAGTGGCAGGTGGCTCTCGTCGCCGCGCAGGATGAAGCACTCGGGATGCCACTGCACGCCGAGGATGCTCTTGCCCTCGGTGCTCTCCACGGCCTCGATGACGCCGTCGGGTGCTGTGGCGCAGACGCGCAGGTGAGAGCCGGGAGCCGCCACTGCCTGATGGTGGAACGAGTTGACATGCAGTGTTATATGGACGTCGTCTCGGGCATCGGTGTCGGCCTCTGAGTGGGTGTCGGCTTCGGTATGTGTGGAAAAGATGTCATGGAGTAGTGTGTCCGGGGCTATGGTCACGCTGTGTGAGGGGTAGGCGCGGTCGAGGTCCTGGCTGTGCTTGAGCAGCGGGCATGATGCGTGGGTAGGGTGCTGTGTGGCAATGTCCTGGTAGAGTGTACCTCCGAGCACTGCTGCCATCACCTGAATGCCCCGGCAGATGCCGAGCACTGGCAGCTGACGGTCGATGGCGAGGCGCAGCATCAACAGCTCGGCGTCGTCGCGCCGAGGGTTGATGGAGTGCAGCTGCGGCAGCGGCTCCTCGCCGAGGTGTAGTGGGTTGATGTCGCCCCCGCCCGAGAGTATGAGAGCATCGATGCTGTCGAGGATGGCGATAATGCTGTCGGGGTCGGCCGTAGGCGGTATGACCAGAGGTGCTGCCCCGGCGCGTACTACGCTCTCGTAGTAGCCCTCGGCCAGCTCGCAGCCTTTGTCGCCGAAGTTGCCGGTGATGCCCACCACGGGGCGTGGCTCGGCGCAGGGGAAATGGCTGTGTAGGGCTTTGTAAGCAGATAGTGGCTGTGTCATGGCGGGGGTCAGTCTTCGGCGGCATCGTCGAGCAGGCCGGCCTTCCTGGCCGTGAGGGCCTTGATGGCGGCCACGTCGGCTTCGGAAAGTCCGATGGGTACCTCTTTCTTTATGCTCTGCTTGAGCGAGATGAGGGTCTCGGTGGAGATGACGCCCTCGATCTCCTGCAGGCGGTTGTTGAGGAGCTCCATGAGGTGTGCGTTGTCGCGGGCATAGAGCTTGATGAGCATGGTGTATGGGCCGGTGGTGAAGTGGCACTCTACGATCTCGGGTATCTTCTCAAACTCCGATACCACGCGCTTGTACATGGAGCCGCGTTCGAGGGTTATTCCGACGTATGTGCAGGTGTTGTAGCCCAGGGTGATGGGGTCAACATGGTAGCCCGACCCCACGATGACACCCATATCTACCAGTCGCTGAACGCGCTGGTGGATGGCAGCTCGTGAGACTCCGCACTCGGTGGCGACATCCTTAAAAGGTATGCGCGCGTTGCGTGTTATGATTTCGAGGATTTTCTTGTCAAGGCTGTCGATCTTATCCATTGTGTCATTGTTTTGCTTAAGGTGGGTACTGCATATTAGCTTATGACAGCTCTCAGATCAAACACACCTTGAGTCTGTCAGTGCTAATTCGTGTGCAAAAGTAAGCAAAAGTTCTCTATCGGCAAACATTTTGACACAAAAAAAGGCATCAAACCACGTTTGATGCCCTTGTTAGCTGTCAAGATGCGTTTTTATTTCACTATTTCCAACAGCTCCACGGTGAAGATGAGTGTTGAGAATGGCGGTATCTTGCCTGCCTCGCGGTCGGCGTAGCCAAGTTCCTGGGGGATGTAGATTTCCCATTTCGAGCCTACGGGCATCATGGTGAGGGCCTCTGTCCAGCCCTTGATGACCTGGTTGCATGCGAAGGTGGCGGGTTGGTTGCGCTTGTAGCTGCTATCGAAGACGGTGCCGTCGGTGAGGCGGCCTTCGTAGTTCACCTTCACGCGGTCGGTGGCCGTGGGTACGTCGCCAGTGCCGACGGTGATGACCTTGTATTGCAGGCCGCTGGCGGTGGTCTTAACGCTGTCGCGCTTGGCATTCTCCTTGAGGAAAGCCTCGCCGTCGGTGCGGTTCTTTCCATACTTCTTCTCCATGCGCTGTTTGTGGTAGAAGTCGAGCTGGCGCTGTGTGATGGCTTGGGCGCTGTCGGTGCTGTAGGTGGCCTCGCCGGCCAGTGCCTGGCGGAAGCCCATGACGAGGAGCTGCGTGTTGACGAGGTCGAGGGAGTCGTCAATCTGGCGGTTCACCTGCTTGATCATCTGCCCCTCGACCTGCTGACGTATCTCCATGCCTGCCAGACGGGCCTTCATGCGCATGTCGGCCTCGGTGAGCTGGCTCTGGTCGAAGCCCTGGAGGAAGTCGGACATATACTTGGGGTCAACGCCCATGCGCTGCTGCAGGTAGTTGATGAGTCCGTTGGTCTGTGCGATGCCCATGGCGTAGCTGAAGGTGTCGATGCTCACGGTATCGACCTTCTCGGCCTGGGGTTTCTGTTTCTTCTTGCTGCGTTTGCGAGCAGCGCTGGCGTTGAGTGACACCAGCGCTGCGAGCACGAGCACAGCCATTCGTAGTGTGGCTTTCATTGTGCTATGTGTGTATGTGTGGGAGAATTACTCAGCGATGCCCTTGAGCTCGATGGTGAAGATGAGGGCCGAGAAGGGCTTGATGTTGCCCATGTCCTGTGCGCCGTAGGCCTGATCCTGGGGGATATAGACAATCCACTTGGAGCCGACGGGCATAGTGGTGAGGGCAGCCTTGAAGCCGGGGATGACCTGTCCGGGTGAGAAGGTGGTGGGCTCGTCGTTCTTGAGGTTGCTGTCGAAGACGGTGCCGTCGATGAGCTTGCCCTCATAGAAAACGTTGACGCGTGTGGTGTCGGAGGCCACGGCGCCGGTGCCCTCGGTGAGAACCTCGTAGTAAACGCCGTTGCCGAGCTCCTTGATGCCGTCCTTCTTGGCAATCTTGGCCATGTAGTCCTCACCGGCCTTCTTGTTCTCGCCAAACTGAACCTCGCGCTGAGCCTTCTGGATGCGCTCCATGTTGGCCTGAACATAGGCATTGGCAGAGTCAACGGTCATGATGCTTTCCTTGCCTGCCACGGCAGCCATGAAGCCGGCGTAGAGGTTGTTCTCGTTGACAGTCTTCGTGCTGTCCTCGCCGAAGATCATCTGGTTGATGTTCTTGAGCATGCCCTGGCTCACCTGCTGACCGATCTGCAGACCGGCATAGTAGGCTGTCTTCTTGGGGTTCTCGGAGCTCTTCACGCTCTCGGCGAAGCCCTTGAGGAAGTCATCGATATACATCGTATCGACGCCCATTCGCATCACGAGGTAGTCCTTCAGACCCTGTGTCTGGCTCATGCCGATGGCGTAGCTTAGGGTGTCGATGTCCGTCTTCATGCTGGCATTAGGCGTTGACTGTGTGCAGGATGCCATGAATGATGCCACGGCAGCTGCTGCGATGAATGCAAACTTTTTCATTGTCGTTTTGTTTGGTTTTTTAAAATTAAAGTTTATGCTGTTTTGTTGTCTCACGGGGTATGCACTGCCTTCTGCCAGGCTCAGAGCACCTTGACGAGCTCGACATCGAAGATGAGTGTGGCATAGGGTGGTATTGAGCTGCCGGCACCGCGCTCGCCGTAGCCGAGGAGGTATGGTATGTAGAAACGGTACTTGGCACCCTCCTTCATGAGCTGGACGCCTTCCGTCCATCCCGGTATGACTCCGTTGAGCGGGAAGTCGGCGGGCTCGCCGCGGCGGTAGCTGCTGTCGAAGACGGTGCCGTTGATGAGCGTGCCCTCGTAGTGGCAGCGCACGCTGTCGGTGGCCTTGGGGCTGCGACCCGTGCCCTCCCTGAGGACTTCGTACTGAAGGCCGCTCTTGGTGGTCACCACGCCGTCGCGGGTGGCGTTGGCCTCGAGGAAGGCCTTGCCCTCTGCTATGGTTGACTCGGCCTGGGAACGGGCTTGCTTGTCGAAATACTCATTGAGAAGCTGCTGGGCCTCGCGGTGGGACATGGCGGGAGTGGCGTCGGTGAGGACGTCGCAGATGCTCTGGGTGAAATCCTGGACGTTGAAGTCCTCGATGCCCATGCTCTTGAGCTGCTGGCCGATGCCCATCCCAAGGGCGTAACTGATCTTGTTCATGTGTGTCGTTGTTTTGTCTTTTCTGAGAAATCGGCCGCAAAGTTACTGCTTTTTACGTGAACAACAGCTATTTTAAACTTTTTTATCGCAGAAAAGTGCCAACATTCGTATCTTTTGCCTACTTTTGCTGCTCAGAAAGCTCAAATGTAACCGCATTACAACAAAAACATCAATGTCATGGCAAGGAAACATATCGTCGTGCTCACCGGTGCCGGCATGTCGGCAGAGAGCGGCATAAGCACCTTCAGGGACTCCGGAGGGCTGTGGGAACAATATCGTGTGGAGGACGTAGCGTCCATAGATGGATATGTCCGCAACCCTGAGTTAGTGATTAACTTCTACAACGAGCGCCGTCGCCAACTGCTCTCCGTCAAGCCATGTCTGGGCCACGTACTCGTGGCAGAGCTGGAACGCCACTTCGACGTCACGGTGGTGACGCAGAACGTCGATGACCTGCACGAGCGTGCCGGCTCGACAGACATCATCCACCTGCACGGCGAACTGATGAAGGCCACATCGACGCTGTCGCCCAACGACCCGTCGCAAATCGTGACTCTCGCACCGCAGCAGGACATCAGCATCGGCGACCGCGCCGCCGACGGCAGCCAGCTCCGACCTTTCATCGTGTGGTTCGGCGAGGCGGTGCCGGAGATAGAGCGTGCCGCCGATGAGGTGATGCGTGCCGACATCCTCGTGGTGATAGGCACGAGCCTCAACGTCTATCCGGCAGCGGGACTCGTGAACTTCGCCGCACGCGACTGCCCCATCTTCCTCATCGACCCAAAGCCTGTGGCATGGCACACCGACCATCCCTTCCGCCATATCATGAAAGGTGCCGGCGAGGGCATGAAGGAGCTCACGGCGATGCTCACCAATACCGATACCGCGGCTCAGGGCTAACGATGACACTGTGATGCCGTATCGCCGCGGCCGGCAGTCATTCATTCACAAAAGCCAAATACACAACGACTATGATTACAACAGAAGGCATAACATCGGCACACGCAGGAGGACGCGCCTTGTCGCGCAAGCTCCACCTGCTGATGTGCGAGAACCGTCGCTGGCAGGAGATTGTGGGGCTCACCACCGTGGCCGAACTCAACACTGCCGTGCGCGAGGGCTACGCGTCCGAGGTGATACTCGTCACAGAGGCCCTGCAGGAGCGCAAGCTCGCCAAGGTGGCCTCCGAGATCAAGCAGCTCGGCACACGGCTGGTGATGCTGGCAGGTCCCAGTAGCAGCGGCAAGACCACCACCGCCAAACGTCTGGCCGTGCAGCTGTCGGCCGAGGGGCTGTGGCCCGTGTCGATATCTATGGACGACTACTTCCTGGATCGCGAGTTGACGCCTCGCGACGAGAAGGGCGAATACGACTTCGAGTGCCTGGGAGCACTCAACGTGCCTTTATTCAACGAACATCTCAATGCCCTGTTGGCGGGCGAGACCGTAGAGCTGCCGAAGTACGACTTCCACACAGGAAAGAATATTCCCAGCGGGCGTAAGTTGCAGCTGACGCCCGAACATGTGCTCATCGTGGAGGGGATACACGCGCTGAACCCCGACCTCACACGCGATGTGCCGGAGGAGTGCAAGTTCCTGCTTTACGTCAGCGCACTCACAACGATTCAGCTCGACAGCGAGCGCCGCATATCGACGTCCGACAACCGCCTGCTCAGACGCATCGTGCGCGACAGCAAATTCCGCAACTACTCGGCCACAGAGACCATTCACCGATGGCCGAGCGTGAGAGCCGGAGAGGAGAAATGGATCTTCCCCTTCCAGGATAATGCCGACATGATGGTCAACAGCGCCCTGATATATGAGCTCGCTGTCTTCCGCCCACATGTGGAACCCCTGCTGCGACAGGTGCCACCCGACACCTACGAGGGCAGCGAGGCTCGCCGACTCCTGCAGCTGCTCGAGGGCTTCGAACCCATTCCCGACAAGCAGATACCGCTGACATCCCTCCTGCGCGAGTTCCTCGGAGGTTCGACATTCGACTACTAAAGGTGTGTACTTTAAGTGCCATACCACGAATTAATTATCAAACCACGAAGACAATTGAATCACAAAGCCGAAGACTTTGCCGCAAGGCTCGAGAGCCATGGCGTACGACCCACATCGACACGTCTGATGGTGATGCGGGCATTGGCGACACACAGACATGCCATGTCGCTACGTGAACTCGACGATGTGCTCGACACCGTTGACCGCAGCACGATATTCCGGACCCTGGCGGTGATGGCCGAGGCACACCTGGTGCACGTCATCGAGGACGGCACGGGCATGGCTCTCTACGAGTGGTGCGACAGCGACGACCACATGAGCAGCGACGACCAGCACATACACTTCTACTGCCACTCGTGCCAGCGCACCTTCTGCCTGCGCAGCCTTCATGTGCCACAGATTGACATGCCCGAGGGCTTTGCCGCCGAGGGTGTTAACTTCCTTGTGAAAGGGCTATGCCCCGACTGTCAGCGAGCAATATGATAAACTGGAACCTCATATCCAAAATCCTCGGACAGCTGCTGCTGCTGGAGGTGGCTTTCCTGATGTGCTGCCTTGTCCTGGCATGTGCCTACGGCGAGAGCGACGTTGCGGCCTTCGGAATATCGGCCGCCATCACCCTCGCGGCAGCGCTGCTGATGATTTATCTGGGGCGCAGCGCACCGTCGGTCATGACGCGTCGAGACTCGTATCTCGTGGTGTCGATGGTGTGGGTGGTGTTCAGCGTCTTCGGCGCCATTCCTTTCCTGCTCACCGGTGCCGTCGAGCGACCCATAGATGCCTTCTTCGAGACGATGTCCGGCTTCACCACTACCGGGGCGAGCCTTATCGACGACGTGGAGAGCCTGACACACGCCCTGCTGTTCTGGCGAAGCCTGACGCAGTGGATCGGCGGACTGGGCATCGTGTTCTTCACCATTGCCGTGATACCGTCGATGGTGGGCGGCACGGTTCGTGTCTTTGCCGCCGAGGCCACAGGCCCCATGCGCACGAAGATGCATCCGCGCCTGAGCACCACAGGGCGCTGGATATGGGGCATCTACCTCACGCTGACAGCGGCATGTGCTGTATGCTTCTACATCGAGGGGATGAGCGGCTTCGACAGCATCAACTATGCCATGACGGTGGCGGCAACGGGCGGCTTCGCCACGCACAACTCTGACACGGGATATTTCCACAACGCCGCCATCGACTACACTGCCATAGCCTTCATGCTGCTCTGCGGCACCAGCTTCACCCTCCTCTACATGGCGCTCTTCAAGAATAAATGGCGTGACTTCATGCGCAACAGTGAGTTGCGTTTCTACGTCAGCACCATCGCCGTGGCTTCGACGGTGATAGCCTTCACGCTTTGGCATTCGTGCGACTACGACGTGGCCGATGCCGTGCGCCATGCCCTGTTCCAGGTGGTGTCGTTCATCACCACGACGGGCATCTTCAACGACGATGCTGGACGGTGGCCGCACATCACGTGGGTGGTGCTGACACTCTGTATGTTCGTCGGGGGGTGCTCGGGCAGCACGTCGGGCGGCTTCAAATGCATACGCTGCGTGCTGCTGCTGCAAATCGTGCGCAACGAGTTGCGGCGTCTGCTACACCCCAATGCCGTGCTGCCCACACGTGCCGGCAGCGTGAGTGTCAACTATTCGGCACAGGTGACGCTGTTGGCATTCTTCGCAGCGTATTTCGGCATGTGCTTCGTGACATACGTCATCATGATTCTCGCCGGCGTGGATAGCACCAACAGTATCACCATCGCCTTCAGCTGTGCCAGCAACGTGGGACCGACGCTGGGCCTGGAGATAGGCCCGGCAATGTCATGGAACATGCTGCCGCAGGCCGTCAAGCTCGTGCTTACGCTGCTCATGTTGATGGGTCGTCTGGAGATAATGAGCGTGTTCGTGCTCTTCACAAGAGTCTTTTGGCGCGGCAAGTGAGGCGGAGCCTTAGCGTTGCACCCTTAGAGCTGCCCTGCCTCAATCTGCCGCACGATGCGCTCTATCTCCGCGTCATCGCCTTCGGGGTCATAATGTTTCTTGAGGCTTGCCTTGAAGGTCCAGGCAAACACCTGATAGAACCCTGCGCGGAAGGGCCCGAGGAAGGCCTTGACGATTTCAAAACTCGTCTGGTTGCACTCGCGGTCCACGAGTTTTATGAGCAGTTTGCCCTGCGAGAAAGTGAGCTTCTTCATCTCCGGGGTATATTGCTTCCTGATGTCGCGCTCCACGGCCTTGATGTGCTCGTCCTTCTCGCGTTTCGTGGGGAGTGTCTCGAGCACCTCGTAGGTCTCCTGAAGCATCATGTTGGCCTTGCGTGCCAAGGGCAGCACACGTTTCACATTGTAGATGAGGCGCGTGTAGCGGCGGCGCTCGCGCTCGCTCTTGAAGACCTTGGGCCTATACACCGGCAGCTCGGGCATGAGATATGTCCACATGGTGTCGCCGTCGATGATGTCGGGGGTCTTGTAGCGATAGAACACCAGTCGTGTGAGCTTCATGTCGGGGTCTAAAGGTGTCTCGCCCTCGGGCAGCACGAAATCGTCGTCAACGACAACCACGCTGTCCTGCGCCACGGCGGGTGCCATGACTGCCAACATTAGTAATATGAACCAGTGTCTCATGTGTGTAGGCTTGTTGTAGCGGCTGCAAAAATACGGCATCTTTGCGTAATGGACGAAAGAAAAGTGTGAAAAGATGCAATCGCTTTGCTAAAAAGATGCAATAATACCTTGGTGTTGCCGCAGCAACGATAAGCCTCGTCGTGTCTCAGTACTCCCGCCGGGAATCGAACCCGGATCAAAGGTTTAGGAAACCTCTATTCTATCCATTGAACTACAGGAGCGTGTGTGGCGTGTGTTGGTGAAGTGTGTGTGTGCGCAGGCGTATTATGTCACGGATTGCGAGTGCCAAGGCCGCTATGAGCAGTAGCAGTAGCGATATGTCGGCCACTGTCTCTGTGACATGTAGCGACTGTGGGTCGAAGGTGAAGCATATCTCATGTTTGCCCTCGGGCAGCACGATGGCACGCAGGACGTAGTTGGCACGCAGTATCTCCGTAGGCTTGCCATCCACGGTGCATCGCCAGCCAGGGTAGTAGATGTCTGAGAACACGGCCACGCCCTGCGACCCTTCACTGCGGAAGGTGAGGCGATTGGCCTCATAGGATGTCAGGGTGATGTTGCCCGTTCCGGGCTTCAGCGACGTGTCGGCATCGAGGTCTGCCTTCGTGGGTCGTGCGTCGCAGGGGCCTATGATTGCTGTCCGCGGCTCGTCGATGCTGCTGAGCGACGTCAGCTCCATGTCGGCATCGTCGGCCAGACGCACCTGACGGGCATACCATGCGTTGCCCAGTGCCCAGGGGTTCTGCAGAGGCACCGTCTGTCCGCCCTGCGTGGGCATGATGACGTAGCGCATGTTGAGCATGTTGAGCATGGGGTAGAGCGAGTCGCCGCGCACGCTGTCCAGACGCCCTCCAGCCTCTGCGGCAGCCTGCATGAGGGTCATCATCTCGGGTTGCAATTGGCTCTCGATGAGTTCCTGATAGCGGCGCAGCTTGGCAGCGTGATAGCCGCCTATGCTCTTGTGCCAGTAGGAGGTGGTGTTGTCGTTGAAGGTGGAGACGCTGAGGTTCAGCACACGGTAATATGGTGTGGTGTCCTGAAGGATGGCTTCGTCGGTCGCCGTCTTCTTGAAGAACTGTGCCGGTGGCTGCGGAGCCGAGAACATGGTGTCGTTGAGGTAACGCTTGTCGATGTCCCAGAGGTCGGCAGTGCAGAGCACTATGGTGCACGCCACCATGGCCCATGCCTTTATCTTGCCGTAGCTGAAGGTCAGTAGGATGGCCACCCCGACAATGATGATGACGAGCGAGCGTCCGGCGTCGGCGGTGAACATGGCCCGGCGCATGTCGCTGAGGTTCTGCATGATGGGTGCCAGCATCTCCTTAGGGATATAGCCTTGGGTGGCAGCATCCTGCAACATCGCTGTCTCGCTGCTGCTGATGTAGTTGCCGAAGAAGATGTCAGGCATAAGCCAGAAGAGCAGGCAGGCTCCTGCGGTGAGAGCTGCGGCGATGGCCCACGGACGAATGCCTCCTACTAGTGGGAGTGTGCCACCTGTTGGCGTGCGGCTGACAATCTCCTTCAGTGCCAGCATGGCCAGCAGGGGTATGGTGAACTCGGCGATGACGAGTATGGATGCCACGGTGCGGAACTTGTCGTACAGCGGCACGTAGTCGAGGAACAGGTCTGTGAGCCCCATGAAGTTCTTGCCCCATGCGAGCATGATGCTCAGCACGGTAGTGAAGAGCAGTGCCCACTTGACAGGGCCTTTCACTATGAAGCATCCCAGGACGAAGAGGAACATCACGAATGCTCCGACATAGACGGGGCCGCTGGTGCCTGGCTGCTCGCCCCAGTATTGTCCGAGGCTCTGATAGACAGGGATGAAGTTGGGGTCGGCCTTTGCCATGGCGGTGGCGTTCTGGCTCAGTGGCTGGCTGGCACCGCCCTTGACATTGGGGACGAGCAGCGACCATGTCTCGCCGATGCCGTAGCTCCATGCTGTGATGTATGAGCGCTCGAGTCCGCTGCCGGTCTGGTCGGCGGCGTCCTTGTTCTTGCTGGTGAGTTCGCTGCGGCTGCGCATGGTCTCCTTGCTGTACTGCCACGTGTGGAAGAGGTTGGAGGCATTGATGGCGATGCCCAGCAGGCATCCTGCCCCGAAGACAGCGGTGGCCTTGAGCCAGCGGACGAATGACGTGCGGCGCGTCGTCGCAGCCGTCGTATCTGTGCTCTCTGCCGTAGTGACGGGCTCGGCGAAGAGGAATGCCAGCGCCAGGGCTGCCAGCACGGCAGCGAAGTAATAGGTCATCTGGACGTGGTTGGAGAGTATCTGCAACGCCATGAAGAACGCTGTCACCACGAAGCCCCAGCCATAGCGCCCGCGGTAGCACAGCACCATGCCCGCCACCGTGGGCGGGATGAAGGCCAGCGTGTAGAACTTCCAGATGTGGCCGGCACCTATTATAATAAAGTAATAGCTTGAGAAAGCCCACATCACAGCACCTAATGCCGCCATCCAAGCCTTGAAGTCAAAGGCTCGGAGCATGATGTAGAAGCCCAGAAGCATCACGAACACCAGCACGACGTAGTCGGGGAGGAAGAGCTTATAGACCTCTTCTACGCGTGTCAGACGGTCGGTGCTGTCGTATGACGGCGACATCTGCCAGGTCGGCATGCCGGAGAAGAGTGTGTTCGTCCAGCGTGTGCGCTCGCCGTCGTGGCTTGCGCGGTAGGCCTCCATCTCCGACGATGCCCCTGCCCCTCCGCTGTGGTCATGCCCTGTGAGGACATAGCCCTTGCTGACGGGGTCTGCGAAGTATGCGAATGCCAGAGCCACGAAGAAGGCTATGGCTATGATGTCGGGTATGAGGCGTTTGAGATTCACGGGTTGGTGTCTGTGCGTGAGTGTGTCAGTGTGAGAAGACGTTTGTCTGGGAAAAAGTGTCACGGATTCGCCCGTCGCCTCGCCTGTGGTGCGACGGCATGCTGCCGTCGTTGCTGTGTGGCGTGACGTGCGAATCCGTGACGACGCTTTTACTTACGGAGGCCGAGAGCCTTCACGATAGCACGATAGCGCATGATGTCGCGCTTCTTCAGGTAGTTGAGCAGTGCGCGACGCTTACCTACGAGACCTGTCAGAGCACGCTCTGTGCTGTGATCCTTGCGGTTCTGCTTCATGTGCTCTGTGAGGTGAGCGATACGGAATGAGAAGAGTGCAATCTGACTCTCTGCGCTACCGGTGTTGGTTGCGCCGCCGCCGAACTGCTCGAAGAGCTCGGCCTTCTTAGCTGAATCTAAGTACATAATTGTTTTGATGAGTGAAAATGGTTTGTAAATCACATCCTTCAGGTGGCGAGCCGTTGTCATCAATCATCGCGCACCCACCCTCGAATGCACCCGTAATTCGGGCTTTGAGCGCGCAAAGGTAGGCATAATTTGCGAGCCAGAGCCTTGGTGGGGACGTTTTTTGTGCAGTGTCGAGCCTTTTTTATGAAAGTTTAACACAATGGGGCCTGTTCATTAATATGTCACACCTTATCTCATTATCCTTATCTTGCGTGTGGCGGTGGGCAGGTTCTCTGGCTGCAGACGCACGATGTAAAGCCCTGTAGGCAGTGAGAGGTTGATGGTCTGCTGCTGTCGTGCTGCACAGTGTCGTGTGAGCATTGTCTGTCCGCTGGCGGCAAGCACGGTGGCTGTGGCTGTGGCGGGCGAGAAGAGCGATAGTCGTGAGCCGTCGAAGTCGATGCGTGTCGGTGTGCTCGCCGGTGTGTCACCGATTCCTGCGAGTGCGGTGTTTATGATTGTCATCTCGGCCCCCGATGTCTTGTTGCTATAGATATATGCTCCTTCGCCATGGCGGTCGAAATTCATATATTCAAGTTCATTCCACACGCCATGCATGCGGTATCGGCCTTCGCCGAGAGCCTCGAGCTGCACCCACGAGCGAAGGTCGTTGGTGGCTGCTGCACCCACGATGCGCCAGCCGTCGGCACCCTCACTGACATAGTGTTGGCCTTGACGCATGGTGTAGAAGGACTTGAAGCCTTTGACGGGGGCGAAGTTGAAGCGGAAGGTGGCATCGTTCTCGTCGAGACGTGCCAGACAGAAGTCGCCCTCATGGCGTGTGCTCGCCTCAGGCTTATAGTGAAGGTAAAGCCCTGACTGCACATCCTGCACATAGTATGTTGCTGAGGAGCGTATGTCGTTCTGCTGTTGTGACTCGTCATCTACGACGGCCTCGGCCTCGATGCTGAGCTCTGCTGCCGAGGCGTAGGGCTTGTTGTCTGCCACCGAGCGCACGATGAGCTTGAAGTAGCGTGCCGTGGGCTTGGACGTCAGCACCACGGTCTGTGGGTCGCTGGTGTTCTCGAAGGTGCCCGATGCCGCCGGTGCTCCCCACACGTTGGCCGACGAGCTGAAGTAGAGGTCATAGCGGCGTATGCGTCCGTTGCTAAGACCCTCGCGTCCCTTGTACGTGAACGATGTCACGCGGTAGGTCTTGGCCATATCTACTACGATCTCGTGTGGGCATGCGGGCTCCTGCGGCGCATACTGCGTGTGCCAGATGGTCTGGTCGTTGTCGTCGATGGCATAGGCGGCGCGCTCGCTGCCACCCTGCTCGCTGTCGAAACTGACGACCCGCCACGTGCTCTTGTCGATGTAGAGCGGCACCTGCTGCTCTGTGGGCAGGCTCTGCGACAAGCCTTCAGCCGTGGCGTATGCCTCGAGTCTGCCGCCCTGTTTCATGGCGAAGGGCCGTGTGTATGTTCGCCATTCGCCGCCGTCGATGCGGTAGTTGATGGTGGCTCCCGGCGTGGAGGTGGAGAGTGTCACCGTCCCCGACTTCAGCGTGACGCCTACGGGTTCGCAGATGCCGGTGGTGATGCGTGCCCGCTCAGTGAGGTCATCGATGGTGAGCTCCTTGCTGACAGGCATGATCAGGAACGCGAAGCTCGTCGTTGCCGAGCGCAGCTCGTACTTGTCGAGCACGTCGGGTCCGCAGCTGGCATTGCCGAGGGCACGCATGGCGGCGTCGAGGTTCACGATGGTGTTCTTCACCTGCTTGACGTCGCACGGATGGCGCAGTCGGTCGTTGCCGTTGTACATCGATGCTGTGCGCCAGTGTGCTGCCGAGGCAGCCATGAGCCCCGGTGCCACGAACTGTAGCCCCAGGCCGCTGTCGTCGCGCAGTGCCAGCCAGCGCACCTCCTCCTTGTTGCCCATCTCCTGAGGCTTCACGAAGTTGGTCCACTGTTCGGCGACGGTGCTCTCGTAGATGCCCACGAGGCTCGACTCCTTGCGGTCGGCATAGCTGTCCCACGGCCCGCGTCCGAACCATGTCATCTTCTCGAAGCCCTCCGGCATCTCGAGCTTGAAGCCCATGCGCGGCAGCACGGCACCTTTCACGGCAGGGTCGGTCAGCGTGCTGACGGCGATGGTGCCGTCGGCCAGGATGCGATATGTCATTGTCGTGGCGAAGGCCGTAGCGCCCTTGCCCTTGTAGGTGTTGGTGATGGTGAGCCGCACCGTGCCCTGAGCCGCCTCGCTGTCATCGACGACCCATGTGCCGGCACTCTTGGTGAGGCTGCGCAGCCCGGCATTCTCCCACGACCCCGACTGTCGGCCGTCGTTGCTCGTGGGCACGCGGAAGGCGTTGAAGAGCAGTGGCTTGTCGATGAGCTTCTGCCCGTCGTAGCTGTAGTTGTCGAGCACACCGGCAGCGAAGGTGGCCTCGAAATGTGCGCCCCTGACCACGATGCGCCCTGCCGAGGGCTGTGTCACGGTGAGCAGTGCGCCCCCGTCAGCAGCCGTCACGTCGGCCATTGCGTATGGCTTGCGCTCCAGGGCTTTGCGCAGGCGCAGGTTCTCGTTGGCGACCTCGAAGCCGGCCTCTGCCCACGGCGTGGCCTGCCGCAGCCGTGCGCTGAAGCGTATGAAGTACTCGGCATCGGGCTTGGTCATCAGTGCTGCCACGGCAGGCACCTGCACTTCCATCTTGGCGCCGGGGCTGAGGCTCACGCCGTCGATGTTGCCGCTGTTCACGGCGATGCCATCCTCGGTGATGACGTAGCTCACGTCGAGGAAGTCGAGCTGTCGCTGTGCGAGCTTGCTCTGTAGGGTGAATGTCGCATTGAGGCTGTCCTTCATGAAGAAGTCCAGTGGCTGGTAGATTTTCTTCACGTTGTAGGACTTGGCACTCAGCGTGAGGTCGGGCAGCACGACGCCGTTGCAGCAGAAGTCGCCGTCGTTGGGTGCGTCGCCGAAGTCGCCGCCATAGGCCCAGTAGTCGCCATTGGTGCCGCCGCGCACCGTCAGGCCCTGGTCTTTCCAGTCCCAGATGAACTCGCCCGCCAGTGCCGGATATTTCTCGTAGAGGTTGAACATCTCGCGTTGGTTGCCCATGCTGTTGCCCATGGCGTGAGTGTTCTCGCACTGCACATGCGGCCGTACCGTCTGTCCGGCCTGATAGTCGCGCAGGCGGTCGCGGCCTATGCTCTCGATGGTGCCGTAGCTGCCATACATGGTGCTGGTGACGTCGCTCCATTCGCTGTTGCCCTCGTAGTGTGTCAGGCGGGTGTCGTCGAGGGCCTTGATGGCCTGCATCACGGCCTCGAAGTTGCGGCCGTTGCCGCTCTCGTTGCCGGCCGACCACAGGCAGATGCACGTGTGGTTGCGCAGCCAGCGCACCATGTTCTGCGAGCGTTCCACCATGGGCTTCTTGAAGGCCTCTACGTGTGAGAGTCCCATGTTGCCATGACACTCGACATCGGCCTCCGAGAGGACATAGAGCCCGTACTCGTCACAGAGGTCGTAGAAGTACGGATTATTGGGGTAGTGTGATGTGCGCACGGCGTTGATGTTGAGTCGCTTCATGAGGCGTATCTCTGCCTCCACCTCCTCGCGTGTTATGGTTCGTCCGCCCTCGGTGCTGAATGAGTGTCGGTTCACGCCATGTATGATGATGGGGTTTCCGTTGACGAGGATGGCACCGTCGCGGCGTGCCTCCACGGTCTTGAAGCCCACCCGGCAGCCGCGCATGTCGGTCACGGCAGTGCCCTGGCGCAGGGTTAGCACGAGGTCGTAGAGCCGTGGCTCCTCGGCGCTCCATGGCGTGATGCCGGCCACGACGCCGAAGTCGAGACGTGCCTTGCCGTCGGCGCCTATGGTCTGCTCTGCGCGTGCCTTCTCGGTGGCACCGTCCATGATGCGTGCCTCCACGGTGGTGCCGGAGCGCTGAGCACCTTCCACCCACACTGCCACCTCGGCACGCGCCGCGGTGTTGGCGTCTGCCAGTGACGTGGTCTTGAAGAAGAAGTCCCGCAGCTGTGTGCGCGGTGCCGACCACACGAAGACGTCACGCGTGATGCCCGTCAGGCGCCAGTAGTCCTGGCATTCGAGGAAGGAGCCGCTGGTGAATCGCAGCACCTCGACGGAGATGTTGTTCTCGCCGCCGTAGCGCACGAAGTCGGTGATCTTGAATTCCGAAGGCAGGTACGAGTCTTCGGCATAGCCGGCAAAGTGTCCGTTGACCCATACGTAGTAGCCGTGTCCGGCGCCATTGAAGCGCACATAGACCTCTCGGCCCTGCCATGCCTCCGGCACGCTGAATGTGCGTCGGTAGCAGCCCACGGGGTTTTTCATGTTGTCGTTGTATGTGAACCATCCGGGACGCGACGCCATGACGCTCCATGTCTGGTCGTTGTAGGTGAAGGGGTATGACGTGTTGCAGTAGAGGGGCTTGTCCCATGCCTTGTTGTGGCGTATGCCATAAACCTGCCATGCCGACGGCACGTCGATGTCGTCCCATGCCGAGGCGTTGAAGTCGTCGGCAAAGAATCGCGCCGGCACCTTCGACGGCTCTGTCACCCAGCGGAACTTCCATGTCCCGTTGAGCGAGGCATGATAGTCGGAGGCGGCGATGTCGCCGCCACGCAGTGTACCCTCGTCCTGACATGAGATTGGCAGGGCATGCGCCTGCTCGCGGTTGACGCTTGTCACAGAGACATCGTCCCACTCCTTCATCGTCTGTGCGCCGAGTGTTGCTGCGCAGACAGACAGTGTTGCCAGCATGAGGCAACGGCAGAATCTTGTAATTTGCATATCTGTAGGTTTTAGTCAGTTGTCGTAAGCCTTGGCCGGTGCCACGTATGGCACGTCCTTTTGTGGCACAAAGGTAGTCATTTTTTGCTTATGGTGATGTGTCGTGGCGCCGTAAAGTATCAGATTGATACATTTTTGTCATATTTGTGCGACATATGCCGTAGCCTGCATATCGTTGCTATGGCATTCCTCCGCTCGTCACGATGGCATTTCTCCGTACACGCTTCAAAGCAGTGTGCCCACGGCCAGAGCTTTATGCTGCTGCCGTGGGCACACAAGTCGGGAGTCGTTGTGTGACGTCGTCTCAGGCTTATTCTGCCGGGACGTTGTCCTTCTGGGCATCGGCACTCGAGCCGTCGCCGTCATGCTCGGGTTCGAGGATGACGCGCATCACGTTGCCCATCGATGTGATGTATGCCGCCATGTCGCGGATGTCGGCGGGGGTGATGGCGGAGACTATCTTCTCATAGTTCTCATACGGGTCGTAGCCACGGCGCACCTGTGTTGCCAGACGCCGCATCCAGAAGCTGTTCTCGCGCTGGTTCTGGGTATAGGTCTTCAGCATGTACTCGCGGGCCTTGCTGACGCTCTCTTCCTTGGGACCCTCGACGGCCATGGCGTGGAAGACGTCCTCGGCAATCTGCACGCAGGTGTCTATCATCTCGGGCTTGAGGGGGAAGATGGCCTGAAGGATATAGATGGGTTCGTCGGCCGAGTTGCGTGTGACGGAGCCTGTGGCATGAGTGCTGTAGGCTGCTCCGAGCTCCTCTCTGATCTTCTTGAGATAGACCTCTGCGAGGCACTGTCCGAGTATGCTGACCTTGGCTTCGTTGGCCACAGAGCGCTGGATGGGTCCTGCCCATGCTGCGACGACGTAGCCCTGGGGTGTCTGCATGTCGCGGCGGTAGTGGTTTGTGATGTCACCTGCTGCCTCGCGCAGACCGTTGTCGGCGGGGCTGTCGTCGCGCTTGGCCACGGGCAGCGTTGCGAGATACTGCTCGGCGAGCAGGCGGAGGCTGTCCTCGTTGACATTACCGACGAAGAGGAATGTGAAGTCCGATGCGTCGGCCATGCGGTCGGCGTAGATCTGCAGGATGCGGTTGTAGTCGATCTTATCGACATCGGCCTCCGTCATGGGTATGGTGAGTGGGTGGTGGCTGTAGAGTGTTGACTGGACGCTGTCGCTGAAGCTTGCCAGCGGATTGAGGTTCTTGTTGCGAAGCTCTTCGCGCAGGCTTGTCTTCCATGCCTCAACGGCAGCATCGTCGCGCTCCAGTGGCATGAAGTGCATGTATATGAGTTCGAACATCGTGCGCAGGTCCTTCTTGCTGGACGAGCCGTTGAAGCCCTCGCTGCGTGCACTGATGCTGACGTCGGCGCTGGCCTGCTTTCCGGCAAGAGCCTT
>Ga0247610_10002807_pt1 | contig 19699 bp, 22 predicted proteins | sample 174DNAGHGhighgp2_FD_193483 | JGI IMG/M metagenome (GOLD analysis project Ga0247610, IMG submission 193483) | Sheep rumen microbial communities from Palmerston North, Manawatu-Wanganui, New Zealand - 1742 DNA GHGhigh gp2 | ecosystem: Host-associated > Mammals > Digestive system > Stomach > Rumen...
TTACGGTAGATATTGACAGAACTGCTGTAACAGGGAACTTGCCTATTTTAGGACGAGAAGCATACCCTGGACTTGGATTTAAGTCAAGATGCGTTATGTTATTGTTGTATTCTATAAACGTTGCTGATGTTTATGGAATAAAAACGACAGGTGGTTACGGTGTTCATATTGGTGTGAAAGATACAATATATATTGACTTAGATGCAAAAATCATTTCAACGAAATCAGGGAACAGCAATTCACTCGATGTTGGTACAGATATTAATGGATATAATATGTTGTTGTTTGCTGATAACAACGGCTCTGCGCCTTCTTATTGTTGGAGTGGAGGTATCGGTGAGTTTAAGATGGCAGACGTTATTCATCTTGTTCCCTGCAAACTCCTCCGCTCCATCCCCTCAAAATATGATGCTAATGGAATAGTACGCCAGGCAGGTGAATGTGGAATGTATGATACGGTGAATGACAAGTTCTATGGAAATGTAGCAAGTAGTGGAACGTTTAGTGTAAGTGATGATAATTAATAAACATTAACAATAATTAACTTTAAGTATTACTTATTAGTATCTATATTTGCGCTTGATAATTCTTGCAAGTTTTTACCAAATTAGCAAGAATTATCAAGTTTTTAATCAATTAAAAAGTAAAATGAAATTAACTAAATTATTTATCGAAGAAACTCTCAATGCAGAGAGATTGACTTTATTGAAAGCAACTCAAGATTCGTTAGGTCAATATATGAATTTACCTACATTCGTACCTAAAGATGAATTATATGACTTCATAAGGAAATGTCCTAAGAAGTTATTATGTTAAATTAAGGATGAATGTATCATAGCTCAAGGTGAAGTAGAGCATGATGAGGAGATTGAGTCAAAGTTTGAGGTACGTGGATTCTTTAGAGTCTGGTTAAGTAATGGATTAATGTGGTATTGTGAAGCCATTTAATCTTTATTAACTATAAATAACTTTTAAATAGTAAATAAAATGAAGAGAGATAATAAACCAAAACAGCCAAGTGATACAACAAATAGACCAAAGCCACTTGTTCCAAAGACGGCTTTGAAGAAGGGTGTACAATATGGTAGAGGAGGTAAGTTGAAAAGATGCTGACGCTAAACAAATATATCTATAAAATAGAATTGTATGTATTGAAAGTAATACCTATGCTGTTAGCATTGTGTAGTTTCTTAAATACAATTCTATTTTATTTTGGTATTAACCTTACAATATTAACTTATTTTGGAGGAGTATCATTTCTAACTATTGGATTCTTGTATATCTCCTCATACGCATTTCAGTTTTGTAGTTATCATAGAATGTTCTTACACTATATTCTGATTGTAAACATAATAAGTTATATTGATATGAAGTTCAATATTCCAATCTCTGATTTTAATTTATTAATCCTTTATTCAACAATAGCATTTATCTCTATGATTATAATCTTAATAAAGTTCAAAAATGAGAAACATAATAGCAAAATGGATAAGCAAGACACTAAGGGAAATTGCCGATAAGATAGATTCAGATACCTGTGAATTAACAGAAGAACAGGCAATGCACATTATGTCAACTATTGGACACGAAGCAATGAGTAAAGATTCTGCTTGTTCGTACTTAAACATAAGTAGAAGCAAATTTGATTCTTTAGTAGCTGAAGGCAAGCTACCACAAGGAAGAAAAAGACGAGGATTTAAAGAATTAGTCTTTTATAAGGATGAAATTTCTGATGCACTGAACAAATCTATTATACAAAAGTAACGTTTTTAAGCTCTGACTAATTGATAGTCAGGGCTTTATTTTTTATTTAAGAATTGTTTTCCTTCCTATATTAGTCCATATAAATTTGCAGTACATAAGGCTTATGTATTAGTAATAACAATTTAATCTTTAAAATTATGGACGATAGTAAAGTATTTATGTTTCCTGAAGCCAACAAAGGTGTTGATGCCACAACCGCCCTTTTACTTGGTAACAATGGCGGATTTGGTGGTATGAACAATCCTATGTGGATGATGTTTATGTACCCATTCATTCTTCCGTTCCTCAGTATGTATGGTGGTGGATTTGGTGGCTGGGGCAATGGCTTTGGCGGAAACAACAATGGTGTAGGCTTCCTTGCTAATCAACTTAACAATGATGCTGGTAGAGATTTGATTCTTCAGGCTATTAATGGTAGAGCTGATGCTCTTAGTCAGTTGGCACAAATCACTAACACTGATGTTAATAATGTTAGAGAAGCTATTAGCATTGTTAACTCTAAACTTGGTGAAGTAGGTGCGCAAGTAGGTATGAGTGGTCTTCAAGTTATAAATGCAGTACAGTCAGGTAATGCTACCATTGGTAGACAACTTTGTGAATGTTGCTGCGAAAATAGACTTGCAATAGAAAGACAGACAAATGATTTGAAGTCCCAAGCAGCAGCTAACCACGCGGCAACAATGTTACAGTCTGCAAAAGATGAAGCAGCTGACCAACTTGCAATGTGTCAACAAACCAACACATTAGGTTCTCAGGCTGATAGAAACACCAACAACATTCTTAATGCAATAGCTAATCAAAATACCCTTATAACTAAGGAATTTTGTGATTTAAAGGAAAGAGAATTGCAGAATAAGATAAATACTCAAGGTGATATAATTACGCAGCTTAGAGGTCAAATTTCAAATGATAAACAGACTGAAGCATTTAATGCTGCAATTAATTCTTTGAATGAGAAAATTAATATTCTTGCAGCAAAACAGCCTAACACTGTGCCTGTACAATATCCTAACATAGTTGCAGCTAATGCTACTCCCTATGTAGGTAACTACGGTTTCTATCCACAGAATAACTTTTGGAATTAAAAAGGAGGACAGCTATGAATACCACTAATTTCCCAAATAACTTTTCTAATGTAAGAGGTATTCCAATGATTGCAAGTGTGTCAGTGGAAGTAACTACTGACAATGTAGTTATAGGAATACCAAGAAGAGCGTTTAGAGGGCTTGCTGACAGTGGTATAGTTGCTTTTAGACTTACACAGGAGATACCTGCTGGTGGTGCAGCACTTCCAGTAGTGTTCAGTTCAAGTGAGTTCTTGCAGACACTTACAGTAGTAGGTGGTACTGCTGCAACAGGTGCTCAGTTGACCCCAGCAGGTGTTTACCTTATATGGTATGACAAGTGTGCAAGTACAATGCAACTTCTTACTGTAGCCCCTTAGTATTAACAATTTAAATTATTAACTATGTTTTCAAATCTTAGTCAAAATAGCATTATCTACATACTTGAAACAAAGGATAAGCCTAAGTTGCTTACAGGTAATGTAAATAGTATCTCAATACCAAGACCTCAATATGCTACATTTGGTCAACCTATGGAAACTGTGGTAGATATAGTAGCAACTGTTGATGGTGAAAAGAGAGAGTTTAAAAGAGTTCCTTGTAATAACACAATAGCTAATTTTGGTCCTGATGCCTTTGTATTAGCTGATAGTAAGGATTCAATCAATTCTTATATTAGTGCAGCAAGACAGAATAGTCAAAATATAGTAAATAGCTATGAAAGAAACAAACAACTCGTAGTAGACTATGATGCTATATTAGAAGATTTAAATCCTGCACTTAAAGCTGATAAAGAAAAGGATAAGATAATTCAATCTTTACAAGAGCAAGTAAATAATCTAAGTTCAGGTATGCAGAAAATATTAAGCTATATGGCTAAGGAGGAAGACCCTAAAACTAAAAAGCAATGATAGTAATGTTTAGAACAAAAAGAGACAGAGAACATCTGCTTGAAAAAGCTAAAAAGATGGAAGAATATGCTGCTATGGTAGTAGAATGTATTGAGGAATCTAAAGTTGATGATGACTATGAAGAAAGGTCTTACAGACACGATTATGAGGACGAAGAGAGAGTTAATAGCAGATATGGTTATAGAAGAATGAGGTAGTCTTTATGTTTAATCTTTGGGGGTAGGATTAAAACTCCTACTCCCTTTATTTTTAGAACTATGACAAGAGATAATTTTACACGATATGATGAATATCCACAAGCAATGTTGACTTATTTAAGGAATTACGGTCCACATTTTAATAGAAAACTCTATGAATTTGCAGTGGGTAATATGACAAAAGTATCAGACGGTAGAGAGAGTAAAATCATTCCTTACAAGAAAGAAGATGTCGAAATTATTATGAAAAATAATGGCATAGAAGCTGAAAATGGTCAATTATATGACTGTGCGTATGTTGCTTCTATGTGTAAAGCTGATTTTCTTGGTTCAAGTATAACTGATGAAAGACATCTTGCAATGTATGTAAAAGATGTTATAGACGATGTAGATGCTCCCGATGGTCTGGTGTTTAACAGATTTTATGCAGACTGCTGTTATATGGGAATTGCGATAGACTGGGAAGAAATGTTATGATAAGACAAGATATTGGTATAAATGGATATTGGAAAATTATTGTAGTTTATGACGTTGAATTAGGTCAAAAAGATAGTGGATTTACTTATACTGACTTTAAAAGAAGACAAAGTATTGTTGGTATAGGTAAATCCACTTCTAATTCACAATTATTAAATACAATAACTCACGAAGCTAAACACGTTCAATCTCATATTTGTAAATACTACAATGTTAAAGAAGATGGGGAAGATGCAGCATATTTAATTGGTTATATTGTTCAACAGATGTATGGAGTCTTTAAAAATGTTTTATCATAATATTTTATTATTTATATTTATATTAATATTTTATTTATATTAAAAATCTTTTGTACAAAACCATATTAAATTTGCAGAAATTTTAAAGAGTATGGGACAGATAACACGATTAATACAGAGTGATTTAGCAGGTGGTAGTGGTACAGATGATGTATATCCTATCACTTCTACTACTGCTGTAATACAGCCAGGAACTAATAAAACAGTTGAAGAGCTTATTAATGCTATTAGTAAACAAAATGATGTACGTTCCATAAGAGAAACTACTATAGTAAATTCAGGACGTACATTAAGATTTGTATATACTGACGGTGAAATAACCGATGTAGATTTACCTGAAACTGATAAATCTATATCACTACAAAAAAATGGAGATACTAATATTATGACAATAACAAATACTAACGGCAATACTCAAATATTTAATATTGAAGATGGTAAAGAATATAATGTTATTGCCACTTCTGATAATGTTCATATAGTAAGAGAAGAAGATGCTGAATCAACACCTAAATCAGTAACTTTCAAAATATCTGTTGATACAGTAGCTGGCGAAAAAGGCGATAAGGGTGATAAAGGTGATAAAGGAGATACTGGTGATGCTGGAACTGATGGTCAGGATGGTAAATCAGCATATCAAGTAGCAGTTGATAATGGTTTTGTAGGAACAGAATCTGAGTGGCTTGCTTCTCTTAAAGGAGAGAAAGGTGATAAGGGTGATGCTGGTGATTCTGGGGATGCCCCAGTAACTGATGTAAAGGTTAATGGTTATTCCGTAATGACCGATACAATAGCAAATATACAAGTTACGGATTATAATACAACATTAGCCTATGGACAAACATCTACTATAGCAAAAATACACAATATTCCAATAAGAGTTACACTTCCTGAGAAGCCTGAATATGAAGGTATAGATATTGAGTTCTATGATATTACTGCAAAGACTGAACTTGACTTCTTTAAGGCAGTAGCAATATCAAGAGGTTATCCTATAAACAGAACAAACGAAATTACTGCTATAACAAGTAGCAATAAATCCTATGTAACAACTGGTTATGCTATAGATGGAGTTATAACACCTGTTCAAGTAAGAGTACATCTTGCTTCAGATATAACTCTTACTAATTGCCTTGATTATAACTTATCCACTGTTACTGTAAATGGTAATGACTATAGTTTAAAATATACAAACCCACTTAAATTTAGAGGAAGAAGTTGTAAATTTAACAACACCAGATTTGAGGTTATGGGAGATGATAAAAATGATTACCTTATAACATTCTACGGTGATTCTGGTGTACATAATAAATACACATTTGATAAATGTCAGTTTAACGGCTCAGTTAAACAATCTTCTGGAAGAAGTAACGACTTTATAAAAGTATCTGGAACAACTACTGGCACAAGTTGCACAATATACTTTTATTTCTGTACGTGGATTACCAATAGCGGTACAGGAGATAATTCTACATTAGCAAGTGGAGGAAAGATAACTATAAACTTTGAATCATCTATAGGCTCGGCTAACCTTAAAATATTAAGTAATTTAGGTACTGGTGTTGAAGGTAGTCATTCTTGCACCTATTTTGATGTAACATCAGCAGTAGCTGTAAGTGGAGAATTTATTTATGATAGTTCATCTACCATTACTAAAAATGATAATAATGTAATAGCACGAAATATATTTGGAAGTTAAAAATAATTAAAATATAGGAGAATTAAAAATGGGAGAAGATGACGTATTAACATCAGAAGAACTTGCTGCATTTTTTGGAAATAAAATTGCAGATAAGGCAGAAGAAATTAAGAAAGAGCCTGAACAACAGGAAGAAAAAGAAACAGATAATAATAAAGCCACTGATGACAATGGAAAAAGCCAAAGTCAGGAGAGCGGAGGTGGTGAGAAAGGCGAGGAAAATACCCCAGAGCGTAATGCTGAGGTTTCTCCTAACTTATTCTCTTCCATTGCCAAAGCATTGAGAGACGAAGGGGTATTTCCAGACCTAAATTTAGATGAAATTACTGATGCTTCATCTTTTAAAAAGATGTTTGAAACTCAGGTAGATTCAAGACTTAATGCACAGCAAAAGAGAGTTATAGAAGCCTTGAATTATGGTTTAGAGCCTACTGCTATTCAAAATTATGAATCAGCTTGTACTTATTTGTTCTCTTTAAAAGACCAAGATATAACTGCTGAAACTACTCAAGGAGAGCAAATAAGACGTGATTTGATTGAGAAGTCTTATTTAGTTAGGGGTTTTTCTCCAGAAAGAGCTAAAGCAGAAGTAGAAAAGTCTTTTAAAGTAGCAAGTGAAATAGACGATGCTAAAGCAGCCTTAGAAGATTTAAAAAAACATTTTGTAACTCTTTATGAAAACGAGAAAAATAAAGCAAAGACTGAATCTGAAAATTTCAGAAAGAAATACGAAGAAGATGAAGATAACTTTAAAAAGTCTGTAAATTCTAAAGAACACGCATTTGGTTCACTTGCTTTAGATGCTACTACAAAGAACAAAATAATAGAGAATGTTCTAAAACCAAAGTACAAAACAGAAGATGGTAGGTATATGACAGAAATGGAAAAATACCAAAAAGAACATTACTGGGATTTTGTACGTTATATGGGAGCATTTTTCACTTTAACTGATGGATTTACTGATTTTGGAAAACTATTTAAGCCTGTAGCCCAAAAAGCAGTTAAATCTGGCTTTGCACAACTTGAAGATGTACTTACAGGTGCTGTAAACAAAGATAGTAACCTCAAACTAATGGGAGATAATAGTAAGGGAGAGTTTGGCGGAGGTAATTGGAAAATAGATTTAGATATAGATTAATAATAACAATTTAATTCAAAATTAATATGGCTAATAATCAACAACTATGGAAGCTTACTACGTGGGGTGGAATGGACGTTAAAGACCATCCAGCTATGGCTATGCTTGCTATGAAAATGCCACAGAAAGCTGCCGAAATGATGATTAGAGTGTTTGCTGCAAATAGAGCAAAGACACTTGAATCTTTCTTATCACAATTCCCAACTAAGACATTTGATAGAGACGATGAGTTCTACTGGGAGATTATAGGTTCTTCAAGACGTAATATTCCTCTTGCATTTGCAGTGGATGAGAATGGTAATGAAGTTACTAAGACTTCTGGTAATGTCGGTATTGGTACAGCTCCTTTCTATCTTTACTTTGAGGAAGAGTATTTCTACGATGGTGATTACATTGTAGGTAATATGAATGAGCTTTATCAGTTCAGAATCCTTGGCGACCCTATTAAAGAAGGTACTTATGTTAAGTATAGAGTAGAGCTTGGTGGTGGTAATACTGCTGGTGTTCCTGCTAACAGACTACTTCCTGGTGAGAAGTTCAGTTATGAATCTAACTTTGTTGAGGATGACATCTCAAGAAAGGTAGGTGATATTAACCACGCTACTCATACTGCAATGAAGAATGAGTTCTCAACAATTAGGTTGCAACACAAGGTAGGTGGTGCTTTGATTGATGATAAACTTGCAGTACCAATTCCGATTGTAGATGATAAGGGTAACAAGAAAGTAGTTTCTGCTTGGATGCAGAGGGTTGACTGGGAGTTTGAACAGAAGTTTGCTGAAGCTAAGAATAATGCTCTTGCTTTTGGTGTATCTAATAAGACTCCTCACGAACAGAGACTTAATATCGGTAAGTCAGGTAGACCCATTAAGACAGGTGACGGTCTTTACAGACAAATGAGTGCTGCTAATAGGAGATATTACAATACATTTTCACTAAGACTTATTGAGGAAATCCTTTGCGAGCTTTCTACTTCTAAACTTGGTTTTGGTGAAAGAACCTTTATCTTGCAAACAGGTGAAAGAGGTGCTATTCAGTTCCACAAGGCAATTCTTAACACAGTATCAGGCTGGCAAGCATTTACAACTGATGGTAAGGCATTTGGTATCCAAAATACTACATCACCGCTTCACTCTAATGCTTTAAGTGCTGGTTTCCAATTCGTAGAATACTTAGCACCTAATGGTGTAAGGATTAAAGTTAATGTTGACCCAACTTATGATGACACTGTAAGAAATAAGATAATGCACCCCAATGGTGGTCCAGCTTTCTCTTACAGATATGACATCTTTGATATTGGTACTCCAGAACAGCAAAACATTTTCAAATGTGCTGTTAAGAACAGACCAGAGTTCAGAGGTTATCAATGCGGTCCTTTTGCTAATCCTTTCACTGGTGAAACTAATATCACTCACGCATCTTACGATGAAGACAGTGCTGTTATTCACAAGAAAGCAACATTAGGTATCTGCGTATTAGACCCAACAAGGACTTATTCAATAATTCCTTCAATACTTGAATATTAATCAATAACAATAATGTAGTCAAAAAGGTTATAGCAATATAACCTTTTTGGCAACATTTATTAAAATAGGAGAATAAAATGGAGAATTTTGACATTGATTTAGAACAGGAACAGGAAGTAAAAGTAGAAATTCCTAAAAACACAAAAAGGGGAAACCCAAACTTTGGTAAAAAAGTCGAGCCTACAACAAAGAAACCTTTGGATTTAGTAAATCCTCTTAAAAACGAGAGAGTAGTGGTTAGGTTTGTACCGTCTTTTAAGAATGGAATTACTGATAGAAGGCATCTTATGTATGGTGGAATGATGGATGGTGCAAAAAGGACTTTTGTAGTACCGAGAAGGAGTGATGGTCTTTTTGTAAATGTACTGACAAACGAGGAAAAAGAGTTCCTTGAAGATGCAATGGGTCTTGAGCCTAATGCTATGTCTATTTACAAGAAAACTGATAATTTCTGGGATGATAGTAATCCTAACGGAATTAACACTGTAACCCTCGAAAAAGGCGATAATTACCTCAATCTTGCAAGTCCTGAAGATTATATCAAATATAAGATTTTGCTGGCAAATACTGAATTTATTTGCAAATCACAGCAAGAACTACAGGATAGACCAAAAGAATCTTATCAATTTGTAATAATTTCAGAGCAATCAAGTCTGGCATATAATGAATTAAATATGACAACTACGATGCAGTGCTACAAAGAATTTGGTAAGATTGAGCAGGATAAAGATAAGCTTGCACTCATTATAGAACAAATGACTGGTAGACCTTATTCTACTACAGGAGTAAATATAGTAACATTACAAACCAAAGTTAATGAATGTCTACAAGGAAATCCAAAACTGTTCTTAAGTATTGTAACTGATTCGCATTTACAAGCACAAGTAGTAATTAAAAAAGGTCTTGAAACAGGAGTAATTGTTACAAGGAATGAACTGCTTTATCATAAGGTATCTGATATTCCGCTATGTAATGATGGTGAAAGAGCTACAAAGAAAATAGCAGCTAAATTTATTGATGACCCGAAGAATCAAGAACTTAGACTTACTATCGAAGCTGAAATAAAAGAAAAGGAAAAAGAAAAGTAACATTTAAATAAGTAGTTTATGACAAGTTTAGAGATGAGCAATGCCTTTGAGGTATACTACAACAACATAATGTCTAACCAGAGTCCTGGTATTGATGAGTATGAAAAGTCAGTGCTTCTTAGCAGGGCTGAACTCGAACTTGTCAAAAACTCCTTTAATTCAAAGGGTAATAAGTATCAAGAAGGATACGATGACTCTGCTAAAAGACAATATGATTTCTCTGTACTTAATACCTTGAAGAAGTATATTGAAGATACAAGAAATGACATTAATTTTACTCCAGTATGGACTAATAAGGAGTCTGTAATAACTCACGATAAGAATAATATATTTGATGAAAATTATATGGATAATCTCTTTATGAGATATACATTTAAAACTCCATCAGATTTCTTATTTTTCCTTAATGAAGAAGCATACGTTGAAAAAATTGTGGGGTTGCCTGATATGCACCTAAGAAACGCAGCAATAGTAACTCCAATAAATTACGAAGAATATACAGTAAGTAGAGGTGGTACATATAAATACCCACTTACAAAAAATGAGTGTTGGCGATTAATAATTAACGGAGATTTAACTCAAAACAGAGAAGTAGAAATAATAGCTCCGTATAACCACAAAATTGTAAGTTATACTATGAGATATGTAAGAAAACCAAAACCTATTATTCTTACAAATATTCAAGAAGAGTATGGCACTACAATAGATGGATATGGTGAAATTATGGAATGTGAACTTCCAGAAGCAATGCACGAAGAAATAGTTCAAAGAGCTGTAGAAATTGCAAAAGGTATATACAGAACTGGAGAAACAGAAACATTAGTTAATTTAGGACAAAGAGCAGAATAATATGACAACAATAGAACTTAGCGATTATATGGATGTGGTAACAAGGCAAAAGGGATTTGTCTTAGACCCATACGAAAAGTCATTATTATTGACTCTTTCACAAGAACAAATGATAGATGATTTGTACAGTAATCAATCTTCATCTACATTTGAAGAAACTGAACGAAGAAGAAGGATGCTTGGTAATCTTGTTTATACATTTGAAGCATTTAAAAATCCAGAAGATAGACCAGAAAGAGAATATTGGTATAAACAGGGGGAAGACCAAGAAGGGCATACAATTTGGGGTGTTATAAACTACAAAACAGCTACTGGTGTGAATGATAAAATTATTCAATCTTATTCATTTGATAAAAATCATTCTGAAGAAGAAGCCCTTGTAGAGCAGCCAATAACAAAAGGATTAAATGCTTTTCATAAGATAAAGTCAGACAGTGTTACTGTTACTTTACCTGAGAAATTGATGTATATTGTATATGAACAAGCTACTTTTGATGAAGATATTGAATGTGTAGATGGAAAAACAGCAGTTGTAATTCCTATAACACACGATGAATATTACAGAGCTGTGCAAAACCCATTCAGAAGACCTAACGAAAGGAGAGTATTTAGATTAGATGTGGCACATCCAAGAAATGTAATGGAAGCACATAATAGAGTTTTAAGGTTATGGCATAAATATAATGAAAATGACAATCATTCCACACCATACTACATTAAAAACGAATCTACAATGATAGATGGTACAGTTCTTGGAAATATAAATCCATATTCATTAAGGGATGATGATAGACCGCAGTTAATAGAACTTATATCAAAATATAAAATAGGCAAATATATGTGTAGATATATAAAAAGACCTAATCCTATAATAGTAGATGAACTTCCAGACCAGTTAACTGTATATGGGTTTAGTCATAGAATGGAATCAGAAGTTAATCCTATTCTACACAAAATAATAGCACAAAATGCAGTAGAAATGGCAATAAGAAACAGAGTAAAATGAGTGACGCAGATTTAACAAATATAATATTAATACTAACTATAATAATTGCTATAATACTAACTTTTGTAATTTTGCCGAAAGTAATAAAAGATAATAAAAAAGACAAAGAAATAGAAAATTCAATAAATAACAATTAAGTTTAACTAAATACCAATTTAAAATGGCAGTACCAAACGTAAATCAACACTATGATTGTGTTGTAATCAAATCTTGGAAAGGTGTATTTGACGGCACAACAAACAAGACAAAGAATGATGTACTTGCATCTCTTGTAAATCCTGGTGATGTAGCTTTTGTAACAAGCAAGAAAAATGCCAGTGATACAAGTCCTGCTGGAAGATTCTTTTATCTTGACAATGACACCGTTAAATCAAGTGTTTTATTTAATGCAGATATTTTCTCACAGTATCAGAGCCATACAAGGGTTAGAGCTGTTGATACTAAGTATCAGAGGAAGACTGTAATTGTTAAACCTAAATCAAACATTTTTGATTCAAGTGTAAACCCAGCAACTGTTAAGTCAAATGATGTTGCAGCAATCCATCTAACATTGCAGAATTATCTTGTAGTAGGTGAATACAATACCTATATGAAAGATGGTTATGTACAGCTTAATACCACTATGACTCAGGATGAAATGCTATTCCAGCTTGCTAAATCACTTGTATCTAATATGAAGAGAGATGTTAATCTTGGTATTAATGTTTGCTTAGGTACATACGATAGTACAGCAGATACTGGTTACAGTGCTATTCAGGTAACTAAGGCTCAGTTAGAAACTGCTAAGAGCGTTTCTGATGTAACTACTGGTTATGATTGTATCATAATTCAGGAAGAACCTCTAAAATGGGAACTTGGCAGATTCTATAATGAAAGACCGTCCTTTGATGTAACTACAAGTCTTACTGAGATTGGTGTAGCAATGCCTGTTGAAATGGCTTGGGCAGAAGATGTAACTGACTACACTTTCTATGACAGAGGTGGTGTTCCTAATGGTAGAGCAGCAGCTGAAATTGAATATTTCTGTCAAGCTCAAAGAGGTGATAAGTGGGGTAAAGGTGGTTATCCTTACACATTCCACGCAGATGGTCTTATTGACCCAACTAAGGAATATGATGTTGCCATTTTCAATATTACATACAGAGGTGATGCAGAAGATGTTCAGTATTCTCCAAAGCAACTTTATGTGTTTATGGAAAAAGCAAATGCAGCAGCTACTCCATTAGATACAATTATGACCGATATAGGAGCTTATCTGCACTAATTAAACAATTAACCTAACTAAAATTATAGGGGAAATCTAACATATTTCCCCTATTTTTATATAATTACGTTATATTTGCAAAAACTTTATAATTATGGTAGATTTTAATGAACTATACATAACTCCTGATGGTAAAAAGATGATAATAGATGTATCTGTAAGAGACGACGTATATCATAAGAACGCATATCTTACAGAGATAGTTCTTGATACTCAAGATACATTTGTTCCAGAAATAGGACAACCATCTGAAGAATGGATAGCAAAAAGAGCTATTGATGATGGAGATTATGTAGCAAAGATAGCTTGGGAAGCTGGTAAAGTTGATGAATATCACGATATAATATGTGCATCCTGTCAGGACGTTCATACACATCATTGTGGGTGTCATAACCATCATCACCATCATCACGATTGTACTTGTAAGGGTGTTCATAATCACGAACCAATAGAACATTCTTATCATTGTCATAAAACTGGTGAAACTGGAAGATATTGTAACCCAATAACTATTACAGGTTATGATTTAACCGCCAAGACAGCAACAAGGGAAATATCTGGAAATATTGAAACAATTTCCCTAATTGATTCTCTCTTTTACAAGATAAATGATACAATTTTGCAGTATAAATTCGGTGAAATGAGGGAATTTAGTTATAATAAACCTGAACACGTAAGACACGCAAGGATTGAAATAAAACAAGAGGATATATGTCAGCCATTTACAGATACAATGTTCTTTGTATGGGTAAAGTGCGAAGGAGTAGACCCAGAAACACCTTGTGCATTGAATAAACCTTACGCATTAGGTGTATGTGTAAATCAGTTTACAATATATAGAAGCTTCATTTGTTTAATGGAAGAATTACTAAAAGACTGTGATATTCCTAAACATTTCATAGACCTGTATTTAAGGTGGGAAGCTGTAAAATATGCTATATCCACAGGTAACTATGCACAAGCAATATTATTATGGAAAAGATTCTTCTTATTTAAACATCAAAGACCTTTGCACGAATCTCCTCAATATGATAGATTTTGGGCAGATTGGTTTAAAGATGGTGTATTTCAATCTACTAATTATCCACACCCTGTATATGGTTGGAGTGGAAGCTTTTTTAATCAACAAGGTAATTATTGCAGAACTTGTAGAAAATGACAACTTGTAACACACATAAAGAAGATAAAGAGAAACTGATAAACTATTTGTCAGGTAAAACAGGAGTAATAACTAATGAAGCGTTGAGAAGATATTTTGTTACACTATCTCAATATGGATATTATGATTATACTTCTGTATATAGGATATTAGCACTTTTAATGATTGCAAATTTTAGGGATGAGTTTAGTTGCTTTTGGAATGAAAAAGATGAAGCAATTATCCAAAGAGTTCTTGAATGTTTGTATTGTTCTATTTGTGCTATTCCAAGTCCTGTACAAAATGTAGAGACAGAGCTTAACTGTCAAGGTGGTAACAGAAAAGATTATATAGCAAAATGAGTACATACAGAGAACTTGTATATATGGTAATGGATAAGTTGAAACAGAATACTGATGATACTTATTTCACTGAAGACCATATTATCTTTTTACTGGATAAGTATAGAAACTTCTTACTGAAACAGGATAGAGGTACAGATAGTGAGATTGCAGAATCTAACTATCAAACTCTTTGTATTCCACTTGTAGAAGTACCAGCAATAATGGGAGAACCTTGTGAAAGTGGTGTATATCTCAGAAGTAAGGATAAACTTCCAGCCTTGTTAGGTAAGGGAATCACTACTATACATCCAGAAGATTATTTTGGCTCTATCCATATAACATTTGTAGATGCAAATAGATTTAGATATACTGGAGAAAATAAGTACCTTAAAAATATTGTATACGTAACAATGTATGACAGGTATTTATGGTTAAAAGCAGCTAATCCACAGTTTATTTATTTGCAGAAAGTTAGAATGACAGCTATATTTGAAGACCCTTCAGATGCTGCTAAATTAGCTTGTGAACCTACTTGTGACTCTCTTGATTCTGCATTTCCTATCAGTGAAGATAAAGTACCTCAATTATTAGAATTTGTATACAAGGAACTTCAAGTACCAGTAGTAGAACCTGAAGATAAAGATAATAACGCACAAGATGATAAAGCACCTAAAGTATAAAAAGAATAAAGGATATTGTTATGATAACAGGCATTTATTCTCAGAACTACGAAAAAAGCTGTTGAAGGATAGCAAAATAGTTCTACAGACACCTTTTTCAACTCCTCAGCTACATAAATTAGTAGAGGAAATAAATAAAGAGGTAGCTAATGAACTTATAGAAAAGCAGGAGATAGACTTACCGTATATAGGAAAATTGGTTGCTTTTGAAAGGGATAGATATTATAATCCTAAAACCAAAAGAACCAATTTACCTATTTTATGGGGCAAAACAAGGCAAATGAAGCGAGATAATGAATTAGGCAAAGGAAAATACCTTTATGATATAAATACGCTTAAATTAGTAAGAATTAAGTTCTATCATAAAAGACATCCACACGCTGCTATTTATAAATTCAGAGTTTGCCAGGATGTTGCAACCAGGCTTATTCATTATGTTACGAATAACTCTATAAAACTATTTGAAGATAAACGCTATGGTAAAAGAAATTAAATACGTAAACATTAAGGAAATAGTATCCAGAGTTTTAAGACATCCAATGTTGAAAGATTTTGGATTAGAGCAAGCTGTTCAATATGTTTCTGATTTTAATGACATATTTGGACTTCCTCAATTAACTGAAGATAAAGAAGCCGATATTGATATAAAGGATTACAGAGGTATATTACCGTGTGACTGTGTTGCAATTAATCAAGTCAAGGATTGTAAAACTGGTGTATGTTACAGGACAATGCAAGATACATTTATGCCTAATGATAAATCTTATGGGTGTAATCAAAGCGAATTAGCCTTTAAAACACAAGGTAATATTATATTTACATCACGAAAGTTTACTAAGATAAGATTATCATATAAAGCTGTTCCTGTAGATAAAGATGGTTATCCGTTACTTATAGATAACGGAATATATCTTAAAACATTAGAGTTATATATTAAGAAGGAACTGTTTCTCGTTTTATTTGAAATGGGACAAGTAAATGCTGCTCAAATACAAAATGTACAACAAGATTATGCTTGGAGGGCAGGACAATTACAAAAAGAGTTGACAACACCTTCTGTATCAGAAATGGAGTCAATAGCAAGAAATTGGACAGCTATGATTCCAAGAGATAATACTTTCTCTAACGGATTTAGAGATGCTGCTGACAGAGAATATCGTAGAATACATTAATACTAAATATTATGCCTATAAAACACGTAGATTTCATTATAAAGGGTATGCACAGAGATTTAAGTGAAAGTGCATTTAATCCTGAATTTGCCTACGAAAATCAAAATTTAAGAATAACTACAGCTAAGAATGATAGCTCAAAACATACTGGCGACTTGATGGCGTTGACTAATGAAAGGGGTAATAAATATACTCCTATTATTGGTCTTGAAGGTCAAGATATGCAAGGTGTACCTATTGGTCAATGTATGATTAACAATCAATGGGTTGTATTCTATACAAGCAAAAGTGAAAATGTTGAATTTTCAGAAGATGCCATAGAAACTGCTGTCAATAGTGACACTGTAAATTTAGTTGCTGAAACTGGGGAAATTGATAATTTAACTAAGAAATCTAAAGATAAAATTTATAGGTTATGGATGAATGAAGATAATCTTTATGGCGAACTATTGTATGAAGGAAATCTTGGTTTTGACTGGAAATATCCGATAGAAACCCTTGGATATTATGAAAATGAAAGCATACAAAAAGTTTATTGGACTGATGGATTAAACCAACCAAGGTTTATAAATATAGTTGAGAAACCCGAAAAGAAAGCTCTTTGGAATGACAAGAGCTTTGATTTTGTTCCAATAATTAATCTTCTTGACCACAAGATAACAATAACAGAAAAACCTACTGGCGGTAGATTCCCTGCTGGTGTAATACAATGGCATTTTACATACTCTAAACAATTCGGTCAGGAAACAGCAATATTTGAATCTACGAAACTATATGAACTTAAATTTGTTGATAGAGGTGCTGCACCAGATGAAGAAACATCACAGTCTTTCAATATAACAATAGAGAATCCTGATACAAACTTTGACTTTGTAAATATATATTCAACGATAAGAACATCTCTTGATGATATTCCGATAGCAAAATGTGTTGCAACAATACCTATTACTGGCAATAAAATCAGTTTCACCGATACAAATCTATATGGATATGCAATAGACCCACAAGAATTGCTGTATAAGGGTGGCGAGATAATCTCTGCCTATACAATGGAAAATAAAGACAATACATTGTTTCTTGGGAATTATTCATTGAAGAGAAGTTATATTCCACAGAATATAAGAGATAGAATCAAAGAAGAAGCATCAAATTTAAGATATGGGTTAGGAGAAGAATCAGACGACCCATATTTCAGAAGGTCTAACACATATAGGTTTGCATTACAGTTTCAACATAAGTCTGGCAAATGGTCAGAAGCTGTATATGTTAATGATAAAGTATGTGCAATAAGTCCTACAAACAAACCAGTGTGGGCGTTTATGAATCTTAATGCCAATAGTAATGATATAAAACAATATCTTGTTAACCTTGGTTATGTCAGGGTAAGACCTCTTGTTGTTTTACCTAATATGACAGAAAGACGCATTATTACCCAAGGATTGATGCAGAATACGATGTGTTTGTCATCTGATGTAAATAGGTTATATCCAGATTATTTTTCAAGATTTATTACGGAAGAAAGAATAACACAAGAAGGTGATATAACAGCTGATAATCGTTATTGGTATAGCAAACTTTGTGGAGTCAACATAAACTACGGCGATAGTGATGAAACAATGAGAAACGAATACAGTGGTTATTATGACTTGTTTGCAGAAGATGTAAATGTTCCAAAACCAAATATAAATTATTGGTCTTTGTATTCTCCTGATATAAACTTCAATGACTCATATCAATCTGATTTTAATAATATAAAAATATTATTTCAAGGATATGTGTGGGGAATCACACCAGTAATACAAGATAACGAGATAACGACTTCTTCTATAAGTAAACCAGCTACTGGTAAAAGAGCTTGGCACGAAACTGGTAGAGAGAATTTATTTTACGCTTATTGTGATACTTATAAGAAACAGGTAGAAGGAGATTATGTTACTGAAACAATAATTGAAGATGGTCAAGAAGTACAGCAAACCACCTTTAAGAGTAGATTTGTTGTTTATGGTAAGAATAGGGCTAATGAATATGGAGTTGACTATGTTAAAGCTACATCAGATAGCGTAGAGTACCATACATCGTTAGCTGCTTATCCAAAACGCAGACCATCATCATTTGATATAAAGAAAGTATATAAGATGCACTATGTGGGTGGATATTTATGGGAAGACACATTTATGAATTATTCTACTGAACATAGTGAAGTTCTTAATACAGATATACCATCAAGAGGTGGTGGCTTTATGCAGTATTATGGTCAATGGATATTCCCAGTTATGCTATGGCAGGCTTCTGGTAGTATAAACTATGATGCTGATGACAAACCGTCGTCTGTATTAAAATCAAATAAAACTATCAATTATTTTGATAGCAATGTAACTATGAATGGTTCATACTTGTGTGATACAACAGATTGCAAAATGGCTTATGGACGCAACATAATAAAATTGGAAACGTCTGAAACGCCTGTGTTATATACCAATAATGTAGACAACATAATATTTTGGAAAGAAGCTTATAGTGCAGTATTAAGATTACATCCAGATTCCAACAGAGTAGAAAACTCCTTTGCATTTACTTGGAACAAGAATTATAATCTTAGATATAAAAAGAGAGAGAATGTAATGGATTATCAAGATGCGGATTATAATTATTACATTACAATAGATGACATAACAAGGACACTCCCATTTGATGACAGGGATTTTGGACATAGCAGTCAATTTAACTGGCATAATCTTCCGTTAAAGTCTTCTTTCAGTAGGTCTGCTGATATGAAATACACAAGTGTTCCAAATCTTGTGTTCAAGATGAATCATCTTGATGTAAGAAGTATGATTCGCAACTACGTTCCAAGCACAGTCAAATATTGTATGCCTATAATTGCAATAAGTCAGGATGTTGACAATACTACCATCTTTGGTGGCAAGACGGACAGCGCATTACAGAATAACAATTTCATCGTTGCTGGCGATATTGTAAATATGGTTGATAGCAATGGCGAAATAAAAGACCTTGTTGAAGTTTGTTGGAGTAGAGGCGATACATATAGACAAGATTATGAGATATTAAAAACATATCCATTA
>Ga0247610_10002809_pt1 | contig 19690 bp, 9 predicted proteins | sample 174DNAGHGhighgp2_FD_193483 | JGI IMG/M metagenome (GOLD analysis project Ga0247610, IMG submission 193483) | Sheep rumen microbial communities from Palmerston North, Manawatu-Wanganui, New Zealand - 1742 DNA GHGhigh gp2 | ecosystem: Host-associated > Mammals > Digestive system > Stomach > Rumen ...
ACTGAACGATTATGCGCTGAAGCGTTATAACGACATCCAGACGAGTATTTTCAAGAATGGCGGTGACAACTACTTCAGCATTCTTTCCCACATCTCCCGCTACTGGAAGGAGATGCGGCAGACGGTGAAGAAGAAGTACAACTTCAATGCTGCCGACAAGTCACAATGGAGTGTCCGCTGGATTCTCGTACTGTTTGTCTCCATCGTGTTTTACGCTGTCGTTGCCATCCTGCTGAACCAGCTGGTGTTCCGTTTCCTGCTGCCCCGCCGTTTCCGTACTGAGCGTTTCATGCGCAAACGCACCCCCATCATCATGGCAACGACCGTCATCACCTTCGCCCTGTGCATGGGACTGCTTACGAACACCCTTGACCAGAACTTCTTCGTGATGGCAAGCGACTTGCTTGTAGAATACGGATGGCTGTTGGGAGTCATCCTGATATCTCTTTTACTTCGCGTGGAAGCGACGCAGGTCATGAGTGCCGTACGCATCTATTCCCCACTCATCGTCGTAGGCTTCATCGTGATAGTGTTCCGCATCGTGCTCATTCCCAGCGAACTGGTCAACATCATCTTCCCACCCATACTGTTGCTATGCACGCTATGGCAATGGATAGTCATCCATCGTCACAACCGTAACATACCCCGTTCCGACATCTTCTACTCCTATATCTCACTCACAGTATTCCTTTGCTCACTCATCTGTTCCATCATAGGCTACACTCTGCTCTCCGTGCAGTTGCTTATCTGGTGGCTCATGCAGCTCACCTGTACACTCACCATCACCTGCATCGGCCTCTACGTGAAACGCTACGGCGAACGTCATGAGTTCAGCAAGAAGCCAGTCACCCAGACATGGGGCTACCATCTGATTCGTCAGGTGGCCCTCCCCGTTCTTGGCGTACTGTCTGTCATGATAAGTGTTTACTGGGCTGCAGAGGTGTTTAACCTGAGCGACCTCTGCTGGAAGCTGTTCAACCGTAACTTCATTCATCTGGAGAACCTCAGGGTGAGCATTGTCAAGCTGAGCATTGTGGTGAGCCTTTGGTTCATGTTCCGTTATATTGCCAAGACCCTTCTCGGCCTGCTCGCCCAGCACTACCAGATGCAAGACCCCACAACTGCCGCCTCGCGTCAGGTCATGGGCAAGAACGTCATTCAGGTGCTGGTGTGGGGTGCCTGGCTGCTCATCTCCCTCTCACTATTACATATCAGCGTCGCCTGGCTGCTGGCTATCAGCGGCGGTCTGTCTACCGGTATTGGTTTTGCATCAAAGGACATCATCGAGAACATTTACTATGGTGCCTCGCTGATGGCAGGACGTGTGAAGGTGGGCGACTGGATCGATGTGGACGGTACCATGGGTAAGGTCAAAAGCATCAGCTACACATCGACAGTTGTCGAATCGCTCTTTGGCGAGGTCATCACTTTCCAGAATTCGCAGCTCTTCACAAAGAACTACAAGAATCTCACACGCAATCACGGCTATATCCTCGCCCTCATACCCTTTGGTGTGGCTTATGGCACAAAGGTACCCCAGGTCATCAGCTTGGTGGAACAAGCTGTACACGACCTGCGCCATCCGCTGACAGACCGCAAGAAGGCTGTGAAGGTAGTCATGAGAGAGATGGCCGACTCCAGCGTCAACTTCAACCTGATTGTCTGGGTGGACGCCGTGAAGAAGATCTACGTAGTGAGCGACATTCTCTCCTGCATCTACGAGACACTTGGCAAGAACGGCATAGAGATCCCGTTCCCTCAACGCGATATTCACATCAAGAACTGATTGGCCAGGCGGGGGAGTAAGAACACCCTACTCCATCTCGTCTTTTCTACGCCTGAATAGCACAACGGCTATGACGGGAGCACCCACCAGGGCTGTGACACTGTTGACAGGCAGGGCACCCTCGAAGCCTGGCATCCGTGCTATGAGATTGCACACCAATGCCAACGCAGCCCCGCAAAGGGCTGTAGCAGGCAGCAGCAAACGATGGTCAGATGTACGGAACAGGGCACGGGCCAGATGAGGCACAGCAAGGCCAATGAACATGATAGGCCCACAATAGGCCGTGACAATTGCCACGAGCACGCCCGAACATACAATCACCAGCAGACGGGCACGACGCACGTTAAGCCCAAGATTCTGGGCATAGCGATCACCTAAAAGCAACAGATTCATCGACTTCACCAGTAGGAAACTCAACGGCAGCAATATAGCCATGAGCACCACGAAGAGCACCATCTCGTCGCCCGACACCCGGCTGAAAGAACCCAGCCCCCACACCACAAAGGCTTTCACGTCTTCTTCGGGCGACAGGAACTTCAGCACACCGATGATGGCTGTTGCCAGGTAGCCTATCATCACACCTATTATTAATAAGGTGACATTGCCCTTCACCTTTTGCGATATCCACACGATGAGCATCATCACCGCCAGAGCACCCACAATGGCAGCCACAGACATAGCAGCATCGCCTAAGTAGCCAAGACGACTGAGTGCCACACCTCCAAGACGTCCAGAAAGCAACACCACGAAAGCCACGCCAAGAGCAGAGCCGTTGGAAATGCCTAACACCGAAGGACCGGCTAAAGGATTACGGAACACCGTCTGCATCTGCAATCCACTGACAGCCAGCCCCGCTCCCGCCATAATAGCTGTCAGAGCCTGAGGCAGGCGTGACTTCCATATAATGTTTGTCCATATCTCATTGTTGTCTGCACCAGCAAGGATGCGGCAAATCTCTGCCACAGGAATCTTCACCGTGCCTATTAGCAGGTTCACCACCAGCAGCACACCAATGGATACTGACAATACGACAAACCTCGATGCTCTCACTTCAACAATCTGTAGTACTTAGGCTCGTAGTCAGGCTCTACCAGTTCTGGATGGAAGATAGCCACGAAATCCTTCAGCAGCACATCGGGTTGAACAGGCGTCATCTCGTAATAAGGCTGCTGCTTCATGTTACAATAGATAACTTTCCTTTCCTTAAAAGCCTTGAACAGCTCATTACGGGGCTCACTGGCTTTCAGAGCCTCATACGAGAAATCACCTGAGAAGCTGTTCAAGATGCGCCAGTAGTCGGCATTGGCAGCCAACTCATACATCTTCTCAAACTCCAGGTTCTCGCCAGAGGTCTCGTCATCGTTGATGACATACTCGGCACCCGCATCACGGAATATCTGAGCCAGGTAGTTCTTGCCACCTACGGCGTGCCAAGTACCATAGTGCATCTCGCCACTGGTAACGGTGGGTAGCTGACGGTGGACAGAGTCTGACGACACAAAACTCCTGACTTTCTCTTTCAGTTCGTTGTATCGCTGCTCAATGCCAGCAAACAATTCGCAGGCCTCGCGTTCCTTGCCAATGAACATACCCACGAACTTCACCCACTCTGCCTGTCCTAACGGATCCAGCTCCTTGTAACCCAGGTGGGGGACAAGCGTGATACCAGTCTCTTTGATAGGCTCATAGCCGCCACGCTTCGAGGGAGAGATGAAGATAACGTCAGGATTGGCAGCCAGTACCATCTCCGTGTCAAAGTTTCCCTCCATGCCTATCTTCACAATGCGGCCGTCGTTCACTCGCTGCAAGATGTCTTTGTTGAACAGGTTCTTAGTGCCTGTTATTCCACGGACCACGTCGTGGGCATCAAGCACGGTGAAATTCGACAGCTGCAGGGCTGTCATACACAATGTGCCCTTAATGGGTACGCGGACTTTTATGTATTCTTCCGGTACCTGGGCATCGTCAGTCGTGACAAGTGCAAAATGGTCATGCTTCCCCACATCGACCAAACGAATCCCAGCAGAGTCTCTTACCGAGTAACCTGTAGCATACTTAGGGACAAGACTCAAAGTCGAGTCTGCCGTACTGTCTGTCTCACCACTGGCCCCACCGTTTCGTGAACCTTGCGAACACGCCGTCAGCACCATTGCTGCCAGCGCAAATATCCAAATCTTTCGTTTCATCAGTGCAAAGGTACGAATTAGCGAGGAAAATACCAAATTTATTTGAGTATTTTCGAACCGAAAAAGCAGCAAGTGCCATCAAGCGGGCTTGAATGGCCGCATCGCGTTTGAAGTAGACGTCAGTCAAACGGGAATACCTAAGACCGAAGCTCAAAGTCTTGCTTATTGTCATAATTATTATTCCTTTTGGGAAAAAATCTTTCCCTTTTGTCGGCTATTTGGTTTTTTATTCGTACCTTTGCAGGCGATTAAATTAATTGACCATCAAAATGATAAAGAGAATTTTCACACTGGCAGCATTGTTGCTCTGCCTTTCTGTCACCACAAACGCAGGTGGACTGATGACCAACACCAACTATCACATTGCTTTTGACCGTATGTTTGCACGGGGTGCAACGACTGAAATCGACGCTGCTTACTCCAACCCTGCAGGACTCGCTTGGGGCTATGATGGTTTCCAGATGTCGATAGACTTCCAGAAGCCTTGGCAGAACCGAGACATCGAGACCCCTTCAGCCAAATACAACGGCAAGGCCTCGGCACCCATCGTCCCAGCCCTGTTTGCCTCCTACAAGAAGGACCGCTGGGCGCTGTCCTCCATGATTGGCATCGTGGGTAGCGGAGGTTTCGTGAAATACGACAACGGCGTGCCCATGTTCAACGAAAAGCTGGCAGGCCTGCTCTCAGCCAACGGCATCGCTCCCGGCCAGTATACGCTCGACTCGAAGATGAAAGGCAAGCAGTATATCTATGGCGGACAGCTGAACTTCACTTACCGCATCACCGATTTCCTGTCGGCGGCAGTAGGTGTGCGGGCAAATTATTATGACGGCTACTACCAGGGTCACGTCATTGCCGATCAACACCGCATGTTCGGTTCCCTGGCATCACTGGAGCTCGATGTAGACCAACGTGCCTGGGGCTTTGCACCCATCGTGAGCCTCGACTTTCATCAGGGGCCCATTACCGTAGCCGCCCGCTATGAGTTCCGCACCAAGATCAACACCGAGAACAGCACCAACAAACTGGACGCCAGCATAGGCACTAACCTCATGGCTTACCTTGCCGCCAACAGCCCCGCCGTACTGCAGACCATCGCTTCAACACTGGGCAACGAGACGACTCCGTACGAGGACGGTGCCATGACCCGTTACGACATGCCCGCACTGTTGGCCATAGCTGCAGAATATGAGATTTCACCCAAGATGCGTGCAGCCCTGGAATACCATTTCTTCGACGACAAGAACGCAAAGATGGCAGGCAACCGCCAGAACGACTTGACAGGTGGAACGCACGAGATCCTGGCAGGTATAGAATACGACATCAACGACAAATTCACCGTCAGTTGTGGCGGGCAGCGTACTGACTACGGCCTGAGCGATGAGTACCAGAAAGACACCTCCTTCGCTTGCGACAGCTACAGTGTGGGACTGGGCGGCGCATGGAACATCAACGACAAGATGCGCCTGAACGTGAGCTACTTCTGCACCATCTACAGCGACTACACCAAACAGCCTACAACTACTTCCCCACAGGAGATCTACAGCCGCACCAACAATGTCATTGGCGTGGGCGTGGACTACAAGTTCTAACCATGGTCCTGCCCTTGGGGCTGTAGATCCTGTGCGGAAAGGGGATTACGTCTGAATCAGTCTTACCTTACGGCGATTGCCCGACGGCCTTACGGCGAAGTGGAGCCAGTAGGTGCCGCGAGGCGAACGCTCCAGCAGGAGTTCGTCGAAGTCCTCTTGGCTCTCGTCGCTGATGTCGAGCAGGATGGTGGCATAGCGTATGAGCTGCTCCATGCCTGCCACGCGGATGTCGGCGGCGCAGCCGGTCAGATGGTTCGAGCCAGAGACACCGCCTACGGCCTTGTTCACCGCCTCAGAGCGATAGCCCGAGTTGATGACTATTGGGTCATCACCCTCGCCATAACACTTGTTCCACTCACTGCGAAGCATCTCCAACCAGCCGCAGAGGCGCTTCAAGTTCTCGATATGTACGTGCGAAGGGATGTTTCCATCCAGCGTCTTCGCACTGGTCTTGCACATTTCTCCGAGCGTAAAGTGTGGCGATAAGCGAGAGCCATCAAGCTCGTTTGCGCTCGACCTTTGGTCGCTTGCTACCGCGGGGACGCAAAAATGGCCGAGCGTAGCCACACTCGACGAAGTCAAGTGCTCGCTGAGTCGTGCCTGCTTGTTGATTTCTACTTTTTCCTTCATATTTCTCGTTTCTAAAAAACCTTATGCAACTGCGTAACTGCGTAACTGCGTCGCTCCGACCTATGGTCGCTTGCCTAAGCAAGTAATCGGCTTTGCCGCTTCGCTAGTCGAAGAACTGCGTTGGCAGGGACGAAGCTGATAAGAGTTGAGAATGTGATACGGTCGTGAGCCGGCACTTCCAAACGATAGGTATCAGTCTGGGTTCAGTCTCATCAGCTTGAATAAATTTGTGTATATTGTAAATCGTATCATATCGTTATTATCTTGTTGTTCTCAATTAAAAATACTCCCTCACGGCAAAGTCAAACTGGTCGATGAATATTTGCTTGAAGGCATACAGATTGTTCTGCTCGTAGAAGATAAGCATTGCCTTCTTGTAGTCGATGGAGTCAACAGAACGGAAACTCAGCGGACAGTAGCCGTTGGCTATCAGAATGGCATTGCTGGTGATGCGGGCCGTGAGTTTGTTGCCGTCAGAAAAAGCCTGGATATACGACAGGAGCACCAACGTCAGCAGCGCCTTCTCGAATACGTTCTCACGGCTGTTTATCAGGTTACAGGTGTCGTGCATGGCCTCGCGAATCTGGAACTCGTTGTCCAGCGGATGATAGTTGGTGCCAGTGATGCCCACACGGCGATGGCGAATACCCCTGTCCACCGAAAGCTCCTTGGTCAGCAGCTGGTGAATATCCTCAATAAGGCTCACCGTCAACTGCTGCAGATAGTCAGGATTATCCAGCACAAATCGCAGCGCATCCTTATGGTTCAGCAGCATCACCGCCTCCTCTTTCGTCTTGCCGTCGGCCGTCTTGCTCTCGCGCAGCAGTCGCTCCGTCTCCAACAGCGAATAGGTGTTACCCTCAATCTGCGACGATTTCCAGCTCAGGTCTATGCCCAGCCGCTCCATCTCCTTCCGATACTCGTTCTCCGTCATCTCGCTTACATGCTGGCAGAATTCCGCCTGTAGCACATTCAGGTGCTCCATCTCCTCGTCAGTAAACAAGTGTACGGCTGGCAACTGCTGGCGTATCAAGTCGAAGTTGAACGATGTCTGCACTTTGCGCTCATCAACATCCTGCGCGAAGTAGGTGTCTAGATTCAGCGGCATCAGCAGGTGAGCCTGATCCGACAGCCTGTACCTTGTGGCTCGCGCCTTACCTTCCACCACCACATCGCCCTTGGCCACAGCCGCCGCAAGCAGACGCTTCATCGTGGCATCACTCCCCTCGAAAGCCGTGCCACGGGCTATCTCATCGCGCGATGACAGCGGATGATAATGCAGAAACTACAATATTTGGCTAATCCGAATGTCCTCACGCTCGGCAGTTTGCAAGCGAGCTTGCCCTGCACTCGCTAAATCGGGCCTTTCTCTTGCTATATCCATATCTTTACGTTCATCAATCGGCGCAAAGATACGGACAATTTTTGAATTATCGGCTCATTCTGAGCTGAAAATCACATTTCGCGGAATTATTTTGAGCCGATACCAGGATTTGTTACATCTTCCATCAAACATCAGACATCGTCAGTCCCACCCCTCTTCATCATTGTTTTTCCATATAGCGGCTCATGCAGTTATCATCCATGTCATCCTCAGATGCTGGGTCAAAGCCACGCATGTTATCGTATAGTCCCTTGATTTGTGGGCACGTGACGATGGTGACGAACTTACAGGAACTGATGTTTCCACTTCTATCATTCTTCTACCTCGAATTCCAATCCTAACTGAGAGGCTGATTCCTTCACACTTTTGACGATGGGTGAATTATCTGTCAACGGGTTTGTTGGATTATTACTTGCAGTAAACTTCACTTCAATCTTCAGATGATTATTCTTTAGCGTATTGACGAAGCTGGAGAACAGTTGACTATAATTCTCAATAGGTACACTACCGCTTATCGTCACCCTCTTGTAGGTCTTTGTGGTTGATGTTGGCTCTGGGCCAGGAGTTGGCGTAGGCCCAGGCGTGGGTGTTGGGTCTGGTCCTGGCTCAGGTGATGGCTCCCCACCAGCAGGTTTTGGCATCACAGAAGGATCCAACAGCCAATAGCCATCTTCCTGAGGATTCAAGAAAGGCACTCTCTCCAAATGATATGGAGGACGAGACCAATGTTCTGGCGAGCCAACACCCACATTCCACATACCTTCTTCACAATACCTATTTACTGTATCTGTAATTGCCTCAGCATTCAGAATCATGGGCTTGTCATCGAAACGCAGGAATGCTTCATAGAGGTCATTCACCTTTACTGGCTTTTCTACCGTTGGCATTAATCCATTGCGATCAATGATATTCAGACCTATTCGACGGAGCACGATACCATTCTCATGCAATTCTTTGAGCGTATTCACCACAATCTGTGCTGCAAAATCAGATGCAAACGTACTGATCTCCTGAGTACGCAACTCTTCTCGTGAACACTTCACAACAGTATTATAGGCATGAATCAATTGTTCTTTGGCAGCATCGGCACTCTGTCTTTTCCTATCTGCAACATCTTTACGCTGATCAGCATCTAATTGGCTACTATATTCCGTGATTATCTTCTCGCATGCCAAGTATTCCCTGAGTTTTGTACTCAGTATTGCCTTTCCTGCCTCAGAAGAAATGAGGAACAGCATCGTGTTTCTATAGATACGCTGCGAACTACCTCGCTGCTGGGCTATCTGCTTGATGACCTGCTGGGCTGTTCTACTAACATTCCCTCCTGCAGCCACTGTATATTGCGGATGCAGCACGACAAATGTCAATTGCTTCTGCTCTGGCACATCACCAGTGGGATCTACCAATACCTTTACTTGGCCAACATTTGCCACAGTCTGCTTAATCATCTTCAGAATCTCAGCATTGATCTCATCTACCTTCACATCGCCTTTGGCCTGATTTATCAGGATGTTAATGTTTGGCTTTGCCTGGAACCAGAAATTCTGTTCTTCGCCGATACTGCTCCTGTACATATAGTGCACGATATTCTCCAACTGGTTTACAGTAGAGTCGATATCAATATGCTGGAAGGCATCTGGCTTCAGCAGACAGAGTTTCAGCTGTTTCAACGACTGCCCTTTCTGAGATGATGCTCCAATAGAAGCTAAAAGCACGGTTGTCGTGACAGCTGTTGCCAGATGGTATTGCCCGATGTTGTTGCCTGCATTCTGCTCGTCGAGTTTATAGGCATTGCTGATTGTTCCAAATACGTCTGCGTGCATCACAGAATCCCATTGAGCACCCATCAGACTGGTGATGGTACTTTGCAAAGTAGGCAGATTCTCCAACTGCACATCGCTCGTCTGTATCAAAGCCTGAGTTCCCACCAACGTACTTCGACGCAGCCACAGGTCTTTCACGATACTTGCCAACAGGCGCAGCACGCCTCTTGTTCGCTGGAAGCGGGAGTCACTTCCCCAGCGAACACGGAATATATCTATCAGCTCTGGGTGGAATGGATAGGCTTTCTTGATACGCTCAACGTATGCCACACGATCCGCTTCCAAAGGCAATGCATCCCTGCGGTTATGATACATATCCTTGTACTTCCTGGTGACCTGTTCTATTACCTCAGGCTTTTGCATCTTGTCAAACAATCGGCGACGTACCACCTCGAAGATTTCTTCATCATCTACAGGCTTCACACTGCTACCCACACGAACTACACGTGTTTCCAGCGTAGAAAGAATCTCCTGTCCTATCTCGCTCGACGCCACCTCCGTAGCACTGGCTGGTAGCGTACAAATCAGCACCGTTCTTGGAACTGAAGCCACCACCTCTGTCAGTGTCTGCATGAAGCTGTTGGTCTGAGTAAACAAGGTACCACCACCAACCGTCAAGCCACTTGCCTTAGCACAATAGTCTGCCAGCTCATCTATCAGGATCAATGCTGGTGCTGCCCCTTCAATTACAGGTTTGATATCTTTTGCTGTAGGTGCAATTCTTTGTTCGTCAGCCCTGCGCACACGCTCATAGCCTTCACGACCTCCTAACTGCCAAGCCAATTCTCCCCACAACGTATGGGGGACTATACCATCTTCCACCTGATGACCATCCACCACGCTCACCGTGTTTTGAGTAAATACGGCTACACGGGCATCATCAAACTGGGGCATATCCTCAGAATCTAAAATCTGGCGCGCAGCTTCCATATTACGGAAGTCTCTGCTATACTTAACCGTATGATAGAGCGAAATCAGCGAGTGGGTTTTACCACCACCAAATCCTGTTTGTAGTGAGATAACCCTATTCTGGCTCTCCTTGCCATTCAACGCCTGCACCACTCTGCGAATCAGATCACGCATACCATCTGTAACATAAGTGCGATCGAAGAACGACACGATATCCTGATACACCACAGGAGCTGTACCCGTTGCCACCTCTTCAATATTGGCAGCAAAGATACTTTCGTCAAGCTGGCCATTACGGATATCGTATTGTGGCATGATAGAGTTAAACCATGCCGGCAATACCCCACTATAATCCACAGCCTCTGTATTATCCTGTTTGGGGCTTTGTGGCTGTACGCGCTCTGCCTGCGGAGTCGGCTCTACTCTGGCTTGAGTGCCGCCCTTAACACGTTTAAGTTCTAATTCCAAATCTGGCATTTCCAATAGCTTAGATACCTGTATCATGTTGCTAAAGGCTCTGTCTGCCACATCTTCATCCAAAGCATCATTATCGAAATGCGCCCAACTGCCACGCGTATCTTGCAGTTCCTGTAAACATGAGCGGAGTCGGTTATAATCTTTATTATTCCCACCAACTTCTCTTGTTACACTATCTTTATAATTGATGATGAACGTAACGAGGTTATTATAGTCAATCAGGCCCATCAAAGAAGAACCGTTATTGACCAACTTCATCCTATTCATTTGCCAATTCGTACGTTTCTGATCATTAGTAATCTTATGCTCGAAGTCCATATCCCATGATACGCCATCACGGCATTCGCGCTCTACTACGCTGACAACATACGGACGCATAGCATCCAAAAACAGGCCTAAGCCACGCTGTAGTTTCTCTTTATCCATCGTTTTATTTGTTTTTATTTTGTTTTATCAGAATTAATGCTTAAATTTGCAGCCAGAAATGTAAGTTGTGAAATAATATTGTATGAAATATTTATCCATCAAGCTCATTGCCTCGTAATGTTTAGCCGAGTGGCGCAACAAGAGTTTGCGACCTCTCATAACATTCGAGGATATATGGGAAAAAGTAGAAAGCGTACACCTGTTAGTACATGGTGCTGTTGCAAATCTCAGAAGCGGGGCAAAAAAATCAGCCACCGCAAGTTTCGTTGTATTGAGCATGTATTGATACATTCTCACCTTTACGAAAGGCTCCCCTTCAAACAATGGGAAATTGTTTGTCAGTGGGACTTGGGGGGAGACGGAAAAGCCTATTGGGGCCATTCTCCAAATGAGGAATGGTATATCAAATTGATGAGGAAATAGACAAAAACTGCTCATAATCATTCTATTCTCCAAAGTCCAATGAACCTTCCTGATGTTGAACAGCCTCTTTACACTTCTGTCGAAGCATTTCTGCGCTCGCCAAGATGCCTTTTACATCATTGAGGTCTTTACCTTCAGGCAGATGACCACCAAGGAAGTCTAACACTCGCCATTGAGGTGCATCGCTCTGGGGACAGAGGTCACGCACCAGTTTCAGCAACAGCACTTGATTACCCATACGATACGCCATCATTATACGGTGTACCTGCGATATCATGTAGTCTGTCGGCTGCGTGCCCCAGGTCTCATTACTGCCTAAATGTTCCTCAGCAGTAGCCAAGTATTGCTGACTACCTTCCGTTATCAGCAAGCGATCACTCTGCAGTTGACGAATCTCAACATTCACACCTACGCGAGTATATTTGTTCACATCGTCAAAGTCACATTCTCCCATGCCGTTCATTTGCAGCCAACCACAATAGAACTTGGTTTGTGGCTCTCCTGGCACACCTTCGAGTAATGCTTGTGCAGCACTCTCACGGGCAAACTCCAGCAATTGGCCTACGCTCACAGGATCACCCTCAGCAGTTTCCACCAATTTATAATGGCCGAAAACGCTTACAGCCTGACCAAAGCAAGCCGTCAATAAATCTGCGCCTCTGAATCCAAGGCCATAAAGCTTTTCTACTTCTGCCTTCACCAACTGGCGAATATCATGTTTCACTTCGTCAAAATCAGCAAAGCCTTCTCGCTCCGATGGGCGACATGCAACAGTAACAGAAGATTCGAGGGCAGCACCAGATAGGCCCATTGGCCGTACATCTCTTTCAGTATCCATTGGCCAAGAGCCTGTTATATTCATCCTTGCATCAAGAATAGAGTTGCATAAAGTTGTCCAGGCTTTTGTACTTTGATGTGCAAACATAATGCTCACAACATCTGAAGTTTGTTGCTCAATGGCATCAAAAATCTCTGTTAATTTTCTTTCAAAATGTTTCTCGGCAGCTTTTTCATCACCATCAAAGTGATGTTTTATTGCTGTACATTCTTCAATTTTGGGAGTTTTAGGTGTTGCAAAATTTAACGGGAATATTGACGTAAGCGTTTGTTTCATCCACACATAAAAGAAATCAGACAAATCAGCATATGCTATGGCATCATAATATGGTGGATCTGTAACAACTGCATAGATTGATTTCTTATTAAATTGTGTTTTTTCACCACTCGATGCATTTGCAAAAATAGCAGGAAAGTTTGTAAGTCTTTCTGATTCTATATACCTAATAATCCAATCTATTTGATTGTATGCAGATCCTGAACTTGTACAAAAAGGATTTGACTCTGGATAATCAAAAATCATCGGAATAGCCTGTTTACTAAATAGGGCAACAACAGTTTCTCTTAAGTCACTCCACCTTCCAAAAGTTGTATTTGCAACAGTTAAACGGCTAATAAATAAGGCTAGATAGGTTAAAACAACTTTATTATAGTCAGATTCACTGTTTATTATAACTTTTGAATAGTTTGTAATCAAAGATGAAAGAAAATTAATTTGCCTATTAGAGAACATAGAAGCCCAAGTCTCATATCCCCAAAGTGGAATTTTGAGGTTTTGTGAGTCATTTTTTGGCAAATCCCCTATAGGCCTTTCAAGATTGTCAAAAGTTACAGCACACATCTTTATATCTTTATCAGAAGGCAAGATGTATTCTTTACCATTTTTCCCTTCTTTGATAACAGCAATAAAGCGTTCACCAGTAAGATGGTTCTTTGACATCTTTTTTACAGCTTTGCCATCAGTAACGCTTCCACAACAAGGACACATAAGCGAACATTCCCTTCCTTTAAGAAATGGCTTAAGATGGTCGCAATTACCATTTTTAATTTCAAATTGGATGTCGGTTCCTTTAATAACCGGATTTAGATAAACTTTCTTTTTTGAAGTATTACATAGGTAGAATCCTTTTAGCATAGGCACTTCAGCCCCACAACTTGGATTAGAGCATTTTGCTGTTCTCGCCCAATAATAAGCCACAGGCTTGTTCCCCTTTTCGTCAGCAGGATAGAGATACCCAACTTCTTTTTCTGTTTCCGCCAAGATCTTCTTTGCATAGAATTCCACATCGAAAGCAAGACGATTAGGAATATGATAACCCTTGTTGTCATGGATGATGTTACGATCTGTTTCTTGTGCCATTTCGATGCCTTTATCACCATAGCGACTAATAAACTCAGAATCGCTATATACAATTGGCTTACCATATTTTTGTGGGAATTCAGCAGAACCACGCTCGATGATATGGGCTACAGGGTTTATGTCATTACCATAACTGCGACAACCTAAGCGAGCTGCTTCCAATGGAATAGCACCGCCGCCGGCGAATGGATCGAATACAGATGGCATTTCATTCTGGAAAGTGTCAATCGCTGCCTGCAATTCTGCCTCAAGTTGCTTAACCTTGTCAGTTTCGATATGGTGATCTTTCAGTTCATAGAGTGCTGCTTCTGCCTTAGGAATAGCATCATAAAGATTATCAAACTCAGCATGTAGCTCTTCCCATGTAGCATCAGGACGTTTGTCGCTCTGATAGGCCACGAAAATCAGTTCACGGGCAATACGCAAGATCTTGGGATTGTTCTTGTTCTCCCATTTGATGAGTGACCAATCATCAAGCTGTTCTTTCGGAGGCGTCGATTTGCCAGCCTTCATATTTTCCTGGCATTTCTCTGAGAACTTTCCAATAAACATCATCAGACGATTACGATGGTTATCCTCCATCTCGTCCACTATGCTGGTATAAGGGATGTCTTTATATGGCTTATAATGTAACTTACCCAACTCTGTATTGAGCAGCATCTCTACAGCATACTTGAATGCCTCAGGACAGTTCTCATCCAATGGGTCTGGCACCAAACTGGCAAAGACAATGGCACGACAAACGGGCAATGGACGACGCGCCCACCACAGATGGAGCGTTGAGATATGTCCGTGACGAATACTCTTATCACGTACACTTTCTGCTGATATTTCCTTGATGGGCAATGCCACCTCTATGAGTTTCTTTGCTTTCATAATTCTAATGTATTATGCTGCCATTCCTCCAAAGGGAGATAGAACTGAACGCCTTTGGTCTTTTGCTCAAAGGTCATTCTGTTGGCAGGATCATTTATAATATTAAGTTGTGGATTCGTTTTGCAATTAGTGACAATGTAGAGCCAGGCTCTGGTGCCAAGCTGCGCCAGACGGTTCATCTCGTTTTCAGAGAGCATCACACCATCAGTACCAGCGCGGCCTTTCACCTCGATGTAGCGTTTCTGACCTTCAGCATCGATACTCTTCACATCGTAGCCTACATTGTCTTTTGATACATCTTCAGGCGTGCGACTATTGGCCTTTTCATAATCCATCGCTGTCTGCATGGCGATAGCTTCAACTTCGTCATCACGGCTCATGCCAAAGGTGTGTTTATATTCCACCTGATTGAGTGGAACCACGTATGCACAGCCCAAGACCTCTGGGGCTATTGGGAACAGTTCTGTGCCCTCTTCCAACTCCTGCAGACGCTCTACTTTCCGTCGCTTCAGCTCTTCCAGTCTTGCTTCTTTGGCTGATAGTTTCTGCTGGGCTTTCTCGTCTTCAGCCATGAAGACCTTACCTTGCAGTTCGTTGATCTCTCCCTGTATATCGAGGATAATCTGCTGGAAGGCTGATTGCAGATACTCCCTGCGTCGCTCTGTATCTTCTACTACAATCTGCTGAGTTTGTTGGAGCAGAGGTTCCGTGATATGGTCGTAGGACCAGCTTACTACTTCATCCTCGTTGACTACATCCGGAGGCGTAATCTCCTTGGTAAAGGCAGCTGGCGGACAAAGATCGAGGAGTTTTGCTGGCGATGTCTGATGGAAATCATCCCCTTGGTGACAAACCAGCGACAGTAATCCGTTGGCTACATTGGGCTCGCCATCCTCATTGATGTGATTATCGTGTATCTGATTCTTCACGAAGAAGGCAAAATAGGGATGCTGGTCTTCAGGCGACACAAGCACTGTACCCTTCAGCATTTCATCGTGGAACTGGTCGCTCACCACATCCAGCAGACTATCGAAAAGCGCATTGCCAGGATTGATGTAATGGGCACGACCGTATGCTGCTGTAGAACTCTGATAGTCGAGAAATTTCTGCTTGTCGAAGAAGAAATAGAGCTGCGTCAGATTCTCAGCATAGATGTTGTATTTGTCTTTGAGTCGCTTGCTGATGACATCCGGGATGGTGTCTATCTGATAGATTCCGTCAGAGAGTTCGCGATACTGGCCACCCAGATACTTGAATGCCCTTTCGAAGAACAATCGGATGTAAATAGGTTGCAGGCGACGCTCGTCGCTGTCTTCTTTCAACAGTCGTGCCTCCTTATAGTCAACCACCGTATGAGCCATCGCCTTGCTCTGTTCATCGATGCTCTTCTTAAAGAGTCCACCCAGTTCTGTTGTGGATTTATCGATAAAGGCATCCAAATCGCTTTCGTGACCATTTAACACGGAGTCGATGATGCAATCAAGTGACACACCTTTCAACACATCCTGTATCACATCATAGACACGATCATCGCCCAGCTGCTCGCGGATGATGTCAAGTTTGGTGAGCAACTTCTTCAGTACCTGACCTTCGCGGGTATTGTCTGCCACCATATTAAACACAATCACATCGTTCTTCTGCCCATAGCGGTGGATACGTCCCATTCGCTGCTCCAGGCGATTAGGATTCCAGGGGATATCCCAATTGATGAGCAAGCGGCAGAACTGCAGATTGATACCCTCACCTGCAGCATCCGTACAGATGAGTATCTGTGTATCTGGCTGCATGAATTGGCATTGCGACTGGCGGCGCTCATCAACAGACATACCTCCGTGAATCGTGGCTACCGTATAGCCATTATTATGCAGACGCTCCTGAAGGTAAAGCAAGGTATCCTTATGTTCTGTGAAGATGACCAGTTTCTCGCCATCAATAACACCCTGCGAGGTGAGCAGATGTTTGAGTTCCTTATATTTCTGCTCCTCCTGCTGTTGGTTATACAGCGAATCAGCCATCAGATAAAGCTCTTTCACCTCCTGCGTCTCAGCCTTGATTTCACTGGGACTCTTCGAGGTAGTAAAGAGTTTTAGTTTCTTGGGGTCAGAGAGAATGTTGTCAAGTGCATCGCGTTCATCATCCTCCAGATCGTCAAGGTCGTCGATGTTGATATCGTCGAAATCTTCCAGTTTGACACGCTGCTTCCACAATGACGGATTACGCTCCAGCTCATCAGTTAGGCCTTGCAGCGCCATCCAACGTTTCTGCAATGTATTGCGAATGGCGTAGATGCTGCTCACAAGTCTGCGCTGCATCACCTGGAGTGCCAACGAAACGTGGATGTTCTTGGTCTGCGCAGCCTCTTCCTTACGTTTTGTCAGATATTGGGTCACCGCATCATAGAGCCGTTTTTCGTCAGGTGTCAGGTTATAGCTTGTGGTCTTGGTAGAACGCTTTTTGTATAGCGGATGTCCTTCCCAATCTTTCATATCCTCCTTCAAGCGACGGATGAAGAATTTGTTGGAGCCTGTCTCGCTCAGTTCGCGCACTCTTTCCGTAGCGAGGTCTGCTGTGGCGAAGATATCTTCATCTAGCAGTTGAAGCAGTCGCTTGAAGGTGTCCTTGCGTCCACGATGTGGAGTTGCTGTAAGCAGCAGAATATGCTCGCATTGCTGCGCTAAGAGATGAGCCACCTCATAACGTTTTGACTTATAGATCTTCTCGCCATATTCGTAAGCAGAGAGTTTGTGAGCCTCATCGAATATCACCATGTCCCAACTTGTCTTTGAAAGGACATTCATGATATCCTCGCGACTGACAAAGTCAATACTTGCCACTACGCGATCGCTATTTTGGAAGACTGTAGGCTCAGAGGAGAATACACTACGGTTTACCAGTTTGAATGGGATATTAAACTTTACACCCATCTCGTCTTCCTGCCACTGTTTGGTAAGTCCTCCTGGCGTAATAATCAAGATACGCTCTACATAATGGCGCATCATCAATTCCTTCAGCAACAAGCCCGTCATGATGGTTTTACCAGCACCAGTATCATCTGCCAATAAGAATCTGATCTTGGGTTGTGGCAACAAGAACTTATAGACGGCCTCCACCTGATGAGGCAGAGGATCTACAACACTACAGTTGATGGCAAAAAGCGGATCAAACTGATAAGCAGACTTAATGCGCTCAGCCTCAGCATAAAGCACAAAGCGCTGAGGATCGCCCTTGAAGTTAAATTCACCTTCAGCAGTCAGAACATCTAATGCTTCTATCTGTTCAAAGGTTACAATCTTAGAGCCAGCACGATGGGTATTCACTCCTGTATAAGAGAGCGAATACTTCGAGCCCAAAGCCTGAATCTTGGTTATCTCCACAGATTCTGTGGGCAGGAGGCCGGACACTATACTGCCTGCCTCTATTTTCAGCGTTTGATCGGTCATTGTGGTAGGGACTAATCAATATATTTATAGTTAGTCGTGGGACATAAAGAAAGCGCACCCGCCGTTCATATTCCGAAGCTCAGGCGTCCCTACCACAGTTACCTCACACAATGAAATATGCACAAACGGATACGCCCATACAGGCGTATCGTCTCCGTTTGCGATTCATTGTGTGCTTGTCGATTGTCATTGGTAGGGACTTTCGAGCTTTCGAATCACTTCCGAATCAGATACAATATCTTATCGAACCCACGATGTCAAATTGCAAAGCAGCCTTGCGGCAACAATGCATCTGCAAAGATAGCAAATATATTTGAGACTAATAACGATTTGCCACGATTTTATACATCTTTTAATAAAAGAGGACAGGAAACTTGTGTTCTTAGTCAACCTTATTAGGAAAAGCGGCAACCATTCTCGTTGTGGTAGTCAACCTGTTCAGTGCACTGTTTATTTTTAGTGGACGCAGTTACACTGTTACGCAGTTACGCAGTTGCATAAGGTGTAACGGGATTGTGACTTTGGGAAGAAAGAAAAGTTTTATATTATATATATAATATATTATATATATAATATAATATAAATATCCATTAGAAAATGACGCTCGAGCTCTGCTCGCTTCGCTCGTCGAAGAACTTCGCCGACGGTAAATGCAACTGCGTAACTGCGTAACACCGTGAAAGCACGTTTTCCCGAAATCTCAACATTTGACTTCGTCGAATTCCTCCTTACAAGGCATAGTTCAAAACAAGTAATTTTGTTTGGCTCTGCTCTTGCTTCGTTCGTCATTTTAACATTTCAAATAAATCTGAGATAAATGAAAGAAATGCTTGTTTTGCACCTGGATTTTTTGTACCTTTGCAATGCATTTGGAGATGCATAGCGAGTGAAGGCTGCGGCTCAGCATAGCTCGAGCGAGCTCGGCTCTGCATTCGCTCTTGCACTTCACTTGTCACGTCAATGAAGATGAGAATCTGCGTCCCCACGAGAGAAAATTTTCTCGTCCACGGGAGAGATAAAAAGACTCGTTAATGAGCGCGGATGGCAGTCGGATTTCTGCCAAGCAGACGGCGAAGGAAGAAATAGAGGTTTTCCTCCATGCGGAACATCCACCACCAGTGGCAGGGATGGTAGCCGAACTTACGGGTGAGCGATGTGGGCAGGGCCTTGCGGTCGATGGTCTCCCACGTACGGCGGAGCTCAGAGAGACCATAGCTGCGATGGGGCTTGCTGAGCTGGCTTCCATGGAAGTAGTAGAACATATAGACGCCAACGAGGTTGAGCCAGCGGTGGCATTCGTATTCATGGAGGACAGCCTGCCCCACCCCAAGCTCCATCAGTTGGCGGCGCATGCTCTCGTTGGCACGCAGATAGTCGAAACGTCTCACGTCCACCCGGTGGGTCATGGAGCCCTGGTGCTGGCGGTAATGGTATATGCCTGCCGACAGGCGCACCTGCCGAGAGGCAAGGTAGTGGATGCGGGTAGTATTGTCATCGCTATAGAGGCGGCAGGTCTCGTCATAGGGATGGCGGCGGTGAAT
>Ga0247610_10002810_pt1 | contig 19688 bp, 20 predicted proteins | sample 174DNAGHGhighgp2_FD_193483 | JGI IMG/M metagenome (GOLD analysis project Ga0247610, IMG submission 193483) | Sheep rumen microbial communities from Palmerston North, Manawatu-Wanganui, New Zealand - 1742 DNA GHGhigh gp2 | ecosystem: Host-associated > Mammals > Digestive system > Stomach > Rumen...
GGTTTTACCGTGTGGACAAGAGTCGCTCCAAGGCTACAGGCGGCACGGGATTGGGCCTTGCCATTGTTAAGCATATCGCCGAAGTGCACCATGCAGAGATTTCGTTACAATCCGCCATAGGCGTAGGTACAGAAATAACAGTGGCTTTCTGCTAGAAGCAAGCCTATTTCTCCCACTTATGGCTCTGTCGGGTCAAAGGCGGTCCTATCGAAAACGCGGGTGGCCTGTTGCATATTATGGGTCACCATGGCGACGGTATAGTCCTTCGGGTAATTTATATTTTCTTAAAGCCGTTCCAGCTGGACCAGGGAAAGGCGATTGTCCAGCCACACCTTCTTGGGCACCAGCCGGTAAAGCTTGTTGATGTATCCACCAGAACCGATAATAGAAACGGGCCCCCAGTTCACCATCATCATGCGGATTTCGTCGCACATGTCATCTACGGAATCCATGTCCACCAGGCCGCAGAGCAGCCGCAGGGTTCCGATATTGAAACTACGGCTACCCATAAACAGGCCCTGGTAAAGTCAGTTTTATAATATTTCTAGTTACTTTTCATCGAAATCGTCGGCCCCGTTCAAAAGATTGGCTCCATGATGAGTTCACCTAGCAGGTGGTTTTCGTTATACAATAAACTACCCTGCACTGAAAGTGCAGGGTTTTGTATGTCGTATGCGGATGGGTAGGGAATGAAATTCCCTACTCTCCCTCTAAAATCCAGTTGTCCGAATTTGAATTAGGCATTTCTTTGTGGTGTTCCAGGTACTCCTGCACCATTTCGTCCGTTATCACACCAGTGCTCCAGACTCCATAGCCAATGGCCCAGAAATGCCTCCCCCAATATTGTTTCCGCAAACCGGGGTACTCCTCCTGCAAAATATTCGATGTCCGACCCTTCAGTTTTTGACCAGTTCACTCACGCTAAGCGACGGCGGGTATTCCATGTGCATGTGAACATGGTCCGGACTCACCACGCCCTTCAATATGTGCACATCCTCGCTATCGCAGATTTGCATCAGCAGGTCCCGACACCTTCTTTTTATGTCGCCGGTCAGCACCTTGTACCGATATTTCGTCACCCACACTATGTGGCACGACAGGTTGCTCACGCTATGCGTCGTCTTCCGATATTTGGCCATGTCCTAAAGTTAGCTAAACATTTTTAGAAACTGAAAGTCGCTGCACTGAAAGTGCAGGGTTTTAACCATTTTTTGGACAATAAAAAGCGATTCACAATAAGGATTTTTCCGTTGTGAAAACATTTTAGGCGGGCCATTCGGCTCGCCTACTTTTTTTTCAGACAGTGGATTAAATTCAGTCTATTTCCCGACGCCATCCCTGGTCTGTATCTTTGTGCAGAGTTCCTTGATGATGCCGTCGGCAAGGCCGATGGTAGGGACGATGATTTCGGTGGCCTTGACTGCCCTCGCGATAGAGATAAAGATCTGGGCCGCAGGCACAATGACGTCGGCACGGCTGGAGCGGAGGTCAAACTGTTTCATCCGTTCCTCGAAACTGAGGGAAGAAAGTTTGTCGTAAAGCTGTTCTAGTTGCGTCAGGGAAAGGCGATTATCCCGCCGCACCTTCTTGGGTACCAGACGATAAAGCTTGTTGATGTTTCCGCCGGAACCGATAATAGAAACGGGCCCCCGATTCACCATCATCATGCGGATTTCGTCGCACATGTCGTCTATGGAATCCATGTCCACTAGGCCGATGAGCAACCGCAGGGTACCGATATTGAAACTTCGGCTTCCCATGAGCAGGCCCTGGTAAATAAGGCTAATTTCCGTGGAGCCGCCACCCACATCTACGTTGAGGAAGGTCCTTTCGAGGCCGTTTTTTCGGGGAGCGGTTTCCAGGAGCTGTTCCGTGTGGTTGTCGTAAATGACCCGGGCTTCTTCTTCACCTGAAATCAGTTCAATATCGATTCCGGTACGATGGCGGATTCGGCGCAGCACTTTCTGGCCGTTGGTCGCGTCCCGCAGGGCCGAAGTGGCACAGGCGCGGTAATCCGCCACATTGTATATGTTCATGAACTGCTTGAAGGCCTTGATCATGCACAGGAACTGTTCTTCCCGTTCCTCGCTGATTTTCCCGTTCTGGAAAACGTCAACGCCCAGGCGCAGGGGAAAACGAATAAACTGCTGCTTTTCCAGGTTAACGGAGCCGTCTTCCTGGAAAGTGGCGGTCTTGATGAGCAAACGGGCCGCATTGGAGCCGATATCGATAGCGGCCAGGTTGATAGGGTTCTTTCTTGCACTTTTCATTTTACTTTTCTACTGCCTTGTAATGTTTGTACAGTTCCGCCTGGGACCTGAAACTATTGTAATTGTTGCGCATGCCCTGCTCCACGACGAGTCGGGCTTCCCGCTTGATGTCGATGTCGAAAACCGGAGAATAGACTTCGATGCGGTGGTCCAGATTTCGGGGCATCCAGTCGGCCGAACCGATAAATACCTTGTAGTCGTGGTAGCTACCGTCTTCTTCGCCCACTCCCAGGTGTTCCAGATCTACACCGTTAGCAAAGATGAGGATACGGGAATGTTCCAGGTAGCGGTCGATAATGGCGTTGACACGCAGGTTTCCGCCCAGTTCCGGCAAGGAAGGCACCAAAGAACAGTTGCCACGCACCAGCAAATCCACCTTGACACCTGCCGAAGCGGCTTCGTAAATTTTTTTCACCATGCTTTCGTCGGTGACATGGTTGAGCTTGCACAAGATATAGGCCGGGTAGCCCAGGTTATGGTTGCGGATTTCCTGGTTAATGAGCCGGATCAGCTGTCGGCGCATGTCGTTGGGTGAAACCACCAGTTCCTTGAACTTGACGGACATATAGGGTTTTTCGATAAAGTCGAAGAGCCGCTCCACGTCCTTTACAATAGGCTGCCGCGCCGTGAACTGCAGAAAGTCCGTATAGGCGCAGGCGTTTCCTTCGTGGAAGTTGCCCGTAGAAATACAGGCCAGGTTTCCCTTCTTCGCCGTAATCAGCGTCACCTTGGAATGAATTTTCAGGCCTTCCACCCCCATAATCACGTGGATACCCGCGTCGGCCATTTTCTTGCACCAGTCGATATTGGATTCCTCGTCAAAGCGGGCCAAGAGCTCGATGACCACCGTCACCTTCTTGCCGTTACGGGCCGCGGCAATCAGGGAACCGATAACCTTCGAATCACGGGCGAGCCTGTAGAGGGTGGTCTTGATTCCCTTGACTTCCGGATTGATGGCGGCTTCCCGCAACAGGTTGATGTAGGCATCGAAGGAATGGTAAGGCACATGGATGAAGCGGTCCTTTTCGCGGATGACATCCAGAAGGGTGGGGGCCATGGCCCAGGCGGGCATGACCGAAGGCCACTTGGGGTATTCGAACTTCGTTCCTCTAGGAGCTTCAAACCGCGGAAACTTCATTAGGTCCTTATGGTTCTGATGGCGGCCCGAAGGAAGGCTCGCGTCCACCGAAGAAAGTTTCAGCTGTTCCAGCAATTTCTTCAGCACTTCCCGGGGCATTTTTTCGTCGTAGATAAAACGGATGGGCAAACCGTTCTTGCGGCTCCTTACCCCCTTGGCAATTTTCTGCAGCGTACCGCCCTGGATGTTGGTGTCTAGTTCCATTTCTGCATCCTTCGTAAACTTGAAGGACCAGGCCTCGAAACGGTTGAAGCCGGAACCCGGGAAAAGGTAGGGCAAGGCGCAGCGGATTACATCGTCCAGGTACAAGACGTAATGGTCCGTAACATTACCGGAACTGACATCGGGCAGTTGCACGAAACGGCCGAACTTCTTGACGGGAATCTCGATAATGGCATAGCCCTTGCGGCGCCCCTTCTTCTGCTCGTCCTGCTTTTTGAGGCGGACGACAAAGTGGATGGAGTCGTCGGACAGGGAATTGACTCCCTGGACCGAAGAAAGCCAGACGGGAGAAAGGTTCCCCGCCAGTTTCGAGAGGCAGTATTCCTTTACGGCCTCTTTCTGGGAATCGTCCAGTTCCTGCTCCGAAAGAAGGTGGATATGCTTTTTCTGCAACTGGTTGAACACATCCTTAACGGTTTCTTTGAAGGTCTGGGCGTACTTGGCGTTAAGCCTTCCGATGGTCTTTAAGGCCTGCTTGCTGCGTTCTCGAAGGTCCTTGGAATTCTTGTCTGCAAAATCCACGATACGGTTGAGAGTCGCTACGCGGACCCGGAAAAATTCATCCAGGTTATTGCTGTAAATTCCCAAAAAGTTGAGCCGTTCCATCAGCGGAATTTCTTGCCGCTGTGCTTCCGCCAGAATGCGGCGGTTAAAGAGCATCCACGACACATCCCGCTCGATGTAGTTTTCTTCTGCCAGTTTCATAATGGTTCCTTCGTTACCGTGTGAGTTAGCAGGCCCGTTGCCTGGCCTTAATGCAGATAAAGGCCCGTTCAATGCAAAAGGCAATGACGAATACGCAGAGGATGGCAAGTCCCGCCGTACCGTATTCATATCCTTCGATGTTAGTGGAGATGACATAGCCAATACCGCCAGCCCCCACCATGCCAAGGATGGCACATTCCGAGAAGTTGATTTCGAAGCGCATTCCCGTCCAGGCCACCAGTTCCGGGATAGCCGAGGGAAGAACCGCATTGAAGAATACGGAAATCCGGCTCGCTCCCGCCGACTGTAAAGCTTCTATGGTCTGGGTAGGGACCGCCTCAAAACTCTGGGCAAAAGCCCGTGTAAAGAAAGCCGTGGTGTGTACACAGAGCCCCGCAATTCCAGCCGCAGGTCCCATCCCGATACAGATCATCATCAAGAGGACCCATACCGGGGTGGGCACGGCACGGAGGAAGGAAAAGACAGCCTTGACCGAAGTGGAAAGGAGGGGGCACCGAAAAATGTTTTCTGCAGCCAGCATGCCAAAAAAGATGGAAAGGAGCAGACTGTAAATAGTGGAAAGCACCGTAATGGAAATGGTTTCCAAAAGGGCCGTACCGATGAGGTCGAAGTTCGAAAAATCAAGATGCCCCAGTTTCCAGAACACTCCCGCCACCTGAGGGACACGGGCAAGCATCTTGGACCAGGGAATATCCAGGTAAAGCATTCCCAAAATGGAGAGAACCGCCATGACAACCAGAAATACAGAGGCCGACCGATTCTTTTCGATGCAGTCGATCCTCATTTTTCCCGAGGCCGTCCTGCGGATTGCTGTTGCCGTCATTCTAAATCCAGCTCCTTGCGTAAATAGTTGGTAAGAGCATCTACAAACAGGACCATTACGGCGATAGCGAGAATAATGGTAAAGGACATGTTATACTTGAAGCCTTTCAGGTACGAAAGCAGCACAAGGCCGATGCCACCTCCCCCGACCATGCCTACCACCGTAGAAGACCGAAGGTTCACCTCGATGCAGTACAGGAACCAGGAAATAAAGCCCCGCAAGCAAGAGGGCAAAATGCCGTGGAACACCACCTGGATAAAGGAAGCCCCTGCCGCCTGCAAGCTTTCCAAATTGTCCTGGGAAATGTCGTCGATGGTTTCGGAAAAGGCGCGAACCATGAAGGCGTAACTGCTAATGCAGAGGGCGACAAAACCAACTCCCGTACCAATCCCCAAAGAAGAGAACAGGATAAAGGCCCAAACCAGAGCGGGAATGTTTCTAAGAAAGGTGGCAAAGCCGCGGACAAACTTCGGGGACCAGGCAACAGGAGACACCCGCTTACTGGCAAAGAGGGATGTCAAGAAGGCAAGGAGCGCCGCCACCGTTGTCGCCGAGAGGGCCATGCAGATAGTCGTCAGGATTCCCTGAAAAATCGCTTCTAGTTTCAGGCCCGTAGGAAGGGCTGGCGGAAAGAAATCGTCCACGATAAAGGAACGGAAATTTTCCAGGTTAAAGAATACCTCAAATGGATTGTAGCGGGTAAAGGCGGTGCTGGCCACAAACAACGCTACAATGCAGAAGAACAGGATGTTATAGAGCCGCTTTTCAGACTGCATAGGCTTGCCGCATTTTCGTTTCATCGGAGGTCCCTGCCACTAAGTTGTAAACCGAAGTTCCATAGATCCGCTCCATGGCGGTCCCGTTCAATTCTTCGGGGCTTCCGTCAAAGACAACCTCACCGGCATGGAGTCCGATGATTCGCGTGGAATATCGTAGGGCCACATCGACCTGATGCAGATTCACCAGGCAGGGAATGCCCCGCTTCTGGGCCATTTTTCTTAAAAGGTCCATTATGACCTTGGCGCTGGAAGGGTCCAGGGAGGCAATAGGCTCGTCACACAGGAGGATTTTAGGATCCTGGATAATGGCACGGGCAATTCCCACCCGCTGCTTTTGCCCACCGGAAAGGGATCCCGCCTTGTTATAGCTGAAATTTTCAAGGCCCATTTCTTCCAGAAGGTTCCAGGCGTTTTCCTTGTCCTCTTCGGAATAGAGCCCGAGGATTCCCCGGATACCCTTCATGTGCCCCAGGCGGCCGTGGAGTACGTTCTGAAGAACCGAAAGGTTATTGACCAGGTTGTAATTCTGGAAAATCATACCGATTTTAGATCGACTCCTGCGGAGCCTGCTTCCGCGAAGGGACGCCACGTTTTCACCGTCGAAAAAAACGTTCCCTTCTGTCGTAGAAATCAGCTTGTTGATAGACCGCAGAAGGGTAGACTTTCCCGAGCCCGAAGGGCCGATGATGGATACAAATTCACCGGGCCTTATGGAAAGGGACACGTCCTTCAGGGCACGGACCCCGTTCCCGTAACGTTTCGTCACATGGTCGAATCTTAAAATCGGTTCCATAAAATATTATAACCTTGCCAAATTTTCCGATTACTGGCTGATGTTGCGGTTAAGGGTCACGATTGCGGCGTAATCATCCTTGGAAGAGGGTACAAACCGGGCGCTAGGCACCTTGATGACCTTTGCGAAATATTCTGCATTGTCGTAGGCCGTCAGGAACTTGACGAGTTTTGCCTTCAGTTCCGGAGAAACCGTTTTGCCAACGGTCATGGCTTCGGCAGGAATCGGAGCCGAGGAGTGAATAACCTTTACAGAACCCTCAGCCGCATTGCCGTTGGCAATTTCCGAAGCAAGGATCTGGTCGGAAATGGGGACAATATCCACATCGCCCTTGATGACCGCCTGGAGGCCGGCCTGGTGCTTACCGGAAAAGCTCACTGCCTCGAAAAACTTCCCGTTGGTGTGAATCAGGTCGGAGTTCAGTTTTTCGTCGTTAAACACATTCATGATCTCAGAAGTAGGCACCAGGTTTCCCGAGGTGGAATTCGGATCCACAAAGGCGATTTTCTTGCCCTTGGCATCACGGAGGGTGTTAATCCTTTCGTTATCGCTCTTGGCGATAAACACGGAGCGGTAAGTGGCCAGGGTCTTGTCGCCCTTCGGGGCCTTCATGACAATGGGTTCAGCCCCGGCGCGTTCCATGGCGAGGGCAACAGAAAGGGCCCCCAGGTAAGCCATGTCGGCCTTTCCCGTACGAAGGGCCTCGATAATCGCATTGTAGTCCGTGGCCTGAATTTCCTTTACCTCCACTCCGAGAAACGCTCCAAGATCCTTTGCAAGGCCGTTACGGGCATCGGTACTCTGTTCCGTAGACTCGTTTGGCGCGTAGGCGATGGTGAAGTTTTTTTTTACCGATTCTCCGCTACATCCGCAAATGTAAATGGCGCAAATCGCAAGAACCATAGTCGCTATGATTCCGAAAACCGCGTAGTCTTTTTTGTTAGAAATCCTTTTGGTATTCATGATGATCATCCCTTTATGTTGTTGAGAATTTTTAAAACCGTTTCTTTATCAAGGGGCACCGGGTTGTTGTCGGCACGGCCCTTGGTCATGCTCTTTTCTGCAGCCTCTTCTAAGGTGGCGTCAGTCGCCCCCCACTTCGAAAGCCTTATTTCAAAGCCTGCCGCCGTCAAGAACCCTTCCACCAAGGGCTGGATATCGTCTACGGACTTTACCCCGAAACTTTCCAGCAACTCGGGTAATTCCTCGATTTTTGACTGATTCAGCTTAAAGACTCCCCCAAGAAGCAGTGCAACTGCAACGCCGTGGGGAATGCGGAAAAGCATTGTCAGGGGGTAAGAAATAGAATGGCAGGCCGTCGTATGGGTGTTACTAAAGGCAAGCCCTGCAACAAGGCTTGCCCGACTCAGAATTTCCGATGTAAGGATAGGGTCTCGCCTTTCTACTAGAGCGGGAAGCGCAGAGAAAATAAGATGAATCGCCTTTAAAGCGTACATCTGGGAAATGGAATTCGTGGATTTCGCCCAGTAGCTTTCTGCCGCGTGGCAGGCCGCATCCAGGGCGGAAGATACCGCCAACTTGATAGGCAAGTTTTCCGTCAAGCGGGAATCGGCAAAGGCCGCATAGGCATAATTTTCTGTGGTCTCGATGGAAGATTTTTTCAGGTTTTCCATATCCCAGACCGTTGCCCAGCAGGTCACTTCGCTACCCGTTCCCGAGGTAGTCGGAACGCCTATCCACTGCAGGGAACTTTTCCTGTACCGCTTTTCTGCGATAATGTTCCTGAGTTCCTCCGCAGATTCAATTTCCTCGTCGTGGATCATGCAAAGGGACTTGCCCAGGTCCATAATGCTACCGCCACCGACGGCAATGATCAAATCCAGCTTTTTACGGTAGAACTTTTGATAAAGGCCGAAAAGGTCCTCGATTTCCGGGTTTGAAACGGAACATTCTTCTACCAGGGTGTTGGGGAACTCTTCCTGGAGTTTTTGGATTCCCTTTTGTTCCAGGACAGACTTGTCCCAGACGAGAATGAGAATGATAGCGGACAGGTCATCCTTCAGGGCTTTCTTGCAGACACTGGGGAGTTCCCGCAAGCAGCCCCGTCCTTGAAAAACCCGCACCGAATTATAAAAGCTATCCATAAAGTTACCTCAATTTTTCATCGATTTGCTTTATAAGCTCCGGCAAGTCCGATATAGAATCAATTACGAAATCCGCACCGGCATCGAAAAATTTTTGTTCTGCCACACGCTTCGCATTCCAGATTTCTCCGTTAGAAAGTTCATCGTAGTGTTCCTTGGAAAAACCCAACACGCTGGAGCCAGTCAAGACCCCCACCGACCAGGCCCCGGCATTTTTCCCTTCGGCGATATCCACCAGGGTATCCCCCACCTTGACTACGCATTTTGGCGGATACACCTGGAGGCGTTTCATGCATTCGAAAAGCATAAAGGGAGTCGGGCGGCTAAAACCGCACATATCCGGTGTCACACAGCAATCTGGTTCATACCCTTCTTCTTTTGCTTGGGCAAGTATGGGAGCCATGATTTCAGAAGAGTAGCCCGTCGTGCTCCCGATTTTCAGGCCTTTTTCCCGGAGGATCCGAACCGATTCAAGGACCCCTTCCATAACATGGCTATAGTCCTTTACCACCGCCTTCAGGTTCATCTCAAAAGATTCGTAAATAAGGTCTATATCCGATTCAGCCCACTCTTTTCTCTGTGCCATTTTCCAGAACATCTGACCTTCTGCAGAAGAAAGCAAGGCTCGGATATGGTCCTTCTTTTCCATTCCCATAGGGCCCGCAATTTCTTCTAAAGTAAACTTGAGTCCAAAATGCCTAAACGTCTTATCAAATATCTGGAGGGGCGCTTGTGAACCAAAGTCAACCGTTGTTCCTGCCCAGTCAAAGACAACCATTTGCACCGACTGATTTTTCATATATATGGTAACCTCTAAACCAATTCTGATTTCATAGCGAAATATAAACTGCCCGCGTAAGGTTCCAATGATCTTACTGTAAGGTCTTTGTAAAACCTTACGCGGGAGTTTTTTTACTTATCATCGAAATCGTCGGCCCCGTTCAAGAGGCTGACACCGTGATGAGTACCGGTTTCTGCAAAGATGGCCCACTGGGCTACGTTCATGGCGTGGTCGCCGATGCGTTCCAGGTACTTGGCGATCATAATGGAATGGATAATGCTCTCGGCATCGCTTTCCGTCTTCCTGATAGTTTCCACCAGTTCACGCTTGGCAGAGCGGAAAAGGAAATCCACGTCATCGTCACTTTCAATTACAATCTTAGCCAGCTTCAAGTCCTTACGGACAAAGGCATCGATACTCTGGGCCAGCATCTTAAGCACGTCAATGCCCATGGGCGGAATGGCGGCCAGTTTCAGGGGAGCCCCATCCTGGTCTGTACACTCCGCCACGATTTCGGCAATATCTGCAGCCTGGTCGCCAATGCGTTCCAGGTCCCCCACCATCTTGAGGGAGGCAGAAATTAGGCGCAGGTCCCGGGCTACGGGCTGCTGACTCAGCAAAAGCCGCAGGCAAAGGGTCTCGATTTCCTTCATCTTCTGGTCGATTTCCTTGTCGCCCACCACAATCTTCTTGGCGGTTTCACGGTCAAAGGCCAGCAAGGCGTCTATGGAGGCCTTCAGGGAATCTTCCACCAGGGCGCCCATTTCTATAATACCCCTGTTCAGGGCTTCCAGTTGCGAATCAAAACGGTTTCTCATTATCCAAATCTCCCGGTAATGTAGTCCTCGGTGCGCTTGTCCTTGGGCAGCGAGAACAGGGTTTCTGTCTTGTTGACTTCGATGACTTCCCCCAAGAGGAAGAAGGCGGTCCTGTCGGAAACGCGAGTGGCCTGCTGCATGTTATGGGTCACCATGACGATAGTGTAGTCCTTCTTGAGTTCCAGAACCAGGTCCTCGATAATGGAGGTGGAAATGGGGTCCAAGGCGCTGGTGGGTTCATCCATCAGGAGCACTTCCGGCGAAACCGCCAGAGCACGGGCAATGCAGAGCCTCTGCTGTTGACCGCCGGAAAGGCCGAGAGCATTCTTTTTCAAGCGGTCCTTCAGTTCTTCCCACACGCCGGATTTCTGCAGGGACGTTTCCACGATTTCATCCAGCTCCGCCTTGTTACGGATACCGTGGGTCCTGGGGCCGTAGGCGATATTGTCGTAGATGCTCATGGGGAAGGGATTGGGTTTCTGGAACACCATGCCCACCCTTTTCCGGAGAATGTTGGGGTCCATTTTCCCGTAAATATCCTGACCATCCAGGAGGATGTGGCCCGTAATCTTGCAACCTTCCACCAGATCGTTCATACGGTTCAATGACTTGAGCAGGGTGCTCTTGCCGCAGCCGGAGGGCCCGATAAAGGCCATGATCTCGTTGGGCATAATGTTAAGGTTCACGTCTTTCAGCGCATGGAAATTACCGTAGTACAGGTCCATGCCGCGAATAGAAATTTTTTCGTTAGGGGTCATTAGGTTTTCCCGATTTTCTTTGCAAAATTGTTAGAAATCCAGTTGATAAGAAGGATTACCAGAATGAGGATAACCGAAGTGGCGTAGGCCTCGCCGGTATGGAAACCTTCTCGAGAAAGTTCGTACATGTGAACAGACAGGGTCCTGCCCGAAGAGAATATTCCCTTGGGAAAATCCGCCACCGTACCTGCCGTATAGATAAGGGCGGCAGTCTCCCCCACCACGCGGCCCACCGCAAGGATTACGCCTGCAAGGATTCCCGGAACGGCCGCCGGTAAGATTACCGACAACACGGTACGGAGCTTACCTGCCCCGAGGCCGTAGGAACCTTCGCGATAGCTATCCGGAACTGCCCGCAGGGCCTCTTCGGTGGTGCGCATGACCAGGGGCAAAATCATGATGGAAATAGTCAAGATACCGGAGACCAGGGAATATCCCAGGTGCAGGGCGGTCACGAAGAACAGCATTCCGAAAAGGCCGTAGATAATGGAGGGGATTCCGGAAAGGGTTTCGGTAGTGAGCCGCACCAGTCCCACGATCTTGTTTCCGCGACGGGCGTATTCCACCGTATAGATGGCGGCACAGATTCCCAGGGGGCCTGCCACCAGGAGGGAGCCTAACACGATGATAACCGTATTCAGGATGGAGGGCAGGAAAGACACGTTCTCCGAAGTATAGGTCAGGGAAAACAGGGAGGGTTTCAAGAAAGGAATACCCTTCACCAATATATAGAGGACCAGGAACCCCAGGGAACAAACCGTAATGGCAATAGCTAGGGTCACGAGGATTCTCAGGAACAGCGAAAGGGGCGAACGCTTATAGTATCCGATCATTTGATAACCCTCTTCTTGAGAATGGAAAACAGCAGGTTGATAATGAGGATAAAGATGAACAGCACCACGCCGGTGGCAATGAGGGATTCACGGTGCAGGTCCGTGGCATAACCCATTTCCAGCACGATGTTGGCGGTCAAGGTTCTGATACCCCCGAGAATACCGTCGGGCATTCGGGCCTGGTTACCGGCCACGAGAATCACCGCCATGGTTTCGCCAATAGCCCTGCCAAAGCCCAGGATAATGCCCGCCACGATTCCCGACGTGGCCGCCGGAAGTACCGTGAAGAACACGCTCCTTTCGTGGGTGGCCCCGAGAGCCAGGGAACCTTCGTAGTAGCTGTTGGGGACCGCCCGCAGGGCGGCTTCGGAAACGGAAATGATGGTCGGTAAAATCATGATTCCAAGCAGGATCGAGGCCGTCAAGATGCTGAAACCGCTCCCGCCAAAGTGCTGCCGCACAAAGGGCACGATAACCACCAGGCCAAAGAAGCCGTAGATTACCGAGGGAATGCCGGCCAGGAGTTCCACGGCGGGTTTCAGGGTCCTGTGAAGCCTTTCGGAGCAGAACCGGGCCAGGAATATGGCCGACAGGAGCCCCACCGAGACACCGATGGCTAGGGCCCCCAGTGTCACGTAGAGGCTGCCGAGAATCATGGGAAAAATCCCGTAGACCGCAGGCTCGTCCGTGGGGGCCCATTCCTTTCCGAACAAAAAGTCCGGAACGCCTATCTTTAGAATGGCGGGGACACCATTTGCAAAAAGAAACACGCAGATCAGGGCCACAAACAGAATGCTTGCCAGCGCAGAGACCAGGAAGATGGTGGATGCGGCCCGTTCCTTAAATGGATTGGATAAACTGAGTTTCATAGGATTACTTGATGGTAGTCGTGAGGCGGGCGCTGAAGCCTACATCGGACATTTCGTTTTCGCTATAGACCGTCGCCTGGATTTTTCCGTGGGAACCGATCTTTTTCACGAGACCTACGGCCCAACCCAATTCATCGGCATCGGTGTTCAGTTCGTCACGATTAGCGACGTATTCCACTTCGGCAAAGGCCTTGTCAAAAATACCACCGGTAGGAAATTCCACGCCGCCGTACACCGGGAAGTACTGGGTATCCTGACCGTAGAGGGGCTTTACGGCAGTGCCCGCTTCAATGGAAGCTGCATTCACCTCGTCGTCTTCGCCGGTCATGATAGCTGCCGCTTCTGCATATACCGCCAGCTGCTTGGAGGCCTGGTAGCGGACCCGGAAATCCACCACATGGGTAAGGACAGCGCTATACTGCACCGGATCGAGCACGTTGGCACGGTAACCCAGACCGAGCTTCAGGGCATCTCCCAGTTTCAAGTCGTCGTTCACGCGGAGGTAACCCTTGTTGAAGTTTTCGTCATCGGTACCCACCATTACGTTCAGCTGGTTACCGGCCTTTTTCCAGCCCAGCTCCACGGCATCGTGAGAATAGTCACGAGCGAGGAAGCCCCGCGTAGAAAGGTTCTTGTCCAGGTAAGCACCGAAGTTGCCGGCACCTTCCGTATCCGTCTTCCAGTGACCCAGTTTCAAGTTCAGTCCGGAAGCCGCCCACTTGTAATTGCCGTAATAGGTATCGGCCTGGAAACGGTCAGCGCCACCGTTAAAGTGAGGGGCATACATGCGGATAGTCACCTGGGCATCGAAATCTTCAGAGCTGTACTTTCCGCCGATGTTGGCACGGAACCAGAACTTATCCAGGGTGTTTTCCTTTTCGTTATCGTAAAGGGCCTTGTAGGCCTGGGTCTGGATATTTCCGGTCAGGTCAAAGCCACTGGCCTTGGATTCTTCGGCGGCACTAGCCATGCCGATAGTCGTAACAACAGCTGCGATGATGCAAGATTTCTTAATCGTCATTTTGAACTCCTTTGGGACAAGCCCTGTTTGAATGACGGCATCAACTTAGATTGTCATTGTAAAAACTGAAGGGATGGCCAAGTAAAATATTTGTGAAGTTCTTGAAAAGAATAAAAGAGGGGCGAAGGCTTTACAAAGATTTTACCCAACCCACTATTGGGACTTTACACGCCTTGTCTAACTTGTGGCCATCATTCAAAACCAACTAAGGAGATTCAAGAATGAAAAAAATGGCTTTAACCGTTTGTGCAATTAGTTTGGCCGTAATGGGTATTACCGCCGCTTGCAACGGGAACAACGAAGAAAAGAACGCCGAAGCCCCCGCCGCCAAACAAATGGATATTTCCGTCATCGCGCGAGAAGCAGGTTCCGGCACCCGGGACGCCTTTACCGAACTGGTGGGCACCCTTATCAAGCAGAACGGAAAGAAGAAGGACAATACCACCAAGGAAGCCATCACCATCGACGGCACCCAGGGTGTCATGAGCTCCGTAGCCGGTAACGAATACGCCATCGGCTACATTTCCCTAGGTTCCCTGAACGGTTCCGTGAAGGCCCTGGATATTGACGGATTCGCCCCCACCAAGGAAAACATCAAGGCCGCCAAGTACCCCATCGCCCGTCCCTTCAACATCGCCACCAAGGGCAAGATGAACGACGCCGTAAAGGACTTCGTGGACTTTATCCTGAGTGCCGATGGCCAGGCCATTATCGAAGGCAACGGCTATATCGGAGTTTCCGACGGCAAAAAGTTCCAGGCCAAAAAACTGAAGGGCAAGATCGTCATCGCCGGTTCTTCCAGCGTGTCCCCGGTCATGGAAAAGCTCAAGGAGGCCTACATGGCCCTGAATCCGGAAATGGAAATCGAAATCCAGACCAACGATTCCTCTTCGGGAATGCTGGCCGCCAAGGAAGGGACCTGCGATATCGGTATGGCTAGCCGCAACCTGAAACCCAGCGAACTGGAAGCCCTGACTCCCCAGACCATCGCCCGGGACGGCATCGCCGTGATTGTCAACAAGCAGAACCAGATTTCCAACATTTCCCTTGCAAAGCTGCGGGATATCTACACCGGCCTCATCCGCAAGTGGAACGATGTAAAGTAAAAAAAGAAAAGGCTACAAAAAAGAAAAAGAGGTGAACAGGATTCATCTCTTTTTTTTATTCAAGCAAATTGGACAGGCCAGAGACATTCTCTCCAAGGCCGATTTTAGAGAAAGCTAGCTCTTGGACTGAATTGAAGAAGAGGACTAGCAATCCTAAGTGAGGCGCAATCAGCCTACTTCACCCACTTATCGACTTCTTTCTGGGCCTTGTCGCGTTCGTTCTGAGCCACGTGTCCGTAGATGGCGAGGCCGGGGGTCACGTTCGCGCCGGTCACCTTCTTGAGGCGGGCTACACCCGAAAGGCCGCTGCCTTCGTGAGTCACGAACGGGTGAATCGTCTTGCCCTTCAAATTATACTTCTCGAAGAAGGTGAACATGGGCATGGGCATTTCGCCCCACCACACCGGGTAACCGACGTAAATCTCGTCGAATTCTTCGGGGTTCACGTTCACCGGCTTGATGGCCGGGCGCGCGTCCTGCGCAAGCTCCTTCTTGGCCACATTGATGCAGTCATCGTATTTCTTGGGGTATTCCTTCGCGGGTTCCACGTGCAAAAGCGTGCCGCCCGTCTTTTTCGCAATCATCTCGGCAATGATTTCGGTATTGCCCTTGGAAATGTTCCCGACGGTGTAGTTTTCGTCGGCGCGGGAATAATAAACGACGAGGATTTTCTTTTCTGCTGCCATAGAGACTCCTAGAAGAAGTGATAAAAGAATCAAGGTGATTTTTTTCATGGGATCCGCCTTTTTCGTTAAAAATTTCCTTGAACCGGTTGGCTATAATATAAATAAATTCAAGACTGCCGCGTAATGCGTAATTTTTATGCCCAGTATGCGTGTGACGCATAGTGGGCTGGCTCCTGCCCTAAAAACCCGTGATGTTAGAAAATACAATCAAGAATTTCTTTGCAAGATTCAATTGTCGCTTCAAATGGAATGTCTTTTGCAAACGAAGATTTTTTCGCATAATTCTTCCAGCGGGTTTGAAGAACATCGCTCTTTGAAACTTCTTCTAGAATTAAAATAGATTCCTCTTTTTCAAAGGGAGTTTTGCGATATCGACAAGTTGCCTCAAAAGATTTCTTCAAGTCAGGAATATTGATGTTATTCCGTCGCAATTGATTGATGATATAGATGTCATAATAATCTTTGCAGCGGCTATTGAGCAGGCCTCGGAAAAGAATGGTTTGAAGTTTTTCAGCAACAACCGTTTCTAGGTTGTAGGCTCGGAACGTAATGGACTCATGGCTGATGAGGCTTTGGTAGGTGTATTCGACGTCAGAAGGTGTAATTGGATCGCCCGTGGCAACATCGACATGGAAACTTTGTCTGACATTCTCTAGGCGTCCCGTCAAAAGGATGGAAAATCCGCCGTAGGCGTCTTCATCACGTATTGGAGAAATATCACTTATTTCAAAAGAGATAGAATCGTCTGCATCGATTGCGATGATGTCAGTGAAAATTTTCCTCAATCTGTTCTCGTCCATAGTTTCCCTTCTCAAAAGGAAATCGATGTCGGCTGTGTAGCGGTTCTTTACGCCGAGCAATGTAGCGAGATAGAAACCGCCCTTGAAAACAAACTTATTGGCGTATGTTGACTTGGCCAATCTTGAAATGAATGCATCGAAGAAGAACGATACGAGCAAGATGTTGGCGTGAACATTCATTTCTTTGGAGAGGTTGTTGATTCTCGCTTGCAGGGAATTCTTATTAATCTTCATTCAGTACCACCGTCATAAGTTCCGCCACTTTGTTCTCTATTTTCAATATTTGGGCGTAATGGAGTAGGTTGCGGGTATTCTTGTCTTTTGATTTTGCGTAAAGCCTAAGCGCCTTGCCGTAAATTTCAGCATCAATCTTTCGACTGTTCTTGATGATGTCGCAAAGCGTTCGTTCCGTATCGTAGCATTCCACCAGATGTCCAAGCGAAGTCTTGATTTTGCAAATTCCAAGCCTGCAGGTTTCATCGCGAGAATCAGTGTGGATTGCGACGGAAGGGTTCGGAGAAAATGGCCTATAATTCTTGGGCCCGGTTACCTCGAAATAATCGGGTAGGCGGTCTGTTAGCCCATGCAAGAATAGCGCGGAAACGTGTGAAAAGATGAATTTGGGATACTTGTATTGAAACACAAGGTAATCGTCCCGGATCCATTGCTCCTGGGCGTAAAAACCCTTATCTATCTTGACAAGACCCTGCCTTCGTACAAAATCCGTCAAGAACCACGAAGGAATCTTGTGGGTGTCGACTTGCTTTCGCGTGATATAGCCGCTGTTTGCGTTCAGCATTTTTTCCAGTTTCTTCTCGTTTGTTTCTTGCATTTCAAACCAAATATATAATAAAATGGTTGAAAAGGCAAGTGTTTTTGTCTTAAAGAAGCAATTGTGTGAGACAACATCTCACGAATTGGAAAAAACATAAAAAGTTTACGCATATTCTTTCGCTCCTGCCCGCAAACAAGCTTGAAATTGCGGGTCTTTTCTGCTCACTGCAAATATACATTCTTGCAATGTCATATTATGACATTTTGATAAAAAATGTGAAATTTAGAGCTTCCCCCGCCTATGCCTTCAATGCATATCTTTTATGCGAAATAAGTATTTTGATTTATGGCGGGATTTGGTTATTTTTAGGGCATGAGATGGTTCAGTTTCTTGTTCGTTTTCCTGTTCATGGCGTGTTCGAGCGATGCTGCGTCGCAGGCTATGCCGAAGGTATCGAATAAAGGAGATTCAATCGTGCAGAATAGCAAAGGGGCGGCCCCAACGGTCAAGTTGAATTCGGGTTTCGATATGCCGGTTCTCGGGCTTGGCACTTGGACTTTGCGCGGCAAGGTGGCTGAAGACGCTGTCTATGTCGCTATCAAGAACGGGTATCGACTGGTTGATACGGCAAAATATTACGACAACGAAGAAGCCGTGGGTAGGGGAATCCGCCGGGCGATTGACGATGGGCTCGTGAAGCGCGAAGATTTGTTCGTGACGTCGAAACTGGTGCCGTGGAGCAACTCCTTGGACGAAGACATCGACGACTCACTCGAAAGGCTGGGGCTCGAATATATTGACTTGATGCTGTTGCACCAGCACGGGAGCGATGCCGAAGACAAGGCGGTTTACAAGGCTATGGAACGTGCTGTGAAGGCGAAGAAGATCCGTTCCATCGGCATTTCAAACTACTACACCGAAAAGACGGCGAAGCGCTTTTTTGCCGATTTCGAAATCAAACCTGCCGTGGTGCAAAACGAGAACCATGTGTTTTACCAGAACACGGAATTCAAGGATTACGCAAAACGCTACGGCGCTGTGGTGGAATCTTATTACCCGCTAGGCGGGCGCGGCCACACCGAAGACGTCTTGGGGAACAAGGTTGTCGCAAAGATAGCGAAGGCTCACGGGAAATCGGCCGCACAGGTGGTGTTGCGCTGGCATGTGCAATCGGGCTACATTGCCATTCCGGGCTCCAAGAACCCTGACCACATCGCAGAAAACATATCGATTTTCGATTTCGAGTTGACAGACGAAGAAATGAAGCAAATCGCCGCCCTCGATACGGGACACCGCTACGAAAACTGGTGAAAATTGCCAAAATTTTAGTCAAAATGGATAAAAAAGTATGTTTTTTATCCAATACAGTGTATTTATTGAATAAAAAACGTTTTGGGGCTAATTTTTGTATATTATCCCTTAAAAGGCACTGGCTGCGGATTTCCGCCAGCAAGCCACGTTCGACTAGAAAAGTCGGCTATTTGGTATATCCCCAATGGAAATTGGGCTTTTAATATATCCAAAGGCCGACTTTTTTGTTTATGGTGAGCAAAAGGGATAAAATTGAGATTCCCGACCAAGTCGGGAACGAAAACAGGGGCGAAATCGTGCTTTACCAGCCGGAAGGCGAAGTCCGGCTGGAGGTGCGTGTAGAAAACGAGACCGTGTGGCTCACGGCAAACCAAATGGCGCGTCTTTTCAATCGAGACGAGAAAACGTTACGAAAGCACATCAACAACGTGTTTTCGGAGGAAGTCGAAAAAGACAACAACACGCATTTTTTGCGTGTTGATGGCGTAAAGCAACCGGTTGCTTTTTATAGCCTTGATGTAATCATTTCGGTCGGATATCGCGTAAAGTCCGCAAGCGGCGTCAAGTTTCGCCGCTGGGCAAACCAAGTTCTCAAGGAATACATGCTCAAGGGTTACGCCATAAACCAGCGAAAAATTTCGACCGATTTGCAGATTGTGGACCATCTGCACGAACAGCGGCAACTCATCGAAGGCCAGGGCGCAGAAATTGCGGAATTAAGGAACACCACAGAAAAACGTCTCGGCGAACAGGACTCCCGACTTTCAGCGGTCGAACAACGTATAGATTTTTTCGTGAATGCGGCACAAACTCCAACGGGTGGGATTCTTGCGACCGGAACGCGATTTGACGGTTTCGTGCTGATTGCAGACCTTGTGAAGACCGCCAAAAAATCCGTAGTATTCATCGACCCGTTTGCGACCGTCGAGGTGCTGAAATTTGCTGCTATGCGAGCAAAAGGCGTTTCGGCAAAAATCTACTCCTCACGAATTACACCTGAATTCAAGGCTGCGGCAGACTTGCACAAGAAGCAATATCCTGAACTAGAATTGAAGACCATGCGCACGATTCACG
>Ga0247610_10002816_pt1 | contig 19664 bp, 17 predicted proteins | sample 174DNAGHGhighgp2_FD_193483 | JGI IMG/M metagenome (GOLD analysis project Ga0247610, IMG submission 193483) | Sheep rumen microbial communities from Palmerston North, Manawatu-Wanganui, New Zealand - 1742 DNA GHGhigh gp2 | ecosystem: Host-associated > Mammals > Digestive system > Stomach > Rumen...
GAAAAATAAATTGAAGAACTATGCGTTACCTCATTTCCGGAGGCGGGACCGGTGGACATATATTCCCTGCCGTAAGTATTGCTAATGCGCTGAAAGAACTGGATCCGGAGGCGGAGATTTTGTTTGTGGGTGCCCTCGGTCGCATGGAGATGGAGCGAGTGCCGCAAGCGGGTTATAAAATTATCGGCTTGCCCGTTCGGGGCTTTAACCGCGCTCAGCCCTGGAAGAACGTCTCGGTGATGATCGACCTTCTCAAATCGCTCCGTCAGGTCAAGCAGATCATCCGCGACTTCAAACCACAAGTCGGAGTCGGAGTCGGAGGATATGCCTCCGGAGCCGCCATGTGGCAGGCTGCCAACATGGGCATCCCTATTCTGCTCCAGGAGCAGAACGGATTCGCCGGAGTGACGAATAAGATCCTGCGTAACAAAGCAGCGAAGATATGCGTGGCGTATGAAGGCATGGAGCGATTCTTCCCAAAAGAGAAAATCATCCTTACCGGCAATCCGGTAAGGCAAAACCTGCAACCCCACCCTTACCCGCCTCACAAAGGGAATGAACGAAAAACGCTACTGATCATAGGCGGCTCCTTAGGCGCCGGAACGATCAACCAAGCCGTCGGTGCGGGACTGGACCGACTCGCCGAAGCCGGCATCAATGTCGTTTGGCAAACCGGAAAAACGTATTACCAAAAATGCAAAGCCCTCTATGATGCCTCCACTCTCCACGATGAAAACAAGGCGGGCGGCTGTTTCGATTTTCTATCCGACATGCCCGAGAGATACGCGCAAGCGGATCTGGTCATCTCCCGTGCAGGAGCATCCTCTATTAGCGAACTATGCCTCTTGGGATTACCCGCTATCTTAGTGCCCTCGCCCAACGTGGCGGAAGACCATCAGACCCATAATGCGATGGCTCTGGTCAATAAAGATGCGGCGGTTTTGGTACGCGATGCGGAAGCGGCTGACAAACTGATTGCCACCGCCTTGGATTTGATACAGGATGACCGCAAATTAGAGCAACTCCATACAAACGTGCTACAATTAGCCCAAAAAGATTCCGCGAAACGTATTGCCGAAGAAGTCATCCAATTGGCTAAAAAATGAATACTGACAGCTGAATGCTGATGGCTGAATGCTGAAAGCTGAATGCTGATGGCTGATGGCTGAATGCTGAATGCTGATGGCTGATGGCTGAATGCTGAATGCTGAATGCTGATGGCTGAATGCTGTCAGCATTCACTCCTTCTTCGCGCGTGGATGCGTCTCCATATAGACGCGCTTGATTTGTTCGAAAGTGGTGTGGGTATAGACCTGAGTAGTGCTGAGCGAGGCATGGCCTAACAGCGTCTGGATGGTACGTATATCTGCGCCATGATCCAACATCGTGGTCGCAAATGTATGGCGCAAAACGTGGGGGGAGTGTTTCTTAAGCGTACTCACCTCACCCATCCGGGCGCGTACAATTCGGTATAGCGAACTCTTGTTCAAACCGGGGAAGAACATCCCGTCGGCTTTTCCCTCCGCATCCCTTACCGCCATGTATTCACGAATCTGCTGAATCAGACCCTCCCCGATCGGCACTAACCGCTCTTTGCGACGTTTACCGAAAATACGCACTTGACCTTGCGCCAAATCCCAATCGCTATCCCGTAACCCCAACAACTCCGCCTGACGCATACCCGTCTGGTACAACACTTCAATGATCAGATGATCGCGAAGCGACATATAACTGCCGTCGGTCTGCTCGATCGTAAGAGCGGAATTAGCCTCCTCTGCTTGCATCTCTTCCTCGCGGAAAAACACCGGCAAAGGTTTGTCCGCTTTAGGCGCAATCACACGCGCGGTAATGTCCTTAGGCACTTTCTTGAGACGAAGAAGGTACTTGTAGAAACTGCGCAAAGCGGATAACTTCCGTTTGACCGAACGAGGGGATTGTTTCTCCTCCTCGATCATCTCCAGCATCCACGTCTTCACGTCCGTTTCATCCACTTCCTCCGGCTTGAACTCCTCCGGTTCCCATCCTAAAAAACGACAAAAATCGCGCAAATCATCGCGATAGGCTTCCACCGTCCGAGGCGAGTATTTCTTCTCTATGGCAATATAATCCAAAAAGTGTTGTACCATTCCGACGGCAAAGGTAATGCTTTTTTTGCATATATGCAAACTTTCCGGCATTTTTTTGCTCTTCGCTGGCTCTTTTTACTTTTTTTGTTTGCATATTTCAAAAAAAATTCGTACCTTTGCACCGGATTTGGAAAGTGTGCCCCAACAGCCCACCCCACAAATACCCCGCAAATACCTCCCTGCCCCGCATACACCTCGACCTCGGATCGAGGTTTTATAAGGCTCAACAGCATCCAAAAGCGCGTGATTAGCGCGTGATAACCCGGTGGTTACCGCGACATTAGCCTGTTATTCCTATTACGTGAGGGGAGAATGAGACCAAAAACCATCCGCCAAGTTTGGCGGATCAGCCCCATAAAATACACTACAAAAACCATGCCATTATGACAAAAGTTAAATTACACTCCCCCGTGGCAGAGATGCACGGAGAATTTGAGAAAAATAGCGGAATTATCATGCGCCAAAAGAAGTACCGCGCACCAAACGGCGCGGTACTCAAAGTCGGCGTCCAGGAGTCCTACAAAATAGCCCATCCCCGCGATTTTGACAGAACACCCGCAAAAGGCGACGAACTCGCCAATATGCGCTCTTTTGGCGAAGTCAGCCGTATGACAACCGAAATCATCCGCTCCGAGCGCTACACCGACGAACAACTTGCCGCCATGACACCCGAAGAGCGCACACACGTAGCCGAACTCCGCCTCCGGCTGGAGAATTATCGCACCCGTTTCTATGCCCAGTTCAAGAACCCCGACCCGGAAGCACCTTTCGAGAAAAAACTGCGTCCCAACGCACACAAACTCTACCGAAAGCAGTATTCCAAACTCGACACCTTCATCCAAGCGCTCCTCCGCCAAAAACGGCGGTAAATACTGCCAATATTCCACAAAAATTTGCATATATCGCAAAAAAGTTATACCTTTGCACCCAAAATAACAAAATTGACCATGAACGTAGAAGAGATACAAGATTTCTGCCTTTCTTTAGGTTCAGATGTAGAAGAGAAACTGCCCTTTACCATGTTCAAGAACGGCGAAGGAGTGCTTGTCTTCTATGTCTGCGGACACATGTTCTGTTTCTTTGATTTGAATGATTTTCAGGTCATTTCGATCAAGTGCCAGCCTGAACGGATCGATGAAATAATCGTGCCCTCGCGGCTAAGAACTGAAAGCCCAATACGACTGTGTCGGGAACCCGTACAACGAGTCGCCCAAACACTGGATCGGTCTTGATCCGCACACCTCGCCGGACGACTTGACACGTGACCTCATCCGCAATTCATATGAGATTGTCAAAGCCAAATACACCAAGAAAAAATGAGGACAGAACGAGAGAAGATGTTAGCAGGCGAAGTGTATGACGCCTGTGACGCGGAGTTATTGGAAGACCTCAACCGCGTGAAAGTGCTATGTCAGCAGTACAACAACCTGCTGCCGACGGACTTTGCCGCGCGTAACAAGATGATCCGTGAGATATTAGGTCAAGCCGATGAAGATACCTTCATCAACCAGCCGTTTTACTGCGACTACGGCAAGTATATCCGCGTCGGCAAGCGGTTCTTTGCGAACTTCGGCTTTACCGTCTTGGACGAAGCCTATGTCACCATCGGCAACGATTGTTTCTTGGGGCCGAACGTGCATATATACTGCGCGTGTCATAGTACCGATCCGCGTGAACGCAAAACCCGCCGGCAATGGGCAAAACCCGTGACCATCGGTAATGATGTCTGGATTGGTGGCAACGTAACCATCCTGCCCGGTGTCACCATCGGCGATAATTGTACCATAGGAGCCGGTTCTGTTGTCACGCATGACATTCCCGCTAACTCCATCGCCGTCGGTAATCCGGCGAAAGTCATTAAAACGATACAATAATATGGATTCATTGGAAGAACTGATACACAGCGACTTACAGCAGTATTTGCTGAGCGTGAACGAAATAGACGAACGTCTTCCCGAATGCCCCGATGTAGAGGGCAAATGGGAAGCGATTGCGAATGCCTATATCCCGGACGGCGTGCGAGAGTTTCAGCACTACCCTATCGCTTCGCTCGGATGGATGATGTATATCGGAATGGCGGTCGCGAAGATGTGGGACGACAACTGGCAGTACTATGCTGCAAAAGAAGATCTGTACGTTTATCTGCGGGACAAACGCGGTTATGACGCGATGGACGAGTATATCCGTCGGGACTTTCTCAAACTGTCTGCCATGGACTTTGTGGCGACCGAAGAACTTGTCAGCGAGTGTGCCTCACGCGTGCATAACAGCCTAATGCATCAGTCCATCGAGCCGGGTACGAAAGAGGCATTCCTTGCTTACGTCGCTTGTCTGCATCAATTGTACCTCTTTGGCATCGCCGTCCAACTCAAGCGTCTTGGCTACCACATGACGCAATTATAAAGTCTATACGTTGAACGTGTCATTCGAGGAACGCAGATACTCACTGGGAGTGATACCTGTTTTGTTCTTGAACATGCGCGTGAAATGATGCGGGTAATCAAAACCCAACATGTACGCCGTTTCGCTGATACTGCGGCCGCTCATGAGGATATTCTTCGCAACCCGGACGATGTACGACTGAATATATTCCTTGGCGGAAGAACCCGTCGCTTGCTTCACCAAGTCACCGAAATAACCCGCTGAATACGCCATCTCCGAAGCGCAATACGCTACTGTCGGCAGGCCTTTTTCCGCTTGCTTACCCTCATAGTAATACTTGTCCAGCAAGGCGTGAAAACGCTTCAGTATATCCGGCTCGTCAGCTGTAATCCGTGCATTCTGCCGCCAATAAGCACGCTGGCAGTAATCCAAGATCAACCGCAGATACCCGACTACTATATTGCGCAACGCCGAACTGTCCTTATGCGCCTTCAGTTCCTCTCTCAGACTGCTCACCAACATCTCAATCGCATTCCATTCATCCGGCTCCAAAGGCAGCGAATCCGTAAAGAAATACGAGAAGAAGTTATACTCCGCTATGTGTACCTCCAAATCCGTCTTACTCATCAACTCCGGCGACCAAAGTACCGCCCAACCGTTCAGAAACAGCGGATGACCGTCATCCTCCTTACCACCTATTTGCCCGGGTGCGACTGCTATAACCGACCATTCGCTCACCTGCACAGGTCGCACGCCGTAAGACAAGTTCTGCGGAAACTCCCGCTGGATGAACAACCCATAAACCCCGTAACTGTTCATACTTGTCCTGACCCCCTTCTCCAACTCATCAAAATGAACCACACTAATCAGCGGATGCAAAACCTCCGCCTCCAAATGCCGCGCATACACATTCGGCTCACGTATATTCAAGACTTTTTTCATAACGGCTATTATTTGACTGCAAAGGTACAAAATTTCTGTGAAATATGCAAAAATGGCAGCCAAAAAATGATGTTTTTCTGCGTTTTCTGCGTTTTTGGTAGTTATTCGGCAAATATATGTTATTCTATATCCGTCAAAAGCAGTAATTTTGCAGTCGAAATGAGAAAATGTAAAATTAAGAAAATGAAACGATTGTTTATACTTTTTTTTGCGCTGAGCACAATGACCCTTATGGCACAAACACCGATTAACATCATCATCGGCTCAAAGACCTTTACCGCCACGCTTGCCGACTCCGAAACCGGCGAAGCTTTTGCTGCATTGTTACCCTTGACCGTCACGATGAACGAACTGAACGGCAATGAGAAATACCATTACCTATCCTCCTCTCTTCCCACCGCCACGTACCAGCCCGGAACAATCCACGCCGGCGATCTGATGCTCTACGGCAACAACTGCGTAGTCCTTTTCTACGAGACTTTCAACACCTCGTATTCCTATACCCGCCTCGGCGCAATAGACAACCCTTCCGGCCTTGCCGCCGCTCTCGGTTCCGGTAACGTCTCCGTGCGGTTTGAATTAGGACAAACCACAGACCTCACCCCAACCCTCTCCCAAGGAGAGGGAGTAAAGATCCTCCGTAACGGACAACTCTATATAAGGTACAAAGGAACAATGTACAATGTACAAGGTGGAAAAGTGAATGCAGAATAAAATTAGCGAAAGGCTAAGAAGAAAGAATAGCCGATTCATATGATTTCTGTTGATAGCACTTCATTTTTGTGAGGTGCTATCGTCTCGTATGTGAGTCGTATGTGTCCAGTATGCGGCAGGTAAGGGCAAAAGTGTACGATTATTAAGATTTGGACGTTGTGTCAACATATGCCCAAGAGACGCGCGAGAGTAGCGCAAGATACGCTGTTTGGCAGGTTTTTAGAAGGTAGTTGAAAGGTATACGATTATTAAGAATAAGGTAAAAAGTCAAAAGTATCGAATTTGAATTTGCATATCCATTCACGCCTTCACACTTTCTTATCTCACTACGTTCAAACGATTAAGTTTGGAGTTTCACTCCTTCACAGATTCACACATAAATGTGTCTTGATAGAATTAATACTTGTATAAAAATAATACTATATAATATAATTATAATAATATAATATTATATTATTAAGGCTATTTATAGAAGATAAAATGATGTGTGATTTAGTGAATATGTGATGTCAACTTTTTCAGGATAGCAAATGTCCGAGGCGTCAACTTTTTCAGGACGAATATCTATTGTTTTTAGGAAATCGCATACTTTTGACTTTTTACCTTTTTGGGAGACTCGTGGTATAGGCATCATACGGGCACGTCCAGGATGCGAACGGGAATGACAGGTAAACGGAAAGTAATACACACCTTACTGCCATCTTACGGTCACGTCCACGATGGTCGCGAAATGCTCGCCTAATTGGAAGGTAATACTACTTATCCGGATGAATACATGTTACTCCATCGGGAACAAGGATAAGCCGTTCATGCTCCTCGAAAGATGGAGACAAGACACTCCACGAGGGATGATTATATTGGTCTGCTAATTGTATGTCTGCCAAATCGCACAAAGTATAATAGATATTATCACCATTTAGTTTTGCCGGCTTTCGAGAAAGGGCTTTAGATATTTTATCCGCATATAGTTCCCGATATGAATCAGACCACCAGAAGATAAATGGCACATGATATTCTTGAATAGTGGGTGTACAGTTTCCGCCATGACCTGCTCCGCCTTTGCCAATTTCTTCTCCATGATCAGAGACAAACATAAATGCCGAAACGGTATTCGGGCGGTTGATTTGGTCTATAATTGACGATAAAATATAATCCGTATATAAAATGCTATTATCGTACGCATTAATGAGCATCAAACTATCCCGTACTAAATCAGCAGAACAATTATTGGAGTTCGGATTGTAATGTTCAAACTCTTTTTCGTAATTAGTAAAGAAACTATGATTTCCAAGAAACTGCATCATTATGAAGAGTTTGTCATGGACTTGCGCCAATGAATCGACGATATGAATCATCGTCTTGTCGCCGGAAAGAATTTCGCCATCTTTTACGATATTAGGCACGATAATTAGCGAGTCCACACCATCAGAAAGATATGTCTCATATGAGAGCAAATTCGTGCTGCTTACTATGGTAAAAGTCTTGAATCCACACTCTCTAAAAGGCTCAATAATAGATCGTTCAGCATAATTGAGTTCGTAATTATCCGGTGTAGCGCGCGTTACTAATTGCGGAACGGAATACATGGTTAAACATGCCTGCGAATAGTAATCGTCAAAGAGCATAAGGTTGCTCTGCTTGGATTCCAAACGCGGAGTTGTAGAACGATGATATTTGTCATTTAGCGATAAATTATCATAGCGCAAGGATTCTCCGATTGCGAAGATATAAATCTCTTTTTGTGCGTTTGGTGTTGTGCCTCGCGTGGCTCCCATGTTTATATTTTTCATATTCTCCCATTGTTTCTTGCGTTGCAATGCGGTATGCGCGTTAAGACATTGGAAAGGCACATTATATGGCGGTCTATTCCAAATACGATTGTCCACATAGTAGCGTATAGTTACCTGCCCCTTATAAAAACCGAATAACTTGTATGTAACGAAAATCGGCGCAATAAGGATCAGAGAAAGAGCTACGTAAGTTGATATTTTGCGATTTACAGATGGTCTATACAGCACGCATGAAACCATACAAATAAAAATAAGCGGAATCCAACGGAAGACCTCACGGAAGTTAGTAGAATAAAACTCAGCAGCTTCTTGTGGATTTGTTTTGATGGTAGAAATGATGCCTCCGGGTAACAGGTATTCTTTGTACAAATCGACCATCGTCAAATCCGTGAGGGCGAGAATGGTAAGAATAGATGTCAACACGTAATAGAGCCATTTCTGCCTGATTAGCGAGAGTATCGCAATAATCGGCAGAGAGAAGATTATTCCCGTTACAATGTAACTTATTCCGGCATGATTGATAAGGGAATAAGCCACATTTGGGTACAATAGAATGATTGCCAAGCATACAAGGCTTAGCACACGGAAAAGGATGTCTTTATTCCTCATGATTGATAGTTATTATTGCGCATAACTATCAATTTCAGCAAATAGAAAAGAAAAGTGAGTATATCTACTCGCGTTCACGGGAAGTCTGGAATAAACCCGCCTCTCACTATAGATATACTCACACCGATACATATCAGTGTATTATAGTGAAAGTGGGAAGTACAACGACTTCCGTGAACATTGCTATTTCTAATTCTGCAAGAAATTAGTTTTCCAGACTTTTTCTTGAACGCGAAATAATAGTAATGCTTTGTTATTATTTATTTGCGCAACGCTTTGCGCTTGTCTTTCTCCATCTTTAACGTCTCGGAGAGGGACGATTTATTTATTTTGCTCCAAATAGTTTTCTATATCTTGTTCTGAGGGTAGTTGGAGACGGTATTTGCTAACAAAGACACTATCTGCCAAGCCTTCTGTTGCGTATTGTACCGTGGTCTTTCCGTAGTCCGAACAGAGCAACAAGCCAATTGGTGGATTGTCATCCGGCTGCATCACTTCGTGACGATAGTAATTGAGATACATATTCAGTTGTGAAGCATACTCATGGCGAAAACGATCGGTCTTTAGTTCGACAATCAAATGGCACTTGAGAATACGGTGGTAGAAAATTAAATCTGCCTTGAAGTAGTCATTGTCAATCAATATCCTTTTCTGGCGCGCTTCAAAACAGAAACCATTCCCTAATTCCAATAAGAACTGCTGCAAGTGGTTCAGAATAGCCGTTTCAAGTGTTGTCTCGGTATATGCAGCTTGTTCGGGTAAGTCCAAGAACTCCAAAGCGACCGGATCGCGGATGATATCTTGCGGACGGATTGCCGGCCCTTTTGTGGCAGTCTTATGAAGGAGTTGCTTGTCTTTTGACAAACCCATCCGTTCATAATAGAGCGATGAGACTTGTCTGTCCAACTCCTTGATTGTCCAGCAACCGGTGATGGCTTCATGCTCATAAAAAGCACGCTTGAGTGGTTCCTTGATATTCGCAAGGTAAACCAAATGCGTGGCTGACAGGCTGTTAAACAGTTTGTCGGCTGGTGTTTGCCACGGTTCTATTGTGGTCGGCGAAGAAATTGCGGTTGCTGACCGCAAAATCGTAGTGTCGCCTGTCTTATCAGAAATTGCGGTCGGCAACCGCAAAATGTCTTTCTTGCTGAATTTCAGCACAAAAGGCAACACTTGTTCGCCTAATTGTGGGTACGCATTGTACATCAAACGGAACTCATACAAGCGCCTTTCTCCAAGTCCACGCAAGTGAATACGTTTCGCCAAATTTTTCAAGAGTGCCTCACCATATTGTGCTCTGTCTTCTCCGTTCTGCTCATACTCCACTATGTACCAGCCCACTAACCAGTTACGGGCGGTCAAAGACAGATTGACCGCGTGAGCCGCTTGTTGTTGCAAAGCGGTTTGGATGGATTCGATATTTTGGGCTAATAATTCAAACGTCATGGTTTAATGTGCAAATTCGGGTGCAAAGATACTGCTTTTTTGCGAGATATGCAAATTTATTTGCAGAAATCATGCGAGAACGTGCTTTTTAGCGGAAGATTCTGCAAAAATGGTAGAATTTTTGGGGATTTATGTTTGTGTATCTCAAAAAAAAGTAGTACCTTTGCACCGAAATTCAAATGACTAAATTTGAAAATGTGTAAATGTGCAAATGCGGAAATAATAAAAACAATAATAGCTATGCAAAACTTTGATTATCAGACACCGACACGCCTTATTTTTGGTGAAGGCGTAGTAGAGAAACTGCAGAAAGTAATGAGCGGTTTCGGCAAAAAAATACTCCTGACTTACGGCGGAGGAAGTATAAAGAAAATACCGGCTTTTAGAAATCAGAAGTCAGCTGGCAGCCTTTATGATTATGTGCGGGAGACGCTGAAGGATTTTGAGGTGGTGGAACTGAGCGGGATTCAGCCTAATCCGAAATATAATCCTTCGGTATTGGAAGGTGTGCGGCTTTGCAAGGAGCACAAGGTGGATGTGATCCTTTCCGTTGGCGGCGGAAGTGTGCTGGATTGCTCGAAAGCGATTGCTGCAGGTGCTTGCTATGAGGGCGAGCCGTGGGATTTGATTTCGTACAAAGTGAAAGCGCAGGCTGCGCTGCCGATTGTGGATATTATCACGCTTGCGGCTACGGGAAGCGAGTACGACTGCGGCGGAGTTATTTCCAGAACGGAGACGAATGACAAGATCGGTTATTTGGATCGGCACTTGTTCCCTGCCGTTTCGTTCTTGGATCCGACTTATACGTTCTCGGTTAGCCGGAAACAGACCGCAGCAGGTATTGCGGACGCGATGAACCACACGATGGAGCAGTATTTCGTGGAAGACGCGACGCTGCTGAATGACGGCTTCTGCGAGTCGATGTTGCGTAGCCTCATGGCGAACGGACGCAAGTGTATTGAGAACCCTGAGGATTACAAGGCGCGTGCGGAGATGATGCTCGCTTGTACGTATGGCTGCAACGGTATTTTAGCGTTGGGTAATAGCGAGAGCGGTTGGCCATGTCATGGTATTGAGCACGCTTTGAGCGCGTACTACGACATTACGCACGGCGAGGGCTTGGCGATTATTACGCCGCGTTGGATGAAGCATATTCTGAATGAGCACACCTTGCCGCGGTTCGTTAAATACGGCGTGAATGTGTTCGGTATTGACGCTTCGCTGGACGAATGGACGATTGCCAACAAAGCCATCGAAGCGACGTACGCTTTCTTTGAGTCGATCGGCATTCCGATGCACCTGCGCGAAGTGGGAATTGACGACAGCCGCCTTGACGAAATGGCACATCATATCGCTGTGAATGAGGGACTTGAGAATGCGTACGCGCCCCTGACCGAAAAAGACATCAAAGAGATTTTGGTGGCAAGTTTGTAAGATGAGAAAGATTATAATCCTTGCCTTTGCGGCAATCCTATTTGCAGCGTGCACAACCCCCGATAGGAAAATGACAAATGACCAATTACAAATGACAAATGATTTAATCGTTCGCATCGCGGAGATCGAGGTGAATGAGGGATATTTGGAGGAATATCTCGCGGCGGCACATAATGTGGGCACGAAGTCCGTGGAGGTGGAGCCGGGCGTGATCTGTATCTTCCCGATGCAGGTCAAGGACTCGCCGAACACGATTCGCATTGTGGAGATTTACCGCAATGAGGAGGCTTATCAGGCACATTTACAGACTCCACATTTCCTCGAATACAAACAAGGCACGCTGCACATGGTCAAGTCGCTGCAACTCGTAGCTACCGAGCCGCTTGCGCCGGAAGCTATGCCGCTGATTTTCAAAAAATATTAACATCAAACAGAATACATTATGAACGTATTGATTCTTCAGGCTTCGCCGAGAGCGAAGGGTAACACCGCTTGGATGGCGGAGGAGTACAAGAACGCAGCAGAGGCTGCAGGTCATAACGTGACACTCGTGAATGTGGCGCACAAACATATCGCCGGCTGTCTGGCGTGCGAGTACTGCCACGGCAAGGGCAACGGTGCGTGCATCCAAAAAGACGACATGCAGGAACTCTATCCGCTGATGGCAGAGGCGGAAGCGCTCGTGTTGGCTGCTCCGATCTATTATTTCACGCTCTGCGCGCAGATTCAGGCACCTATTCAGCGAATGTACTGCGTTAACGCGCCGGCTAAAGTGAAGAAGATGGCGTTGCTCTGTTCGTCCTATTCGCCGGGTGTCTATGATGGCGCAACGGCTGAGTTCCGCGACATCTGCAACTACTGGCATGCCGAGAATATGGGCGTTGTAACCGCCAAAATCGATGAGCAGAAAACCGATGCTACGAAGCAGAAAATCGTTGAGTTGGTAGCGAAACTGTAAAAATTCATTGAAATCTGCATCCAAAGTGCAGATTTTTTTGTATATATCAAATATTTTTCGTAACTTTGCAGCCGAAAGTTGCAAAGACATGAACGAGAAACGGTTAATGGACATATTTGATAGTATCCGCGAAGGCGGTTTCTCGGCTCATACACTACAACTGATAGACAACTATACCAACGATATACTTTATGGAAGAACAAATCTTGATCGATTCAATCAACAAGAGCATGCAGGCCTCTGCTCTGGAGGCGCGCCTCTCATTGGGGCGTATATCGTGTGCTGTTACGCGCGAGCAAGCTTTGAACCAGGTTGCTTTTCTCCTGAATGCCAAGAAGCAAAGCCAAGCAACTGGGAAATAGATGCAAAACAAGAGGAAGTGCTGCAACAATGGGCAGAAGCCAAACAACTATGGTTTCCTCATTCCGAGCAACTGCTGACCATCCATTACGGACCTAAAATCGCACAGCAAGCGGAAGCAAAAGTGTATTATCGAGCCGGAGACACTTCTGTTATCAAGGAACGCACATCTATTTATGCAACTTTAGGTAAGGCACTTGAGGCAATTATTTTGCATAATTCTCTGTTTCCTGAGACGAGAATGAAAGTCATCGGTTTCACGCGTGATTCGGATGGTCTTTTCAGAACAATTCTCACGCAGCAATTCATAGCGTGTAAACGCCTTGCGACAAAAGATGAAATAGATGACATGGTGGCAGCAAAAGGCTTTCGGGATAACAAGGAAGGCGAAGGGGTAAATTATATCGGCGATCGCTTGTATTTGGAAGACATGCACCCTGCTAATGTTTTTGTTGACGCCACAACTAACCAACCAACTTGTATTGATTGCATCGTTAAGTTTATAAAGAAAGAGTAAATCGTTCCTCTCCGAGACGTAAAAGATGGAGGAAGACAAGCGCAAAGCGTTGCGCTAAAACATATTAAAAAAGAAGCGTTTGCTTTATTTGAGGATACGTTCATTTCTCGACAATTTGATATAGTGTTCCTATAATATTGCGAAACGCTTATGCTAAGTGCGTGGGCTTTCTGCATATTTGGACACTATGGGAGTCGAGACCCGAACGTACCCATCGCAGTTGGCTCACGTTTTTGTATATACCAATAAAATAACAATAATCAATCAAAACCGATAGGGCGATGGGATATAACCGCTATCAATATTTATGATAATAAAAAGAATTATTCCGATTTGTGTATGTGCGATTCTTTTTTGTGGTTGTCATCAAAGTAAAGAAGAAATTGTCTATGATCTCATAAATGCCGAAAACAACTATAATTTGAAAGAGGTAGACCAATTTCTAACCGACAATTTTATGCGCTACGGAACAGATACTTTAAATAAAGAAGAATATCTGGATAGATTAAAGAATCTTAAACCAATAGAAAGTAAGGCATCAATACTAAGCATCCAAAACTTTGATAGTGTTATTAAAACAGAGGAGCAAATATGCAATATAGTTGATTCGTTACTCGGAATTACTCCTTATATTGTTCAGAAAAGAACATATAGATTTGTAGATAACAAAGTATCATCAATTACTAATGATTCTATCTTTAATTACGAAGAATATCAGAAATCATTTGAAGAAAAGTGGGCTCCCTTTGCTTTTTGGGGTAATGAGAAATACGATATGGAGAATGAAACTGAGATAGCAAATATCAAGAAATATCTTATTGAATACAAGAATCTTCCTCCTGCCGAAAAAAAGCAATATAAGAATTATGCCCATTTACAAGGAACTTACATCTCGAAAGATTGTGCATTTTACAAAAAATTAATATTCAAAGGGAAAAGAACTGTTACTATTGTAGACGCTATCTTTGGATTACCATTTGCGACAAGCTACGAATTAGACGAAGATATCGTTAAAATTAGTACTGATCAAAGCGATTTACTATTTGAAATTGAAGATAGTAAAACTCTCGTTGGCGAAGGATTTGCAAGAGGTACATTTATAAAAGTTGATTAAAGGAGATACGTTATACAAAATTTCACATGCAGAACGACCATATACTATTAGCGGGCAGCCGATGGCTGCTCGCTTATTTTATCTTAACAATCATATACCTTTCAACTACCTTCTAAAAACCTGCCAAACAGCATATCTCGCGCCACTCTCGCGCGACTATTAGGTAGATGTTGGTATTACACCTAATTCTTAATAATCGGACATTTTTCCACTTGTGTAATAATTTGCACTGGCATAAACGGCATAAGTGGCATAATTTCCCGATTTTATACGTATCTGCGAAAATGGTAGATATTTAGCGAATTTGTGTTTGCATATATCAAGAAAAAGTAGTACCTTTGCCGCAAATTTTCAATTGGTCAAATATGAAAATGAGTAAATGTAAAAATTTTTTATTCTTTTTGCTGGCGGCGGTTATGTTTGCTGCTTGCACAAATACAAATGAGAAAATGAGTAAATGCGAAAATGACAAAATGAAGCTCAGTTTTTCGGCTGAGCAGGCAGCGTGGATGAGTGCTATCGCTTGCAATGAGGCTAAGGGAGACTTGGTGGCGTTGGAGTCGGCTATTCATAATGGATTAGAGGCAGAATTGACGGTTAGCCAGATTAAAGAAGCACTCTCGCAGTTGTATGCCTATACTGGATTTCCGAGGAGTCTAAATGCGCTGGGCGTTTTGCAGCGTGTTATTGGCGACCGTCAGGCGAAAGGAGTCAAGGTTATTATGGGTGAGGACGCAAGTCCGCTTGGCGAGGATTACGATGCACTTAAAGAAGGTACGCGCGTGCAAACGCAGTTGGTGGGCAAGGCTTTTGAGTATGAGTTTGCGGAAGCGACGGATTATTACCTGAAGGCGCATTTGTTCGGGGATATTTTTGCCCGTGATAACCTGACGTACGCTGACCGTGAGTTGGTGACCGTCTCTGCGTTGAGCGGTTTGGAAGGCGTGGAGCCGCAACTGAAAGCACACATCGCCGGCGCACGCAATATGGGTGTGACCGAAGAGCAGTTGCAAGGTATTGTGGTGGCTCTTGCCGCAAATGGTCTTCTGAACGAAGCAGGACGGTTGGCTGGATTGCTTGAAACGGAGTGGCCGCAAGGCAAATCGAATGATGCTTATGCGCAGTATTTCGTGGGACAGAGTTTTCTGCAACCGTATTTCGGAGGCGTGGCAAATGTGACGTTTGAGCCGCGTTGCCGCAACAACTGGCATATTCACCACGGAGCGGTACAAGTGCTGATCTGCGTGAGCGGAAAAGGTTGGTATCAGGAGTGGGACAAGCCCGCAGTTGCGCTTACTCCCGGAACCGTGATTGCTATTCCTGAAGGCGTCAAACACTGGCATGGAGCCGCCGCGGACTCATGGATGCAGCACTTGGCAATCCACACCCAAGAGCAACCGGGCGCCACAAACGAATGGCTCGAACCCGTCTCCGACACGCAATACAATAAACTGACTGCGTTTTAACCCTTATAAAATCGGCAAATCTATAAGGAGAAACAGGCTGCAAATTAAGAAATAGCGGTTCGCACTATGGAAAAAACACCTGGCGCTTGTGTGCGTCAGGTGTTTTGTGTACCTTTGCAGCATAATTTAATAACTCTATCAAATAAGGTACACAATGTATAGATTAGGTATTGACATAGGCAGCACGACCATTAAGATGGCGCTTATCAAAGTCGAAAGTCAAAAGTCAAAAGACCGTCCTTCGGACTCAAAGCCGGTGGTTCTCGCAACCGACTACCGCCGCCATAACGCAGAGCCGATGAAAGTCGGACAAGAGATGATCGAAGGGATCTTGAAAGCTGTCAGCGATCAGCATTCAGCTATCAGCATCGGCATCACCGGTTCGGTGGGAATGGGTTGTGCGCAGCGGCTTGGTATCGGTTTTCACCAGGAGGTGATAGCAGCGGCGGAAGTGGTAAAACAGCTCTATCCCGATGTACATTGTTTGGTGGATATCGGTGGCGAGGACAGCAAGATGATCTTCTTTGAAGAGGGTTGTGTGCCGGAGATGCGCATGAACGGTAACTGCGCTGGCGGGACAGGTGCGTTTATCGACCAGACAGCCACGTTGCTGGGCGTGGAGACAAGCGAACTGAATGCGCTGGCAGCCAAAGCCGAGCATATCTATCCGATTGCGTCCCGTTGCGGCGTGTTCAGTAAGACCGACATCCAGAACCTTATTTCCCGTTCGGTAAGCAAAGAGGACATTGCCGCCTCGATGCTTCATGCCGTTTCGATGCAAGTAGTGAGCGCACTTGCGCGCGGAACAGAAGTGCATCCGAAGATTTTCCTTTGCGGCGGTCCGTTTGCTTATATTCCGGAACTGCGCAAGCACTTGTTGCAGGCACTTGAGATGACGGAGGAAGATTGCATTGTGCCCGAATACACGCAGTTTATTCCCGCTATCGGAACTGCCTTGTTAAGTACAAAGGAACAAAGTACCAAGTACAATCTCGCGCAGGTGCGCACCTTATTTTCTAATGACCATTGTTCCGCAACTCATCTTACGGGCACTCTGCTTCCGCTCTTTGCTGACGAAGCGGATTATCAAAACTGGCTCTCCGACAAACAGAAGAAGTATGGGCATAACACGATAAACTCTCAACTAACCAACTTCTCTAAACTCTCAACTCTAAACTCTCAACTATATTTGGGCGTGGATTCCGGCAGCACAACAACCAAATTGGTCCTGATTAACGAAAATGGCGAACTGCTTTTCACGGATTACAGCTACAACAACGGCAACTCGTTGCAGGCTTTTCATAGTGCGTTGCAGCGGTTGCGAGACGCGCTCGGGCAGGACATCGAGATAGCCGGCAGTTGCTCAACGGGATACGGCGAGCAGTTGCTCAAGACTGCTTTTCGTTTGGATCACGGCATCGTGGAAACCATGGCACATTTCATGGCGGCGAAGCACCTGCAACCGAACGTCTCTTTTGTGCTCGACATCGGCGGGCAGGACATGAAAGCCATCTTTGTAGAGAATGGTTCTATCCAAAGGATAGAGATTAACGAAGCCTGCTCGTCTGGTTGCGGCAGTTTTATCATGACTTTTGCGCGGCAGTTGGGCTACGACGTGAGCGATTTTGCACACATGGCGACGCTGGCGCAACACCCGTACGACCTCGGTACACGCTGCACGGTATTTATGAACAGCAAGGTCAAACAAGCGATGCGCGAAGGAGCACAAGTGGACGACATCGCCGCCGGATTCAGTTATTCGGTTATCAAAAACTGCCTGTACAAAGTGCTCAAACTGCAATCTTTTGACCAGTTGGGCGAACATATCATGGTTCAAGGCGGCACATTCCGCAACCATTCGGTCGTTCGCGCACTCGAAATCCTCACCGGCAAAGAGGTCGGTTTTGGTCCGATTCCCGAACTTATGGGTGCGTACGGATGTGCCTTGTATGCGAAAGGAGGCCAACTATGAAACTGAACGAACTGCTACAATCAGACCATTTCGAGGAGAAAGAAGAGATATGTCCGGGCTGTCAGAACCATTGCCAGGTGCGCGTCTATTCGTTTGCGAACGGCCGCCAATACGTCTCCGGCAATAACTGCGAGCGCGTCTATTCCAACGAAGGCACCACCGCCCGAAAAGGCATCAATATGTTCGATGAAAAATATAAATTACTCTTCGAAAAATCACAAATCACAAAAACGAAGTTAATCGCGCCCTTGCGGCAGAGAAATGACAAATCACAAATAACCATCGGTCTTCCCCGCGGCCTCGGCATCTACGAGAACTACCCCTTCTGGCAGACACTTTTCGGGTGTTGCGGGATGCGTGTGCGGTTGAGCGGCATGAGTACGACCAAACTTTTTGACAAAGGCGTGCGGACCATCGTGGCGGACAATATTTGCTATCCCGCCAAACTGATGCACGGGCATGTGATGGACCTTATCGAGAAACAAGTGGACCGCATTTTCTATCCGTGGGTGGTGTTCGAGCGCAAGGAGGACGAGCAGGCCAAGAACAGTTTCAACTGCCCTGTCGTCAGCGGTTATTCGGATGTGATTAAGAGTGCCATCAACCCCGAGAAGAACTACGGCATTCCTTTGGATGCGCCGACCATCTCGTTCAAGGACGAGGAACTGTTGCGGGCTTCTTTAGTAGAATACCTCGCTACGCTCCATATCAACGAACCAACCGCACAAGCGGCTATAACTCAGGCGATTACAGCGCAGCAGAACTATCTCGACGCATTGGAAAAACGCAATATGCAAGTCTTCAACGAGGCGCGCGCGGCAGGTCGCATGGTTATTCTCTTGGCAGCGCGACCTTACCATATCGACCCGCTTATTCAGCATAAGATTGCCGACGCGATTGCGGCGATGGGCATTGATGTGATCACGGAGAATGTGGCTGCGCACGAGGGTCAAGCCGTCTATGACGAACTGAACGCGATGGCGCAATGGGCGTACCCGAATCGCATTTTCAAGGCTGCCCATTGGGTCGGAAACAGCCCGTACAACAACCTGCACATGGTCGAACTGACGTCATTCGGTTGCGGTCCCGATGCGTTCATCTTGGACGAAGTGCGAGCAATCTTGTCCCGCTACGGCAAGAACCTCACCGTCCTCAAGATCGACGATGTGAACAATATCGGTTCGCTTCGTCTCCGCGTCCGTTCCCTCGTCGAGAGCGTCAATTCCACCCCTCGAAATCCCGAAATGTCGAAATATCGAGATCTCGAAAACAGAGCGCCTTTCACCACCAAGCCCTTCGAAACCTCCGACCGCGACCGCGTCATCTTAACCCCGTATTTCGCAGAAGGTTACAACGAGTTCCTGCCCACCATCTTTGCCTTGGCGGGTTACCGCATCGAGTCGCTGCCGATGGCGACGCAAGAGGACGCCGAAGAAGGTCTGCACGTGGCGAATAACGACATCTGTTATCCGGCTACTATCGTGGTGGGTTCGATCATGCGGGCTTTGAAATCCGGCAAGTACGACCTCTCGAAGACCGCCGTGGCGATCACGCAGACAGGCGGGCAATGCCGTGCGTCGAACTACTACGCGCTCATCAAAAACGCCCTCGTGGCGGCAGGCATGAGCCAAGTGCCGGTAATAGCCGTAGCCATCGGTCCGAGCCTCAAAAACTGCCAGCCGGGCTTTGAAATCAATTGGTTACACCTCATCCGTCCGACGCTGGAAGCACTCTATTTCGCCGACGCGCTTGCCAAACTCTATTATCCTGCCGCTCCGCGCGAACGTATTCCCGGCGTGGCGCGCAAGCTCTACGACCACTACCTCAACGCTGC
>Ga0247610_10002817_pt1 | contig 19664 bp, 14 predicted proteins | sample 174DNAGHGhighgp2_FD_193483 | JGI IMG/M metagenome (GOLD analysis project Ga0247610, IMG submission 193483) | Sheep rumen microbial communities from Palmerston North, Manawatu-Wanganui, New Zealand - 1742 DNA GHGhigh gp2 | ecosystem: Host-associated > Mammals > Digestive system > Stomach > Rumen...
GGCCTGCTTGAAAGCGTACAGGAATGTCCTGACCGCCCCGCTGTCCAGAAGGGCCAAAGCAGCCATCGGCTGAATGTAAATTGCATTGGCTGTCGTTTCAGCAAAGAGCTTCACATATTTCAGACGTTCCGCCTCTTCAGGGTTATTTTCCGCTTCTTGTTGGATACGAGTCACACGGTCCGAGCCGAGCCAATCACCTGTTTTGGTGTCAAAGGCAAAGCCGTTGGCGTTGTTGTCGTTCCTTGACTCCAAGAAGTATGTGATTCGGCAAGAGGGAATGTACCTGATATTTGCCAGATGTTCATCACCACTCTTCAACTCACACTCACTAATGGAACGAGGATCATCACTGGAGAAATATGTCTTGGTCTGATATGACTTTCTTGAGCGTTCTTCTTCCTGACACGTGATTTTCTCCTGCTCATTGGCAATCATGTCACCGGATTGTATGCAGAATCCAGGTATCATCTGAGAGACACCGTCAAGTGGCTCCCCAGTAATAATGTCAACTTGATTGGTCGAGTTCTCTAAGTCCTTGTATATGACACCTGTACGTGGATTATAGAAGAACTTATGGTTCAGGACTTCACCTGTCAGCATCATTCGGGAGACACGGAATTTGCCACCATTGTTGTAGATGATGTTTTGGGGTCCAAATTCGCTTAATGCCAACTGCTTTGGTCTGCTCAGATATTCAACCTTGTCCCCCTTGTATTGCAGCATTGCTCGCTGAGGGAGCTTGGTGAAGTTGTAACCGGGGAGGAAACCTTCGCTGGCAAAATATCGATATGGGTAAAACTCGTTTTCTTCACGGTTACCGCCTTGGTTTTTACCCAATAACATATCTCTTAAATTTTCAGCTCGTAGCTGTTTGATATGGGCATCCTTTTTCTCTTTGGAGTTTTCTCCATAAACCCGGTTCTCAATAATTTTGCCCGCTTCGATGATTTGAGTTTGAGCTTCTCGATATAGTGCACGCCAACGGTTGAGAGCGGCATCAAAATCACTTTCATAGGTCTTCAGTACTTTGTCCATCCAGTCATCTGTGTACCAGTATGGCTTATCGGTTGCAAGGCGATCCTTGAGGAATGTGTCCGATACAACTTGACTGAACACATGCTTTATTTCCTCTATCTTTTCCTTTGACAGGGACAAGGCGTGTCGTACTTCTTCCTTGATGACAATGTTGTTTATGTCATCGTAGTTCACAAGTTCTGCGATGCCGTCTGAAAGCTGAGGGATAGGACGGAGCGAAAGAATCGTAGAGTGGAGGTGCGTAGTAAAAAGTTCTTCATTCACCAACTCCATTCTGGGCGCTTTAACCTCACCTTTGACCATCTTTTCTGGATGATGCAAGTAATGGTTTTCGTGGGAGTTTCTCGGACGACAGTATGTGTAAATCAAGGCCGCCTGACCGCTTCGTCCTGCCCGTCCTGCCCTTTGAGTGTAGTTCGATGGTGTGGGTGGCACGTTGCGCATACCCACAATACTCAGATCCTTGATGTCAATACCCAATTCCATAGTCGGAGAACAATACAGGATGGGGAATCGTCCTTCCCTGAAATCGGTCTCTCTCTGTTCTCGATCCACCTTGCTCACCTGCCCTGTATGGTCTTTCGCTTCAAGGTTCACGCTCCCAAGAGGAATGCTTTTGTAAAAGTTCTGGAAATACCTGTTGGGTTTGAATTGAATCACATTACCCATTGTGCGAATACGAACTTGATCTGTCCTTACGTTTTCATCATCACCAGCCACCCACAACAGAGAGTTGAAATCAAGTTGATACATTCCATTCTCGGATATGATATAATTTTCAAGTTGTCCGAAGAGGTTCATCATATAAATCGTATACTCCTCCTCATTGGCGAATGTCCTGCCCGTGTTCATTTGCAGGTAATCCTTGACAAATGTGGCCAATTTGCTCCTGTATCCGCCACTTTCTGCATTGAAACTGTTTCTCCGGTCTGGCCTGACGAGATATAGTGCATGGGAGGTGTCAATATGGTCGTTCTCCTCGAGTGTCCACGGCGCCTTTAGATTATCCCTGACAGATTTTGCGAGGTCTTTCACGGCTGACTCTTTTCTGTCGGGGGAATATAAGCAAAGTTTGTGACGCATGTAGTCGAATATCTGAATCAGAAATTCCTCTTTCTGGGCGTCGTCAAGCCCTTCGAGTTCTGGAATGTCGTAATATCGTTCAGAATCATTTTCACCTGTTATCTCATCATGCAGATACTTATATTCGATTTTCAGAAGGGCACAATCTTCCAGATTAGGCATAATGACACTCCATGTGCCAGCAAGGTCGTCATAAATGATGCTGTTTAGGTACTTGACCATAATATCTTTGACTTCATCAGCCCTACCACCTCGAAGACCTGTCCTTATAGAGTATTCGTCAATTGAAAGGTGCAGTTGCTCAAACACCAGACGTGCCACATTGGAACTGTCAATCTTCTCTGTCCCACTCTGAACAGCCTTCCATATTGCACTTCTGATTTTACCGATTCGGATGAAGTCGTTGAAGTGTCCAGCTTGAAGGGCTGCATCCTGTCTTGCGTCCACAAACGTAAGAATTTTCCTGTCGCTTTCTTGAACACCTGCCTCTTTCATTTGGATTATGTTCTCATAGGAAAGGATTGTGGTTGCTGTACTTCTACCTTCACCGCCAATCTTAGCCAGCTTGGACCATTCAGACTGTGTCCCCTTGTATACGGCTTTTGAGGTCGGGTCAAACATTAATGGTACAGGGACAAACCAACCTTGTATGGTGTTGTCAATTTGAAGGACATCACTCTCGGAATAGTATCCTGATGATGTAATCCAAATCCTGCGTGGGAGACGGTCTGCATAAGTCTTTTTCAGTTTCCTGCCGTTTCTACCAACAGTGTACCAGTCGTCAGGTATATCGTCTGAATTCACATCAAGTTCAAAGTCCTCCGGATTCTCGCCGTCGTGGCAGATGAATATGTATCCTAAATTGGTGTCAACATCGTCATCATCCTGCTCCCTGTCCTCAAAGCTGCGTGGCATTATCTTGCCAGAACCGTCAAGCCGAACCACATAGAACTCGTGGCCGCTCAGTCGGCTGAACACGATGGGATAATACATGACTTTTGATTCAGGCGTGGACAACTCATCACAATACAACTCTTCATTAACGGTGATGAATCTTTCGGAGGGAAGACCTATTGTGGCATACACATTTCCAGTCTGTGGGATGAATTGATGGATCTTGTATGGAAGTATCTTCTGGCTTTTCTGCTCCACATTTATTTTGTTGCACCAACCCAATACATCAACGATATGTTTCTGGCATCTTTCCACTCCCGGGTTGTCCAGAAACCCATTCAATTTCTCAGCCATTTCCCTTATAGACACCGGAGCGCCACGGAAATATTTCCGCTCATTATCATCATAATGAAGGGCTATGTTTTGTTCTATCCATATCGCTGTCGGAAAGTTTCGAAGAGTGTTGGCGTCGGCGGTGTTCGGGACTTGTGCATTCAAGGCACGGACCAATTCTAATTTGTCGTACTCTTTCCTGCCCAATCCAACCGTCAATGTTTCATCAATCACTTGCTCGGGTGTGTATGTGCTGCCGAAGATGCAAGATGCCACTTCCGCCACTTTCTGACGTTGCTGCAGATAGGTCATTTTTTCGTCAGACACCATAGTTGCAGATGTCCCAAAACACAGGACTTTGCCTGTCGCTTGTGCTTTGATACGGCGAATCAGAAGCGAGACATCGCTGCCCTGCATTCCACGATATGTGTGAAGCTCATCAAAGACCAAATAGTGCAGGTTCTCCAGAAAACACTTTCTCAGGCGCTCCTCATTGCCGGCTCTGGTCATAAGGAGCTCAAGCATCATATAGTTGGTGAGAATGATATTTGGAGGGGTCTCCTGCATCTTCTGACGTTCCTCTTCGTTCTCTTGGCCCGTATATTTTCCAAATGTGAATGGACAAGTGTTGCTTCCTGTCCTGTTCTGATACGCCTGTCTGTAATCGTCAAGTTCCTTCCACTGTGAATTGATGAGGGCGTTCATCGGATAAACAATGATGGCCAGAGTCTTATCCTTTGTGTCATCTTGGTGTTGAAGGATGTGATTGAATATCGTCGCCATAAAGGTACGGGACTTGCCGGAACCTGTGCCGGATGTGACGATAAACTCTTTGTCCTGACAACCCAGTGTTATGGCTTCCTGCTGATGTTTGTAGAAAGGGTTGTCGAAGAACAATGACAAATCTCTGTGTATAGGAAGACCGGCGGCAATCATATCGTTTACTCCGATACCCTTCTCAAAATTAGGGTTGAATTGGATCAAAGCGTCAGGCCACAAACTTTCGTCATGTATGGCTTCGCTTACGGTTTCCTCTATCCGTTTGTCCTTAATGCTGACAAAACTCTCAAGGTAGCCCTTGTAACCGGATTTTAGTTTTTCGTATAAATCGATAATATCCATAAGGCTGACAATTTAGTTTTGTTCAGTGTCATTCAGGAGGTCTTTCACATTTACCCCCAACAATTTCGCTATCTGGTCAAGTGTGGTAAGGTCTGGCTGTGCTTTGTTGGAGCACCACTTTGAGACGGTGCAGGTGGACTTTCCCAACTGCTCCGCCAGCCACTTTCCGGAGAGTTTCTTCCTGACCAATACCACTTTTATTTGATTCAAATCTGCCATAACTACAATTTATTAAACTAGGGTGCAAAGATATCATTATTTCTTGACAACAAATGATATTTTCAAGAAATAATTAAAAGAAGATGTTTTTTAGACAAGTTGCACCAGTATGTTGGCCTGTGATAGCAGTTTCCCAAATCATTTCATCAAGATTGTTATACAATGTTTGTTGAATCACTAATGTTCACATTTTTTTAGTAGCAGTGACTAAACAATTCATCGTTCACAATGGGAATGATTCTCGCAACGAGGGACGAATGCCTAAAGGATGACCACCCAAATACGTGATAGGATTCACGAATTAGAAAGTAAAAAGATTATATGCTTATTGGAATAAGGTTGTTCTTTGCCTATCGCTTTAAAAAATCCTTCAAAGATACTGTTGTGATACCTAAAATCTTAGATTTCAATTGCAACCCATTGTCAGAGGTGAGCATAATTGGGTTCTCTGATTTGTATTTTAGAGCCACAGAGAGTATCATGTTGTCCGGAGAACGCTTGTCAAAATCATCCGGCAACAATGACACATCAGCAAATTCGTACAGAATTTCGCGAATGCTGTCGTTATTAAGATTACGTAACGCCTTTTCTGCATTTTGTCGGCCTCTATCATCTAACTTGATTTTCATACGATCAAGTTCATCCGTCACTTTTGCCGACAATATTATAGGATACTGTTTGTCAATTCTACTAATGATATCTGGGCAATTGACAAAAACATTTGTGTCTATAACATAATAGTTCCTTTTTTCTGTACTCAACTCTTTCTTTGGACGTTCATACTTTGATAAATCTATTTTCCCCACAACTTTCAGTGAAGCGGCCTCATTAGAAATGACCATTGGCTCACCCTTTTTCTTTACTGTGACTTCCTCTTGACATATATCGTAAGCCTCTCTGACTGGCGAAGATGGTGATTCCTGAAAGTAACCGCCCTCATACTTCGTGACGTTGCCACTTTTGAAATCAATCACATTGCAATTATTGATGTATGAAAGAGATTTTACAGGGATGGAAGAAAGCACATTGAAGTCAAGGTCGGAAATGATGAGAGTTGTACTCTTCGAACGACTTGTGGCCACATTGAATCGATTTTCTGACAAAGCGAAACCTATGTTATTCATCGGGAAATACACAATTGCGTAGTCAACAGTCATCCCCTGAATTCTATCAATTGTCTCTACTGTAATATCCAATTGCTGGGAATCCGTGTAAAATTCTTTTTGTAACAACTTCACGGTATCACTAAAAGGTGTGATGATGGCAACCTCACTTTTTGGGTATGTATTGGTAATCAGGCTAACTACATGATGCATAAGCTGTAATGCTGCTCGAGAGCAAACCCCGTCGGTACCTGATTGAGTATATGTGACAATTGATCCCCCTTCCTTTGGAAAGAATGGGCTGTCGATTTTAGAGAAATCAACTTTTTCTCTTTGAACAGAACGAAAAGATGCGCTATAAAACAATGATGTTTGACTTGCACTACGTTCTGTTAGACGGAATGTGGTAACGATACGGAAACTTTTAATATTTGTACCAAGAGCAAAGGCTGTCAAACCATCACACTGTTGTTGTACTTTCCATATTTTATATTCTACTTTTTCCGAACCGACTACGATTGGAGGAAGCTGCATTGGGTCGCCAACTATCAAGCAATCCTGACCAAGTTGCTTAAAAGCGACTATCGTTGATAGAAATGCTTGTGACGCTTCCTCTATCACAATCAAGTCAAAAGATGGTTTTACCAAAGAAGGGTCTCGTTTGGGATTATATAGACCTGACAAAATATAGTTGGTAGCAAGGACTAATGAACCTTCAGGGGCAATGAGAGATTTGTCAGCTGCTTGCAGTCCCGGAACTTGCTTTGCTTCATCTGCGCCAAGACGGGTCTTGAATACACGCCCTTGTTCCAAATATGATTCTAATGGAGGTTGTTTGGCGAGTTCAATAAGCCCCTTGTTTGCCATAGTCGTTACACATACATTCTTGCCTTGTTCCATGTATCTCGTTACAACATGTGCAATAGTGAAACTTTTTCCAGTACCAGGAGGCCCTTGCACGATACAGCAGTTATCTGAAGATAAAGTATTATATATGCAATCGACTATTCCAAGAGGTTTGTCTGGATTATACGCTAATTCTTCAGGGTGCCAATCATCATAAGCAATCTTTGGTTCGATAGAAAGAAATGGATCTTCTGAGTTCAACTTTGTAAAGTGAGCGAGATTAGAAAAATACTCTGTTGGAGGGAAAGGGTCAAATAGCAATGCAGTTAATGATTTGCCTTGGTTGATTGCAGTTTCAAGCCTTAAAAACATCTGTAAAGTAACAGATGAACAGCCGATAAAATCGTATTCGGGATCGGTCCTTTTCAGAAAATACAAGGGAAATATGTCCGATAGGCCGACATGCAAGTCTTGGGTTTTATTAAAATCATCGAAGGAAATATTCCAAGTATTAATAGGGCCCAGCAACTCTTTGGCTTTTTTTGAAACCAGTGTGAAGTTTTTCATGACCTTCAAGCGAGGAGAGAACCCTTTTTTGACCTTAATGACAATATGTCCGTTGGATGGATTAACACTTTCAACAAAAGCCAGTGTCAGCCTTTCCTCACGAAAAAGCTGTTTCATTGGCACAGCTTTAGTTTTGTTATAATCCTTTTGGATTTCAGAAATCTGGTCATTAAAAAACCTAATGTAATTATCCGTTCTTAAACTCATAATAATGAATCTGTATCTTGATCATCATCATCGGAGAAGTAATCCGTTATGTTTTCATCAAACGGAGTGACTTCACCGTCAACTTTGATTGTTCTTATCAATGTGAAAATATTACCATCCATTTCATTGAAACCATCCTCATATATTTTGTCGACAATTTCTTGTTTGTTATTGCCAGTAACTTGAATGACAAGTGCGTCTTGGTTGATGATTTCCATGAGTTCATCCTGATTCCTAACATAGACAAACTGATCGGCCATTTTACCTGAATAGAAACAAATGACCCAGCATCCTTCTCTCAAACGATTCCATACTGTTGGAGAAATATAAATAATACCGCTTCGAGCACTACATCTATGAATGTACTTTCCAGACTTTGTAACAACTTTTGATGTGCCATTTTCGATAAAGTCTTTCTCATCCATATCCATCTCAAGCCCGTTCTCCCTCAAACTGTTGTAAAAACGCATACGAACAATGTAATTCTCGTCTTTAATAACATCTACATTCATTGCTCTTCCAAGCAGTTTTGATAGATATTGGACTTCATTCTCACTAATATCCTTCCGAGAAAGTGTGAGTGGTTCTTGGGTGCCTGCGTCAAACTGTCTCGCTTTGAATCTATCCGGAGAATATCCTGAAAAATTCCTCTTCTGACGAACAAAAGGAGAATCCTGTTGTGCTGGTTCCCATTTCCCTCGATATGCCCCATGTGGCTTCCTTTCACCATGGTTTATGGACGGCTTTGATGTGCCTGATTTAATGGCATTTCTAACATTGTGAGTTTGCGGCGGTTCGTCATCTTCAATGTCATCCTCATTCTCCAATATATCTTCAAAACCTTCATCTGATTCTGAATGAACAGCCTGTCCCCATTTTGTACTGTCGGTTGATGGTTTTGTGTGTTCAGAATTAGTGACGCCACCATCACCAACAAGAACAAACTCTGATGAACCATCATCGGATTCGGACACCTTGCTTTCATGGTTGAGATTTGAAGCATTCTGTTCTTTCCCAGTCAAAGAAGAAGGTTCGTCTGTACTTGTTGGAACCTCATTTTTCCTATTTTCAGAAACATCTAAAGTTGTGTGGTCGGACTCTTCTTTTTCATTAGGAGTTTTTGGTTCTACGCTCGTTTTTTCTTCTGATTCTGTTTCCAGTTTGTTGACAGAAGATGATCCCAACTGTTCATTTGATGTCTTTTTGGTAGACTTTTGATCGGTTTGTCCTATCTCGTCCTTGTTTTCATCATCAACACCAAATGTATTCTCTTCTTGTTCCACTGTTTTAGAAATAATATCATCGATATCTGGTTCTTGGTATTCTTCTCCTTGTCCTACTTCTTCATAATAATTATCATCATCCATTTCAGGTTCGTACTCCTCTTCAAAATCAGTTATTGTATGGTTAAGTTCCTGTAAGTATTGTCTAAATGATTCATCACGTACAAGAGATGAACAATATTTTTCAATACATTCCTCCACAGAAACAGAATCATCAAGAACATCTTCACAAACATCCGCATACACCTCGATACCCAACAAATTTCTTAACTTACTGCAGAACTTAGTGTATGTCCGATTATGCAACCAAGAATTCACGTAGTAAATATGCTCATTGTCCGAATAAATACGTTCAATATCATTATGAATACTGTCGTATCCTAAATCAATCTTATCGCAAACAAGAAATCTGTATTTCTTTATATCGGCGGCGTATCTTTCATATAATGGTTGATATTTTTCTGGTTTGGCAATTGCTGCTAATACAAGAATCTTAGGCATTATCTTTTTGAAAATGTCAACTGTTTCATCATTGGGGTTGATGGGGGTGGTCTTAAAATCAGACTCCTTCAAATATTTGATTTTTAAGATATCACAGACTGACTCAAATCTTTCTGGATCAAATGGAAACATGCTAGTCTGTAAGATGTGCTCATTACCACCAAAAATGTTTCTTTCTTGTGATGCTTCAGGGTGTATCGCATAGAGATCCTTAATATGAGTAAGTTGTCCTTTACCATTCCTCCATGTAGCGGATGGTTGCTCCCTATACCACAATACCAGTTGTTCATCATGATTTGCGTCTTCCAAGATCCAATCTACCACCTGTTCCCGATTTCTGTATTCATATAATAGCTTCTCCTTCGCTGTCAACAAATAATATAGACAATCCTCAAAGTTTAGCTTCTTTTTGAACGGCATTGAGAGAAAAATACGACGTGCGTCCTCATCCTTTATATTGTTAACAACAGAAGACGATGGCACTTTCTTTTCCCAATCTTTGGTATATTTGGCAAAATGAAAAATTTCTGGGGAATACAATTCTTGTGGAGAGGCCACGGCTCCTTCTGTTGGTATACAGGCAACTTTGTCGAACACACCTTTTTCAACCCATTCTTTAAACTCTGTCAATCTATGTGTAAAGTATCGTCCCCAGAAATATAAAGCGAAAGCTCGGTCTGCCAATAAAGAGATGTCCGTTGTTTCAAAAGATTGGTGAATGTCTGTTTTTTTGAAAAATCCTCGAATAGTATCTTTGTTGTTTTCGCTCAAATACTCTTCTGACAAGTAGTGAAGTTCGGCAATACCATTGGATTCGAAATCACAGATGGGTTTATATATCGTACCCAACGTAAGTTGACTTGCTGAAAGATAGCTTTCAGCGTCAGTTTTCTCCTTAAACAATAACTTGTCTATGGAACTTTTTGAAAACGAATAGTCATTCGCCACTAATGTTGCCAACTCACGAACAAAATCTATATGTATGGCATCTGCCTTCTCTTTGTTGAGTTGAATGGTGTCAACATACTCATTCAGCTTGGCTTGTGCCCATTCTTGTTTGCTTGTATAGATGTAATTATGCTGGAATCCGGCAACGATAAGTTGAACAATTTCTTTGTTCGCTGACAAAATCTCAGGAGCAATTTCTCCTTGTAGTTCAACACATTTGAATGGTTCTGCAACATTGTCTTCGTTTATGTTGATAATAATAGTTTTGTCTAAAGTCTGATATTGCCCGGAACGGGTCCGTACTTTTAACTTTAGCAATTGATTTTTATACAACCCCCATTCTTCCTTCAAGTCCTTAAGGTGTTTCGTCATCATGGAAACGACAGCATCATCTTCAATGTCTGATAGGTTGGGTATTACTGAAGTGAAAAGGAGGTCTTTGTTGTCTGATCGTAAGCCTATTTTCTTGAATAACTTAAACCACTCCTGCTTGTTGCTCTCGGTGTCGCTTTCAAGATACTTATGTGAGACAAAATGTGCAGATTTATCATATTCCTTCACTAACGACTCAATGCCATCCCTTTGATAAATGTCTGAAATGTAAAGTTTGCTGCCTTTCAAATATGTTTCATCGTTCTCTTCTACAGCAAAACAGACTGAGTTAAACATATCAAGAGATTCAAATGCCTTGACATGTGTTTTAACATATTTCCAGAAATCAATGTTGTTGTCGCCTGATTTTACGATATTAGTGAATCCTACTCTGTGAATGATGTCATTCATCACCTCCGGTATGTCAAGTGTTTCTATTTTAAGGAATTGAATGGTGTCCTTGCTTAGCTCGGAGTAGGACTTGTCCATTACCGAAAAGACACCCTCAATACACCAATCTTTTTCATACAAATCAACAGCAGCTTCACTATATTCTATAAGTCGTGTGTTATTACGTTTAGCAATTACCGTTCCATCATAACATAATAGCGGCATGTCATCCACGACACCAAAAGCCAGTGATTTGTCAAAGATGTCTTTCTCATCACGTATCAGGTATTTGATAAACTCTTGAAGTATATCCTTGTTGTCTAACAACCCATAAACATACTTCTTGTTAGCAATAACGACATCAAAAAAGAACGACTTATTGGTAAACGTCCTTATGCTGAAAGATTGACGTAGAAAACTTTCAAGTTGTTTTCGTTCTTGTTGAGAGAACTGTTCAAAATAGGTGTTGTCAAAACAGTACATCATATCGTTTGACAGCCAGGAATGTTTGGTGTTCTCTGCAAATGTAGTATTCCCTGCATAAGACTCCATTGAGAAATATCGAAGGTCATCGGCACACAAATAATGTACGGTGTTGTCTATATCCAAACAACGTAATACATAGTCCTTCAATTGGCCTTCTTTCTCTTTGAGATGTTCCCGTGCAGCGTAAACAAACTTCAGAAATGAAACATTCACTTCAAAATCCTCAGAAATGGCGATGTTGACTTCTTTCCTGAAAACCGAATCACCAACAACACTATCCATAATGAAACTCTTTTCATCGTAATCAGAAAATCCGAGACCCTCAAACACACTCTTTATGGCATTGTCAGTATCGTTCTCCAAATATTCATGAGACAAAATGGTTATTGTATTATCACCAAGCCACTTGGCTTGTGATACACGGAATGCTTGATTGCAATAAAAGAACAGCAATCCGTCAAAAGATCTATGAACTTTGCCGTCTTCATCCAAGTAAGGGAATTTATCTTTTCTATCAGACAAGTTTATTTCATATTTGGCGATAAACTTAAAGAAACATATGGAATTATCCATTCTTTCAAGAAGCTCAAAAGCCTTATCATTGTCGAACACATAATTATCCAACAATTCATTGGCATTAAATTTCATGAAATGTGCATCTACAAAAGAATGCCATTTTTCATTCCCCTCAAAGAAATCCCTAGATGATTTTGCCAAATGGGGAATGTATGTGCGTAGAAAAGGAATATCGCTACAATGTGTATCAAAGTCATAATATAATGAACTGGCTGAAAAGAGATCCGCTTCATATTCAATGAATATATTTTCGTTCTCGAAAAGTTCTATTACATCTTTTTCAAGCAGATGACTAATGAACTTGTTGTTGTTGTCAACATCTTTCAACCATTCAACAAAGTTGTTATTGGAGCATTTCCCCTTCACGTCCTCAAATGAAACATCAAGGTTGGATGGCGAGTAATCATTTAGGAAACTCATAAATGCCCTCGATTCACGCAACTCTTTAATGGGCAAATGATAATTTGAGAAACCCATTATGGTAATAAAATCTTCATCAGCCATCACCCCATCCCTTGTAATATCTGTCAAATCATTAACTATTGTATCTATTGTAGCCAATGATTTCTCTCTGTTTGCATCTACAACAGGAACAAACTCTTCGTTATAAACAAGTTCTTCGAATTCTTTCTGAAACTCCTTGATGAATGTTTTATAATCTTTGTGACGTTCTTTGCAAACGTTAAAATCGGGAATTAAAGAGAATATCGAATCTAATTCATAATCACCACACTCGATCAGCGACTTTATCCAATAAAAGAATTGTCTTCCTGCTATTTTGGCTATTTCATGGTTGAGTTCGATATCTTCAATGTCATCACGAGCCCCATTAGGAACCATATCCGTATTCATCAAAAACTTAAATCCCCAATCTGCCCGTTTTGCAGGTAGATAACAATACAAGATGGCATCGTCAACAGGAAGTAATTTGTTTCCATTCCGTTTACAAGCGAATTTGATTGCTGTTTTGTTGAAGTTAAGGTATTTTTCAGGAACTTTTTCGTATCCATCAGACTTGTCGGCATCTTGATTTGTCAGGACATCATTGATCCTTTCTCGTACAAATTCCGGAACATCATCTATCATTGCTTCAGAAACACACCAGTCACGGCTGTTCTTTTCTCTTACAATTGAAGGTTCTGTGGTGTCTTCAAAGAAAATGCTTACTTTTCGAATATTGGGAATGAACAAAATCACTCTTTCTGTATCAAACACAGAAGAAAAAAGATCAATATAATTGTCCTTCCTTTCACGATCTGTTAGAATTCGGCTATCACGAGGTTTAAGAGCGAATTTTACTCGGAAATCTTCATTGGTGTGATTATTGAATATGTTCTTTACTAATTGAGGTACACGGTATGTATCAGTCCATACTGGCAAAATCTGCCATGGGGTGTTAATTATGTCTGTTGCTGACTTGTCAAAACGAAACGAATATTTGCCGGTACTTAAATATACATAATCATTGTCTAAAAAAACAGTTTTGAAACCAATTCCTTTATAACCAATAGCTTCAATATTGTCTGATTTTTCCCCATCGTTAATGTCACATATGGCGGCAATGTTCTTGGGATTGAAATACTCTCCGGTATGCTGAAATGTAAGATATTCGTTTGTGATATGGAATTCAACATCCACAGGTATTGGCACAACGGAAGAACCTATTTTTTGTTTGCGAGGATAGTCGTTGGCATTCTGTAACAACTCATATATGAAAACTTCCTTACCACTTTGCGTTAACTGCTTGTTGAGGGTATCAAGAGTTCTTGTTATTTTCTTTGCAGCACTAGCGGGATACCGAACAATACTGTCGTGAAGACAATCCACTATATCTTTAGGATATATTGGTGAAACTTCCTCTCTCAAATCAATGCCAAATTTTAGAGGGGATGTTCCCAATAGAACCCAGGTGAATTTATAATAGGCGAATCGATTAAAAAATTTGTCTTTACTGCTAAAAGCGATTGTTAAGTCTTTTATCCCTTTTTCTTTATCTTCAATTTTTGTGAAATCCGTATTCCTGATGTCTGAAATCTTATACCAATTTTCTGTTTTTTCAGGCGAGAATTGACCAATAAAGTAGTTGTTTTCCAATCTCAATCGAGTTTTTACCCTTTCAATTTCTTCGCTATTTTCAATCCGCCTCGTCTTATGTAGAATAGTGGATGGTTGTTGTGTTGAGATTCTTGGTCTTTTAGATAACATGTCTTTTTCATGAATATATTTTATAGCCTCCCCTCTTGTATAATCATCCCAAATCATAAATATTCTAGATGCGGCGACAAACTCTACCAACTTAGTGAAACCATAGTGTCGATAATCAATGCCACTTTGTTTTATCACTGACCCAAAGGTCTCGATTTTTACCCACCCTTCGCCTTTTTTGGGGACACTTTCCTTGTCTAACGATTGGAAAATTGACAAAATTTGTTTTTTTGTTTCACTATCTATATACGACATGTCACTATTCAATTTATTCTTATCATAAAAAAGTTTTAATCTGCAAAAATAGCAAAAATGCAAACAAAGACCGAAGTCTTTTGATGTCCCTGATGATTTTGTGCATATCAAACTGAAATCCTCCGAAAATCTCCCTCAAAAAGTCATCTCCACTAAAAAAACGACAAAAATTGCCCTGTCAAAAAGTTGGTCTTTTCTGCAACTTTTCATCATATTCCTGCAACTTTTATTGCTGAAACTGCAACTTCTTAAATATCTTATTTTTAGTGTGTTATGTATTAGAAAAAGACTTATATTTGTCCCCCAAAAAACGAATGATATGGAATCTATCAAACTAACGAGCAAGGACAACAACGAAGTCTTCATCAACTTGGAGAAAGTTGCTGCATTCACAATGAATGGAAAAGGGACAAGAATCCTCTATGTAAACGGGCAGACACTGGACGTCAAAGAGTCATTGAGAAAAGTGGAACATCTCCTTGAACACAATGTTCTGGATGTCCGCCTTTGATGGTTATGTCCCCCACGAGTTGGTGCATCCGGCTTTCGGGGCTCATATCTGCAGGATGTCGGCCGGAAGGGAGTAGTCCAGTTTTCCGTTGTCCCTCAACTCCATCAGCAGCCTGCCCAGCAGGTTGGGACCCACGTATTTCCCGTCTTTGAGCTTGACGCCCCACGTGTCGGCGTCCTTACGGGGGAAAGAGGTCTGGTCCTCCACGATGGCCATCCCTTTGCTTCTGTCGAGGGCTTCCCTGAAGTCTGAACTCTGCCCGTACTTCGTCATCAGGCAGAACTTCATCACATCAACTATGATTTGGGGCCAGTCGGGGCGTATCTGTTCGGGGGTGACCTTGGCGATGTGCTTCGCTCTCATCTTGGGACTCCCTTTCACTTCATACACGGAGGTCTGGGCCTCCTTGGTCGCCATCTTCATCACTTGGAAGAGCCGCTCTGATGTGTCGAACTCTTTACCCTCCACCAGTAACGGGGTTCGGGCGAAATTGGAGAACACTCCCCACTCCCCGTCTATCTTGTGGATTCGGGCGACATTCCTCGAATCGTATGTCTCTATTGAATAGTACTGGGGATAGTACCGTTCAATCATTTCGTGTACTCTCACAACTCTTTGATTAGTTTTTCAGAACCGGGGATGAACTCTCCCTTTGCATCCAGTTCCACACTCTCTATCTTGACGATTTTGACGTTTTTCTCGTTGAAAACGGCTCTGTTCAAGGTAGAATCAGGATTCTTCCAAGAATAAGGCCACACGCTTGCAATCACACCTATGGAATCAAGAAACTCCGCCGCCGCCTTTTCACCTTTCACATCCACTTTCTTGCTCCCCGTGAGCTCCGTGGCGAGCCACTTACGGAAATCCTTCCCGTCCTGCGTGACTTTGGCAGGGACGGTTCTCCCCATCTTCTTCTCCGTTCTTGACACGATGGCCTCTGCAACTGGAGCCTTGTACCGGAGGTGGTTGTCCGGTGTCAGGTCGGGGACCTCCACGGTATACACATAATGTACAGGAGACTGTTTGTCAGCCTTTCCGGCGTACAAAGCCGCCGAACGGTAGGTCTGGGTGAGATACACACCGTAACCGAACTTCACCTTGCCGTCCCCCTCGAGGACGTGGCTCAAATCAAACTCGTCGAACAGCCGGGCTGTTCCGTGATAATAGACTTCCATAATCATTGTTTTGGGGCTGCAAAAGTAAAAAAAACAGATATGTTATTGTGTTGGTATTGTTCGTCAAGAACAAAAAAACAAGAAAATCGAAATTCTGAAAAAAACAAAGGGACTATCCTATACTTTCAATGGTTTGTTAGGTGGGGCCGGACAGTCCCTTTCTCCTATTGAGTGGTAATTGCCAATACTTTGAACCAGGTGGGGTATTCTGTCTTCTATGGTTAAGACATCTATGAAGATGCAACTCGTCAAGGTCAAAGTTCAACTTTCTGACCATCTACAACCTTGTAGACTCTGAACCATTCGACATCGGGTTCGTCCAGACCCCAGAACTTGACCAATTCGTCCCTGCTCATCTCATAATAGGAGAGTGAGATGGTTAGGGATGGTGTCAGGACGCTCGGATTCCCGACCTCCTTTATCTCTGCAATGTAAGTTTTCATCTTATATGGAATATTTTTCTTAACTTTCTTAAAGTGTTGATTGCACGGCCTGTTTTTGCTCGAACCCTACGAAGGCTCAAGCCGTCTCGAAGAAATTGTATGTCTTCGGGATATTCGATTAAATAGTCGAACTTTGTTTTTTCTCGTCCCATAGTGCTTCTCTTTTTATGCAATATCCACAAACTTTCTCTTTATTCTCTGAACGGTGCTGATACCCACGCCCTCGTTCTTTGCAATCATCCTGATGGGGTATCCCTTTTTCAGTTGCTTGATGACACCGGCGTATTCCTCCCGTAGTTTCTCATCGGGTTTCCTGTACCCTTCTTTACGGCCGACCTTCCCGCCTTCGGCGATGTACTTCTCTTTTCCCGAGTTGAGTCGATACTTGATGTTCTCCCGTTCCATCTCGGCACAGGTTCCAAGCACGGCGATGAAGATGGTCAGGAACGGATGTTCCTTGCCGTCCGAGTTGAAAATGGACAACTGCTCCTTCTGGAAATAGACGTTCAAATGATGTTCTTTGCAGAGTTGCACATTGGCCAAAACATCATCTACATTACGGCCAAGACGGCTCAATTCCGAGATGAGCAGGATGTCTACATTATTATTGATACAGTAATCCAGACATTCGGTCAGGACCGGTCTGTCTTTGGTCTTCTTGGCTCCGCTGATGTGCTCCTCGAATGACTTTACGATGTCAATGGAGTTGTCGTTGGCGTACTTCTCCAAATCTCTGATTTGTCTCGTGGTGTCCTGCCGGTCCCCGACACTGGACACCCTTGCATAAATGACTGCATTCATATTCATATAATACTTTGAGATATTTGAAAACTAAAACTTGTATTCATTGAAGGATTATTGTTGTTATTTGAACACAAAACGGTTTGAACACAAAATCACGGTTCGTTCCGCCACCTTTTCTCCAATTCTATTATCTCATCTTCCCCAAGGTCTCCCAAGACCAACTTGTTGAGGACGTCAAAGAGTTCGTCCTTCGGAATCACACCGACCTCTTGGGAGAATCCGTATTCCTGTTCTGTCGCTTTGATGAAGAAGGAATCGTCACCTTGGTCATAATGCACTGCAACCCACCCCGGGTCGTATCCTTTGGTGGTGACCCCGAAAGCCAGTCCGTCAAGGAGTTCTCTCGGAGACTCAACCCCCCAAAGAGATACGGTGTCGGGGTGTTCGTCCAGAATGTCCATTATCATCTCCGATGGTTTCATTTCTCCGATGTTGTCTGTAATTCCTCTTCTTCTCTTTTTTTGAGTTCCTCGATGAGAGTGTCTGCAGCCGTTACGGCGACAAATACCTTACTCTCATCGGAGTAGTTGTCATAACTGAAGTTCCCGAATTGGGCGGCGAGAATTCGTGCCGCTGTGTCTTGGTGGAGCTTTTTCCATTGCTCATCTGTTGTTCTCTTTTTCATACTCTTGTTGTTTTTAATTCCACGGCAAATATACAAAAAAAATCAATACAAAACAACACTAACTATCTGTAGCTTAGATTTTTAGCTTATTCGAAACTCTGCATCAAAAAGAAACGCCCGCCGAGTGGCGAGCGTTTCAAAACCTATAAAAAAATTCAAAGAGGGGATTTCTCCCCTTGTATATGTCAAAACGGAAGGTCATCTACCTCCGGCTCATCGACACGGGTCCATTGAATATCGTTGGAGTTGGCAATCATATCGTAGAATGCACCGTTTGTTATGTAGTCCTCATCATTGCAGTCAGCCATCTTGAGCGGGACCCAGCCGCTTATGAGGGCGATGTGCCGTGCAAACGGATTGCTCAACGACTCCACGAACTGGTCTGGGATTGGGATGTACCCCAAGTTGTAAGTGTATTTAGTCTCATCAAATTTCCACCAAGCCGTCGAACCGTCCGTGCTACGCACCATAGTCCATCCTTCTCTCTTTCTGAACTCCTCACCCTGCTCACCTTCCCACTCCTCACGGGTAGTCAGGGTCTTGTAGTCGGCTCTGGCAATGGTCAGGATTTCGTTCTCGTTGTCGCCGGCATACAACTTTCCGTAGAGTGTCTGACCGTTGGAGGTGACCGGGTTTATGTATATAACTACTCTGTGCATACTCTACTTGTTTTCTATTTTTGTTTTCATCCTGGCAAGTCTCATTTCCACGAGACTCCAAGAAGCCAGACCCGAAAGCAGGCCGTCGAAGTCAAGTCCGAACTGGCTGTTCTGCAATTTCTCCTGTCCTTCAATTCTCTCCAAATACGGCGTCAGAACCTTTACGAGATAGTCCTTGACATCATCCACACCATTCTCTTTTTCCTTGACGTTCTTTAAGAATTTTTCCAGGGTGTCCCCGTAGCGTGCTTTCAGCTTTGAAACAGCCGTGGAAATTGCCGATTCTCTTTGAGTGCTGCTCTCGTTCAGCCTGATGAAAGTCTCGAAATTGTTGAGTTTCTCCATACTTATTATTTGTTTTTGTATCACATAATTATTTATGGGAACCGACCCGTCAAGAGAACCCGAAACGAATTCGAAAAAGTGGCTCGTTTGTAATAATATAAATAAAAGAAAGAAAAGGGAGAATGGAAAAAACAGGAATAGACCATAAATACAGTATAATAAAACATTGAAAATGAAAACTTTAATTGTGTTTAACAGACCAATTGTCATCCCGGATGACAACAAAGAGAATTTGGAGAAGTTGGCAAAACTCAAAGGAAAAGGAGGGCTGGTATGGCTTCAGTAACCATCCCCACGGTGATATTCAGGAATCCTATCCCCGCCGGTGGGTTATATGACATACAGGGGCTCCTGCTGGCCTTCGGCAAACACAGGGAGGCCCCCGGCCTCACGGAGCCCGAGAGGGTCAGGCTGATGCAGCTGGCCGCCACGGGGGAGTGGCTGGCCTCGGGGGGCGAGATGGAGGACGGCGTGTGGATGAGGGACGGCGAGGTGTGCAGTTACGACCAGAAGGACACCCTGATGTTCATCCAAAACCACTACAAGGGTCACCAAGTGTCCCTTGTGAATGGGGTCTATGACGGGGAGGCTTGGGGCTGCTGTGGGCTGTTCTGTGACATACTCGGGTCCCCGGCCATCGGGAAGCAGATTCGGGATTGGGTCTCGTTGAATGGGGT
>Ga0247610_10002818_pt1 | contig 19663 bp, 15 predicted proteins | sample 174DNAGHGhighgp2_FD_193483 | JGI IMG/M metagenome (GOLD analysis project Ga0247610, IMG submission 193483) | Sheep rumen microbial communities from Palmerston North, Manawatu-Wanganui, New Zealand - 1742 DNA GHGhigh gp2 | ecosystem: Host-associated > Mammals > Digestive system > Stomach > Rumen...
AACACCGACATCTTGGTCTTGGTGTTGTACTCACCCCAGTCGGAGGTGAGTGTGGTCTTGCCGTCGATCATCTTTCCGCCCTCGAAGAAATAGACGTTATCATACAGACGATCGAAGTCAAGACTATCGGTATAGAGAGTTGTCTTCTTGTGTTTCAGTACCACGTTGTAACGGGCACGGGCCATCTGCTCGTTACCATCGTAATAAGCGTAGTCGCTGAGGAGTGAGAGGGTGTCGCCCTGGTACAACTTTACATGTCCGAAAGCCTCGAACGAGTTGCTGGCCTCATAGAAATAGGCGCTGTCGCAATACAGTCGGGCTCCCTGATGAGTGAAGTGTACCTTACCGTTGAGAATGGTTGCATCGGCATTCTTGGTCTGATCGAAGTGCAGCACATCGGCATGCACCAGATACACACGCGTATCCTGCGCCTTGGCAGTCCTGCGCGCAGCAGGACGACGACGCTGTTGCTGCTTTTGTGCAAAAGCAGACACCATGCCCAGAGTGAGGGTCAACAGCAATAGGGTAACAAAATACTTTCTGTTTTTCACCTTTTACCTAATCACTCTTATTTTCTCCAACCTTCGAATTCGAACTTACAATCCTTGTAATCATCGCTAAGACGGGTGTAGGTAGACTTGATCTTATCTACAACCCACTGGTGGATACGCTGCTCTCGGCGCTTGTTCAGTACCACGTCCTTAAGTATCTGGAAGTCCTCGGTTACAGTAGCACGGTGACCATCGATACGGTTCTTGAGTTTAGCGATGACACATACGGTCTTACCACGCTGGTTGATCATCTGGAAAGCTCTTGATATCTCGCCGACCTTCAGTGTATCAACAGCCTTGGCAATCTCTGCAGGAAGGTCCTGCATACGGAACTTCGACGAAGTCTTACCAGTCTTCATCATATCGGTAGAAAGCAGACCTTTAGCATTACGTGTATCCTTATCATCCGAGATGAGCGATGCAGCATCCTCGAACGAGAACTTCTCGGCACGCAGGTCGGCAGCGATCGAGTCGAGACGGTTGATAGTCTTCTCGACAGCCTCGTCGGATACAACAGGCTTACGGAGAATATGACGGACATTAACCTTGTCGCCACGCTTCTCGATAAGCTGGATGATATGGAAACCGAACTCTGACTCTACAATCTTTGACACCTTCTTGGGGTCGGTAAGATTGAAGGCTACCTGGGCGAATGCAGGATCGAGAGTGCCTCGGCCCATCAGTCCAAGTTCACCACCACGACGTGCAGAACCGGGGTCCTCAGAATACAGCTGTGCAAGAGTCTGGAAACGGGTCTCACCCTTGTTCACGCGCTCGGTATAGTTACGCAACTCATCCTTCACACGGTTAATCTCCTCAATCTCAATCTTCGGAGTGAGCTGTACTATCTGTACCTCTACCTCAGTGGGAACGAATGGCAGACTATCCTGAGGCAGCGTGCTGAAATAGCGACGAACCTCGGCAGGTGTAACAGTAATATCCTCGACAAGCTTCTGACGCATCTTCTGCACCATCTGGCGATCCTTCATCTCCTCACGCAGATCAGCACGGATCTGAGTCAGGTTCTGATGCTTGTACTCCTCAAGACGCTCGCGCGAACCGTCAACCATCTCAAGCCAGTAGGCTATCTGCTGCTCAACCTCCTGCGCTACATCGGCATCGGTAACCTCGATACTATCAATCTGAGCCTGATGCTTGAACAACTTCTGTACGGCAATCTGCTCGGGGATAGTGCAGTCGGGATTACCACTCCACTTCACTCCCTCCATGGCAGCCTGCATACGTGTGGTCTCAACATCAGAACGCAGGATGGCGTCGTCGCCGACAACCCATACTACCTCATCGATAACGGTACCGATAGAATCCTTCTTCTCGGCCATAGCCATCAAAGGCAGGGCGAGAAGCGCAAGGGTCATAACTTTCTTTATAAAACTCATAGATGTTTATTTACTGTTTTCAATACTTCTTTGTTTACTTCTACCTGATAGCGACGGCGCAAGTCGGCCACCCACTCCTGTTCAAGATAGTCCTGAAGATCCTCAACCACCTGCGGACGCACGTCGTCGTAGTCATCCGGACGCTTAACTTTCTTGCCGAATACAGCATCGATGGGGTAATCAGGATTAACCTCGGCCTGAACTGCCTGCTTGAATACCATCTTGTCGATAGTAGCATTGTCACCGGGCTTGAATATACCTTTCTCTACGCGTATGCGTATGATAGAGTCGGGATTGAATGTGGTGCGGAGAGCCTCAGTCCACTGGTCGAAAGGAAGATTCTTCACGCAGTTCTTTACAGCCTTTACGTCCTGCTTTGTCTTTACGTGATAGGCTATACCCTTGTAGCGTGGCTCTTTCCATGCATAGTTTTTCTTGTGTGTATCAAACCACGCCTTAAGTGCAACCTCGTCTGTCGAAGCCTTGTCCCATACCTCGTGGGTGCTTATCTCGTAGAGAAGCAGTCCGTCGTGGTACTCCTTGAACAGGTACTTCATCTCAGGATTAACGGCAGCAATCGAATCAGCCAGCTGCTGCATTATCTGTTCGGCATCCAGTTGTCCGGCCGACTCGGTAACCTTACGGCGCAGCTTCATATCGGCAATATCGTTGCGGATGCCACGACGCTCAAGCGATTCCACGATAGCAGACTTAAGCGAGTCGAATGGTTCCAGCTGTTTGCGCTCCTTCATCAATATCACGTGATAACCCACAGGACTAAGGAACGGCTTACTCATCTGTCCGGGAGCAAGCGAATATGCTACATCCTCAAACTCCTTGAGTGTCTGCGATGGAGCTATCCAGGGCAGATCGCCACCACGGGCAGCAGAGCCCTTATCCTCTGACACCTTCTTAGCCATCTCGGCAAAGTCGGCGCCACCCTGCAGTGCACGATAAACAGAATCCATGCGCTGTTTAACTTGTTCCTGCTGTTGGGCTGTGGCCTTGGTCGACAGTCGGAGCAGGATATGTGCAGGACGAACCAACCCCTTGGTACCAATCATCGCCTTAGTGCGGTCGTACATCTGACGTGCCTCGGCCAGCACATCGGCATCGGTAACCATTGTGGGACGTACCTGTTGGTCACGATACATCTGGTATTCCTGACGGAACGACGAGAGTGTATCGAGTTTAGCATCGAGAGCAGCAGCCACCTTGAGTTTGTAATTAACAAACAAGGTGACGTACTCATCAACCGACAATTTATCAATCACCCCTTCGCCGTTGTTCTTGTTGTAAGAGTACTCAAATTCAGAACGGGGCACGGCGACTCCGTTGATAGTCATCACTGTCGGATCGGATGACTGTGCCAATGTTTGCTGCGAGGTTATCGCAGCAAACAAGGATAGGGCTATGGTGAGCTTTCTCATTATTAATCGTTAGGACGACTGTAGTTTGGAGCCTCACTGGTGATAGTGATATCATGTGGGTGAGACTCGTTTACACCGGCATTGGTGATGCGGGTGAACTTAGCATCATGAAGTTTCTCGATAGTTGGGGCACCACAGTATCCCATACCAGAGCGCAGACCACCTACCATCTGGTAGATAACCTCCTGAACAGTTCCCTTGTAAGGAACACGTCCGGCGATACCCTCTGGCACGAGCTTCTTAACCTCCTTGGTGTCGGCCTGGAAGTAGCGGTCCTTTGAACCGTGCTCCATAGCCTCGAGCGAGCCCATACCACGGTAGCTCTTAAACTTACGACCGTTGTAGATGATAGTGTCGCCAGGACTCTCCTCGGTGCCAGCCACAAGCGATCCGATCATTACACTGCTACCACCGGCAGCAAGAGCCTTCACGATATCACCTGAGTAACGCAGACCACCATCGGCTATCAGAGGTACATCGGTACCCTTCAGTGCACTGTAAACATCGTAAACAGCGCTGAGCTGTGGAACACCAACACCGGCAACCACGCGTGTTGTACAGATACTACCCGGACCGATACCCACCTTAACGGCGTCGGCACCGTTGTCAACCAGCATCTTAGCGGCAGCGCCAGTAGCGATGTTACCTACTACGATGTCGATATTTGGGAAAGAAGCTTTGGCTTCACGAAGCTTCTCGATTACACTTCTTGAATGTCCGTGGGCAGTATCGATAACGATAGCGTCAACACCGGCATTTACCAGAGCCTGCATACGGTCGAGTGTGTCAACAGTTACACCCACACCGGCGGCTACGCGCAGACGCCCCTTCTCATCCTTGCAGGCCATAGGTTTATCCTTAGCCTTAGTGATATCCTTATATGTGATAAGACCGATAAGACGATTGTCCTTATCTACTACAGGCAACTTCTCGATCTTGTTCTCCTGCAGAATCTGTGCAGCAGCGGTAAGATCGGTCTGCTGATGGGTGGTAACGAGGTTCTCCTTCGACATGATCTCCTCAACGGGACGATCCAGACGACGCTCGAAGCGAAGGTCGCGGTTGGTAACGATACCTACCAGACGCTTGTCATCGTCAACTACGGGGATACCACCGATATGATACTCCGACATGATGTCGAGAGCCTGAGCCACGGTGCTGCCCAGGGGGATGGTGATAGGATCGTAGATCATACCGTTCTCGGCACGCTTTACGATAGCAACCTCACGGGCCTGGTTGTCGATCGACATATTCTTGTGAATAACACCGATACCACCTTCGCGAGCGATAGCAATAGCCATCTGACTCTCGGTAACGGTATCCATAGCTGCTGTCACGAATGGAACATTCAGTTCGATATGACGCGAAAAGCGGGTTTTCAACTCTACCGTCTTCGGCAGCACTTCTGAATAAGCGGGAATCAACAGGACGTCGTCGAATGTAAGGCCGTCCATCACAATCTTGTCTGTAATAAATGAAGCCATAATTATATCTTTTGTTATTTTTTACCTTTACTATTTTTACACCTTTAGTTGGCCATTTCTGAAATAAACTTGATACGTACCAGGCGGATCTCATCCTCCGAATAGTCCTCACCGAGTTCCTCTTCGGCAACACTCAGTTTGTCGGTCTCTGACTCCGCAAAGTAATCGTAGATATCATCGATATGATCTTCGTCCATAACCTCTTCGAGGAAGTAGTCGATATCGAGTTTTGTACCGCTGTATACGATAGCCTCAACCTCGTCGAGCAACTCCTCGAACTCGATACCCTGTGCATCAGCGATATCGTCGAGTGCTATCTGACGATCGATGCTCTGGATAATCTTAACCTTCAGCATCGACTTCTTAGCTACGGTACGCACGCGCATGTCAACATTGCGCTCAATCTCGTTCTCCTCGCAGTAAGCCTTGATCAGATCTACAAACTCCTGGGCGTAGGGCTGTTTCACCTTACCCTCGCCTACTCCCTGAATACACTTCAACTCCTCGAGAGTGATAGGATAGTCGGTAGCCATCTGGTCGATCGACACATCCTGGAAGATGACGTATGGCGGACGACCCAGCTGCTTCGACACCTTCTTTCGCAAGTCGCGCAGCATCGAGGTGAGTACGGGGTCGAGAGAGCTTACGCCTCCCTCGGCATCGCCTGCCTCGTAGTCGTCATTAAACTCGGCATCCTTCACAATCATAAATGATGAGGGCGACTTCAGGAATTTCTTTCCGGCCGAAGTCAACTTCAGCAGTCCGTAATTCTCTACCTCTTTCTTAAGGTAGCCTGCTATCAGGGCCTGACGGATAACCGGGTTCCATATCTTCTCGTCATCGTCGGCTCCGGCACCAAACAACTCCTGTTTCTCGTGACGGTGCGCCAGTATCTCCTCGGTCTCCTTGCCGGTGATAAAGTCGATGACATAGTCTGAACGGAAATTCTCCTTGATAGCCTGGATAGACTTAAGCACGATAACCAACTGGTCCTGAGCCTCGATCTTAGTCTTCGGATGCAGACAGTTATCGCAGTTGCCGCAGTTGTCCTTCTCGTAGTTCTCGCCGAAATAGTGCAGCAGCATCTTTCTGCGACATACGCTACTCTCGGCATAGGCTGCAGTCTCAACCAGCAACTGGCGACCGATATCCTGCTCGGCAACAGGCTTGCCCTCCATAAACTTATCGAGTTTCTGCAGGTCCTTGTACGAGTAGAACGCCAGACAGATACCCTCGCCGCCATCGCGGCCGGCACGTCCGGTCTCCTGATAATAACCTTCGAGCGACTTAGGTATATCGTAGTGTATCACAAATCGCACATCGGGCTTGTCGATACCCATACCGAACGCGATGGTAGCCACAATCACGTCGATGTTCTCCATCAGGAACTCATCCTGAGTGTTCGAACGTGTGTTGCTATCAAGTCCAGCATGGTATGCGGCTGCCTTGATACCGTTTACACGCAGTATCTCGGCCAGCTCTTCCACCTTTTTTCGCGAGAGGCAGTAGATAATACCGCTCTTACCGGTGTGCTTCTTGATAAACTTGATGATATCCTTGTCAACATCCTTTGTCTTTGGACGCACCTCGTAATACAAGTTCGGACGGTTGAACGAGCTCTTGAACTCAGCGGCATCCACAATGCCCAGGTTCTTCTTGATGTCCGTACGTACCTTATCTGTAGCAGTGGCCGTAAGCGCAATGATAGGCGCATTACCTATCTCATCTACTATAGGACGAATGCGACGGTACTCTGGGCGGAAGTCGTGTCCCCACTCAGAGATACAGTGTGCCTCGTCGATGGCATAGAACGAAATCTTAACCGACTTCAGGAATTCCACGTTATCCTCCTTGGTCAGCGATTCGGGTGCCACATATAGCAGTTTTGTGCGACCAGCCATTACGTCTGATTTCACCTGATCGATAGCAGCCTTGTTAAGCGAAGAGTTCAGGTAGTGTGCAGTACCCTCCGTCTCACTCATGCTGGTAATGACATCCACCTGGTTCTTCATCAGCGCAATCAGTGGTGATATCACAATGGCTGTACCCTCCATCAGTAGCGAGGGCAACTGGTAGCACAACGACTTACCACCACCGGTCGGCATAAGCACGAAGGTGTCCTTACCATCCATCAGATTCTGGATGATACGCTCCTGATCGCCTTTGAATGTGTCGAATCCAAAGTACTTCTTCAGGGCTGCTGTGAGATTCAATTTTTCACTCATATCATATTAGTTAGTTAGGCTTCTAATCTCTGAAGATAAGACTTATCCAACTGTGCTTTCACGTAGTCGGCAGTTACTTTGAAAGTCTTAACATTCTTAGTAGGCATATCGTACATAGCGTCCATCATCACGCTCTCAACGATAGAGCGTAGTCCACGGGCACCAAGCTTGTACTCTACAGCCTTGTCAACCAGAGTCTCGAGTGCTTCCTTGTCGAAGGTCAGCTCCACACCGTCCATCTCGAAGAGTTTCTTGTACTGACGGATGATAGAGTTCTTCGGCTCTGTCAGAATCTTCTCCAGCGCCTCACGATCCAGTGGATTAAGGTGAGTGAGCACTGGCAGACGACCGATAATCTCAGGAATCAGTCCGAACGACTTCAGGTCCTGCGGAACGATATACTGCATCAGGTCGTTCTTATCAATCTTTCTGACGTTTGTCACTGAGTTGTATCCCACCACATGGGTATTCATGCGCTGGGCAATCTTGCGCTCGATGCCATCAAAGGCACCACCGCAGATAAACAGTATGTTACGAGTATCCACGTGGATATAATCCTGGTCGGGATGCTTACGTCCACCCTTAGGCGGAACATTCACGATGGTACCCTCTAATAATTTCAACAATCCCTGCTGCACACCCTCACCGCTCACGTCGCGAGTGATTGATGGGTTGTCGCTCTTACGGGCTATCTTGTCTATCTCGTCGATAAATACGATTCCACGCTGTGCAGCCTCAACATTAAAGTCGGCCACCTGCAACAGTCGGCTCAGTATGCTCTCCACATCTTCGCCTACATATCCTGCCTCGGTAAATACAGTAGCGTCAACAATGGTGAATGGCACATCGAGCAACTTAGCGATGGTGCGTGCCAACAGGGTCTTACCAGTTCCGGTGCTACCCACCATGATAATGTTACTCTTCTCTATCTCTACGCCATCATCGTCTACAGGCTGGTTCAGTCGCTTATAGTGGTTGTATACAGCCACCGACAGATAGCGCTTTGCATCGTCCTGTCCTATCACGTACTGATCCAGATATTCTTTTATCTCCTTTGGCTTTGGTACCTTCAGAGCAGCAGGTTTCTTAGTATTCTTAGTGGTTTTCTTAGGTTTATCTTTTAAATTATCCTGTACTATCTGGTAAGCCTGACGTGCACAGTCGTCACATATCTGTCCGTTCAGACCGTTTATCAGCAGCCTTACCTCATCATCACTTCTACCACAAAAACTACAAACGTTCTTCATCTAAATCCTTTTCGCTTTTTCAGTTTCTCACTCTTTTACTTCTTTCTAGTGAGCACTTCATCAATCATACCATAGGCCTTAGCCTCTTCTGCTGTCATCCAGTAGTTACGATCAGAGTCTGCATATACCTTATCATAAGGTGTGTGCGAATGCTCTGAAATGATTGTATACAACTCCTTCTTGAACTTCAGGATCTCCTTAGCCTCAATCTCGATATCCGAAGCCTGACCCTGTACGCCACCCAGAGGCTGGTGAATCATTACACGGCTGTGTGGAAGAGCCGAACGCTTTCCCTCGGCACCGGCTACCAGGAGTACAGCTCCCATCGATGCTGCCATACCTGTGCAGATAGTAGCCACGTCGCTGGTGATAAACTGCATGGTGTCATAGATACCAAGTCCTGCGGTAACACTTCCGCCAGGTGAGTTGATGTATATCGAAATATCCTTTCCTGGATCGGTTGAATCAAGGAACAACAGCTGAGCCTGCAGTGTATTGGCAGTATAATCGTCAATCTGCGTACCAAGGAAAATGATACGATCCATCATCAAACGTGAGAAAACATCCATCTGAGTAACGTTCAACTGACGCTCCTCAAGGATGTAGGGGTTCAAATACTGATTCTGGGCCTTGATCACATCGTCGAGCACCAGACCGTTCATTCCTAAATGCTGTGTAGCATATTTCCTGAAGTCATTATTCATCTTCTTTCCTTTCTTTTTATATAGAGAAAAGGTTATCGACCTTCCTCATCTTGCGTTTGGGACACAAAGATAATACAAAAAGTCGATAACCCTCGTATTTTAGGGGTTATTTTTTCCTAAAAAAGCTTATTTTTGCTGCATAAGCTTATTAAACTCCTCAAATGTGACCTCTTTTTGATTCAATTTAACCACATTTTTGAGGACTTCGGTAAGCTTCATGTCAACAGCGCGGTCAACGAAGTTGTCAACATTCTCGCGCTTCTTCAGCTGCTCGTTGGCGTAGTTCTCCAGTACATCATCGGGCACATTGCTCATGCCGTACTGTGCAAACTGTGCACGGATAGCCTCCTTGGCAACAGCCTTCAGGTCATCCTCCTCTACCTTAATATTATTAGCAGCTACAATCTGCTCCTTAATCAGGTGCCATGCCAGCTCCTTGATGCTACCCTCGAAATTCTTCTCTACGTAGTCAGCACCCTTTTCCTGGTTGTTCTGCAGCATAACGCGCTTCAGCAGAGCCTCTGGGAACTCGAGCTTGCCAACCTTCTTCTCCATGTGAGCACGAACATCGAGCATGAACTTGTAGTCGCTGTTCTGCTGCAGCTGTGGAGCGATGCTCTCAGCGATCTTCTCGCGGAATGCCTTCTCGTCCTTAACAGTACCCTCACCGAATACGCGGTCGAAGAGAGCCTGGTTAACCTCTGCAGGCTGGAAGTGACGGATCTCAGTGATCTGGTAGCTGAAGTCAGCAGTCAGATTAGCAACATCCTCCTTCTTAACCTTCAGCAGGGCAGCTACCTCAGCATCGTTGTCGGGGTAAGCCTTCTTGGGGTTGAATGTGATGATATCACCAGCCTTAGCACCGTCGAAGAGCTTCTTCTGATCCTCAGCCTTGATGTAAGCAGGCATTACCATACCACCCTCGGTTACGATACCGCCTTCCTTAGTATTTCCGTTCTCGTCGAGCTCGCGGAGGTCACCAGTGATAGTATCGTTACCGCTGAACACCTCAGCCTTAACGAACTCACCTGCCTGCGACTGGTACATCTGCACCTGGTCGTCGAGCATCTTATCGTCAATCTTGATTGTGTAGTAGTCGATCTTATCGCGGCCAGTGAGCTCAGCCTTGAACTCAGGAGCTACTGCGATATCGAATACAAATGTCAGATCATCATCCTTCTCAAAGTCCTGAGGAACCTGCTTCTCCTGATTTGGGAGGGGCTCACCCAGCATCTGAATCTTGTTCTCGCGAACATACTCATACAACTTCTCGCCCAGCAGTTTGTTAACCTCGTCAACCTTTACTGCTGTGCCATACTGCTTCTTGATCATTCCCATTGGAACCATACCTGGACGGAATCCGGGAACCTGTGCCTTTTTACGATAATTCTTCAGCTGCTTCTCTACTGCATCCTGATAGTCTGCCTTCTCAACAGTCATAGTAAGCAGACCATTGATCTTGTCGGCGCATTCAAACGAAATTTTCATCTTCTTATGTACTTATTTATAATATATATTCAAATATTGGGGTGCAAAAGTACAAAAAAACGGCGTAACCAACGCCGTTTTTTCAATTTTTAACTATTTTGTGTTTGCTCTTTAGCATTTCTCTCCATCTCGATAAGTTGGAAATTCTTCTTCCTCAACTCAAACGATTCGGTAAGGTATTTTTCGCGCACCACCTTGTTGGCCGCCAGTTCCTCAGGCGTTCCCTGGAATAGTATTCTACCCTCAAATAGCAGATAGGCACGATCGGTGATGGCCAGTGTCTCGTCTACGTTGTGGTCGGTTATCAGGATTCCGATGTTCAGATACTTCAACTTGTACACTATCTGCTGGATATCCTCCACAGCAATAGGGTCGACACCTGCGAATGGCTCGTCGAGCATAATAAACTTAGGTTCGATAGCAAGACAGCGTGCAATCTCAGTTCTACGACGCTCACCTCCCGACAGTCGGTCACCAAGGTTCTTGCGCACCTTTTCCAGTCGGAACTCACGTATCAGTTCCTCTAGCTTATTCAACTGATAGTCGCGGGGCTTACCTGTCATCTCCAACACCGAGAGAATATTATCTTCTACGCTCATCTTGCGGAACACGCTGGCCTCCTGAGCCAGATAACCGATTCCAGCACGGGCACGCTTGTATACTGGGAACTTAGTCACGTCCTCATCGCCCAGAAATATATGTCCGCCGTTGGGCACAATTAGTCCTGTAGTCATATAGAACGATGTAGTCTTACCGGCACCGTTAGGTCCCAGCAGTCCCACAATCTCACCCTGCTTCACGTCGAAGCTTACATCGTTGACCACCGTACGCTTACCATAGCGCTTCACGAGGCCCTCTGTTCGTAGTACTATACGCTCTTCTTCCATAATCGGGTGCAAAGGTAGTTATTTTTTCCCACGGATTATACGGATTATACAGATTTTTTTGATTAATTAGGATTAAATTCCGTAAAATCCGTATAATCCATAGGCTTTTTTTTGTACCTTTGCACCCGACAATTAGTTTTATAGCAATGTTAATAAACAAATGGCTGACCACCTTTGGTCGTTATCTGATGCTTATGGGCCGCGTGTTTTCGCGCCCTGAACGCATGAGGATGTTCCTAAAGCAGTACGTCACCGAGATGACGCAGCTGGGCATCAACTCCATCGGCATCGTACTCATCATTTCATTCTTCATCGGAGCTGTTATCTGTATCCAGATGAAGCTTAACATCCAGAGCCCGTGGATGCCGCGATGGGTGGCCGGATACACTACTCGCGAGATACTGCTACTCGAGTTCTCAAGTTCTATCATGTGCTTGATCCTGGCCGGTAAGGTCGGCTCGAACATCGCGTCCGAACTTGGCACCATGCGCGTCACCCAACAGATTGATGCTCTTGAGATTATGGGTATCAACTCAGCGTGTTATCTCATCCTGCCTAAGATCATCGGTATGCTTACAATCATGCCGTTCTTGGTCATATTCTCATCAGCCACAGGTATCATCGGCGCCTACGGCACAGCCTATCTGGGACATATCATCGCACCCGACGACCTTACTCAGGGACTGCAGCACGCCTTCATCCCCTGGTTTGTATGGATGAGTATCATAAAGAGCCAGTTCTTTGCATTTATTATTTCGAGCGTACCAGCCTTCTGTGGCTACACCGTCGAGGGCGGCAGTGTCAACGTGGGCAAGGCATCTACCGATGCCGTTGTAACCTCGAGCGTGCTCATCCTGTTTTCAGACGTATTCCTAACCCAACTACTATCATGATCGAAGTTAAGCACCTATATAAGAGTTTTGACGACCGCTCGGCCGATGGCCGCTTGCAAGGCAAGAAAGAAGTATTGAAAGATATCAATACGGTATTCGAAGACGGAAAGACCAACCTCATCATCGGACGAAGCGGTTCGGGCAAAACCGTACTGATGAAAAATCTTGTCGGATTATTCGAACCAACCAAGGGCGAAATACTCTACGACGGCCGCAATTTTGTGAGCCTTTCCAAACACGAAAAGGTGATGATGCGCCGTGAGATGGGAATGATATTCCAAAGTGCTGCCCTCTTCGACTCGATGACGGTACTAGAGAATGTAATGTTCCCACTCGACATGTTTTCATCGATGAATCTGCGAGAGCGAATCCACCGAGCCAAGGAGTGTCTGGACCGCGTAAACCTAGGCGGTGCCGACGAGAAATTCCCAGGCGAGATTTCCGGTGGAATGCAGAAACGTGTAGCCATAGCCCGTGCGATTGCCCTCAATCCCAAGTATCTGTTCTGCGACGAGCCCAACTCCGGTCTGGACCCAAAGACATCACTCGTCATCGACGATCTGTTGCACTCCATCACCCAGGAGTACAACATGACAACCATCATCAACACCCACGATATGAACTCCGTAATGGGCATCGGCGAGAATATCATTTTTATTTACGAGGGCAGCAAAGAATGGCAAGGCAACAGTAGCCAGGTAATGGGTTCTAGCAACGAGCGACTCACCGACTTCATCTTTGCCAGTGATTTGTTGAAGAATATGCGCAAGATAGTAATGGACAACGGACTGACTTTATAGAAAAATCAACTTTTTCACATTATTATTAAATAAAAATTCCTTAAATTCTTGTTTGATTCAGTTTTTTTATATACTTTTGCACCATAGTTTAAACAATTAAACCAAGATTGAATATTCAATGAACATGAAAAAAGAAATTAAGATCAAGAACCAGGTTGGTGAACTTGAGAAAGTAAACGCCTTCATCGAAGAGATTGGTGAAGAGTTGCAACTCGACATGGAGCTCTTGATGAATTTGAATCTGGTTATGGAGGAAATGGTTTCTAACGTCATCTTCTACGCTTACCCAGAAGGAAAAACTGCTGACATCGAGCTTTCGGCTGAGTGTAACGGCCGAGAACTGACTTTCGTACTTAGCGACAAAGGCCGCGAGTTCGACCCAACACTGAAAGAGGATGCTGATACCGACGTTGATCCTATGGAGCGTGAAATTGGCGGCTTAGGTATCTACATCGTAAAGAACATTATGAACGAAGTAACCTACCAGCGTCTGGAAGGCAAAAACCTGCTCACGATGAAAAAGGATTTGGACGATTAACATTAAAAAATTTAGATTTCACAATATTATGACACAGATTATCAAAGAAGGTGGAAAGACCATTATTAAGACAAGTTCTAGAATCGACACTATGAATGCCAACCAGTTCGAGCAGGACATTCAGCCCGCTCTTCGTGACGGCGGTGTCGACCTGGAGATGGACTGCTCAGAGCTTACATATATGGCCAGCTCTGGTCTGCGTATCATCCAGAAGACCATGCGTACCGTGACACAGCTTAAGGGCCAGTTTAAGATTACAAACGTATCGCCCGAGATTTACAAGATTCTGGCAATGACCGGATTCACAAAGTTCATGAAGGTAGAACAGAAAAAAGATTAACATATCATGATCTGGGTTGTTGTCATACTTATCATAGCACTCCTGGCCGTATGTATTATCCTTCAGATGAAGGTTAAGCACATCCGCGAACAGGAAACAGAAAGCAAGCAGTTACTCGACGACTATCAGAAGCGCGTCAACGAGATGGAGAAGCTTCTGAGCGACTATCGTTCACTCGAACAGAACTTCGACAACGTCGGTCAGGGTTACGAAGAGGCACTGATGGCTTTCGACAAGATGGAAGAGGAGAAGCAGAAAGTGCTCAGGGTTAAGGAGACTCTTGAGAAGCAGTCGTCTGAGATTATGGCCGCCAAGCAACAGCTTGAGCAGACCTTGCTCAAGAAGAGAGCCATCATCGAGAAATATGCCGAGAGCATCAAGCAGAAGCTCGACTATACTCATCCCAATGCCGGTAACATTGCTGTGTTAGCAGATAGCATTCTCAACGTTGCCGAAATCGAGATGGAGCAGCCCATCCAGTGCGATGACAACGTTATGGCTCAGGACATCGCAGCACTGGCTATCCAGGAGTCAGGCATCAGCAACTTCCAGAAGGCCGACTTTAAGTGCCAGATGGTTGAAGAGGCTCAGGCCACAATGGTATTCACCAACACCAAGCAGGCCGTCCGTGCTCTTGTTGCACTGCTCGACAATGCGATGAAGTTCACAGCCCAGGGCGAGATTATCCTGCTCATCAACATCGAGGGTTCTACTTTGGAATTCTGCGTTGAAGATAGCGGTACTGGCGTACTCTCTGACTATGCCGAAAAGATATTCGAGCCATACGTTAAACTTAACGACTTCTTCGAAGGCGACGGCGTTGGACTTACAGTGGCACGCAGTATTGCACGCCGCTTGGGTGGCGACATTCGTCTCGACACAGAGTATCGTGGCGGTGCACGTTTCGTGTTCTCACTGCCTATCTGATAAAATCCAAGCCCCTCTACAACTACAACTATGCGGAGGGGCTTATTGTATATATATAAAAGGTATCAACTAAATTCCCCCAACTGAAACCCTATGAGTTTTCGCTACTTAGCCCTCCCCCTTTTATTTTTCCTAGTCGCACCCACGGCTCAGGCCGACGAAACTGCCGACTTGCGCAAATCGCTCCCCACTATGAAGGGAGAAAAACTGATTGACGCATACGGCAAACTATACATGCTCAGTCTTGAGACAGACGATATCAACTATCAACTCAAGTGTGTCAACGACCTCGTTGCCGAAACCCATCGCCAAGGCAACCGTCAGAAAGAGGGAGATGCCAGAGTGGAGAAAATATCACTCTTTTATAATACCGACCTAAATGATTCTGTATACGAGCAGGTGCCACAAACATTAAAATTCCTGGAATCAGTAGGCCAATGGAAGAACTACTACGAAACATGGTCTCTCCTAATCAACACATATAATTTCTCTGGGAAGACTATTCTTGGTATGGACGAGGCCAAGAAGATGCTTACTGATGCAGAGCAAAGAGGGAACAAATTCGGAATTAGCATGGGACACTACTCTTTAGGTATCGTATACGCTATGATGCACAACTACGACGAGGCAGCTAGCGAATACCAAAAGAGTATAGAGATCATGTTACAAATGACTCCCAAACCTCTGCAATTAGCAATAGTTTTTTCATACTATAGCGAAGTTCTTGACTTACTCAAGCGCTACGACGCAATGAATGTCCTAAACAAGCAGTGGCGCCAGTTCTTGATGGAATACTATAACTATGGCAAGAATGACAATGCCGGGCAAACAAAAATGCAATGGGGTTACTACTATCTTTCGCGTGCACAGGCCGAATTGGGATTAGGCCACTATCTAGAAGCGGCAAAAATGCTTGAAGAAGTACAAAATACAAATAGTGAAGATATCAACCTAAACAACCTGTGGATGTTCTTCCAAGCTGAGCTTTACAAACAACAGCATCTATACGATAAGGCTCTGTCACTTAACGAACTCCGACTACAACAGTTCGACGAAGAGAGCGATCCTTCTGAGGTAATCCGCGTTCGCAAACAGCGTGGAGAAATCTTTGAGCACCTGGGTCGCTACCGCGAGGCTGCACAGATGTACCTCGACATATATAATATCAGCGACTCTGTAAACACCAACGACACCAAAAACAAGTTGGCCGAGATGAGCACCAAGTTCCATGTCGACGAGCTCAAGATGCAACAAGCCGAGGAACGCGCCAGGCAACAGCGCCTCAGCATCATCATCATCGCTACCATCATCGTAGTGGCGCTCAGCATCTTCATCTACTTCCGTATGCGCTCAGCACGCCGACTCAAGATTGCCCACGAGAAGCTGGAGACCACCCACCAGGAGCTGCTCACAGCCTACGACCAACTCGAGGAGACCACCATCGCTAAGGAGCGCATCGAAAGCGACCTGCGTATCGCTCGCAACATCCAGATGAGCATGGTGCCTAGCACCTTCCCCGACCGTCCCGACCTCGATCTGTACGGTTCGATGACCCCAGCCAAGGAGGTTGGTGGCGACCTGTACAACTTCTTGATTCGCGACGATGCACCAGATAAGTTATACTTCGCTCTGGGCGACGTATCAGGTAAGGGTGTGCCCGCTTCACTGTTTATGGCCCAGGCCACACGATTGTTCCGTACATTGGCATCACAACAGAAGATGCCTGCAGAGATAGCCACCCAGATGAACGATGCACTATCAGGCGAGGATAACGAACAAGGTATGTTTGTCACTATGTTCCTTGGTGTTGTAGATCTCACCACAGGTCATCTGCAGTTCTGTAATGCCGGACACAACCCACCAATCCTCGGCACTGAGTTTATCGAAATGATACCTAACGCACCTATCGGATTGTTCCCCGGTCTGGAATACGAAGGCGAGGAGATCGATGATATCCGCGACCGTCAGCTGTTTATCTATACCGACGGACTTAACGAAGCCGAGAACAACGAGAAAGACCAGTTTGGTGACGACCACCTGCTTGATATCATGGCTACTCACCATTTTGCCGACGCTAAGGAAACCATCGAGTATCTTAAGGCCGAGGTAGAAAAACATCGTGAGGGTGCCGAACCAAACGACGACCTCACGATGCTCTGTTTCACTGTGAAGGGATAACGGTTACCTCCGTTTAAAGGTTGTTTCCTTATAGAGGCCCTCCCCTACCTCTGTTCTTAGCAGCATCTGCTGCTCGGTTAGTGTTACCACCTCGCAAACCTTACGTCCGCCAAAAAAATCCAAACCTCCAAACAATTAGCCAATTATTTTTTAAGATTACAAAGCACCATACCAGCAATAATAAGTATGGACCCCATGAGGAACCATATTGTAATATTTTCGTCTAGCAGCCACCATGCAAACAGGATGGTGGTGATAGGATTAAAATACACCCAGTTTGTTGCTACCACAGCACCAAGCTTGCCTATCACCCAGTTCCACATCACATAGCACAGCATACTAGCTACCACACCAAGGAAGAGCAAGTTAGACACGACCACTGGACGCAGCAGAACTTCTAACGGTGGGAAAGCCGGCGCTACCAGATAGTATGGCATTATGGTTACAATACCATAGAAAAACACCTTGCGTGTAATAAAAAACGCATCATAACGTCGCAGCACATCCTTCATCAGCAGAGAATAGAAAGCCCAACAAAGACAAGCACCAAATGCCAGCATATCACCAAGCGGCGACAGATGCAACACGAATCGTCCGTTAAGCACCACCACAGCCATACCCAAACAGGCAATCACCGAGCCTAACGCCATCATCTTTGTGACACGTTCCGATTTTGGATAGACCATTTTCAACAGTAGCATAGCGAATAACGGACAGGTGCAAACTATCAGCGATGTATTAGTGGCCGTAGTAAATAGTAGCGATGCATTCTCTGTAAGAAAATATAAAGATCCGCCTGTTACACCTAACAGCAGCATCATCACCTCATCTCGAACTGAGTTAGACAGCCATTTCACCTTTTGCCCCGCGACCCAAGTTACAACCTCCAACAGCACATAAGCTAAGATAAATCGCAGAGTAAAAATATGCGCCGGAGACAAACCATTTTGCAGCAGTATTTTTGTAAAAACAAAAGTACTACCCCAAATAGCCACAGTCAAAAAGGCTACAAAGTGATATCCGAATACCTGTTTCATTTTATTGCGGCTGCAAAATTAGATAAAATTTCTGAGATAATAAACGTGTCAAGATAAAAATTGTGTCAATCTTTCAACTTTCGGACGCATGCTTTTCGGGTATAGAGAACAAAATATGCGAAGAAATGAGCAATAATAAAAATAAAAACAAGTTTTTATTTGGAACTTATCGATAAAAATCGTATATTTGCCTCCGAATTTAGAAAAAGAGTATCAACCCCTTAAAAAATATAAACGCCATTATGATACAACGATTACTCAACCGTCTGTCATTATCCAGAATCCTCTCGATTCTAGTACTTTCACTCGCCTTTCTACCAAGCTCGGCGTGGGGACAAACCACCTACAAAGGCGGCAACTATAACTCTACTAATGGTTCCTGGGGTGACTGGGCTGTAACAGGTACCAATGTTGAATTCAGCTCATCTGATGGTATCCTGATGTGCAATGTTCCTGCTGGTCAGACATCAACAATCGAGTTAAGCCTGACACAAACTCAGAACACATCAGAAAAACTATGTGCATTAACTTATTCGCCAGGTAGTTCAAGCTATAGTTTGGTTTCTGCTAAGATTGTAAGTATCAATGATCCGACTGAATATACTGATTTTACGACGCAATTAAAAGAAAATGGTGGCTCTCGCTCTTTTTCTGCCACCACACCTATAGATTGGGGAGAAGGGAAGAAATTGGTGCTTACTTGCCAATTTGTAAACGAATCAAATACGGTTGCGAATCCTTCAATTTCTGGTGCAACAGTCACTACCGGCACACCTTATGACCTTATTGTTGGAGGCATTACTGTGACAAATGTTAATCAAGATAACATTACAGGGGGAACTACGTGGAATGGCAGTACAAATGTTCCTAATATATATTTCACACCAGCAAGTACCCAAGAGTCAATGTCTATACCTGCCACGCTATATCTGTACGAAGCAGAAATAGAATCTTCTGATGGCAATACTATTGTTAGTTCTTTATCTACCACATTGTATGTTAATCTCTCTGGAAATAGCACAATAAATAGTGGAAGCTACCTTCCTTTTGAAAACACAACAGGCAGTGATGCTGATCTTGTATTTACTACCGCTCCAACTGGGACTCCTGGCAAACTAACAATGACGAGTAATAATGCTGGGTTTAGTTCATCGTCTTTCTCTACAGGTTTCCATGAAGTGTTATTCCCACAGAATGCAGGAGCTTTGAATGCTGTAGCAGGCACAAATGATGTAGTAGAAATAAAACAAATAAACACATATGGACTCTCCATTGCAGGAACAATAGTAACCGATAGCAATGCCAATGACATCTTAGGCGATGGCGATGGTGGAACAGGCTCGGTATCATTTGACCAAACCACAAACACGCTGACACTGGATAACGCTACAATCACCCCAGAGCAAGAGACGCCCGGTATTGACTATATGGGTTCAAGTGATCTCACCATCAAACTGAAAGGCGATAACAGGATTCAGGGTTATGGAGGCTGTGAAGCCATCCGCTATAATGGAGTTAGCCAAACAACTCCTAATCT
>Ga0247610_10002820_pt1 | contig 19661 bp, 34 predicted proteins | sample 174DNAGHGhighgp2_FD_193483 | JGI IMG/M metagenome (GOLD analysis project Ga0247610, IMG submission 193483) | Sheep rumen microbial communities from Palmerston North, Manawatu-Wanganui, New Zealand - 1742 DNA GHGhigh gp2 | ecosystem: Host-associated > Mammals > Digestive system > Stomach > Rumen...
AAATTCCATAAAATTTATTGCGCCACCAGATGTCTGATAGGCTTTCTGAACCTCAGAGTTAACGAACTTGATGAACTCCTTCATTTCAAATTGGCGCAACTTGTTTATGTTGAAGCCAGTAGGAACTTCACGCTTAATCTTTCTCTCAAACTGAGCGAATTTCTTTTCCTCTAAAGGCTTGTCGAAAAAGATTGCCTCGATACCACAGCCAATGTCAACTCCCACAAAATTAGGGTTAACGTGTGCATTCTCTTTTGGAATAGGACAAGTGAATCCAATGACTATACCGACACCAAGGTGTACGTCTGGCATTATCCTAATCTTAGCATCCTTAAACATAGATGAGTTAGATAACTCATATATTAATGACAATGCTGAATCTTCTATATTTTCAGTAAAGATTTTGATGTCTTTACAGTGCTTTCCTTTTATTTCTATCATAACAATTTAATTTTATAAATTACCAGATGAACCATCCCAATTTTGGAAAAAATCATCCATTCCCAAACCGTTATAAGGACACATTTTACCATCCTTACGATATTCACACCATTCTTTAGACTTACATTTATTACAATCCATATTTATTTTTTATTTAATATGTTCTCACAATTTTCTAGTGTTTTAATCACTCTGTCTGTTGCTTTCTTCAATTCATCAATAGAGACAGTTTTTGCTTTTTCTATTTCTTTGTTTCTCTGAACTATATTTAATTTCTGCGTCACTATGGCTTCGCCATAAAGAGTGTAATAGTTCAAATATATAAATGACTTTGCATTTTCACCAGATATTTTGAGAACGTAAGGATAGTTTTTAAATGCTATAGTAATCTTAGATAGTTTATTGTCGCATCTAAAGTTATAATCAACGCTTTTGATAAGATATGTACTTAATATTTCGCCATCTACTTTCCAGACGAAATCTCCTTTCTTAAGTTGGCCAAATGTAAGGTGCTGATTGCTTCCAACTTTCTTGCACTTATATTCAATGTACCTTCCCTTAATCCACTCAAAAAGCACGAAAAGACCAATTGCCCACGCTGGTGAAGAACACAGCAAAATAAATAGAATTTTTATTAAAGTATTCATAAACCTTATAATTTTTTGTTTACACCAAAGATAAGCATTTTTTTCGACTTATGCAAATATTTTGTGTTAAAAAACGTTAAAAGGCAGAAGATTTTTCACCTTCTGCCTTATTCCATATAGGTTAAGAATGTATAATCAATAAACTTCGGCTCAATCCATATAAAGGCTGTGCTCCTTTATAACATCAGACACTTCAATAGGTAAAAGTGGATATGTTAGCCCATTGTCCTTAATCAACTGTCTTATTAATGTTGAAGAAACTGGGAATGGGTTAATGAATACGTGTTTGTACTCGTACTCTTTACCGTCTGGGCCTGTCACTTTCCTAATCTTCCAATCCTTGTCTGTCCTGTGTGTTCCTTTCTCATCCCTCTCTAGGGATAATATCTTATAGTAAGGTAGAATATCTGTCACAGCTTCTTTCCACAAAGGTATCTTTTCAGCAGTATCAGAGCCACAGATTATGTATTTTTCATCGTCCTTATACTTCTCCCTGAAATAATTCAGAGGTTTGTTTGCATAATAAGGAGGCTCAAATGTGCTCTCTATCCCAGATACCTCTACTACATTACCAAACGGTTTTACTGCCCTAACACACATTAAAAATCTTAACTCAAATGGGGCAGGATTGTGTTCTTTCCAAGGGTTATGTCCAGAAACAACAAGAATAACCTTGTCTACAAAGTTCAGGGCTTCCCTAACCATATTAATGTGTCCTATGTGGATGGGGTCAAACGACCCCATTAGAAATCCTATTCTCATAGTTACTCACAATCGAAATAACCCCAATCGTCACCCTGCATCAGAGCATTGTATGCGCACATACCATATCCCATTGCATCAGGATAGCCAGAATAGCATCTACGTGGAACTTGAGCACCATTCTGAGGATATACTCTAACGCCATTAAACTGGTATGAGTCGAATGCGTACTTGAGTTTATCGCACTGTCCTACAACGAACACTCTGCGTTCATCGTCCATTGTACTGATAGGCTCTTTCTGCTCCCAATTCTCGTTTACATATCGTGTAATCTGCTTACGAGTAATAACGGCGCTGCCACGTGCATTTGGATTAACAATTCCAGGGGTTCTCTCTCTTCCATACATAGGACTTGTTCTATGTACGTTACCGCCAGGAATACCTGTGCAGTTAGGATTGCCTGTATGACCTGGAGCATCGAATATGAGTTGTTCATTAATACCCAATTTTCTGAATTTGTTTGTCTCTTCAATCCAAGCCAAGTGTTTCTTAGCAAGGAATTTTAGAGCGTTATCAATCTCAGCCTGACTACAGCTGCGCCAATACTCCATATCGTCAGCATTTATGGTGTACTCACATGTCTCTTCATCTTCAAGGTCATATTCAAAGACTTCCTCACGAACCCATTTACCTTGACTGTTCTGGTCATAGTGAGAAGGGTTATAGTAGCAAATCAGAGAATAATCCATACCTGCGCCTTGCTCAACTGGGTCATAAGCATCGCCACCAAATATGGCAAATGAATCAGGGCAAGAGTTTTGAGTTATGAATTCACCCCTTCCGAATTTTAAATTTGGCTTCATCTTATTAAATTATTTTTTGTCCGAAATTATGATTAATTGAAAAGTCATACAAATAAAGTAAGTCCTTATTCATCATATCTGTCCAAAGGTAAACTCCTGGATATGAGGACGGTACAACCTTACCATTCTTCGTAAAGTGATAAACGTATGTTCGCTTTGAACAATCTGAGGTCTCGACCTCAACTTTCATAGAATAATCATCACTCTGCTCTTTCTTGATTTGGCAGAGAATGTCTAAGAAAGTTTCTACGCTATCACACTCTCCAATTGCTTCGTCTTTGTGATATATAATGCCTTTAAGACCACTATTGATATTATTATGTATAGTAATCATAATGCAAATATACAATAAATCTGTGAGAAAGGGAAATTTATTAAGTTAAAAAACGTTAATCTGTATGTATGTACATAACGTTTGGTAGTTCGACAACCCAACTAACCAACACATTAAACCTATGCCTATACATCACCAAATCATGCATATTGTGGAACTCACAATCAATATGCCCCCCCCTTGCCAATATTCTTCTCTGACATTCCTCTGGCTTTGCATCAAGTATAATATAAAGTGTATCTGAATTTTCTTTTATTGTGTTGAAAAACTCTATTCTTTTATCGACACGTGATTTGGTGTTCTTTTCATCGAAAAGTTCATCTTTCATCGTCATTTCAGAAAAGATTCCTCTATCACTGAATTCAAGGCCAGGAAATAGTTTCTTCATTTCCTCAATACGTGTGGTCTTTCCTACGCCATCGTGCCCGTCAAAAACAACTTTCTTAATCATAGGTGATTATATATTATTTGTCCTTTTATTGATTTTTTATTCCTTCTAATAGTTTATTTGCCTTTTCAAGTATCTCTTGTTCAAGCTTTAATTGTTCCTCATCAAATAATTGAGGATTGTTCTTACAGCTTTTAATACTTTGCTTACTTAATCTAACCAATTCTTCAGCTATAATCAATGCTTCTGATTTTTCTTCTTTACTTGTCATATTGTGGTCTAATTGTATATAGTTGCCTAATCATAAATCAATTCTTAAAATTCCCATTGGTTTAAAATTAAAATGTTCGCTCACCTCTCCATTGGTAAGCACAAGGTTAGCACCAATTCTAACGTGCGGTATAACCTTCAAGAAGAAACGGTTCTCAGTATGCATATAAAGCTTATCATAGCCATAGAAATCTGCATACATTGAATATAAGAACCTTCCATATTCAACATCGCTCAATGCAGTGACCTGGAAATTACTCTTTCCATCGTATCTATACATCATCTGTAAGTCAATGAAGCCATGCTTTCCGCTAGTTAATTCCATATTTGGGCCAATAAGGAATACATTGTCTGTTGAGAAATCCTTGCCAACAAAGCTTCTTATTTCTCCATGAACCCATACAGGTGTTTTCCACCATTTCTGGTCTCTTGAAACAAGAACATATGTTGACCTTGTATCATTATGCTTGCTGAAATCAGATTCCACGTAGATGTAGTTGAATACATTATCATGATTATCTTTAAATTCAGCTACTACTAAAGCATCGCCTTTACCCTTCTCAAGCCAAACACTATTCTGGGCGTTAGATGCTACCGGAAGCATCATCAAAAACAAGAATAACAATTTTTTCATATTATTCCATTCCTGTATAATAAGTTGGTTCATCAATTTCAGGATGTTCTTTGTTGTATATTATCATCCAATTGATAAATGTTACCACAGCAAATATAGTCCATATTACGTATAGACCGAAGAGATAGAGTGCCTGGTCGGGCAGGTAGAAATACTGATACATATAAGCAATGTCATTAACAAGCCACACAACCCAAGCCTCAACGCATCTGAGAGACATTAAAAACAACCCAACCAGTGTTGTGATAGTTGTGAATGAATCTGTAAAAGGCATCGGGTCATCAGTGTTACTAAGGCATATACCTCCTACTACAGTTCCAACAGCAACAAAACCAAGTGTTGTCAGCCTTTCTCTGTTGCAAAGCAATTTGATTTTATCTGCTAAACCACCTTCTTTCCACATCCACCATGAGAATAAGCAGAAGAAGAAATAGAACACATTTTGCAACATATCTCCATACAGTTTAGCCTGGTATGAGAAGATAACAAGTGCCACCATCTGTAATGCATACACAATCCAATTACTTCTTTTGTTAAGCATTACCAATACACCTTGTATTAATCCAAGTACTGTTGCTAGAATTTCAAACGTCATAAACTATGAATATATTCAAGAATTTTGTGTACTGCATCTGTTTTATTTTCGCATCTTTCTATTGACACGTTTGGATTTACCAGTTTACTGAAGCAAATTGAATACCACTGTTTGCTATCAATTTCATTCTCTGGCTCTCCATCATCAATAGTAGTTCCAACGTAAAATATATGTACGTTTTTACCTATCATTGATGAATGAACTATTTCAGTTATTGTACCAGGGCAAGGAGCGTTTTCAAGAAGGAATATTGCATCAGTGCAATCCTCAACCATTTGATGTTCATTTTTAACAATACCTTCTGCACTAGTTCCTTCTTCATAGAAATAATAAGGACCGGCATAAAACACATTGTCTTTTCCTTTAATACGTTTGTATTTGAATTCAGCAGATGGTGATTTGAGAAGTTCTTTTACATCGCCTAGGACAATTGCTCTGTAATCCTCTGCTAATTTTTCCTCAGTATAATCCTTATACTGAAACGGGAAGTTACCTCCAAAATAAATTTTCTTAAAATCCATATATAACACTATTAATTTACCAATCTTTTTCGTTAATAATAATAGAATGTACGTTCTTAATCTCCTTTCTCTGGCCGAATGGCTTCTTAGTAGTTGAAACATAGGAAGCAATTACCTTGTTCAACTCTTCCTCAGTATCATAAGGGCCAATCCATATAGTGCTTTTCCAGGCTTCGTGATGCCCATAGAATTTTCCTTTCTTATCCTTTCTAGTTTCAAATTGGTCTATTGTTATCTGTCCTTCAAACCATTTGTTTTTTTTCTGCCTCTTCTTTGGAAGATGACTATTTGTAGAAACATTCGATGCTTTTGTAACCATTCGCTATATCTCTTAATTCATTGTGAATCCTCAGCCAAAAGTCTTCACCTTCTTCTGTTTGAGACCAAGTGAAACTAAACATTATAATTTCTTCTGGCTGATTAAATTCAATATAGTAATCAATGAATTTGTTTATGTTGTTTTCAAACTTCTCTTCAAAAAATGAACAATTTGGGCCAATACGTATATTACGTATGGTATTTTTTAGCCAAGAACTGTATACATTCTTTTCCTTTAGATAGCGTATGAATTGCTTTCTAGTAATTTTCATTGCAATCTCCAATTGATGATAAGGTTTCCATAGCCATTTATAAAATCCTTTGGAGTCATAGCCTTACAACCCTCTAGCTGTATTTTCTTTACATTTATTGTTCCATTGGAACATTGAAGAAATATCTCATTGCTATCGTAAATAGTTAAACGCCCGACATAATTTTCTTTTGGTTTATCATAAAATGAAATGATTTCTCCGCCAAGAATCTTTAATGATTTGCCATTATGCTTATCATCTGAGACTATTGTACACCAAGCGCCAGGCTTTTCAGCAAATGCCTTGATGTGGTTGAATACTACCTTAACGTCTTTGCTGAAATCAAGCATTGTGTTCCATCGCGTAAGTTTTGGTGCTTTCTTGAATGTTGAAAGGCTGTATCCATAAGGGTTCTGCTTGTACCTTGATGTATTTCCATTCTCTGTAACAATCTGATTAAGGGTTTTGCAACATAAGCCGCCGCAAACACTCTCACTGAGAATTTGATACATTTGTGTAAAATTCCTGTTTGAATAATTAGGAACTGACATTTGACAAATGATGTCGCCATCGTCCATTTTCTCGTTAAGGAAGAAAGATGTCATTCCTATTCTTGGTTCTCCATTTGCTATTGCCCAGTTTATTGGGGCAGCACCTCTGTAGTTTGGAAGCAAAGAAGCGTGTATGTTAAACGCTCCATACTTTGCCATAGAGTAAACCTCTGGTGGTATCATTTGATAGGCAATAACCACAAATACATTTCCATTTAATGCTCCAAGTTGCGTTTGGAAGTCTCTACTCTTCAAGTTAGTTGGCTCTAATACAGGAAGACCAAGCTGTAAAGCTTTTTCCTTTACTGGAGTTGGCTCTAACTTTTTCTTCCTTGGATTGTAGAAGTCAGGTTTGGTAACTACTCCAACCACATTGAATTGGTTGAGCAATAATGTATCTAGTGTTGGGCATCCAAAATCAGACGTGCCAAAAAATACTATTCTTAAATCGCTTTTTTCCATATTATGTAAGCACTATTATGACTCCGTAAATATACAAAAAAAACGTGGGAAAAACAAATTTCCCACGTTAAAGTATGTTAATAAATTACTTACTATTTGCTTGCTGAATGTATTGTTTTATAAGGTATGCATATTCCCTTCCTTCGCTGCTCTTTAAAAATTCTTTATAGTTAAAGTGTTTATCAGCAATATCTTTAGGCTGTAGTTTAATTAATGTTTTAAACATAGTATTAACATAACTCTTCACCAAGTTGATTCTGTCATATGCCATTCTATCACTAGCATAATTACTAAAGTAGTTAGCGAATATTTTATCAAGATTATACTTCATAAAGAATTCCAGATTATCAACGTTTTTATTAGCCTGCGCATCATATTGCTGAGTGAGGTCATTAAAGAATGATACAATCGTTTGCCTTTCTTTTTTAGCCATACTAACAGGAGTGGCTTGATACTGATTTTCTTTTTGCTGTTTGTCTAAGTATTCGTTTCTATCCTGTCTGCTCTGATTATAAAAATCTTTGCCATATTGAGACCAGTTAAATGCACCAAAACTAATCTTTTGTATTGCTTTCTGAGGCTGTTCTGCTAATGGTTGAATTTCGTTATTTATATAGCCCTCAATATATTCATTTCCTTGATAATCAGTGAAATATCTTTGCGTGTATTCTAGATAATTTTGGTATGTACAATATGTTTTAATGTATTGTGTTGCTCCACTAACTCCCATCCATACACTGCTATTGAAGAAATTGCTTTTTCCGTATTTACTGTAAGTAGGGCCATCTTTATAGTTTAGAATGTCATTTGCATTTTTAGCGTGAGTATCAAACCAAGTTCTTAGGTATTTTGTTTCAGTCATTAAATCATTAAAGTAATCTAAAGGGTTCTCGCTTCTAATGGACTTGTATGTATTATCATCATAGATGCCATATTTGGCGTTCCACTTTCCTCCTGTTCTCTTATCCATATAGTTAGCAGCCCAATTCCTTATGCCTCTTCCTAAGTTATTTAAGCCCCATTTGTTGCTCCAATTTTTGAGTCCATTCATTCCTCCCCATGCTTCTTCTAACATAAACTCATCAATGGATTCGTTAATGGCTTTTCTTATTATATCTTCTGTAATCACTTTATTCATATATTATCCAAAAAACAATTTATTTATAAATATCTTCTGGATAACAAAAAAAGCAGTGAAAACCACTGCTTTATTCATTTAACCAACACCCGATTAATTCACTTGCAAGTGCTAAAATATAAAATACTATTAATGTACTCATATTTGTTATTATTTATTTTTTGAAATAGAATTACTTACATTCTTGTCTTTTGTCTAACATATAGTCACAGAACAACATTGCCAGATAACAACCAATGAAATTGGTTGAAGCCTGCACTGCAATTGCAATCCACAAGTCAACCTCTGCAATGAATTTAATTACAACAGCAGAGAATGTATAGCAGATACAGTTTGCTAGAGAAGCAATTAGTTTACTTGACTTAATAACCAGAATGCTTCTTACTATATGGAGAAACACATTGGTTAATGAAATTATAACGTATAATATAATCATTTTATTTAAGTATTAACTTAACCATTTTAATATGTATGCAGCCTACAAATATAGCAGCGAGTATTAAAAAAATGTGCATATCCTTACATTAATCCAGTCATTACAATGTAATCAGTTGAAGATGAACTTGAACCATTTTGGCTATTATCATTATTTCTGAATAATCCAAGTAAATCCAATGCAAAAATTAATGCTATTGCTAGAATAATAGAAATGGCAGAAGCAATTACAACATAAAGTATCATAACATTTTTACAAATTAAAGTTGTTTTACATTTATTATGCTGAAAGATACAAAAAAAACGTGGAATACACAAATATTCCACGTTAATTTTTGTTAATCTTCTCTCAATATTTTTTAGGCTGTTGCTCTATCAGCCTTCTCCTGCTCTTCCTTTTCCATTTCCTTAAGGTTGTCATCATAGATGAACAGAATTACCTCATAGAGACTATCGTAGAGTTCACGAAGTTTCTGCTCTGAGAACTTGTTCTTAGCCTCACGAAGAACCGTAACAGCCTCCACCTCGATAAAGCGTACCTTGTAGTCCTCTGGCTTCTTCTTGTCAACGCACCAAGAATCTACCCAAGGCAGTGTCTTTCCAACGTAGCCAAGATACTCTGCGAACATCAAGAACAGAGGTGCAGAAATGTTGTACTTACCCACGCCAATGAGGTCTTTCAAATCGCCCTCATAGCCATTCTCTTCGTTTTTAACCTCCTGTGCAGCAGGCTCTTCGACTGCCGTTTGTGTGGCAGCACCCTTTTTCAATTCTTCTTTATTTTCCATTGTCTTACCAATTTTCGTATTCTGTAATATTTAATTCTTCTCCACAACCATTACACCTAATCTTAGAAACAGTACCAATTCCACCAGGAGTAAATGAATAGGTAAATGGATATTTCCCATCAGTTGCCATAGGCATAGACTCAGAACATTTCCGATGTTTTTCTTTGAAGGCAAAAACATTTTGCTCCTGGGAGTCAGTTAATTCAAACTTTTTCATAGTTAATAATATGTTTCGTGATATTCGCCACTCATTATGAATGATTTTTTCACTGTTGCGCTTTTGTGAGCTTTTGGCTTTTCTTTTTCTTCCTCAAATACGCTAGAGGCGAACACAAATTCTTTATTTTTGTACATTATCTTGAGAGTTATTGGTTTCTTCACCACACATAAAAGCAGCTTCTTCGTCAGTAAGAGCAATCTCACAACACCTACCCATCAATTTGGTAACTTCGTTGTACTCTTTGTTTTCTCTTTCAGCCAACCAGTTGTTATTTGGCTGAAAACGGCTATGGTCTTCCTTGTTGACTGTTTGATTAACAGTTACTACCTTACCCCTCCTGTTGACTTTGTATGGCTTTTTAAATTCCTCATAATATTTTGTAGATATATCATAAGCGAATACATTGCCAAGCATTCGTTTGAATCTGAACCAATGACTTTTCTCTAGTTCCTTCATCTTCTCCCTAACCTCTTGATTGGATGGATAGTGAACAATCGTTTTATATTCTTCTTTCTTTTCCTTTTTGGTTGGGGTAAAATATTCAGTTTTTTCTGTTGACCTATAAGTTCTTGAACCATAATCATTTAACCATTTGTTATGGTTATCTGTTTTTTCTCTATAGGTATGACCGGAATTTCTAATATCGTTATATGTATGAGAACTAAAATCATCCTCATAGGAAAGCCAAGATATAGGCTCTTTCTTTAATTCTCTAACGATAGTTAAAACTGAATAAATCAGCAATGCTACCAATGGAGTTAAATATGTGGTATCAGGACTATATGAATCCACCATTACACCAAGGTAATAAAGCGAAATCAACGCTACCACAAACGATAGAAATAAAAACATATATTACGTTTATTAATTACTACACTAACTTTCAGCAAATATACACATAAAAATCTTAATAAGGAAATTTATTACGTTAATTAAAGTTAAATGACGTTCAAATCAGTGTCCTTATGCTTCTTATAGAGGCTTTTGAGATTTGGAATCATTATCTTATGACCTACTTCAACGTTATAAACAAGCAGTCTCTTATTGCCGCCAATCTTAAGGCCATTGTCCTCAATGGTAGCATCAAGAACCACGAAAACAGCTGACTTACCCAAATCATCCTCAGTGAGATAATCACGATTTGTTTCCAGTACGAAATCCTTAATCTTATAAGGTCTGAACTGATATACCAAAGAATCAGCACTGAATGATTCGAAACGCTTTAATTGACTAGCCTTAGTGTAGTTGTTCTTTCCACTAAGAACAGCCTCACCAACATAATCATATTTAAGTTTTATACCATGTCTCTTCAAGATGTCAGGAAGCATCATTTTCATATACCCAACTCTATTCTTCAACTGAGAACTATACTGATAGATTTCACGTATCTCTTTATCAGTCAAGTCGATAGCAACATTACCTCTAGACTTTGTACCAATCTGAGCCAATGGGTTTTTTACATTATTGGGAATCCACTCGAATGTTGTTTTGCTGCAAGGAACAATCTTTCTATTCTGAAAGTCGTTCTCCCAGGCTGAGTACATATCAGCGAACTTCTTATTAACATAGATGTATGTGTTATTGATGTCTGCTTTTTTATCACGATAGCCGCATAAACGACCTAGTAATGCCTGTGCTGTTGTATCAGCCTTAAGAGAATAGTCATAAATCATATAGATGTAGTCTTTGAGTCTAGCATCAAGTGTGATGCCTGCTCTAAAAGCACCCTTAATGAGTACAATAAGTGGCTTAACGTACATCTTAGGCAGTCCACCAACTACAGCAGAAGAGGCTTTCATTTTTGAAACCTTTTTGTTGTACTCGTTCTTTTCAATAAGGTCTCGTGCCATTTCGTTAAATGTTTCATACTCGATATTACTACCAGATGAATACATTTCGTAGATGTCGAAGTCCTTCTTAATATATGGGTCAGCTTCGATGATATTGAACTTACGTGTACGAATAATGATTACGCCGGCCTCACCATTGTCAACCATCCTCTGATGTGCATCATTGATGTATTCGAATATCTGTCCTTCTTCCTCAATATCGTCTTTCTCAGCATCCATAACTAAGCCATTATACAGGTATTCAGATACGCCTACATACTCCTTAGATGGCTTAAGCTCCACAATACTTTTAACCTCCTTTGTATCACTTACAATTTCGTCAAATGGAGTGGCTGATACTGAGATAATATATATATTCCTCTTAATGAGGTCATTAGTATCTTTCCAGTCAATTCCTTGCTGATACAAAAACTTGCTTAAGATATTCTTATCACCTGAGCCATAGTGCGCTTCATCAATGAAGATAACAGCGTTATTGATGTCGCCCTCATATTTCAGCAAATCACTATTCTTCATTACATAAAAATGCTTTGGCCCAGGATATTTCTTACTTCTTAAGCCACTGTATATATTTTCTTGGTTTGCACCAATTACTTGTTCTTCTACACGCTTCAATGTCTGTGACTTCAAGCCACAATCATTCATACCTGTGATGAACATATATTTGTCAACAGCAAGATAACGCTGAATAGCAGTCTGAGATATAATGTTAACAACAGCATTACAAACACCAGTTTTTCCGCTCTGCATCTTAGCAGCTAGAATCACGTGGTTTCTTCGTGTTGTTTTACGAGCCAAACTTGCCACAACTTCTTTTGCTGTGTTTATTTGACTATCGAACAGATAGCCATGCTTTTTACTAAATGTCTTTCTAAATTTGTCGTTAGGGGTTTTTAAAATCTCGTCAATATTAATCATTGCAATTCACTGTTTGTTTATCTGTGCAAAGATAATGAAAAAACGTGGAATAAGCAAATATTCCACGTTAAATGATGTTAATTCGAGTCATTTTTATTTGATTGAGCCAAATATAATACCAATAACCATAACAATAAGCCAAATGGCAAATATCACAGCCAAGCAAACAACCCATACTTGAATACCAAACCATATTATATCCCCATAGGATAGGTTTGTCATACCAATGTGCTTCAAGGCTACCAATACGCCAACTACAACTGCTGGAATACCTATAGATACACCGCCTGCACTTTTACTTTCTTGATTCATATTTTTTCTTTTAATCTTTTAAGTTTGCAAGTTAATGCTAGTTTAGATGTTGTAAGTGACTCAGTAATGTATTTCGAATCACGGCGAAACATAGTAGGTGAAGAATTACTGAGTGTAACGCAATAGAACCCATAATACTCCTTGATTGTCTTGAGTGAATAACAAATCTTTTCATCGTCATTACCCCACTTATCAACAAATTTTGTAATAGAAGCATTAAGTCTATTTACTGCATCCCTAGCAATTTTGAATTTAGCATCATAATCATCTACACATATCTTGGATAAGTCATCTGATATTCTGCTAGTATATTCCAAAAGCCCACTTATAAAGTCATAAGCTTCAAGATAAAAAACTTTTTTAGCATCCATTAATCGAATCCTTTTTCTATTAAGTCAACAATAGTTTCCCACCTAGTGTCAAGTCGAGAACCTTTCTCCTTTACGAAGAATCTATTGAAAGCATACTCACCATGCACTTCAATGAATTTCTCCCTAGTGCCATATAGCTTAACACGTTCTACAGCATATCGTAGCATAGCATTGGTTTTAACTATGTCCATGCTAATGCCAAACACAATATGCTTCTCAATGTATTCTGCTTTCACCTCTTCGGGCAACGCATCGAATCTTTCTTTCCTTGTAGGCAGGTAGAGATTGTCGTAGATGTCATTTGCTGCCATTGTGAGCCACTTTTGGCGGTCAGCCTTACACCAATCCACCAAGTCTTTTTTAAGGCTTTCAGTGGCTATTTTATTGTAATCTAAATCATCCAACGACAAAATGCCACAGCCATTAGGATAAATTTCATTTCTCATATTTTATCACCTCAACTTTTTTCTTTTTAAGTGAACGCCATTTTCTATTGGCTTTCCTTGCTTTGACTATTTTCTCTATGCATTTTCTGCAACAAGTTAATATCCAGCCATCTGCGGTTTGCCCTACATCGTCTGTACTTCCACAAAGTTCGCAAGTTTTATAAGACTCGTCCTCAGCTTTACTGACTAATTCTCTTAGTTCTTCTGGTTCGTTATGAGTGTAAAATCTCAAGCCTCCAAATTTTTCTTTTATCTGAACGATTTCAATTTTATCCTCTTCCTTTTCAACTTTCTGGTTGTATTTTTCAACGTAGTCTATAAGTGGTTCAATTATCTTATCCCAACCACTGCCACATTCAAAATCTATTTCAACTCTATCTCTAATCATATATGCAAAGATACAAAAAAAACACGAAATAAACAAATATTTCGTGTTAATTTTTCTTAATTGGCAGTTTTTTAACCAAATATCTCATTGAAAGTTCAGCCTTATATAGTGTAGTGGTTGATTGAGAACCATCATTGTGTGTAACGGTTCCACTAATAGTATTCCAGTCTTTCTTTTCAACTTTAATATCTCTCCTATCATATATGATAATAGGCGGTATGTGATAGGTAGCTCCAACCTCAATGTCTTCAAACTTAGTCAGAGGCTCTATTTTAGTCATTCTAGCGTAATCGTAAAGTTCGTTATCAATTGCTGCCATGTAACACTTGTTTTTTAACTACAAATCTTGTTGTTATATCAGTCCTAAACATAGTCTGGGGATATTCATCACCTATTTTTCTAATTTTCATAGAGTTCTCCTTTTTTTCTACAACAACAAAATCCATTCGTTTGTTGTATACAAGTGGAGGTAGATGATATGTTTCTCCTAGTTTTATGTCGTTCCAATCCATCATAGGCTCAACACGTCTAAGATTTATGAAACTAACCATTTTCTTGTTCTCGTTCATTTTACCAAAGACATATATTTATATTCTTCGTCATCCTTGTAGAACCAGACATTCTCTTTTGTTTTTATGTTTACGGCTTGTATAGAGCCAATATGCTTCTGCTTGATTACAACGTCCATTCTGTTCTTTTTGAGAGTAGGAGGAATGTGATAAACACGCCCTACGCTTAACTCTGCCCAAGAGGTCAAACCAGGAGCAGCAAGCCATTTCTCTTTACACTCTCTTTCGTACTTAGACCTATTCCAAGCCTTAAGTTGGTCTTCTGACATTGCTGATGATTTTCTTGCTGGATATACAGTTCTTCCACCAATTTTGATACCATCACCAACAGACTTAGCTAAAGACTCTCTTATTAAAGGACACCAAAAAGGTTTCTTAACCTTTTCATTTTGGTACACGTTAAGTTTAACAACCCTTTCAGAGCCTCCAGGCCTTGGAGTTTCAGCAGAACATCTTGTGTTGAAAGATGCCTTATTAGGCCTCTGTATCTTTAGAAAATGTTCGCATCCATTACAGTATGGGCTTTCTTTTGGTGATTCATCTTCGCCCTTGAATGGCAATGTCAATTGTGTTGCTGTGCCAAATGGAGCAACTTGATGCCTTGTTGCTGCACCAGGAATTATAATCTGCGCAGTAGATGGATTATCGCCAACAGGCATTATTCCAAAATTTCCCAAATCTATTGTTTTCATTTTTAATAGTGGTGTTTCGAGTGGAAGGTCATATTTACAACCTTCACACCCAGTGCAATCTTTTTTGCCGCAAGGCATTAAGCCATTAGCGGTCATCGTCAGCCCAATAATCTATATCGTCAAGCCAAGGTGCTCTTTCACCTGTATTAAGCTCTCCTATGAAGCCGTTATCGTCTGGACGCCTTCCAAGAACCTGGCCAAACTCTTCTGGCGCAGCAACTTTCTTACCCTTGAATTTCTTGAACTCATCAGCATGCTGCTTGAGGTATTCATCGAATGAAACCTTATGGCTAATCTCACCTGACTGTATTCCAATGATGTAGTCTTGGAACAGTTTAGCCTTGAGTTGCCCAGCGTCACCTATGCTCTTCAGCTCTTCCTCTTCTTGCTTCTCCAAGTCTTCCATTGTGTCGCCAAAGAGTTTGTTGCAGCTAAGGCTATAGATTTCCTCGCCTAACGAACAGAGTTTGTCCATTGACACGCCATTTGCTTCCATAAAGAAATGCAGCAAGTGGTTGATTGTCATTGTAACGTGCTCGTATTTGTCTAGGTCTTTGATACCGCCTTTCTTACCATTACCCTTCGCCATATCGTTTGTGATACGTTCCAGTGTCTTTACAACTTCATCAGTTGAAGATAAAGAAGAGAATGGGTTATCAGAACGTCTGTAACTGCTCTTGACAAGAACTTTCATGATGCCAGTATTGTTTACGCTTCTCCTAAAAAGCATATACTTGCCATCAGACTTGATAGTACGAATAAAGCACTTAAAAACTACAAGTTCAATGTTAGAATTCTTATCTTTCTTCATATTTAATGTGTTAATACAATCGTGCTTCAAATATACACAAAATTATTTTCAAAGAGAAATAATAATAGTTAATTAATATTAAATCTCCACATAACAAGGTTCATAGACCCTCTTATATGTCTCGTCCACCATAGAAACGTTTCTAACCTCAGTATCTCCACGCTTCTCCATTTCGTGATTACAACTGTGAAGATGCCCACAGAAATGAAGCCTTGGCTGTTTATTATCTACCGCCTCTCCAAGAGGAATACAACCAATATGCTGCCCGGTGTTCCAGGGAACGTCCTGCTTAATCACATCACATGTTCCATGAGAACAATCGTGAGTTAACAATATATCAACCTTGTAAGGTATTTTATTGTATATCTTGGCTAGCTGTACATCAGATGTCATAAATGCCCAATTATAGAACTGGTGACACCAAGGAGTACCGTATATGCTTATCTCCTGGTATGTATCTCCATCTTCTTTAATATACCCAGCCTCAGAGTCGCATAGATACGTTATCTTTGTGTTCTTAAACATAGCTTTCCAATCGTCCGGGTGATTCATAGCAACCCAATCGTGATTACCAGCAATCAAGAATATCTTTTCACACGGCTGTCTCTCACACCAAGGCACAAATTCTTTGGCTAGCCATTTCAAAGTACCCTCGTGGTACTGCTGCACTTTCAAGGGAACAATATCTCCACAGATACATAGAATATCACATGGCTTTATATCAAAATCTAGAATACCATGCATATCAGATATTGCACATATTTTAATCATAACAATGTATTTTTTCTATATTTATATGCTTCGTACCATCTACCAATAGCATCAATAATACCTAGTATTAAAACGAAGCCAATAATAATAAAATATCCTAAACAATCAATTATATTCATAATGCGTTTATAAAAAAGCCTCACATGTTCTTTCACCATGCGAGGCTATCAAACAGTATGTTTGACTACAAAAAGATTTTGCGAGTCGGGTAGGGGACTCGAACCCCTATGGCGGATTGTTTACCGCTCAAGACGCTTTTGCAGAACGCTGCCTCACCAGTTCGACCAACCCGACATTTGGGAGCATTACTCCCAGTTAGACTTTCTTGGCTGACTTGAATTTGCCATCCTTACCACGAACCACCTTTGGCTCTACCTTTTTAGTGACTTTCTTTTTTGGTTTAGATGTTGGTGCTGTAGTTGAAGCAGCAACCTTTTCAGCCCTCTCCTTGAGTGCATCCTTAATCCAGTCAGCTGTTCCATTTGCCTTTGAAGTAACAGATTCCTTGAACTTTTTAATGTTCTCGTCTTCTGTCAGATTCTTAGGAATGGTAATGACAAGATTGCCCTTTTTCTTATCAACGAAAACTGACAACTTATCAATTATACAGTTGCTAGGTATAGTTGCAGATGTCTCTCTTAAAGAACCCTTACCTTTGACTGTTACCTTGATGACACCATCTTCAACAGAATACTCATATTTCTCTTTCTTCTCGTTGAATGGGATAATCACCTTGAAATCAGAGATTGTGTCCTTAATGTTCTTCATAACATCATTGAAACTAGCAAAAGCACTCTTTCCTCCCTCAAGGATTGAATCAACCGTTGCGTCAAAATCGAAGTTGTCGATGGCTCTCTGAGCCTCACTCAAAAGTGACAATGCTTGACGCTCTCCATTGTCTATGAGACGTGACAACGCATTTCCTAATATGCCCATAATTCAGTAATATTTAATAAATCACTTGCAAATATACAAAAATAAATTGAAAAAACAAAATTTTACTCCAATAATTTACATTCTTCCTCAGAAAAATTATCATGGAGTTTGGTAAGCCACCAAGTAGTCTTGATTTTGCACTTAGGCATCCTCTGCCCTTTCATTAAACTTGAACGCCTACAAACAACTCCTTCCTTAACCATTGGGTGCTCACAGCCCTCTTTAGTCCAATCGTTATTTATGATTGAGTTAATAAAGGTATTTGTAAGTTTACCATGATAAATTAACTCAGGGGTTAATATGGTGCTATTCTTACAGAATATTTCGTAGAAGTCTCTAGGCTCAATATAACCCTTCTTCTTCATAAACACATCTGTAATAGCCATCTTCATTTCGTCACCCTCTTTGTGGAAGCCAGCAAAACTGTTATCACCATACCACTCGAAAACGAAAAGCATTTCTTCAACTCCATTGAATATTCCTTTCTTACCAGAATTATTTGCAATAATCTGTCTCAAAGGTGCTTCATATCGTTCTCTGAAATATCTGACGGCTTCACCAAATTGTTCATCTGTTTCATCTACCATTCTGTGTCTTGAACCAAATCCAGTGAATTGTTTCTTGTCGTGGCCTTTAGCAGTATATTTAACTCTAAAATTTTGGCCATCCAGTTTATTGAATGCCCAAATATCGTCACCAATCAACGTTCCATCATCTTGGATTCTTGGTATTGAATCATATTCCTTCATATATGCAAATATACAAAAAAAGCGTGAGATAAACAAATACCTCACGTTAAATTATGTTAATTTCACTTGAAAAACAACGTACACATTGCAAGCAAGATAAGTACAATAAGCATCCAAACAAGCCACATACCATCGTTTTTAGCGCTTTTGGCATCAGTTGGGCTTCCCTTCATTTTCTGCTTAATCACGAAGTTATAAATGCCCTTCTCCATCAAGATTTGCTCGAATGGGTGATAGCCCGAATATTCTTTTTCGCTGATGTCAAGAAGGTTTCTGTCGTTTCGTGCGTGTGCTGCCATAAGGTTTTCGTCAACAAGCGTAAAGCCAATAAGAGACTGATTATATTTAGTTTTGTCCTTACTATTGATGTCATTAAAATCAATGATGAAATACTGACCACGACCAGGCCTGCCGACATAATCGTCCCAATGAGACTTGCTACGTGCAATGCACCAGTCGATAGAATCAATATGGAACATACGATTGCAGTCATCAAAACTGCTTACCTTTATGACAACAATGTTGTTTTTGTCGTATAATACCTTAGTATCTTGGCAAAACTTAGCCACAGAGTTAAGAAAGTGTTCTCTACCTTTTTTAAGCATGATATATTAATATTTTGACATATACCTTACAAACATTGCAGCAATAATACAAACACAAATAGTTAAAGCCACTAACACGCCACCTTGTATTGGTGTTATTTCACCATAAATAGATTGGCTAGATTCCACAGTTGTTACCAATGTCGTGTCATACACAGTATCTTCATCGTGATGATGCCTGTGATGATGGTAAATTGGATTCAGTGGATTCCCAGGGTGTGCTGGGTTTGATGTGCTATGATGGTGGTGGTGATTCCTATAAATGTGATGATGAAAATAATTCATATTATACAGTTCTATAAGCCCTTTCCAGTTTATCAGTACGATATTCAAAAGCACCAAGACCTTCTTTAGCAATATTGTTTAACTCTCCTATTGCCTTTTCAATGTTATCAAGGCTCTTGAAAGTTCTTGTCATAAGGATTCTTAGACCCAAACGTCTACCCTCGCCATTGATACATTCCTTGTCCTTGAACTGGTCAAGCACACCAGACGAAACAACACCATTGTAGAGAATCTTCATCTTGCCCTTGGCATTGTCCAGTTTCCAAGACAATTTCTGCACATAGTGGAAAACAGCCTTTTCGTTACCCTTTGCAACCTCAGAGATTTCCTTGATGGCATCCACAATCTGATAGGCATCAACACGGAACAAGCGGAATGGTTCGTTAATCTCTGGTAACTC
>Ga0247610_10002821_pt1 | contig 19658 bp, 17 predicted proteins | sample 174DNAGHGhighgp2_FD_193483 | JGI IMG/M metagenome (GOLD analysis project Ga0247610, IMG submission 193483) | Sheep rumen microbial communities from Palmerston North, Manawatu-Wanganui, New Zealand - 1742 DNA GHGhigh gp2 | ecosystem: Host-associated > Mammals > Digestive system > Stomach > Rumen...
GAAGGGCCTATGGAATATAAAATGAATGCCGGAAGTTCTCTGCTTCCGGCATTCTTTTATGAGATATGTTTGTAAGAGTCGAGGTGTCATATCGCTGTTCCATCACATCCAGGATTTCATCCTCTGTTGAAAGATTGAAATCACCAGGGATGGTATTTTTCAGAGCTGCGGCAGCTAATGAATAGTTCAATTGTCTCTGTTTGTCATCGGGGAAAAGGCTGATGGCGTGAAGCCAAGCTCCCATGAATGCATCACCTACACCTACAGGATCAATCACATCGGGAATATCGATAATGGGTGCCTGCAAAAGTTTTCCTTCTGTCCAAAGCAGGCATGTCAATGTGTGGTGATTCGAACTGACAATATTGCGCATACCCATCATCCAGTTCTTCAGACGGGGAAAACTGGCATGGAGCTCATCAAACCACTCGCCATATTCTTTCATCTGCATCTGGAAATTGGAATCTGTTGCCGTAAATGGTGGCTGGGGATGTTGAGAGAGCCACTCAAACTCAATGGCGTCGCCAAACATCATGTCACAGCGTGAGAGCATCTGACTGAGTGTCTTGCGAGGTTCTGCTCCTTCGTATTTCCATAAGTTCTTGCGATAGTTGATATCAAAACATACAGTTACTCCCATCTCGTCTGCGATGTCTAATGCCTCAAAGGTTGCTTTCGCCGCTTGTTGGGAAATAGCAGCAGTGATGCCAGAAACGCAGAAATAGGCACAATCCTTCAGAATCTCTCGCCAAGGAATCATGCCGGGTTTCAGGTCATAGTAAGCAGAATTACCTCTGTCATAGATGACTTTTGCAGCACGCATACCTGCAGCGGGCTCAAAGTAGTAGGTGCCAATACGTTGACCGCCATACAGAACTTGACTGGTGTCTACTCCCAATTGGGATAGGTTCATAGCCCCAGCATGCCCCACGGGAGTATCTGGTAAACGTGTGATGTAGGTGACGTTTTCGCCTTGTGTGGCTAATGATACAGCTACATTTGCTTCACTGCCACCATATTTACTGGTAAACATATCGCCCTGAGTCAATCTGAGTTGTCCGGGTTTAGAGAATCGGAGTAGCAGTTCTCCAAAAGTTACAATTTTCTTTCTGTTCATATCTTGTTTTGTTTTTGTGTTAGGGGCGGCTCTCGCCTTCGATGTATTGTGACATGAGGAGATGATCACCATCCCATACAACGTAAGTGAAATGAGTAATCCAATCACCAAGAATAATCATTCGGGCTTTTTTGGTCAGCTGAAGGTCTACCTCAATATGACGATGTCCATAGATGAAGTAGTCGACATTAGAGTGATATTGGATATATTTCTTGGTAAAAAGCACTAAATGCTCGCGGTTTTCACCCATATAAGCAGGCTCTTCTCCATCTGGCCGTTTCATCCGGGAATGCTTGGCCCAATTCAAGCCAAACCACATTCCCCATCGAGGATGTAAGCCTGAGAAAGCCCATTGGCAAACCTTGTTATGGAATATGCTTTTGATGAGTTTGAATTTCTTGTCAGGATCACCCAATCCATCACCATGTGCCAAGAAGAACATCTTACCATAGATCTCGGTAGTCTCTGGTTTTTTATGGAGAATGACACCACACTCCTTTTCTAAGTATTCGTAAGCCCAAATATCGTGATTCCCTGTGAAGTAGTGAACTTCTACTCCCATGTCTGTCAGTTCTGAAAGTTTGCCTAAAAAACGTGTATAACCTTTAGGCACAACATATTTGTATTCGTACCAAAAGTCAAACATATCTCCTAAAAGATAGATGGCGGCGGCCTTTTCCTTGATAGAGTCCAGGAAGCGGACAAGCCTTCGTTCCTGCATCCTACCGTGTGGGATGGCCAGTGAGCCAAGATGGGCATCGGAGAGGAAATAGATATTCTTCATAACGATGGACTAAGCATTGCAACTAAAAGGCTAATCAAAGCCCAATTCTACTCTTGCCTCTTCACTCATCATGCTCTGATCCCAAGCGGGTTCGAATACCAGATTGACGTTTGAGGATTTCACACTTTCAACGCTTTCAACTTTTGTGCGTACGTCTTCCAGAATATAGTCTGCTGCAGGGCAGTTTGGTGCAGTAAAGGTCATCTCCAATTCTACAGAATAATCATCCTGCACGTCAATCTTATAGATCATTCCCAAGTCATAAATGTTGACGGGAATCTCAGGGTCATAGACAGTCTTCAGCACATCTACGATCCTTTCTTCTATCTTTGTTTTTTCTTCTTGTGTCATAATCGCTGCAAAGATAGTATATTTTGAGCAAAACACCAAACCTCCGAGCCTGTTATTTGTAATTTGTTAGCATTTGCCTTGTTCATGAAAAGAATAGTAGCTGCCATCAGTGATAATGATATGGTCCATGAAGTGAATGCGCATTAGTTCGCAAGCCCTCTTGATACTTCTCGTCAGTTCTTCATCGTATTTGCTGGGTTGCAAATTTCCTGAGGGGTGATTATGGCAGGCAACGAGAATGGTCGTGTTTGCTAAGATGGCCTCACGCATGATGATACGGATGTCTACGGAAGTCTCGGTGATACCTCCATGAGATATACGTACTTGTTTGATAAGGCGATGATGCTGGTTCATAAGCAGCACCCAGAACTCTTCGACATCCAGATCCTGCATTCGGGGGTGCATGTGGTTATAGATCCTGGTGGCGGTACCAAGGTCTGGGCGATCTTCAGGTCTCTCCATTTGACGCCGTTTCCCCAGCTCACAGGCTGCAAGAATTGTAATAGCCTTCGCTTCACCAATGCCATTATAGGCACAGAGATCGTGAATATTAAGCTTTCCAAGAGTGTTCAGATTGTTGTTGCAATCGCCTAAAATACGTTTCATAAGATCTACGGCACTCTCTTTGGTTGAACCAGAACCGATGAGAATAGCCAGTAACTCTGCACTCGTCAATGCTCCTGCACCAAGTAATGCCATTTTCTCTCTTGGGCGATCTTCTTCTGCCCATTGTGTGATGTTGAGTTTCTCCATAGTTTTAATTTAAGTTTGTATGTTTGTTATTTATAGAATGTTTTTTCAAAAGCTTGAAATTCGTCTTGCTTGAGTATACATCGTTTCCACCAGCTTTCAATAAAGCCCAAACCGTAGCCCATCAATTGGACAAAGGCTGCAGGAATGCTGAGCAGACCGACATAAAGACTCTTGTTCTGCAGACTTGAGTCAACGATAATCAGAATACTATATATTATAATAGGTACAAGCGCGATAGGGCAGAAGCATGAAAGCAGAAGCAGTCCGATGACCCCAATCGTAAAGACTGTAGGCAACAAATGAACTAATTTCATGGTTCCTGGGTGACGTTTCTCAAGGTTGATACGGGCGATACCGCTATTGTAGACCTGACGGAAGAATTTCCGGAAGTCTGTGCGTCGCTTATGCCAAACCCATGCCTCTGAGAATAGCCTTGGTTGATAGCCTGCTTCTACAATCCGATAAGAGAAATCAATGTCTTCGCCAAATCGCATTTTTGTGAAACCTCCTAATTCAAGATAGACATCCCTACGTATACCCATGTTGAATGAACGGGGGTAGAACTTGTCTAATTTCGCTTTCTTGCCGCCACGGATGCCTCCTGTTGTGAAGAAGGAAGTCATGGAGTAGCTGATGGCTTTCTGTATGGGGGTGAAGGAAGGATGGGCTGCATCAGGTCCTCCGAATGCTTCACAGGGATTTTGGGATAGCCCTTCTTCTACAGCCTGTAGGTAATTCTGTGGCAAAACGACGTCAGAATCAAGGATGATAACCCAATCGCCTGACGCACGCTCTACACCATAGTTCCTGCTCTGCCCCGGACCACTATTGTCTTTAACGTAATAATGCAAAGCAAGGATGTCTGCGTATTTGTCGCAAACATCCTTGCAAGGCTTTATCGAACCGTCTTCAATAATCAGGACCTCAAAGTCTTTGACCGTTTGTTGGCAAAGGCTCTCAAGCAACTCGTCGACCTCGTCAGGGCGATTAAAGACAGGAACGATAATCGAGTATTTCATTATTCCTTTACGCGCTGGAGGTAACTGCCATCACGAGTGTCAACCTGAATCAGGTCACCTTCATTGATGAACAGAGGTACGCGTACCTCAACACCAGTCTCAAGTGTTGCAGGCTTCAGGGTGTTAGTGGCAGTATCCCCCTTGATGCCAGGCTCTGAGTGTGTTACGCGGAGCACAGTCTTAACAGGCATTTCTGCATAAAGAATTGTTCCGTCTGTCGTGTCAGAAACCACTTCCACGATATCACTCTCCTTCATATACTCATGACCGATAACGAGCTCATTGTCGATAGGAATCTGCTCGAATGTCTCCTGATTCATGAAGATACGTCCGCTCTGATCCTCGTAGAGATACTGATATGGGCGACGCTCAATGATAACGTCCTCCAATTTCTCACCGATGTTGAAACGACGCTCCAATACTCGACCGTCGGATACGTTCTTCACCTTGATAATCATAATTGTGTTACCCTTACCTGGCTTTCTGTGCTGGAAATCGATGCACACCCAAATACCACCGTCCATGCGAATGGCGGTGCCTTTTTTAATGTCTTGTGAATTAATCATAAACCTATAAAATGTTACTTTTGTATCGTTTTCGGGTGCAAAGTTACTTCTTTTTTAGTAAAAAACGCAAAAACTTGCACTAAATTTCTCATAAAACTTGCGTAATTCAAAAGAAATGAGTACTTTTGCAGCCCAAAAGTGACAATAATAACAAAAATAAATAGTTAAAAGCAATGAAAAGAACATTCCAGCCCCACAATCGCCGTCGCGTTAACAAGCACGGCTTCCGTGAGAGAATGGCCACCAAGAATGGCCGCCGCGTTCTGGCTGCACGTCGTGCAAAGGGTCGCAAGAAGTTAACAGTTTCTGACGAGAATCACGGAAAGTAAATCTGGTTTTCTGAGGAAAAATGGTTAAAACAGAAAGAAGTAGGGGTGAATCTTTACTTCTTTCTGTTTTTTTTGTGACTTTGTTTTGGTTTTTCGCTCGATTTGCACTAACTTTGTGCGCAAAATAAGGATATCGAGAATGAAAGCAAAGGAATTCTTTGGTAAATTTTGCAGTAAGTTCCTGATTGGCAATCTGCTGGCTATGTTGCTGGTGGTCATTGCCCTGATGTTTGGTGTACACTATGGCCTGTCTTGGTATACACATCATGGGGAGGGTATTCAGGTGCCTAACCTGGAAAGGAGATCCTATCACGATGCCCGTATGCTGATTGAGGAACTGAAATTGAATATCATTGTCTCTGACTCGGGCTATAATAAGCGTCTGCCTGCAGATTGTATCCTGGCTCAGAACCCAGGCTCAGGGACGTATGTCAAAGAAGGTCATACGATTTATGTTACCGTGAATTCTCCGTCATCTCCTTCTTTCCCTATTCCCGACGTAGTGGATAATAGTAGTTATCGTGAGGCAGAAGCTAAGCTGATGGCCATCGGTTTTAAACTCCTGCCACCTCAGTATGTGATGGGTGAGAAAGACTGGGTTTATGGTATCCTCTGCAAAGGGCGCAGGGTTTCGACAGGTGACTTGGTATCCGTAGAGGCACCATTGACGCTGATGATTGGTAATGGGCAGTATGATGTTGGGGATGATATAGACTATATAGAACCTGAATATCAGATGATGGAAGGTGGAAATGTCGATGAGTTTGAAGAGGTTGTGGAGTAATGGACTTGCTGGAAGAGATAGATGACCTGGAATTGATGACTGACGATTCTTCTGAAGAATTGGAAGGTGACGGCCAGTTGTACGAACATTTCCGAATGGAGGTGGACAAAGGTCAGGAGTCTGTCCGAATAGATAAATACTTATCAGAACACCAACCACATTCAAGTCGGAATCGTATTCAGAAGGCTGCTGATGCAGGCTATATCCATGTAAACGACAAGCCTGTCAAGAGTAATTATAAGGTACGGCCGGGAGATGTCATCACGCTGATGCTTGACCGCCCGCATTACGATACGACAATCAAACCCGAGGAAATTCCTCTTGAAGTAGTCTATGAGGATGAGTATGTGATGGTAATCAATAAACCAGCAGGGATGGTTGTTCACCCAGGATGCGGAAATTTCAATGGAACTCTCGTTAATGCCATCGCCTGGCATCTGAAAGATCTGGCGTCTTATGATCCGAATGATCCCGAGGTCGGATTAGTTCATCGCATTGATAAAGATACAAGTGGTCTGCTTGTGGTTGCGAAGACTCCAGATGCCAAGACATCTTTAGGAAAACAATTCTTCAATAAGACTACACATCGCAGTTATAATGCTTTAGTGTGGGGAAACTTTGTAGAAGACGAGGGGCGGATAGAAGGTAATATCGGACGCGACCCGAAAGATCGGCTGCGGATGGAGGTTTTTGCTCCTGATTCTGAGATAGGGAAGCCTGCGGTCACTCATTATAAGGTATTGGAGCGTTATGGCTATACGACATTGGTGGAGTGCATCCTTGAGACAGGGCGTACTCATCAGATTAGAGCCCACATGAAGCATATCGGACATCCTCTGTTTGGTGACGAGCGGTATGGAGGCACTGAAATCCTGAGAGGAGAGAGGACTGCCAGCTATAAGGCATATATACAGAATTGTTTTAAGCTATGCCCCCGTCAGGCACTTCATGCAAAGACGCTGGGATTTGTACATCCAATCTATGGCTTGCAGATGGATTTTACATCAGAGTGGCCTGATGATATGAAGGCGTTGATGGATAAGTGGAGGAAATATATAAAAGTAAAAGAATAGAAATTTAAAGCAAGATAAAACAATGAAAAACTTAAAGAGAACAATAGCAATTGTTTGTGGAGGCGATTCTTCAGAGCATGACGTGTCGCTGCGTTCGGCTCAAGGCCTTTTTTCTTTCTTCGATAAGGAACGTTATCATGTTTATATCGTGGATGTCAAAGGGCAGGATTGGCATGTGGAGTTGCCAGATGGTACCACAGCAAAAATAGATCGCAATGATTTCTCGTTTATCGAGAACGGAAAAGCCCATCTTTTCGACTATGCCTATATCACCATCCATGGAACCCCAGGTGAGAATGGCTTGCTTCAGGGCTATTTCGACCTAATCGGATTGCCATATTCCACTAGCGGCGTATTGGTTGAAGCCATGACATTTGATAAGTTTGTTCTCAATAATTATCTGAGGGCATATGGTGTAAGTGTGGCTGATTCCATGTTAATCCGTAAAGGCTACGAAGAGCTGGTGTCCGATGATGAGATTGAGGAACGGATAGGCATGCCGTGTTTCGTAAAGCCAGCTGCTGATGGCTCTTCTTTTGGCGTGTCTAAGGTGAAGAATAAGGACCAGCTGGCTCCTGCTATTCGTAAGGCGATGATGGAAAGTCCTGAGATTATGGTTGAGGCTCTGCTTGAAGGAACGGAAATCACACAGGGTATTTATAAGACACAAGATAAAACAGTCGTGTTCCCGATTACTGAGGTGGTGACTTCAAATGAATTCTTTGACTATGATGCCAAGTATAATGGTCAGGTACAAGAGATTACCCCAGCTCGTCTGTCACAGGATGTAACTGATAGAGTAAGCCGGATAACGTCCAGTATCTATGACATCCTTCATTGTAATGGCATCATCCGTGTTGACTATATTGTCTCTAAGGAGGGTAAGATATCGATGCTTGAGGTCAATACCACACCAGGTATGACAGCCACAAGTTTCATTCCGCAGCAGGTACGTGCTGCAGGTCTCTCAATGACAGATGTGTTGACCGATATCGTAGAAAATCAGTTTAAGTAAATGAAAGTACCGCAAGAGTTTGATGAGATCCGGCCGTATGAGCCAGAGGAGATGCAGCAGGCATTCAATGAGTTGTTGGGTGACCGTCAGTTTGCCTTGGTACTGAAGGGGTTTGTTCCCTGGCTACCCAAGTCGTTGCGTAATGGCTTGTTGCGTATAGCCTTCTTGGGGGTACGGACACCCCTGGGCTTCCAGAAACGTTTTATGAAACCGATCGTCAAACTCATTATGCGAAAGCATACTGACGGATGCTCTTTCGACGACAACATGTTGTCGAGTGTCATCTCTAAATCAGATGACCGCTTCACATTTGTTAGTAACCATCGTGACATTGTCCTCGATTCTGCTTTTCTTGATGTCATGCTGGTAGAGGCAGGATACCCTACCACTGTTGAAATCGGAATTGGCGATAACCTCTTGATATTTCCATGGATTAAACGTCTGGTTCGGATGAACAAAGCTTTTACGGTGCGTCGTGGTCTGACACCGAAGGAGACTTTGCGTTCCAGTCAGCTGATGAGCCGTTATATCCATTATGCTGTCACTGAAAAGAAAGAAAATATCTGGATAGCCCAGCGCGAGGGTAGGGCCAAGGATTCAGACGATCGTACCCAGGATGCTGTATTGAAGATGATGGCGATGGGAGCTTCTGAGACTGCTACAAAACTCGTAGATAAATTGCGCGATCTGAATATTGTACCACTGACAATAAGCTATGAATACGATCCTTGTGATTATCTGAAGGCTCAGGAGTTCCAGCAGAAGCGCGATCAAGCAGGTTTCAAGAAGTCCCGTCAGGATGATCTCGACAATATGCGTATTGGTATTTTCGGTTATAAGGGTCATGTGGTTTATCGTCCTGCTGCCCCCATTAATACCTGGATTGACGAATTGGGGGATCTTCCTAAGACAGACTTCTTTAAGGCATTAGGTGAACGGATGGACAAGGAAATCCATCGTAACTACCAAATCTATCCATGTAACTATATCGCCCTCGACGAGTTGAACGGGAGCACAGACTATGCTGATCATTATACATCTGCTGACAAACAGCGCTTTGAAGACTATCTTCAAAAGCAGTTGGCAAAGATCACACTCCCAGAGAAAGACGAGTCCTTCCTTCGTGAGCGGATGCTGACCATGTATGCCAATCCTCTGATAAATCATTTGGCTGTCTTATGAAACGTCTGGTCTATATCTTGGCTATAGCATCGCTCGTCTTTTCTTGTACTACGGATGCTTATGAGAAAGGCGAGGGAAAGTATTCCTTGATGCGAGGCGATTTCGTAGAGGCCAAGGTGAATGCTGATCGTCAGATTATCTCTTTCTGCACAGACGATGGAGAAGAGTATGATTTGTCTGAGCCCTATGCCGGTAAATGGATCAAGACACCTGATACCCTCTATCGTTGTATGTTATATTATAATAAGGTGGAAGGTCAGAAGGCAGAACTGGTTTCGATTGGTGAAGTTCCTTGTCCTCGCATCAAGACGATGGCGGAGTTAAATAAAGAACTTCGTACAGACCCTGTTAAGTTTGAGAGTATGTGGCTCAGTAAGTCAGGTAAATACCTTAATCTATATCTTCAATTAAAAACGGGAGTGACTGATGATACAACAGCTGTACAACAATTAGCTTTCATCTCTGATACAATCATTGCAAATTCAAATCAGACCACCACCCATCATATCACTTTGCATCATGATCAAAATAGGGTTCCAGAGTATTACTCAACAAAAGCCTATGTCAGTATTTTGACTGATAGCATTGCTGCTGATTCTGTTTGTATATCAATTAACACATATTCTGGCCTAGTAACAAAATCTTTTTCCGTTCGTTAAAAGTGTAATATTTACATTTATTTACAAAATGGCCAGAGAAATGCAATTCTTTGTTGACTAAAATGCTGCTTTTTTTGCTTTTTTATGCATTTTTTTAGGCAAAAAACAACTTTTAGCAAAATAGTATCAATATTTGTCAAAAGAAAATTGTTATTTTCCATAAAAATGTTTTATCTTTGCAAACGAATCAATGTGTTCGGAAAGAACTATAACTATATATAAAACTTAAATAGACCAAGTCGTATGAACCAAAACAACTCATCTTAACTAACAAGAGAGTCGCGCGTACCTTATTTATATAATAAGAACGTGGACTTGGGTAGTTTTTTATACTTCCCTATCAATAGATAAATACAAACCAAATTTAATCTATAGTAAATACTTAAGTATGAATCGAAAATTTAGAAAGACAGCGCTGCTGATGAGTGCCCTGACTCTGTTGGGACTCGGCTACTCGTCAAATGCCAACGCCGCCGGAGCTCCCCAGGAGGTTCAGCAGGCAACCAAGAAGATTACAGGTACTGTAGTCGACGCTATGGGTCCCGTCATCGGAGCCAGCGTAGTGGAAAAGGGTACCACGAATGGTACGGTTACCGACTTCGACGGTAACTTCTCTCTCTCGGTGAAACCAGGTGCAACGATTGTCATCTCGTTCATCGGATTCGAGACTCAGGAAATCAAGGTCGGTAATCAGGACAACTTCCAGATCACGATGAAGGACGACAACGCTGTGCTCGAGGAAGTGGTGGTTGTAGGTTACGGTGTCCAGAAGAAAAAGCTGGTAACCGGTGCTACTGTTCAGGTAAAGGGTGAGGATATCGCCAAGCTGAACACGACCAACGCCCTGACAGCCATGCAGGCCAGCACTCCTGGTGTGAACATCACCCAGAGCTCTTCTCAGCCTGGCAAGGGATTCAAGGTTAACATCCGTGGTGTCGGTACCATCGGTAACTCTTCACCGTTGCTGATTATCGACGGTATCAACTCTGGTACTGCCGACGACGGTCTGAATGGCCTGAACCCGAATGATATCGAGTCGATCGACGTGCTGAAGGACGCTGCCTCGGCAGCCATCTACGGTGCACGTGCTGCCAACGGTGTGATCCTCGTGACCACCAAGCAGGGTAAGGAAGGCAAGATGTCTATCCAGTACGACGGCTTCGTAGGCTGGTCGAACGCCTACAAGGTGCCCGCCATGCTGGATGCCAAGCAGTATCAGCAGGTGATCAACGAGACCTACTTCAATACTTACGGCTATGTACCCGACTGGAATACACTGGTTCCTTCTGACATCGTGAACCGCGTTAACAGCGGCTGGGGAGGCACAGACTGGTTCAAGGCTTATGAGAACAAGAACGCCCTGCAGTTCAGCCACGCTGTGACACTGAACGGTGGTACCGACCGCTCTAAGTTCTCCATGTCGCTGAACTACAGCTCTAACGAGGGTATCATGGGTGGCGAGAATGCCTCTTCATACAATCGTTATGGTGGCCGTATCAACTCAGATCATGTCGTGCTGAGAGGTAAGGACCTCATCGGTGAGGAGCATGACTTGCTGACCATCGGTGAGAATGTAAGCTACTGGTACCATAAGAGCCACGATCTGGCTGAAAGCAATGGTTACTGGAACATTATGCAGGCTGCCTACATTGCATCTCCGCTGGTAGAGCCATACGATGCCAACGGCAACCTGGCATCTTATAGCAAGAACGGTGCCGGCTATAGTACGATGATCTATGGCAACCCGCTGAACCACTTCCTGAACGGCGGTTTTAGTTCTTTGAACAAGAACCGCGACTTCGGTGTAGGCGCTACCTTCTACTGGATTGTAGAGCCAATCAAGAACCTGCGCTATCGCGGACAGTTCAACACAGGCTACAGTGCGTCTAACTACCGCAACGTGGGCTATCCCTATTCTTCAAGCTTCACAAGTGCAAGTGCAAACTATACTGTAAGCCAGAACAACTCACAGAGTTCAAGCTTCACCATTGAAAATACGATTTCCTACACCCTGCCACAGCTCGGCAAGCACAGCATTGACGTGCTGGTTGGTCAGTCATTAGAGCGTAGCGACTGGAGCACAGGTCTTAACGTCGGTGCTACCGTTACGGGAGAGAACCTGAACTCACTCGTGCTGAAGGGATGGAACTACAACACTATCGCCAACTACGACTATGCATTCCATTCTTCTTCCGGCGGTTGGGACACTCCGAGCCAGGGTAGCATCGCCTCTTTCTTCGGACGTGCCAACTGGAACTTCGATGAGAAGTACATGGTAACAGCTATTATCCGTGCCGACGGTTCTAACAACTTCGCACGCGGAAAGCGCTGGGGCTACTTCCCCTCTGTATCGGCAGGTTGGAACATTTCTAACGAGAAGTTCATGCAGAGCACTGCTTCTTGGCTGAGCTTCCTGAAACTCCGTGCTTCTTGGGGACAGAATGGTAACTGTAACATCGGCAACTTCTACTACCTCTCTAACATCGGCTTCTCGCCCAGCGGCTATCCCGACTATGGCTACAAGTTCTCAAGCGACATGATCAGCACTGTGACAGACAACGTCTACACGACTGGTGCGTACGCCAAGAACGTACCTAACCCCGATGTAACTTGGGAGACTTCTGAGCAGCTGAACATCGGTATCGATGCACGCTTCTTCAACGGGCGCCTCGGTCTGAACTTCGACTGGTATAAGAAGACTACGAAGGACTGGCTGGTTCAGGCTCCGATGAACGTAGTACTTGGTTATGAGGAGCCTGCATACGTGAATGCAGGTGATGTGAAGAATACCGGTATTGAGGTTGCACTCAGCTGGCGCGACCAGATCGGTACCGACTTCAACTATCATGCTAATGTCAACCTGGCTACCAACAAGAACGAGGTAACCCGTCTGGCAAACAACTCTGGCTTTATCAATGGTCAGGACAAGGCACTCTTCGAGAACTCGTCATGGGTATCTCGCGTTGAGGTAGGCCATCCTATCGGCTATTTCTCTGGTATGTCGTACAGCGGTGTATGGCAGACTCAGGCTCAGATTGACCAGGCAATTGCCAGTGGCAAGGCCGTTCTCGCCGGCGCACAGCCTGGTGACCTGATTTGGGACGACTACAATGGCGACGGTATGATTTCTCTCTCTGAGGACCGTCATGAGATTGGTAATCCTCATCCGAAGGTTACCCTTGGTGCCAGCCTCGGATTTGAGTGGAAGGGTCTCGACTTTGGCGTGACAGGATCGGGTGCTTTCGGTATGCAGGTTATGCAGTGCTACCGCACAGCCCTGCTGGCTAACCCGTTCAACAACTACACTATCGACGTATTCGACCGCTGGCACGGTGAGGGCACCAGCAACACACGTCCTCGTCTCGCCGTAGGTACGACCAACGACCAGTGGGTTTCTACTCTCTACATGGAGGATGCCGACTACTTCCGTATTCAGAACATCACCTTGGGCTACGACTTCTCCAAGCTGTGGAAGAGCGGTCCGTTCTCTCAGCTCCGTCTCTATGTACAGGCTCAGAACCTCCACACCTTCACCAAGTACTCTGGCGTCGATCCTGAGATCGGTTCTTCTGGTGGTAAGGATTCTTGGGCACGTGGTATCGATGTAGGTCTTTATCCAACAGCACGTACCTATATCGTTGGTGCAAGCATTAAGTTCTAATTCATAACATAAATAAGGATAGAAGAATATGAAAAAGATATATTCAATGGCAATCGCGGCCCTCTTCACCGTAGGACTTACCTCCTGTGAGGACTTCCTCGATTCCTCAAACTATACAGAAGCCAACACGAGCAACTACCCTGCTTCGGCTAACGACCTGAACAAGGAGCTTGCTGCCCTGTATGGCGTGATGAACCAGATGAGTACAAATCCGCTGGAGACGCCCTGGTTCACGAACTACATCATGTCTGACGATGCCAATGGTGCCGGTGGTACCGGTGACGTGGAGTCGCATGCCGTAGGTCACCTGATGACCAACAAGGAGTCGCTCTATGACAATGCCTGGAAGAATACTTACGTAGGTATCTCTCGTGCCAGTGCCATTATCTATGCTGTTGATGCTTTTGACTGGACTGGCCAGGAGGCTGCCCGCAACCAGATGCTGGGCGAGGCTTACTTCATGCGTGGCCTGTTCTACCTCTGGGGTGTTCAGTGGTGGGGTGATATTCCTGCATACTGGGCTGCCGCCGCTCCCGACCCATGTCCGCAGCTGAGTGCAGAGGATGTGATTATGCCGCACATTCTGGCAGACTTTACCAGTGCTGCCAATTTGATGACCCATGGTGCTACTACCCGTGGAGACGGTCATGCCACAAAGGGTGCCGCCGAGGGTATGCTGGCTCGTGCCTACATGTTCTATGAGGGATTCTATAAGAAGGCAGGTGAGCTGGCAACGGCAAATCTGGCTGATGTATCCTTCGACTTCGCCGAGGGTCAGCAGGAAGGTGCTGGTGCATCTCTGTCAAAGGCTCAGGTGGTTGCTTTCCTTGAGGATGCCATCAACAATGGCGGCTACAGCCTCGTTGAGGATTTCCGTCTGCTCTGGCAGTACTCTAACGAGCTGACTGCTTCTGGTGAGAATGGCTACGCATTCGTAAAGGACCTGGCTGACCAGGGTAAGTTCTGGGCTGGCAACGGAAACGAAGAGGAGATGTTCCAGGTACAGTATATGAACTCTGGTTCTTGGAATGGTACCATCGGTATGGGATTCGTTAATCAGGTTGAGCTGTATACAGGTCTCCGCTGCGATGACGATGGTGCCGGACATGCAAATGGCGATGTCGAGACACTGCCTTTCGGACAGGGCTGGGGCCAGGGAACCATCAACGCCAATCTCTGGGATGACTGGCCCGATGCCGACCCACGTAAGAAGGCAACCATCCTCGACGCTCAGGCAGAGTGCGAGAAGTTCGTATTCACGACCTCTTGCTCTGAGGATGCTGGTTACTATAACAAGAAGTGGATGTCAATCACATGTCCAGAGTCTTCCTGGTCTGATCATAACACTGCTTACACATGGTGGGGTGTATTCCGTACCAAGAATACCACTGCGCCAAATACCAACGGTAACTCGTTCCAGGGCGACCACTTCTCTGACATGGTACTGCTCCGCCTGGCCGACGTGATGCTGATGCACTCTGAGCTGACAGGTACGGCAGACCAGATGAACAAGGTTCGCGCCCGTGCCGGACTGCCTGCTACTACCTATTCTTGGCAGAACATCAAGGATGAGCGCCGCTGGGAGCTCGCTGGTGAGGGTCTGCGTTTCAACGACCTGCGCCGTTACTCTGGAAAGGATGGCGGTACTGGCTGTGAGGCTGCCGTTGCCCTGCAGCGCCAGGACGGTAGCCGTGTGAACTACACTGGCACATGGACTACCATGCATCACGGTCAGGGCGTAGGTGGCAGCAGCTGGGCACAGCGCTATGCTGATACCGACGGATTCCTGCCGAAGCCTCCTGCACAGATCAGCCTGATCAACGATCCTTCGATTCTGAGTCAGAACAAGGGTTGGTACGACGGTACAGGCTGGAGCATGTCTGGTACACCTGTTTATTAATTAAGGGTTAATAATTAAGAAATAAGAAATAGCAATATGAAAAAATCAATATTATTGTTCGCAGTAGCGCTGGGTATGCTTACGGCCTGTGACCCTATCAAGGACAGCAAGGACATGGCCATTGACAGCTTCACCGCCAGCAATCTGCTCGATGGCGCTGAGTTCTCGCAGTACTCCGATCAGGCTTGCACTACACCTCAGTCCGACGGTAACTGGATCAAGTATAGTGTTCCCAAGGCATCGAGCGTGTACATCTACTACTTGAAGGCCGACGGGTCAGAGTTTAAGCTTACCAGCGGTTCGGCTGCCGGAGTATTCAACTTCGTTCCCGCTCGTGGTTCTGACCCCAACCAGACTGTCTACTTCCGCTATATCAATGCCAATGGCGAAGAGACTGTAGCCTCAAAGGATTTCACTGTCCAGGTAGCTTCTGAGCTGAAGCCTGAGATCCGTCTGATTGCCTCCAACGACTACGGCAAGAAGACTTGGAAGTGGGACCCCTCAATTACTGGCGCAGTTTGGGGAAACATGGGCTATCAGCCTGGCGACGGTAAGTCTGTTGGTACTACTGGTAATGGCCAATGGTGGGGTGTTACCTCTACTGACGAGTTCAACGGACAGTTGCAGCACACAGAGGATGGCACCAATCATGGTGACGGCGACCTCGATGCCTATATGGAATTCACTGAGGACGGTCTGATTAATGCATACGATGCCAAGGGTACGGTCATCCGTTCTGGCACCTATGAGGTGAAGGACTATAATCCTGCTGGTGAGATGAAGGTTGGCGACCTCGTAACCAATTCCATCCTTTGGCCGTATGAGATCAATTCTGGCGGTAATATCCCTGGAACCTACGAGATTGCATACCTGACATCCGACAAGATGACGCTTGTTTATCCTGACGGCGGCAGCCAGGGTGCATGGGGCGAGGCTTCGTTCTGGCACTTCTGCAGCAGCAGCGACATCAAGGGAATGGCTTACGGCTATGATGATAAGGGTAAGGACTGGACCTGGGATACCGGAGCTACCGACGGTGTCGTATGGGGTAACATGGGTTACCAGCCTGGCACTGGTGCTTCTGTTGGTCTCGAGAGCAACGGTAAGTGGTGGGGTGTCACCAGCGAAGAGGAATTCATGGGCCAGCTTAACCACACCAACGATGGAAATGCCCACGGTGACGAGAGCATGGATGCCTTCATGACGCTGACTCCCGACGGAATCATCACCCGTCATGCTGGCGACGGCTCTGTCATCAATAGCGGAACATTCGAAATCGTTGAAGTTACAGGTAACGACTGGAAGGTGGCCGACCTGAATACAACCGCAGGCACAATCCTCTTCCCGTATGAGATCAACTCAGGTGGTAACATGCCTACCACATTCGAGATGGTTTACCTGAGCGGCTCAAAGATGTGTCTGGTATATCCCGACGGTGGTTCACAGGGTGCTTGGGGTGAAGCTACATTCTGGCATTTCAAGGCCAAGTAATTCGCACATTCTTCTTATATCATACCGCCCTACAGCTCTTTGGATACTGTGGGGCGGTATGCGTTGAAATATTTTCTTCAGTTAAGTGTTGTTTTCTTGTTTGAAAGCATTATCTTTGCAACGGGTAATCAAAACTATAATGGATATGAAGAAACTCTGCTTGATGATTTTCGAGCTGATGTTTGCCTTGCTGGCATTTGCCAATGAATTTCTTCGGGGCTATGCTTCGCGTTCTGTGCCAGTTGCTGCCAACGGCCATCAGCGCCTGCGTATCTATCTGCTCGACCCTGGTATTGTCCTGCAGGAAATATTGGTTCACTCCAAATAAGAATTTTGATAAAACTTTTGTAAACTCAGAATTTTGTGGTAATTTTGCAGCGTCTATGAAGAAGGTGATGACCAAATACGGTAGCGCGTGTCTCTCGATGCTGGTTGGCGTCGGCGTGTTCTTGTTTTGGTTTGTTGCCTATCCCCATGCACTGTCGTATCAGGAGCAGTACCAATTGTTCCTTTGGACGTGGGATTATTTCGTGGAACGTGTTTCTTTGCCGGGCGGATTCGCTGACTGGCTTGGAGAGTTTATCGTACAATTCTATTATGTGCAGTGGCTGGGCGCCTTGTTGTTAAGTTTACTCTATGTAGCGCTACAGCGACTGACGGCGCGTTTACTCCCGAAATCGTGGTGGCCGGTGAGCATTGTGCCTGTTGTCTTGCTCTGGTGGCTGATGGGCGATATCAATGTCATGTTGTCACTTCCTGTAGCTGTCGTTCTGTCCTTGGCATTGGCTTGCGTCAGAATCAAGAAGTCATTATCGGCGACAGATGCGATGACTCTTCCTTTGGCTTATTGGTTAATAGGACCAGCCATCTGGATTTATGTGATGATCCGTGTGCTGCAGTTTGGGTGGAAACATCTGTGGACATCTGGTTGGCTGTTGGCTGTGCAGTTGGCAGCTTATGCCTGGTTCCTGCCTCAGTGGCCTCTCCAACAGGTCCTGATCGGACTGAACTATTACCGCATTCCTTTACAGACCCCTCAGCTGGGCGGCTACGATCGGGATATGTATGAACTCATCCGTCAGGACTATCTGGTCAGAAATGAGCGGTGGGATGAAATCGTGAGTCGCGCCGGTAAGTTCGAGGTGCGCACACCTTTCTGGTGTAACTGCGTAAACCTGGCTCTTTCGCAGAAGCGGCTGCTGGCTGACCGTATGTTCGATTTCTATCAGAGCGGCGACGATGCACTGATCATGCCGCGTACGCGTGACCTGACTTCGATGCTGCCCTCCGCAGAGACTTTCTGGCGGCTTGGAATGGTGAACTCTGCCCAGCGCTACATGTTCGATACGCAGGAGTCAATCCTGAATGGTAGGAAGAGTGGGCGCTGCTCGAAGCGAATCGCAGAGTGCATGATCGTTAACGGGCATTACCTGACGGCGAAGAAGCAGCTCGATCTTCTGAAGAAGAGCCTCTTCTATCGCGGCTGGGCCGAGGAGATGGAGAGCTTGGTGAAGGATGAGGCGAAGGTGAATGCGCATCCTGTCTACGGCAAGCTGCGCCAACTGAGGTATAAGGATAGCTTCCTCTACAATTATGAGGAGATCGACAAGATGTTCGGCTTGCTCTTGATGAATAATACGGATAACAAGATGGCCCTCGACTACTTCCTGGGGCAGATGCTCCTGAAGGGTAACGTGCAGGGATTCCAACAGTACTTAGGGCTGGCCCGGCAGTACGGCGGCTATCGTGAGATGCCGCTTGGCTATCAGGATGTGATGCGCTGCATTCAGGCTCGTGGGAATGTACAGGGCTCGCCTTATGCAGCTTATGTGAAAAGGATGTCAGAAAGGAGGCGACCATGAAGCGGTTATTATATATCCTGATAGGTATGAGCCTGCTGGCGGCCTGTTCTCAGGCCCCGGCGGAGGTGACAAAGGTAGACGAGTGGCCGGCTATCTACCCTGACTATATTGGTGTGACTGTTCCTGTAGATATCGCCCCGCTGAATTTCAACGCGGCGGATGAACATGCCGAAGCCGTCTATGTCGTAGCTAAGGGAAGCAAGGGAGGCGAGTTGCATGCCGATGGTGAGTGGGCCGACTTCGATGTCGATGACTGGCACCAGCTGACTGCCCAGAACCGGGGCGGAAAGATAGCCGTTACCGTCTGTGTGAAGAAAGACGGGCAATGGCGGCAATATAAGGATTTCGACATATTCGTGAGTGATGCGCCTCTTGATGACTGGGGACTTACCTACCGGCGTATCAAGCCCGGCTATGAAGTGGGGGGCGATATAGGCATCTACCAGCGTAACCTGCACAATTTCGAAGAACACGCCATCCTGACGGAGACCGTCGTGCCCGGCCGTTGCTTCAATTGCCATACCGCAAACCGTACTAATCCGAATCGCCTGGTCATACAGATGCGTGGCGAGGGAGGCGGTACGATGATCCAGAAGGACGGGCATCAGACGTGGGTGGAGACCAAGACGGACTCCACGAAGGCAGCAGGCTCCTACAGCTACTGGCATCCCGAAGGCGATTACCTGGCCATGGCGGTGAACTCTGTCCATCAGAGCTTCTTCACAGGCACAGGGCAGCGTATCGAGGTCTATCACCAATTCAGCAATGTAGAGGTGCTCGACACTCGTACCAACGAACTCATCCTCTCGCCGCTGCTTCAGACGGACGACTTGGAGATATTCCCGGCCTTTTCGCACGACGGCAAGTGGCTTTACTATAGTTCTTCCAAGCCTTGCCGCGTGCCTGCGGAATACGAGAAGGTGAAGTGCTCGCTCTGCCGCATAGCCTTCGATGCGGCGAAGGGACGGTTTGGCGAGGTGGTAGACACGCTGCTCAACGGGCCTGCTACGGACAAGAGCTACGTCTTGGCGCGTCCCTCCTACGATGGCCGCTGGCTGATGTACTGCGTCAGCAGCAGGGGGAATTTCCCAGTGAGCCAGAATGACGCTGAC
>Ga0247610_10002822_pt1 | contig 19655 bp, 26 predicted proteins | sample 174DNAGHGhighgp2_FD_193483 | JGI IMG/M metagenome (GOLD analysis project Ga0247610, IMG submission 193483) | Sheep rumen microbial communities from Palmerston North, Manawatu-Wanganui, New Zealand - 1742 DNA GHGhigh gp2 | ecosystem: Host-associated > Mammals > Digestive system > Stomach > Rumen...
ACTTTTTCAGCTGATTCTTCTGGCTTCTTTTCATCAGTTGCTTCATTATCTAATTGCTTTGTATCACCTAATTCAGGGCCATTAGCAGTTTGAGATTCAGATTCATTCATACCTTTTAAAAGAGCAAAAATGCTATTTAAAGATTCTGTAATAGAAGCTTCTGTTGTATCTTCTGCTTCTTCTGCAGCATCTTCAACACTAGTATCTGCTAAAGTAGCATCTAAATCATCAACGATATCTTTTGTAGCTTCAATTGGAGTTTCAATACCATCATCGAATTTTGAAATTCCATCAACAACTTCTGTATCTGGTTCTAAATCATTTTCAGAAATTGCATTTTCTTTAATATTAATTCCAGAACCTTTAATTTTGATATCTTTACCAGCTTGAATACCACTTGTGTTGTTACCAGCTCTACCATTAACAGCAAAATTAGAGTTTGAACTTACTTTATTATCAGTAGCAGTAATCTTATTAGTAATGCTTCTATTTCTTGTATTATCTATTATTTGGTCTTTACCAACTTTAGCACTTTGGCCTGCAGCATTTACACCATTAACTTTGCTTGATGCATCTTTACTAATAGAATTACCAACAGAATTACCACTACCATTCTTAATCTTTGCTTTCTTAATTAAAGATTCAGTTACAACAACTTCGCCAACTTCATCCTTTTGGTCATGAGAGTCAGCATCATAAACATCAGTAGAAGCTGTATCTGGTTCTTTAGTTTCTGGCTTTTTATCTTCAGTGGCTTCGTTGTCTAATTGCTTTGTGTCACCTAATTCAGGTCCATTAGCAGTTTGAGATTCTTCTTCATCTAATTTAACTTCGTCTTCATCATTGTCATCTTCAGATTTATCTTCTTTGTCATCCTTAGAATCTTCATCTTTAGAATCCTTGTCTTCAGACTTGTCATCTTCTTTATCTTCAGACTTGTCATCCTTATCATCAGACTTATCTTCAGTATCATCCTTAGAATCTTCTTTAGCATCGTCTTTCTTATCATCTTCGTTATCTTCAGATTCAGTTACAACAACTTCGCCAACTTCATCCTTTTGGTCATGTTCATCAGCTGTATAAACATCTGTTGATTTAACATCAGCATTAGATTCAGCAGGTTTCTTTTCATCAGTAGCTTCGTTATCTAATTGCTTTGTGTCACCTAATTCAGGTCCATTAGCAACTTGAGATTCAGCTTCGTCTAATAACTTATTTAAATCATTAATTTTTGTATTTTTCATACAGGGGCCTCCTTTAATATTTTTTAAATTAATATAAAATATTGTTCTTAAAAATTTTTTGTTTTTTAGTTGTCATTTAAACTTTGGTGAATTACTGTCTTTTTAATCTTTGAAGTTATCATTTTTGAATAATAAACATACTCACCATTGTCTTTAATAAAATTATCGTTGTTAGTGTTATCTAATCTCGTTAGAATAACTTTTCCACTATTAGAAAGGTAGCCATTATCATCGATAGTTCCGCTAACTTCATCAACACCTATTGAATATTCTGTTTCTATTGTTTTACCATTATAAAGAATATCAAAATAATTGATTTTATTTTCGCAATCTAATTTGTAGAAATTATCTAAAAATAAACCTCTCATTAGCAAAGCACCTCCAACCATAATATCTTGTCAGTTTCATTTACTTTAAATTTGTATTCTCTTGTTTCAGTAAATTCAAAGTATTCACTTAATCTGTCATCTATATATTGTTTATTAGTTGAGTTTTTATATGTATTTCCATTATCTAAAGATATTGAGAAATCATAATATTGACCTGATGCATCCTTAATTTTAAATATCTTTGTTAAAGATGGTCTAAAATAGAATGTTGTGTAATTTATTGAATCATTTGTTGTATAATAGCCATAATCGTCGATAATATTTTCGTTTGTAGATTCTTCTAAATCCATATCAAGATAAAAATGTTTAGTAGAATCTTCTACGAATATTAAATCGCCCATAGCTTCTAATTCACCATTTTCATTTACTCTACAAGTAATGAAATGGGTGTCACCTTCTAGAGTATCTTTATTATAGAATGTAGATGTTTCATCATTATCTCTTTTGATATCATCATATTTTACAGTTTCAAATGCTAATAAATCATATATAACAACTTTTCCTTCATAAGCTCCAAATATTGCAACTAATGCATCATTTGTAGTTACAACTGTTACATTTGACATTTTAGCTTCCATTATTTCGTTATAACGACCAAGAGATTTTCCAACAACATATTTTGATGGGTCATTGTAATCAATAATCTCTGATTTTCTTTCAATTTTATATGTTCCTGGGACTCCAATAGAATTTCTTCTTATTGATGTTTCATTTTGGATAAAATCTATATTTGAATTAATTATATATCTTTTCATTAGAAAGCTACCCCCGAAACAGTAAAATAACCAGTTATATTTTGTATAACTGAAAAATTTATAGCAACTTCATCATTAGATGCTGCTATTAAATATATAATATTAGAGTTGTTTGATGGACTAAAGATAACATAATCTTCATCAGCAACAAATCCATTACCTAATGATATTGTTACAGGATTATCAAATTCTATTGCAAAGAAACCTCTGTAAAAAGATGTTGATATATTAGTTATATTTTCATTATAATAAAATACATCTTTGAACTCTCCAGTAATATTATTTTCAAGTGCATATTTTTGTGTTAATTCTAAAACTTTTGGGTCTGGTGCTAATTTAATGAGATATTGCTTTAAGTTTGGTCTCATAAGTGTACCTCCTTCTTACATATAATTAATTGTTGACTTGATAATTCTAAAAACTAATAAAAAAAAAAGAAAGCCTTAGCTTTCTTACTTTAATTTTGGGTCATAATATGTTATTATACCACCTTTTCCCTCGATAAGATTTCTTAATTCCTCTGGCATCTTATTATATCCATATTTAGGAATTAAAAATTCTTTTTTCTCAAGAGAATTGAATCTTTCTGCAAAATCTCTAATATTAGGCAATTCATCATCAATAAAGACATTCCATTGAATTCCATGCTTAATTATAGCATCAGATTTTCTTTCACTTCCAAGAACAATAATAGTTTCAATTTTTGGATTATTGAAATACTTTTCAATGAATTTTCTCTTTGACTCTGCAGCAGCTTTTGACATACTTCTGCTAAGAATATAAACCTTTTTAACTTGAGAATCATTAATAAATAATGGATTCATTAGTGTTCTCTTTGCAAATTCAGTTGGTACAGAATAATCATACAAATCAGCTCTATTAAAATAATCATCATAGAAATTTTTTATAATGATTGCTTGTGTAGCAGCATATTCTTCGCTATTCATCTTAATATACTTTGGATGAATTAACCACTCATTCATATTATAAACTGGGCGTTTATAAACATCTGCTTCTTTTAATAGACCTAAATCTACAAAATAATGATTATATTTTCTCCATAGCTTTCTTATTTCATTATACATATCATAAGAAAATGGAACTAAAATATCATCAAAATCAAAAACGTAAACTCCGATTGCGAGTGACCACATTTCTACCTCCTACAGCATAGCTGCAAATAAAGTTACTGATTCAAACTTTCTATCCTTTGAATATTTTAAAACTGCATTTAGAAGACCAGCTTCCTTAAATACATTGATATTATTTATAATAAAGTCTTCTTCGAATTCTTTATTTTCTAGACAATATTCTAGAACAGAATATGATAATGCATTTTTATTATAAATTGTAGCAACATTAAACAAATGTGAAATTTCATCTTCTGGCAATTCTGCAATTAACATCTTCATTTCTTTATCGATTGTATTTGAGCTTGGAACTAACTTAATATTTTCATGCTCAGCTTCTTCTAACATCTTAAGTTTCCAACCTAACTTGTTAGTTGATGTTAAAGCCATAATAAAGAATTCAAGAGTTACAGAATCTTTCTCTCTGATTAATCTATCTAATAATTCTTTTGTTAATTTACCCTTTAAAGATATATTTCTAAAAATACCAGTTCCAAGAGAATTCATATTTTTGATTATAAATTCTTCATTAATTTCTCCGTGATACTTTCTAAGTAATAAATCATTAAGTTCTTCATCATTTCCAAATAACTGAGTGAAAAGTGTTTCTGTTATTTCCTCAGAATCAGCTTCATAAACTGCTTCATAAATTGAAGATTGATATCCAGAATCTTTAGCTGCATATAGAATATCAGGGTTAGTTAAAATTTGAATTGATTTTTTAGGTGAATGAGCCCAAATGCTCATATCAAATAAAGAAGGATATGCTTCAATAACCTCTGGTGTTAAGCCTCTAGCAGCCGAAAGTTGTTCAATTGTTATAAATTGTTTGAACTCTCCAACATATTCTGGAGTTATTAAATAGTTATCTAGATTAGAATCAATTAATGTTTTTATAGCTTTTTCATTATTAAAAGAATAATTCAATATTGCTCTTGTTGCTTCCATTTCTTTGTCTGTAATTCTTTTTAAAGTTTTCATTACCAATTTTCCTTTCCAATTAAAATTAAAAATAGAGACTTTTTTAGTCTCTATTTTTTGAAATAAGTGTTCCATTGTAGAACACTAAAGTATAACTAAAAATTCCTAAAATAGATTTGACTGAAGCATAAAACTTCTTTCCATCAACTTTTAGTATTGTTACAGTTAAACCTGTTTCTTCTTGTATTTCTTTTCCAGTTTTTCCAACAATTATTTTCTTTACTCTTTGTGTAAATATTGTTCTATCAATAATTATAGTCGCACAAAATATAAGTGCCAGTAAAGATAGTGCTCCGAATATATAACCCATCATAAGTTGTTACCTCACTTCTTCAATATAAATATTTGTTGTAAAAATTTTTAAAAATTAAAAGAGTTAGACAGCTGATGATAAGAGCGCATCAATCTCTGATGGAATCTCTCTAATCTTTTTAAATTCACCATCTTTAAGATTTGCTAAAAGTAATGCTTCTTCTTCAGTATCAAAGAAAAGTACTCTCTTAAGAATTCTAGGGTCATCTGGTAAATTAAGTAAGTTTATTCCATCATCAGAAAGAACTCCATTTGAAGAAACTTTTCCTTTCAATTCATAACCATCTAGGTACTTATTTTCATTTCTATTAAAATAATTATAATTATTTTTTGTTTGTTCTACATAAGATTTCTCTTTTTTAACTCTTTTTAGACTTTCATAGCAACAACCGTCAAGTTCATATAACTCATATAAATAACATCCACTTTCTAAATTATCACTCACCCTAGGAAGAGAATCAATAGAGACTAGAGAATCGAAAAAACTAAAGCTTCCTCCAGTAATAGAACGAAAATAATTTTGAAATTTTTTAACTTCTGTATCAATCTCCTCTAAAATTGATGCATCAATTTCTACCACCATATACTTCTTTTTAACATTTTTTAAATTCTTTAGAAACATTATTTCATCCCCTTTCTAGTAGGATATTTAACTAGATAATTTGTAATATTTTCATTATTATACTTACAAGAATCTGTTAATCCCTCTAATTCCAAAAACAGTACAGCCTCATCAAAAGAATTAAAAATAGCAACTACTTCTCCAATCTCAGTAACCGCAGTGAGTCTATCAATATGCCTATTCAAGTCATCTATTTTTGCGCCCACTTCCTTGGCTAAGCTATTACTTTTATTTTTGAAATATTGATGGTATCTTGTAATTTTTCTTTCTTCTTCTTGGTATGAAGTTGGAGATGTATAATCACTCTTATAATACTTACCATCTTTTTCATATACTTCTTCAATTCTATATCCACTAGGCTCTATGGTATTACCAACAATCCCAGCAACAACAGCGTCAAATACATTTCTTATTGAATATAAAACATACTTTTTATTAAAGCACTTATTCATAGTTTTCCTCCTATTAAAAATAAGAGAAGGAAAACCTTCTCTTATTCAATTTAAATACTAACAATATTAGATTTATATTTTACAGTATTTACTTCTTCTATCATAACACCTAATGATTCTAATAGAATATAACCATTAGTTAAATTGTTATTAACCATTGCTTTATAATCAATGAATGGAAGTAAATATTCTGGAATTCTTTCAACTCCTTTTGGAATTGCAATTGCAGAGAAACCAAATCTACTAAAATCTAGTTGAGTGCTGTTATCAGAATCACGTTTAAATACTACTCTCATAATAGCATCATATTTATCTGGTTGTGATTCTTTTAATGCTTCTAGTCTTGGGTCATCTGGTGACGGACAATCTAGTTTCAACATATTGATTTTTTCTGGTGGTACAATTTGATTTTCTGGTTCTAGTGCGTTCCAAGTTAAAACAGCTCTTACACCTTCAATAGTATCTGGTGTTTTATAACTTTCTATAATTTCAACATTCTTTGGAATTGAATATTCAGTCATTCCCATTTGTAATGATGTTTCAATATTTTTAGCAATTTCATCATATTTGTCTAAGACATTTTTTAGATTGATTTGCTCTGGTTCAAGAATATCTTGTTGTAAAATATTAGTAAATTCCTTACGTAATTTTTTCGCAACTGTAGATTTCTTTATTGAAAGACCTTTCATATCTAGAGCTGGTTTAGATAAAAGTTTACCTAGTTCGCCTGTAATTATTCCTGCGTCCTTAATGTTTCGATAAGTTCGTTACGCTTATCGCAAATTAAATATGTAATTACTCATATTTAATGCTCTATGTTACCATAGAGAGCAGACTATCTCTTTACTTGCCAAAATTTAATATATTTTCTTTTAGGATTGTTTCTATATTATCATAATCCCAATATGCGATTCTAAGTAATTTTATATTTTTATCTTTACAGTAATCATTTTTCTTTTTCTCTTCTCATATTTTACTCCTTTTGGCAAGTACTTCGTGCTGTCCCAACGAAATTTAGGGCTCCTAGTCGTTACACCTTCAAAAATTTTAAATTTAAGCTCGGCTCGGTGTTGTCCGTGGTTAGTGGATTTTCACCGAATTCTCGAAGTTAAGAACCTGAATATTTTATAAACCACTATACTATAAAATATTATTCGCAGTCTGTTAAGTTCTTTTTATTATTTGTAAGTAAAATACGCTTGTATAAGAATTCTTGTTTCATATTAATAATTGGTTTTGCTTCATCAATTAAACCCATGTTAGTTGTTAAAGTCCAGAATATTCTCTTTAAAACTTCAGTACAAATATTAATATAAATATTTGTAAGAGTCATTTGTTGAGTTTCATCTTTCTTATCTAAACCTAATAACTTTGTTAATTGAATTAGATATTTGTTAACGTTGATAAATACTGCATTTGTTATATATTATCGTTTCCATAATATTTCTTTAGATTCTTTTCTCTAAAGTTCGGACTATATCATCACCTGTTCTAGGTGTCTTGCGCTAATCTCACTTGAGATATTTAGTCTCTGAACCTTACACATTTAAAAATTTATTAATTTTTTCTTTGTAATTATCGAAATTATTATATCTTAATCTCAGTAATGGAATATTATTAGATAAACAAAAATTTGTTTTTATTTCATCATTTTCTTTACATCTTTTCAATGATTCTTTATTGTTGTTATATCCATTATCATGAAATTCCCCATCATATTCTATTAAAAGTAATTTGTCACCATTATGAATTGCAAAGTCAAATGGCAATGTCCTTATATTTTTACATCTAGAATCTTTGTATTCTAAAGTAAAATCAATATTTAATTCAATTAAATAGTTTTTTATTTTTAGAACATTTTTAGATTCTTGTCTTTTTATTTTATTGCAAATAGGGCATCCTCTTTCTTTTCTTAAATTAACTAAAGAAATAGGAAATTCAAATCCACATCTGTTGCATTTTAGATATAATGTCTTTTCTTTATTATTTATATAAATAGATTTTTCTTTAACAAATGAATATTCATTATTTTGATATAATCTTTTAACATCTTGTTCTATCACATTTAGATTGTTATGAGATTCTTTTCTTTTTGTATTTCTTCTTTTTATAATACTACAATCAGGACATCCACAATGATTTTTTCTTAGCATGATATTTGGTTTTGCTAAGAATTCTCTTCCGCAGTTATGACGGAATTTTATTGGAATTTGTGATAAAGTATATTCTTCTAATACTTCATATTCGTCTTTGGATTTAACCTCAAATAATTTTTTTATAAATTCTTCATTTGTTAATCTTCTACTTTTACTATTTCTATTTTTTGGATAATTACTCATATTAAATTCCTCCATTATTTTTCTATAATGAATTGTTTAATATTTTTAAATTAATAAATACTGTATCTGTGTCTTGGCTGCTGATTGGCATTTCAGCTTTCCAGCAATTCACAAGATTTTCATCTAGATATCCCTATCTAGCGGACCCAGTATGTTAAGTCTGTATCTATCGTAATAACAGTTTTTCTTTTATATTTTGTTGCCTTCTTAAATCTTTCCTCAAATAAATAAGGATAATAACAGAAGTCAATAACTCTTGATTTTAACATCTCTAAATCTTCTTTCATTTCTTCAGCAGGAGCGTCTGCATAGACGAAGTTCTTTAGATTATTAAACTTATTTAAGAACCAATTATTTTCAACTAATTTCATAACTTGATTTGTATAATATAATCTTGTTATTTGTTCACTATCTAATTTATCGATAGTTGGTCTTATAATTTCTGCATCAACACTACCAGATTCTGTTGTATGAGAAACTAAATAATCAATTAATTCACTTTTTGATATTGCATCATCAACATAATCCAAAATATTGAATTCGTTTTTCTTTGTAATAACATTATGAATAAATGTTAAACAATCATCTGTAGATTCAAATCCAACATTATTAGATAAGAACGCTTCCATTCCTTCAATTGCAGTCGTAATTAAATCCTGTCCGTGTCATTGTGATACTATTTTGCACATAGGGATTAAAAAATACTGAATTTTTTTCACCTAAAATACCATAATATGAGTTCATTAGAACTTTATATGTTAACTGAAGAATACGATAGAACACATAATCGTCGCTACCATGTTCTGCAGCTTCCATTTTCTTCTTATTGAACTTTCTCATTTCTCCCAGATTTTCAAGAGCCTTACTTGAAATATTTACTGAATCATTTTGATTCTTATATAAACAAGCATAACCTGATAGAATTAATGGCTCATTTAAATATTTATTTATAAATTGTTCTTGAGTCATAATTTCATTATCAGATGTTGAGTTATTGAAAAATCTACCTTCAGAAACTCTTCTACTACTATACTTATTAAGTAAAAATTCTTTTAGTTCCTGATTTGTAAACTTATCAGCAATTTCGCTCTCTCTTAATTTCTTGAATTGTTCTTTTAACCACAATTCTTTGAATGTGATACTCTTTCCGCATATCACGATTTCTAATGTCTAAATCCATTATATTCCTCCTTTTATAATTAGTTGTTGTTGTGAATATAGTTCTTTAGAATTTTAACATTGTTTTGGTTTAAAATTTTTATAATATCTTCTTAATAGATTCTGTTCTGTGCCAGACGGAGAATGGTCGATATATAAAATGTCAAAATCAGAATTATTTGTCATTGCCGAATCTCTTTCTTCATCACTTTTGAATCCACCCACAGTTTTAATTATTCCTTTAGCTAAATTTCGTGGTTTATCAAACATATGATATACAGTAACTCTATCTGCTAAGTGAGCTTCAACTAAATATGTCTGTGCCATAATATCAACGCCATAATAATCTCCAATTACAAAAGAAGAGTTAGCATCATTTTCAAGTACATAGTTGATTTTTGAAATATATTTATCTCTGAATTCTTCTTCAGTTATATTTCGATGCCCTGAAATGAAGTATATCATTCTCTACCACCTAAAACTCTATGAGTGCCTTCTAAAACAGAACCAACTTTATTACAATCAATTAATATAGAATCTTCACCACTAGATAGAACACCATCTATAGAATATTCATTAAAACGGTCTGTGAAACCAACACTTACATTAGCAAGAGTAGAAGGGTCTCTATTCTTGCATAATGAATCAACAAAATTCTTTAATTCTAATAAATTATTTATTTTCTTCATTGTTCTCTCCTTTATATTTTATACCTCTTAATTCAAATACAGCCTCATAAAGAGGTAATAATTCAATCATTTCATTGTTATTACCTAAAAAATTAGAAAGAGATAAATAATAGTAGTCATCTAAGAATTTTTCTAATGTTCTCTTTCCAGTTCTCTTATCTAATAATGAAAACATTCTAAAGAAGAAAGTGTTCTCTTTTGCACTTTCTTCATGTTTTAGTTTTTCATATCTTATGAATTCACCGTTGAAATAGTTATAACGAGAAATTCCAGGTGTATCATGAGAATAATTTCTAGTCACGATATACTTTCCGTTATATTTAATTCCTATACAGTACCCATCAAACCAATCAGAATGTACTCCTGAAAAATCAAATGAGAAATGTTTTTTAAATTCTTTAGATAATAAACTATTTAGTCTTTTCTTCCAAAATGACCAGCCATTATGTTCTCTAAATCTATACATATTATTTTAACACACCTTTGTGATAGATTCTTTTTGCAATTATTCCTCTGTTGTTTATTGCATTTTTCATATCTTGAGATAATTCCGCAATAGTTTTCTTTTCTCCTTGTTTATAGTTTACTAAATAACCACAAACTTTAAGTGAACTTTCTGCAATTGTTTTTTCAATGTGAGAATCTGTTGGTATCATTAATTTGTCATAACCAAAACCATTTGAACCTCTCATCTCAGTAGCAACTGTAAATTCATTCTTTACAACTTCTTCATCAATGATATTTCCTTCTGGGTCTGATAAAGCAAATCTTGATATCAAATATGCTTTTCTATCCTCATCATTTGTAACATTTTTCATAAGTTCTAAAAGATGCTCATTACGTAAATCATCATCTTCACTAGTTTCTCTACCAAACCATCTTCTAGAATGAACACCAGGAGCATAATCAAGAGCTTCTACAAAGAAACCTGAATCATCGCCTAATGAGTACATTTCATATCTAGTTGCAGCATCGATTGCTTTTGCTCTAGCATTTTCAATTAATAAATCAGAACTTTCTTCTATTTCCGATTTAAAGTTTTCATCGAAGATAAGATTCATTCCAAAACTTTGAAAGTCTTCATACAATTCATTATATTTTCCTTTATTGTGAGATGCAAATAAAATATCTATCATTATTCGTCACCTCTATTCATCATATTCATAAATTGCATAATTGGAAATAATCTATCATAATCCTCTTTCTCAATTAAAAATCTTTCATATCTTTCTGGGTCATTATTTTTAATCCAGTTAATCTTATCTTCAAATCTTTTCTTTACTGGGTCTGAATAATCAAGAGTTATATGTCTCTTGAATTCAACCATTTTAACAGCTCTGTAAAGATTCATTTCAAAACTAACGATTTCAAGATTTTTTATATAATTATGAGAATGATTCATATCAAGATGGTCAATACAGAATAATGGTTGTCCGTCCACGGTCACTATTTACTGTATCAGTGTCAAAACCTCTTTTATAAATTAAATCTTTATAACTTCTTCCATAAGCGTCACCAAATGTATAAACCATCATTTGATGAAGATAAAATCCTTTTACACCTACAGATGGAATAATTGTTCCTTTATCATCTAATAGATATTGATAACCATTAGAATCTACAAGAGGTGTAACCTCCTCTCCGAGTATTAACATCAAAAACTTTTCCAGTGGTATCCTCTAGAATGTAATTTCCGTTCTGTAACCTCATAGTTTATCCTCCTTTTCTTTTTATTTAATATTATATATTAATTATAGTTTTAATTATATTAACTTATCTATACAATATCACTATAATAATATATTATTAGATGAATTTTTAAATAAAAAAGAAAAGACAAAAAGTCTTTTCTTTATTTATTAAATTCTAGCTGTTTTTCCATTAATAGCTGCTAACATCTTTAAAGTAACTTTAACTTCATTTAAAAGTTTGATATACATTCCGATAGCAGAAATTCTTAATGCTACTGTTTGAGTAACATATTTAGATGCTTGGAATAAATCACTTAATTTCTTTTGATAAACTGAAGTATAAGTAATGTTACTTACGGCACTGAATGCTCTTTGAAGAGTTGCTAATTCTGTATTAATCTTAGTATACTTAGCTTCAAGTTTATTTAATTTCTTTTCCATAGATTTAGCTTCACTCATACGAGGAGCAATTGACTTTAAAACTTCAGACATTTGATACATTGTTGAAGAAGTTAAATATTGGAAGTCAACACCCATGTTTGAAACCATTAAAAGTTCTTTATTATTAATAATCTTAGCAACATTTGTAATGCTGTTATAAGTTTGTTGATAAGCATCTTTTAATGCAGTAACGTTGTTATTTGTATTGATTAAATTTTGATATAATCTGTTAGCATTGATTACTTCTAATTCAGCCATACCACTATTGATTTCATAAGCAGAAGTTGTTCCATTCTTGATATCATTAATAGCTCTTTCGAATAATTGAAGTAATAAAGCTAAATCATCACTTTCAAATAAGTGTTCATTATTTGAACCATAAGCATTATCAAATAAATCATAGAAGTGTTGAATTAATTCCTTTAAGTTAATGATATCTTTGCTTAAGTCTACAGTTACAAGAACTGGAGCCTTTTTAGCACCCATATCATAATCTTCTTTCTTTTTAGTATTCTTGTCATAACCTAAAACACCAGTAGCATCAGAAAGCCAATCGATAATACCTTCATTAACTGATTCTGATTCTTTTAAATCTTTACCAATAACATAAGGTTTGATACTATCAAGAGGTAATTTATAAACCTTAATTGGTTTTCCACTCTTTTCTTGATTTGGGTCAAGAGGAATCATAGTAGTTTCAAGTTCTTTAATTTTAGATAATTTTAACTTTAATGATTCAGGATTTAGTTCAATTAAATCTCTATTGAAAATCTTTCTAATTAAATTTCTAATTGCATTAATAAAGTATAATACAACTCTAACAATCCAAGCTCCTAATTGCTTAACGAAGAAAATAACATTCTTAGGGAACTTCATATCAGAAATTCTTTCAACTGTTTCAATACCAACTTCTGGTTTATAAGAACCAAAAATATTATCTTGTCCTGAACCAGCTAAAGCAGCAATATATCTTAAAGTATCATCTGATTTCTTTATGATTTCTGCTTTTTCTTTTTCTGCTGGAGATGGTTTAGTTTCTATTACATCTTCAGATAGAGCATATAATTCAAAATAATTTTGAATATGTTGGAAACCCTTTTCTGCTTCTGCTTGAGCTTCTTGAAGTTGAGAGAATAAATCTTCAAAATCTTGTCCTATTTTTTCTTCTTCTTCACGAAGATATGAAGCGTAAGATGCTTTCCAAGCTTCATTTAAATTAAATGTTGTCTTTTCCATATCTTTACCTCCATATTATAACTTTGAGATTCTATCTCTAATATCTTTTACAAGATAATCTTCTACAACTATTTTCTTTAAAGCGTTATCTACTTCAGATTTTACTGTAACTACACCTTCTTCAATAGAAACTAATTCATCCTTTTCATGAGGAATATACATTTCTCTAAGTGGTTTTAAGTTAGGTGTATAACTTTTTGTGTAATCAATTGTTTTAAGTTCAACTGTTTTTTCCATATCGATTAATTCTCCATTTTCAAATAAATTTGTAGCTTCGCAAAGAGCCATAGCACCTTGACCAAATCTTCCAAGCATTGCATACATAGTTGCTTCACAAACAGTTTGTAAATAAGCAGCTTGGTGAGAAGGTTGTAATACCCAGTCATATGTACAAATTTGCATACCAGGTTCAACAATAGTATCACCTGTAATAGGGTCACGATGAACATTTCCTTGTGCTCTTAAACTGAAAGCAACCTTTGAACCTTGTTCAATTAAACCCATCATGTCTCTACCAATAGAAGTATTAGCAGTTTCACATCTAGCCTTTAAATAATTTCCTTCCCACCAATATTCCTTGATTAAGAAAGCAACATTAGAAAGGTCTACTGTTAATTGTCTTTGAACTGATTGGTCAGCAGGGTGATTTGCTTCACCATACCAAGAATTTGTAGCTAATCTTTCTCTTATATAAGGGCTATTTAATGCTTCTACAAGAACAGCCTTTGGATAGATTCTACCATTTCTATTCTTTGAATCTGCTTCTTGAAGAATCGCAATAAATTCAATACTGTTAGTATTTCTTTTTTGAACTGCAACATCAGAATAGTGCGCACTTTCATTTATAACGTATTTATTCATAAAGAGCCTCCTTTAATATTAAATAAATTCATATAATTTATTGTTTGATTTTATTTCTTCTTTTTATAACTATTCCAACTCTCAATATGTAAATCACGTCTAAAAATATTGAATGCTGTATATGATGTAGCAGGGCTCATAAAATCTTCTAGTAGTACAAGAATTTCATTAATTTTGTCTGCTTCCCAATATGGAATAATTAATGCTTTTCGTCTATGAGCATTAATATGCTCTGACTTCTTTTTATCAGAGGCTTTTATATGTTCCAAATCTAGATTTACTATGATATTTTTCTTATAGTGATATTTCTCTCTATATTCAATTATTAAATCTAAATCTTTAACATAAATATCAAATGGTCTGCATGCATACTTGCCATTAAACTGCTTGTCAGTTTCTATTTTATGACCTCTTTGAATTAGGAATGAAATAATTTTTGCTTTACCTTCTTGGCTCTTGCACTTTGGGCATTCCAATGGTATATTATAATAACCATAAAATTCTTTTCCACAAGTTCTACATTTAAATTTCATTCTACTTGTTTTAGAGAATTTACTAATTAGTTCATATCCATCTGATTGAACTTTTAATTTATACACATCTTCATCTGACTTTTTTGTAATTCTACAATAAGGACAAGAAGACCTACCATCAAGAAGTGTTCTTGGAGATGATAAAAACGATTTTCCGCACTTAACATGAATAAATAGACTTTCTTTATTCATATATTGATAATTTGTAGTTGGAATGTATTCTGGATTCTTTTCTTTGAATTCTTCCATAACTTCTTGGAACGTCATAGTTCTGCTTCTACTACATTCAGGGCATCTTCTTCCAGCTGAAAGAAATTTTGTAGGTGCTACAAAGTATTCATGTCCGCAAGTATTATGCCTTATTTTTACTTTCTCTTTACTGTTGACATATTCTCCTAAGACTGTATATTCATCACCTACTTTATCAAAAACTTCTTGTTTAAACTTTTCAGTATTTCTGCGTAGTTTACCAGTGCAGAATGGACAACGATAGCCTTTGTGAAGAAATTCATTTGGAGCCATGTAAAATTCATGCTCACATGTTTTATGTCTAAAGAATATTTTCTCATGAATACCTTTATACGAATTTAGTACTTCGTATTCGTTATTACCTTTTTCATAGACTAATTTTTTAAAGTCATTATCTGTAATTATTTTTGGCATAAAACACCTCCTTATAATGTATATGTTCATTTTTGAAAAAAATTAACTTTTTAATAATAAAATAATAAAAATTTTTAAAAAAAATATTTATTATTAAAACATATAATTATATATTTATGTATAAAATATAAAGGAAGGTGGTTACTTTGATGAAAGACTATTATAATAAAGTAGTTTCCTTATTCGAAGCAACAGCCGATATGCCTGTTAAAGATGCAACAGAAGCAGTCCAAAATCCTGCTGAAATGCAAATGATTCAAAATCAACAACAAGCAATATCAGGTGAGACTATGCCACCTAATCAATTCGCTCAACAACAAGAAGTGCCTGAAGAAATGGGGATGGATGATGCTAGTTATCTTCTAAACCAAGAAAACAATCCAGCTCCTGCAGTTGCAACAGATGCACAAAAATTGGCAAAATTATTTGATTTATTTTCTAATTTAAAAGATTATTGCGATGCATTTTTGGATTGTATTGGAACATTGGATTTTGATATTCTTGATTTTGATAGTTACTCTCATTTATCTGAACTTCAGGAAAAACTAGAAGGGATGAAGGAAAAGATTGAAGACTATCTAAAAGATGTTTTCAAAAACGAAAAATTTGAAAAAGCTTTATACGTTTATGTATTATTTAGGACTGAAATGTTAACAATCATAAAGGCTACTCGAGAAGTATTAGAGTTGAACAAGGTTGACGAAGAGGAAACTCACAAGTTGTAAATATTTATATAATAAATATGTGAAAAAAAGAAAGAAAATATATACGGAGGATAAAATTATGGATTTCACAAAAGACTATAATACAGTTTTAACTGAAACTGCTAATTTCTTTGCTTCTAACGGTGTATCTATCATTGGTGAAGGTTACAAAGAAATCGCTACAAACCCAGCATTATTTGAATCATATGTTGACCAATTAACAGAAAGCTGCTCAGCTGATGACGCTGCTACTATGGCTCAATTAATGCAAAATACAAATCAAACAGTACTTAAAGAAACATCATTAACTGGTATTCAACCTATTCATTCATTAGCTATGCCAGTAATCAGAAAGTTATGGCCTAAGTTCGCTTTAAAGGATGCTATCAAGACTGAAGTTGCTAAGACTCCAAGATTAGTTATCCCTTATACAAAACCATATATGTTCACTGCTGATGCAAATGGTGATGAAAAGAGAGTTTACTTACCTTATGGTTTAAAGGAAGCTGGCGTTGACGCAGAAAACAGCCCTTTATCAAAGACTTTCGTTACAGCTAACGCCACAGTTACAAATGGTGCAGCTGTTGTTGTTGGTGCTGGTGTTACTACTACAACTGGAACTGGTGAAGGTGCTGCAACTACAACTACTAGAGGTTACCAAGTTCAAAATACACCATCTGCTATTAAGACTCAACCTTATGATGAATTAAGAATTGAATCAGTTACTTTAACAAAGGGTGGACAAACTACAAATGTTAAGATTGGTAAGAAATTAGACCTTAACGGAAATGGTATTTATGCTATCGACGAAAATGGTGCTCAATTAGTAGTTAACTTCCAAGGTGCTAAGAATAGAGTTACTTATGCTTTAGTTGGTGCTGGTGACGGTGCTTCTGTTACTATCAACGCTAAATTCGCTGTTTCTACAGAATACAACGAAGAAAGCTGGTCAGTAGGATTCGATATCGCAACTCAAGACTTCGAAATTCCTTCAGGACAACATATCAATGCTCCACTTCCTATTGAAGCATTAAACGATATGATGGCTTTATATCAAATCGATGGTACTAAAGAAACTGTTGACTTAATGACTAACGTATTCGCATACAAGTTAGATAAAGAAATCTTAGACTTCTTCACTAAGTCATTCATTAACCAACCTGGTAACGAAGCTTATAGCTACTTAAAACAAGAATTCACTACAGGTGACCAAACAGGTGGATATGACGCTAATAGTTCTGCAGCTACATATGCTGATGACTTCTTCTTATCATTCGACTGCAAACCAGCTGTAGGATTCGCTGGTTCTCCAAAAGCATGGAGAGAAGAATTAAAACCATTAATTGACCACTTAGCACAAAGAGTTAAGAACCATACTTATTTACAAGCTGGTAAATTCACTATTGTTGCTAACCCAATTGATGTTCAATTATTAGCTAACGTTGACTGGTCATTCAGAGGTGGCCAAGGTGGTAATATCGATGGTGTTACTGTTGATTATTCTGTTGGTACTTATGTTGGTGCTAATGCTTATACAGTTATCGCTTCTACAAACGTTAAACCTGGTGCTATGTACATTGTATTCACTCCAGCTAGTGATACTCAATTAACATACAAGTATTATCCATATACTTTCAGCACAGAAATGGGATATGTTGACCCTAACCGTTCAAGAGTTCCTTCAATTATGATGACAAAGAGACATGCAATGGTTGAATTCATGCCTGCTATCGGATTAATCGAAATCAAGAACAATGATGGTAAGTCATACTTCAGAGAAACTGGTGCTGGAGCTAACTGGCAAGAATAATGACTAAAATAAAAGAAAGAACTTCGGTTCTTTCTTTTATTTTATTATTTTACATTATATTCAAATACAATATTACCACAATCCCAAATTACATTGTATTTTGCTAATGACATTATTTGTTTCTCTGTTAAACTTTCATCATAGACCTCAGGGAATTTATTTTTTAATTCACTTTTTCTAAATTGAAATCTGTGCTTTCTCTCAATTTTTCCAAATGGAACATACCAATAATTTGGTGCTGACTTTCTAACTTCTTTAAATCCATTTGTTAAATATACATTCTTTTTAGAATCACTCCAACGTAAATCTGCGTATGTTATTATTTTTTTAATATCATAATTATTAATAGCATATTTTAATAACTTAGAAAATCCACCAACAACATTTCCACAGCACGCATATCTTGAAAGTTCATATTCATTTGCCTCTGATTTCTTTCTTCCTAATGCAATACGTGGTTTTATAAATGTCATAACAGCAATTAACTTTTCATTTGAGAATAACCCTAATTTAATTGAACTTGTATCTTCACCTTGAATATGATATTCATTTAAGAAACTATTTTTTTCTTCTGTAGATATCTCTTTTATAGAGCATTTTCTAGCATAGAATCTTTCACTAGTATCTTTGTTAAATATGTGAAGTAATTTATTTTTAATTAACTCTTTTTTGTTATCCCATTCATCTTCAAATATATGGATAACTCTATATCCTAAATTATTGAATTGATTTGTTTTATTTAAATGGAACTTAGAATTTTTACCTTTTGCTTCTGAGTGCCAGTATAAACCATCGAATTCAATTACTAATTTCTTGTCTTCAATACAAATATCTCCTTCTAATGTATATTCAGGAGTTATTATTCTTTTCTTTGAAGCGTCAGGGAAAATAGACTTAACAAATTCTAATAGTTCATTTTCCTTTTCTGAACCATTTGTATAAACACAATATGGGCATTTTGTATGATGAGATATTATATTATGAGGCATAACATCATAAACGTTATTACAAGTCTTGTGTCTTATCTTTACATATTGATGTGATGAAATATAATTGCTAACTAATTCATAGTCACTTCCAAGTATATTTAGAAGGTCTTCTTTGAATTGTTCTTCTGTTTTTCTAGTTCTACTAGGCTTACTTATTCCTCTCTGTTTCATACCTGTTATTTCGTATGAACACTGTCTACAACCCATTCTTCTTAAAAGATTTCTTGCAGTTGCTTCATAAACATTACCACATTTATTGTGTCTTATTTTAATTTTATCTGTTAACTTTGTAATACTATCTGAAAGAATTTCATATTCATCTCCATAGATTTCACGAACTTTCTCTTTATAAGATTCTATTGTCAGAGATGATTTTCTTAGTCTTTTCTTAGCCGCACATACTGGACATCTATGACCATTTAGAAAATCATTTGGTCTCATTTCAAATGTGGTATTACAAGTATTATGTGTAATAGAAATTTTTTCATTGCACTTTTTGTATTCTGAAAAAGTATATTCTGATAAAATATCCTCACCAAATTTTTCAATTAATTTTTTTGTAAAGATTTCTGATTTATCCATAATGTATTCCTCCTTGTCGTCATAATTAGTTGTTATGATGGTTTTTAATAAAAATAAAAGAAAGAACCGAAGTT
>Ga0247610_10002825_pt1 | contig 19648 bp, 10 predicted proteins | sample 174DNAGHGhighgp2_FD_193483 | JGI IMG/M metagenome (GOLD analysis project Ga0247610, IMG submission 193483) | Sheep rumen microbial communities from Palmerston North, Manawatu-Wanganui, New Zealand - 1742 DNA GHGhigh gp2 | ecosystem: Host-associated > Mammals > Digestive system > Stomach > Rumen...
TCAATGCCGTAGTCGTAGTAGCATTATCCTTCGTCGGCAAGTTATAATCCGTACTGCCTGCCCCACCGACGGCATACACGCTATACGTCCCCTCCACGAGCGGGATGTTCAGCGTCTGTCCCTCGTCGCCGATGGTCTGCACCGCCTTGCAGTCATCGCCCTGAAAGACATACACCTGCACTGGGTACGCGATGGTCGTCTCATCACCAGGCGAACCACCACGCGTACGCACCTGCAATACAGAGTTCTTTACCTGCCCGTCTCCACCGTTTTCCACGATTTCATCGAGCTCTTTCTCACACGCCGTCAGCCCCAGCACTGCCAGGACCGACGCAATCAATGATAGTTTTTTCATTGTTGAATAGATTTTGTTATTCGGGAATATCCCCATTGAATATATAACGTAAACCTCTTCAATTTGTTCTTTCAAAGAAAATTTATAGAACACAAATGTAGGCAATTTGACCTGACACGACATTTTGTCGGGTCAGCTCAGAATCTTCAATTGAAACATTCAACTTCTGCCAGGGATAAGAATTAAGGTACCAAACAGGCATTTAACCTATGGCAGGGTTAAGGTAAAATCCATTCAACTTTTTCTAGGGTAGTACAGGCATTCAAAGCCATTTTCGTGGTCATTTGGTCATTTTCGATTTCGGAAATGCGGTCATTGCTCACTATATATAAATATAAAATACTTATATTATAGTGGCGTTTTTGACACCATCCGTTTTCGATTTTGACAAATGACCAAATGACCAAATGACCGCACAAATTGTCCGTGTGTAATTTCTGATACACAAAATAAATTTCTGATAATTTCTTTCCAAAAAATCTTCAAATTTCTTTCGGAGTGATCACTGGGGTTCTGAATGATCACATTTATCTCTCATCTGTCTTCCTTTTTTATTCATAGTTACAGGTTTTTTCTGATTCTACGTTCATAGTTCTCAGTTTATCAATCAAGAGTGCCGATTCGAAGCTCCATCGAAGTTGACGCTACAAAAGTACACAATTATTCTCCATCCGCCAAATGTTGAAAAGAAAAATGTTCGTTAGGAAATCAAAGCGGCCATGCTGAAAGACAAAGTGCGTCACTTCCTTGGAGAGAATGACGCAGTTTCTTCGAGAAAGTGACGCACTTTCTTGAAGAGAGTGACATACTTTATAAATACATACAGATACACACGGATACGGATAAATTATAAAAGTTTATCGCGTACGTACATGCGCATGTACGCGTAGGTTTTCTGGAAACCATCTGTATCATCCGTATCCGTATGTCTGGTAGTGTGGTTAAGCATGGCTCTTATTTTTTCTCTTCCGTTCATTTTATGATGTTCTTTCATAGGCAATTGGATTATTTGCCTACAAAGATACAAAATAAAAGAAGGAAATGCAAGCTTTTTCGCAAAAATCTTACTATGTGACGCAAAAAATGCCAAATGGGAGTTTACATTGACGAGAGAACGAGGATTTTGACGAGAGAACGAGAAGACGAGTTTTTTGACCAAGACGAGAATAATGCTGCCGCTGCAGAGGCCTGCAAGACTATCGTCTAAACTCCGAAACTCAAAAACTCAAAAACTCAAAAACTCATCAACTTATCAACTTAAAAACTCATCAAAAACAAGAAAAACAATTCTTTTTAACCATCATAATCATTGGCGATTCGGAAAAAAACTGTATTTTTGCAACAGAAAAAGAAGTTACGATGAACAAAGTACGCATCACAGCCGTGCGTCAGACGGTCTATCACGACCTGATGGCACAATACGAAAACCCTATTGAACATACTTGCGATGTGAACGTAGGCCAGCAATGGATATCTATCGACGGCAAGCAGCCCGAAGGGATGTGTCCGTCAGCATGGCAGTCGATGCAGCCTTTCGTTGAGTCGCTGGCACGTGGCGAGGGAAACTTCTACGACGGATGGATGAAGAACCCCATGAGTGCCATGATCAGCTGCAACGACGGTTTCCGTCCATTCAGTTTCTATCTAGAGGTAGTGTGACACCATCGAGGATAAAAATATAGCAGCGCACCCTTCATGGATGCGCTGCTTTATTTATATATAAAAGAGGTGGAAAGGGAGATATTACTCGCCCTTCTTCTTTTTCCACAGCTGGGTCATATCCTCCAGGGTCTTGCCCTTGGTCTCGGGCACCAGTCGCCATACGAAGAGGGCGGCAATGATGCAGACGGCACCGTAGAGACCGTAGGTGAACCAGTGGCCGAAGTCGTCACCCTCGGTAAGGTGCATGTTGAACATAGGCACGAAGGTGGAAGAGACGATGAAATTGAAGATCCACTGGAAGGCTACAGCGATGGCCACAGCCCCACCACGAATGGTGTTGGGGAAGATCTCGGCGATGAGCACCCAACAGATGGGGCCCCACGAGAACATGAACGAGGCGCTGTAGATGAGCAGCGAGGCAGCGGTGACAAGCTCCATGCCAGCATGACCGAAGGTGAGGGCTACGCCAAAGGCGCCAGCAGCCATTCCCAGCGAACCGCTGATGAGTAAGGGCTTGCGGCCCCACTTCTCGACGGTGAAGATAGCCACGAGGGTGAAGAGGATGTTGACCACACCCATGAAGACGGTAAGAATCATGGGGTTGTCCATGCCCATGTCGCCAAAGATACGTGGTGCATAATAGAGCACGGCATTGATGCCGACGGCCTGCTGGAACACAGAGAGCATGATGCCAATGAAGATACACATGACACCGTAGGTCATCAGACGCTCGGTCTTGACAGTCATCGTCTCCTTGATATCGGAAAGGATCTGTGCAGCCTTACTGCTGCCATTAATACGTGCGAGGATGCTCTGGGCCTTCTCGTCCTTGCCGATGCTAACAAGATAACGTGGTGTCTCAGGCACGAAACAGATGAGCAGGGCGAAGAGTCCGGCAGGCACAGCCTCAGAGCCGAACATATAGCGCCAACCCGTAGTGACGGTCCACTGGGCAGCAGGGTTGATGGCAGCGATACCATGACCCATCTCCTCTACCAGCGGCTGGATGTGGTCGCCCAGGATGAAGAAGTTGACGAAGTAAACCACCAGCTGACCGAAGATGATGGCAAACTGGTTCCAACTGACGAGCATACCTCTTATATTAGAAGGGGCTACCTCGCCGATATACATAGGACAGATGGCAGAGGCCAGTCCCACACCGATACCACCAATGATGCGGTAGATGTTAAACATGATGAGCAACGAATAGGTGGGCTCACCATAATTAAAGAACAGGAACTCGGGTCTCATGGAACCCAGCGCCGACACGAAGAACAGCAGACCAGCAATGATAAGTGACTTCTTACGACCCAGACGTGTGGCCAGCAGACCGCTGAGTGCCGAACCGATGATACAGCCGATAAGGGCAGAGGCAGAGGTGAACCCGTGCCAGCCGTCGGTATATTCAAAGTCCTGTGCCTCCTTGAAGAAAGCCTGCAGACCTTTCTCTGCACCCGAGATTACAGCCGTATCGTAACCGAAGAGCAGTCCTCCCAGCACGGCAACCATCACAATACCAATGAGGTAGCTGCGGCTACCTGTTGAAACATTTTGATTTGACATAATGATTGATATTCAAAATAATAATGATTTGTCTCAAAAAATACGTGTGCAAATGTAGTAATAAAAATCCAATTAGGCAAAAAAAGTTCTCGTTTTATGCAACATAATACAAAATTGAAAGAAAACGAAACATTTGTTACAATACATATAGAAAAAAGTACGTACCTTTGCATCGTAGAAAGAAAAGAACAGCAAAAAATAAAGTGTTATTAGTTAATAGATATCAAAGTTAGTAATAAGATTGTTTTTAAACGTTAGTTTTAAAAGGTAGTTAGAAGTTGTTTTAAACTATTTAGTTATGGTAAAACTAAGGGAGCAGTGGCCAGTATGAGATATATAGGCCACTGTTTTTATTGTGTATGCAACAAATAGAAAACAAAATGAGACATACACAATAATTCGGGTTGTCTAAACACTATACCTTTGCATACGAAAAGTTTTACCATAATGAAAAAGACCTTTTTGCTGCTCTTATGTTGCATCCTAACTGGCGCCGTTCGTGGTCAGACAGGGCACTTCTTCTCGTCGGACTTGTTTTCCAGCAGTCTCATTTCTTCACTGTGTCAGGACCGTCAGGGATCCATCTGGATAGGTACGGACTATGGCCTGAACAGGTTTGACGGCTATCAGTTTACCACCTACCTGCACGACGACAAATTGCCCACGTCGCTATCAGTCAACGTGGTTGTCAGTCTTTTGTGCGACAAGGCAGGCAACATGTGGGTAGGCACCAACCGCGGTCTGGACCGCTACGATGCGGCCAACGACCGTTTTGTGCACTATCCCTTCCCCAACAACCTCCATCCCCGCATCAGCAGGATTGTAGAGCAGCCCGACGGAACCTTGTTTTTGGGCACAGCCGGCTATGGTGCCTATGTATTGGACAAGAGCGGTCATATACGTGCCCTGAACCTTGGTGACATTGGCGACTATTTCGGCTGTTGTTTCCTGGATGCACAGGGACGCATGTGGAAGTCGGGATTTGACGACAATATCTACATGTGGAAGGGCAAGAAGACAGAGTGTTTCCGTTCTGTGGTAGGTCCTATCCAGGAATATATTGACTATCAGAACGCTGTATTGATACTGGGACTGCACGGTTTGATGATTTATCGTGATGGCAAATTGTCGCTGCTTGATGTGGACGAGAGTGCATTAGCAGGTGGCGAAGCCGTATTCTCAAGTATGATAGCCAGTGCCGATGGTACTATTTATATAGGTACGCGCGGAAATGGCATTTTCCGTCTGACGACCGCCCCAAAATTCCGACTGGAACCTGTCGAGCTGAATGCTTTCGGCATTGACGTGCAGACAGCCATCATCCAGGCGATGATGTTTGACACACACGGCAACCTGTGGGCAGGCTGTCATCGCAAGGGACTGCTCATGGTGCCCTTCAGACCGATGCCCTTCACCTCGTGGAGCTTCATGGCACAAGGCCTGCAGCTGGGATCCACCATCTCGTCGGTCTGTGAAGGCGACGATGGTGTGGTATGGTGTACGGTGCAGGGCGTAGGCGTCTATGGCTTCAACCGCCAAGGAAAGGTGGTGGCCCATCCCCAGTCGCCCGAGTCGGCAACATTTATCTTCCGCGACCGTCAGCAACGCTACTGGATAGGCACCGACGATGCCTTATTCACCTATGACCCACTAACGGGCCGCTATCGTCAGGAGTTGACGTTCGACTGTGACCGCTTCAACGACATGACCAGCGATGACAAAGGTCGCATCTATATCTCCACCTTCTCGCGCGGCTTCTGCGTCTATGACCCTCATACCCGTCAGTTGCTCAACCATCAGATCAACGACAAAGACACCATTCGCGGACGTCTCTGCAACAACTGGGTGATGGGTATGACAGTCGACAACGACGGATTGCTGTGGCTGGCCACCTCATCGGGCATTGCCTGCTACGATCCTGATGCCGACAGTTTCATATCGCAAGGCTGGCAGTCGCAACTCGACGGCATCGTATGCTTTGACGTATGCGTATTGAAAAACGGCAGACTGGCCGACGGACGTGAGCTGAAAGGATGCATCGCCATAGGTACTGAGGAGGGACTGTTCCTCTACGACAGGAATAGACACAAGTCAGAACGTTTTCCGAAAAGCGACCAGCTGAACAACAAGTCGGTGAGCTATATTGTGCAGTCTGCCAACGGCGACCTGTGGTGTGCCACGTCGCAGGGTATCTGGCAGTACTCGCAGGAGACGAAGGCCTTCATAGGGTATGTCAACGGCAACGGCCTGACGCAGAAAGAGTATCTCTACGGCATCGGCATGCATACGGAAGACGACAAGGTGTTCTTTGGTCACAACGATGGACTGACCGTCTTCACACCTTCCGACGTGAATGCCCACAGCAAACAGTTAGATCCCCTGCAGTTGTCGGCCTTCATCGTTGGCAACCAGGCTGTCAACGCCTCTACGATACTCAATGATGTGAGGGTGACCGAACGTGCTGTCAGCGAGAGCGACCACTTCACGCTGAGCTATCTCGACCACACAGTGACGCTTGCGTTCTCGCAGTTCAATTTCGACAATCCTTCCAATGTTACCTTCGAACACCGCATCGGCGACGGACAGTGGATACGCAACACAGAGGGCATGAACAGTTTCACCCTCAGTCATCTGCAGCCAGGCACCTACCGCGTAGAGGTGAGGGCGCAGGTAGGACAGGACTACACACCTGTCAAGGTCATCCACATCACCATCAAGAGTCCCTGGTACAGTTCTACACTGGCCTACATCATCTACGGTCTCATCCTGCTGTCGCTCATCATCTTCGTCTACTACACCCATCGTCGCCGTGTGGCTCACCAGATGAAAGAGGAGAAGATGAAGTTCCTCATCAATGCCACCCACGACATTCGCTCACCGCTGACCCTCATCATGGGACCTCTGGCTAAACTCAAGCAACATCTTATGCCCGACCAGACCGAGGCCCAGCACGACATCGACACCATTGAGCACAACGCTCATCGCATACAGAACCTGGTAAACCAGATCCTCGATGTGAGAAAGATTGACAAGCAGCAGATGCACCTGCACTGCCGTCTCACCAATCTGGTCAGCTTCACACAGGGCATCTGTAAGATGTTTGAATACAATGCTGCCGAGCGCCACGTCAACTTCTCTGTTGACAACGGTGACCTGAAAGAGCTGGAGGTATGGATTGACCGCAGTCAGTTCGATAAGGTTATCACCAACCTTCTGTCCAACGCCTTCAAGTACACCTTTGATGAAGGCACCATCGTCGTCAGACTGTCAGAAAAGGGTCAACAGGCATGCATCGAAGTATCAGACACAGGCATCGGTCTCGACCCCAACAGCGAGAAGCACATCTTTGACCGCTTCTATCAGGGCAGCAATTCCAGGAAGATGAACATCAACGGCACGGGTATCGGTCTGAACCTCTGTAAGATGATTGTCGATATGCATCATGGCACCATTGAGGCCCATAATAGAAAGGACGGTCAGCAAGGATCGGTCTTCACCGTCACCATCCCCTTGGGCGACGCCCATCTCACAGAGGAAGAGAAGGAGTATGACGAGGAGCCGGTAGAAGTTGTCACGAAGCCCGCAGAACACGCATCGTCACAGCGCCACCGTGTGCTGGTGGTGGACGATGACGAGGAGCTGAGCCACTATATCACCTCTGAGCTAAGCCGTTACTACCGTATGTCAACCTGTGCCAACGGTAAGGAAGCTCTGCGCGAATTGCTCACCCACGACTACGACGCTGTGGTCTCTGACGTGATGATGCCCGAGATGGACGGATTCACAATGCTACGTATGATCAAGACCAACCTCAACATCAGTCACATACCCGTTGTCATGCTGACCTCCAAGGCCGATGTTGCCAACCGTCTCGAAGGTTTGGATCGCGGCGCTGACGCTTTCCTAGCCAAGCCCTTCGATATGGACGAACTGCATGGAGTCATCGAGAACCTCATCCAAGGTCGTCAGCGACTGAAGGGTAAGTTCAGCGGTGCCCAGCAACAGGCCGACAAGGTGCAACAGCCCGAGGTAAAGGGCAACGACGAGAAGCTCATGGAGCGCATCATGCAGTCAGTCAACAAGAACCTGAGCGACAGCGACTTCAGCGTGGAGATGCTGACACGCGATGTAGGTATGAGCCGTGCGCAACTGCACCGTAAGATGAAAGAAATGACAGGACTGTCCACCAGCGAGTTCATCCGCAACATCCGTCTGGAACAGGCCGCACGTCTGCTGCGCGAGCAGAAAATCAACGTCACCCAGATTGCCTATACCGTAGGTTTCAGCAACCTGGCACACTTCTCCACCATCTTCCGCAAGCACTTTGGTGTGGCTCCCTCTGAGTTCGCAGGTAAGAAAAACGAGGAGTAATACTGAAAGTTTTACGAAAACAAAGTCTTTTGAAACATTTGATAAAGCCCTTCCGCAAGAAGGGCTTTATCTTTGCACCATTATTTTGAACTGACAAGAAACCATACTACAAAATGGCCTACAAAATAAAACAACAGAGATGAAACATTCATTCTTGACCATGCTGGTCCTACTCCTCGCAGCACCAGCCGTAAAAGCCCAGAACACAGTAGTGGAACCACCACGTGCCACCATTGAGAACCCCATGCTGTGGGCCGACGTGCCCGACCCCGACATCATCCGTGTGGATGATACGTACTATCTGGTATCAACCACGATGCACCTGATGCCTGGCGCCCCAGTCATGCGGTCAAAAGACCTGAAGAACTGGGAGACCGTGGGCTATATCTTCGACCGTCTAACCGACTCTCCAAAGTATGACATGCAGGAGGGAACTGTCTATGGACGAGGGCAATGGGCCACCTCATTGAAATACCACAAGGGGAAGTTCTATGCGCTGCTGGCTCCCAATGAAGGCGGAGCGATGGGCGACACCTATATCTTCACTGCCGACAAGGCTGAAGGTCCCTGGACACTACATTCCCGTATGCGTCATTTCCACGATGCCTCGCTGTTCTTCGACGAGGACGACCGCGTTTATGTGGTCTATGGTACAGGCGAGATGATAGAGCTGAAGGCCGATCTGACAGACGTCATCGAAGGTACCCATCGTCAGCTGTTCCAACGCGAAGCCGACGAGCGCGGACTGTTGGAAGGCAGTCGTATGATCAAGTTTCAGGGTAAATACTACCTGCTGATGATCAGTCATGTGTTTGCCCCAGGACATCATCGTCGTGAGGTATGCTACAGGGCCGACAAGATAGAAGGCCCTTATGAGAAAGCTGTCATCCTGCAAAGTGACTTCGGTGGATTCCCCTACGTGGGACAGGGAACGATTGTCGATAGCAAGGCAGGCGACTGGTATGGAATCATCTTCCAGGATCGTGGGGGTGTAGGACGCGTGCTAACGCTGTCGCCTGTGCGCTGGATAGACGGTTGGCCGATGATTGGTGACGAGAACGGCAAGGTACCCCAGGCCATGCGTCCGCTGACGAGCAACCAGCCTGCCACCAGCATCACCTGTGCCGACGAGTTCTCCTCGTCGAAACTGGGTCTCCACTGGCAGTGGAACCACAACCCTGTGAACACGGCTTGGAGTCTTACAGAGCGTAACGGGTTCCTGCGACTGAAGACCTCACGTGTCGTTCCCAATATCTACCTGGCTCCCAACACGCTCACCCAACGTATGGAGGGTCCCACGTGTAGTGGTACCATCAGCATGGATTGTTCCCACATGAAGGACGGTGACTGTGCTGGTCTGGCTGCCTTCAACGGCGACAGCGGCATCCTGACACTCAAAAAGAAGGGAAAGAAGCTCGTGCTGGAGATGAGTGAGCAGTCGGTGGCCCTGACAGAACGCGAAAAGGCTGTCACCAACGTCGATGAGAAAGTTATCGAAACGGTTGACATTGCACCCAAGACTACGACCCTTTTCCTGCGCATCGATGCCGACTTCAACGTGGGCAAGGACGAGGCAAACTTCTACTACAGTCTTAACGGACAGGAATGGACGAAGATTGGCAGCAGCAACTATAAGATGCGTTTCGACTATCGCCGCTTCTTCATGGGAACCAAGTTCGGCATCTTCTGCTATGCCACCAAGAAGACTGGCGGCTACGTGGATATTGACAGATTTAACTATCAAAGGGAAAAATGAAACGTAGTATCAGCATCCTACTATTGCTCGTCAGCTACAGCGTGGCGCTGGCCTATACCATCCCCTGGGGCAAGGGCCAGCTCCGTGTGACCACCGTAGCCAGGAACGCCGTACGTATACAATATACTGAGGCCTCGTCACCTCAGAGTGTTCTGCCCGACTGGCTTTACGTGAAGCACGACACCGTGAGTCAGGCTGACATCACCGTCAACACGGATAAAGAGCAACAGACGCTCACCGTGAACGACAAAGAAGGACGTGCGGTCTTTACTGCTTTTAATCATCAGATGAGAGGCAGCGAGGCTACCCTGACCATCCTGTCGCCAGCAGACGAGTATCTGTTTGGACTGGGACAGTTTCAGGATGGCTATACCAACGTCCGCGGACTGTCACGCCGACTGACGCAGGTGAACACACAGTCCTCCATCCCCATGGTGCTGTCGAGCAAGGGTTATGGTGTATTGTGGAACAACTATGGCATGACGGAGTTCAACCCTTGTTCCTCCGCCCTCAGCCTTCAGCCTTCGACCTTCGACTCTCAAACCTCCGAGATTGTCAATATCACCACGACAGAGGGAGGCCGACAGGAACGACGCGAACATCACATATTTGAAGGCACTATCGATGTGGCAGAGGCAGGAACCTATTCCCTGTTGCTTGACGTGGGACAGAAGATGGCACGTCGGCATCATTTGTGCATTGACGGCAAACCCGTCATCGACATTCAGAACCTCTGGCTGCCACCCACCGTCTCGTGCATTGTAGAACTGACGGCAGGCCGTCATACCCTGACAGCCGAGCTCTCAAAAGGCGACACCCCTACCCTTTTCTATGACAAGGTCGATAACACTACGGTATTCCGTTCGCCTGAGGCAACGGCAGTCGATTATACCGTTTTCATCGGTTCTCCCGATGAGATCATCGCTACCTATCGCGAACTGACAGGACCCTCACCGCTGATGCCCCAGTGGGCACTGGGTTATATCCATTGTCGTGAACGCTTCCACAGCTCGGACGAGATTCTGCAGACGGCCCAACGCTTCCGTAGTGAACAGTTACCTGTCGATGTAATGGTGCAGGACTGGCAGTACTGGGGCAAATATGGATGGAACTCCATGCGTTTCGACGAGACCTATTATCCCGACCCCAAGGCGCTGACCGACAGCCTGCATCAGATGAATATGCGTCTGATGGTCTCCGTCTGGTCAAAGATTGACAAGCAGTCGGAGGTGGGACGTCAGATGCTCGCCCAACATTATTATATCGATGGAACCGACTGGATTGACTTCTTCAACCCCGAGGCGGCAGCTGCCTACTGGCACCATTTCTCCACCCGACTGGTACCTTTGGGCATCGATGCCTGGTGGCAGGATGCCACAGAGCCTGAGAACGACGATCTGGTAGGCCGTCGTGTCAATGGTGGCAAATGGCGTGGCGAACTGGTTCGCAACGTCTATCCCCTGTTGGTCAACAAAACAGTCTATGAAGGGCTCATGAATGCAGGTGCGGAAGCAAACTCTACACTCTACACTCTAAACTCTACACTGAAAAGACCCATGATTCTCACCCGTTGTGGTTTTCCTGGTATCCAGCGTTATGGATCAGCCTTGTGGAGTGGCGACGTAGGCAACGACTGGCAGGCTCTCCGCCTGCAGATAACCGCAGGCTTGGGAGTCCAGGCCGCTGGCATCCCCTGGTGGACATACGATGCTGGCGGGTTCTTCCGTCCTCAGGATCAGTACAAAAACCCCGATTTCATCGAAAGAATGCTGCGCTGGATAGAGACAAGTGTCTATCTGCCGCTGATGCGTGTGCATGGCTATATGAGCAATACCGAACCCTGGAACTACGGCAAAGAGGCACAACAGGTGATTGCCAACTGTCTGAACGAGCGCTATCGTCTGCTGCCTTACATCTACAGTCAGGCTGCAGCCATTGCCTTTGAGGGGTCCACGCTGATGCGTCCGCTCGTTTTCGACTTCGCCCACGATACACGTGCCCTGCAGACCACATGTAATTATATGTTTGGAAAGGCACTGCTCATCAGTCCTGTCACCAGTCCCCATTGTACGCAGTGGCAGACCTACCTGCCCCAGACGGCAGGCGGTTGGTACGACTATCATACAGGCACTCATTATGCGGGACAGCAAATGGTAACAACAGCCGTTGACCATCGTCGTATCCCTGTGTTTGTCAAGGCTGGCAGCATCGTGCCGATGGCAACGGCTCCTCATCAATATGCTTCTGCATACGACAGTCTCGACATCCGCATCTATCCAGGTGCCGACGCACAGTTCACACTCTATGAAGACGACGGACAGACGTTTGCCTATGAGCAGGGACAGTGTTCCCGCATCGCCTTCCAATGGAACGATGCCCGTCGTGAGTTCATTATCAGTCCTCGCGAAGGTCATTATCCGTCCATGATCAAGCGCCGTCCGTTCCGTCTGCTGCTGCCCGACGGCACACAGCGTACCGTCACCTATTCAGGAAAGAAAATCAAAATCAAGATATGATAAAGAAATCATTTTTGGCTATTGCCCTGGCATCGGCTATGACGGCAACGGCCCAGAACCCTTTCGTGCAGACATGGTGCACGAGCGATCCGGCACCTATGGTGCATGGTGATCGCATCTACGTTTATACAGGTCATGATGAAGATGGTGCCGACTTCTTCTGGATGCAGGAGTGGCGCATCTATTCCTCTGCCGACATGGTCAACTGGCAGGACCATGGCTCGCCCCTGGCCTTGGAAAGTTTCTCGTGGGCCGATGACCGTGCGTGGGCCTCACAGTGCATCGAGCGCGATGGTAAGTTCTACTGGTATATCTGTGCCCACTCCAAGTTGTCAAACGGTATGGCTATCGGTGTGGCTGTTGCCGACTCACCCACAGGTCCCTTCCGTGACGCTATCGGCAAACCCCTGTTCGAGAATGGCTCGTGGGACCACATCGACCCCACGGTGATGATTGAAAGCCTCACCCCCGACCCCTCTCCAGAGGGCGAGGGGAGTAAAAAGACCCAGGCATGGATTATGTGGGGCAATCCCAAGGTCTATTATGCCAAACTGAACGATGACATGATCTCTATTGACGGTGAGGTGAAAACGCTGGACATGACGGAGGAAGCCTTCGGTGGTCCTATCATGAGTAAGCGTGAGAAAGGAAAGCAGTATAAGGACAGCTATGTAGAGGGTCCTTGGCTCACTAAGCGAAACGGGGTCTATCAGTTGCTCTACGCTGCTGGTGGCGTACCTGAGCATATCAGCTACAGTACGGCTCCCCACCCCACAGGTCCTTGGACCTACGCTGGCGAGATTATGCCGCTCAGTGACACCAAGTCGTTTACCAACCACTGTGGCGTAGCCGACTTCAAGGGCCACTCCTATTTCTTCTACCATACGGGCAAGTTGCCCAATGGCGGAGGCTTTGGACGTAGCGTAGCCGTAGAGGAGTTCAAATACAATGCCGATGGCAGTTTCCCCACCATCCTTCCTACCGATGAAGGCGTGAAGCCCATTGCTGCGTTCAATCCCTATCAGAAGACCGAAGCCGAGACGATGGCGTTCTCAAAAGGTATCAAGACCGAACAGAACGATGAGGTAGGTGTCTATGTAACCGATATCCATAACGGTGACTACATCAAACTGCAGAACGTGGGCTTCGCCAACAAGGTGCCTCGCACGTTTACAGCCCGCGTGGCCAGCGGTCTGCGTGGCGGACAGATAGAAGTTCGCATCGACAGTCTCGGAGGTAAACTCCTCGGCACGCTGACGGTTCCCGCTACAGGCGGTTGGGAGAAGTGGCAGACCATCACCATCGATCTGGACTACTCTACCCTGAAGGATATCAATGCCTCATCACGTACCATCTCTGGTCTCGACCTGCCCGCTACTGCCGACCTCTACCTGGTGTTCAAGGGTCGCAAGGGCCCGAAGCTTTTCAATTTTGACTGGTGGGAGATGCGTGGATTGGAGCAGATCAACATGCCGTTGTTCCAGACTAAATACACCGCCGACCCCTCACCGATGGTTGTGGGTGACACTCTGTTCTTATACACGTCGCACGATGCCTCACCAGAGGACATCCCCGATGAAAACGAGAAAAATTCAGCAGGCTTCTTCATGTACGACTGGCTGCTGTGGTCCACTACCGACATGGTCAACTGGACGGAGCATGGTGCTGTTGCCTCGTTGAAAGACTTCTCCTGGCGCTCACGCGAGAACGGTGCCTGGGCCATCCAGACAGTGGAACGCAACGGTAAGTACTACCTCTATGCACCCCTGCACGGACACGGCATCGGCGTTCTGGTAGCCGACTCGCCCTACGGACCTTTCATGGACCCATTAGGAAAGCCCCTTGTATGGCAGAAAGAGCATTGGGACGACATCGATCCCTCTGTATTCATCGACGATGATGGTCAGGCCTACATGTACTGGGGCAACCCTCATATTTATTACATCAAGCTCAACGAGGACATGATCTCTACCAGTGGCGACATCTGCGTAGTGAACCCTGAGGATGGTGTGGCACGTCCCGTCAAGGAGGAGGGTGCTAAGGCAAACCTTCGTGTGTCCTGGAGTCAGAAAGTCAACTGGGCCATTCAGCACTATCAGGAGGGACCTTGGTTCTATAAGAGAAGCCTCTCCCCCAACCCCTCTCCAAAGGGCGAGGGGAGTAAATACTACCTCGGCTTCGCCTCTACCTGCTGTCCTGAGGCGTTGGGCTATGCCATGAGCGACTCGCCCACAGGTCCCTGGGTGGAGAAAGGCTACATCATGCGTCCTACAGAGCGCGACCGTGGTAACCATCCGGGCATCTGCGACTTCAAGGGACATTCGTATGTCTTTGGACAGAACTACGACCTGATGCACCTGGAGACCTTCCTGCATCATGAGCGTCGCAGCGTGTCGGCACAGGAGATCACCTACAATGCCGACGGCACCATCCAGGAGATTCCCTACTGGCTCGACCAGAAACCCATGCAACAGTTACACTGGCTGAATCCCTACCAGCGTGTGGAGGCTGAGACCATGAACTGGGGCTTCGGTCTGAAGTCTGCCAAGATGGGTATCGAGAACACGGGCGTGGTCAACGATATGCCGCTGTCTGTGGGTAAGAAGAATATGTACATCTTCGACCTCAACGACGGTGAGTACATCCGTCTGCGGGGTGTTGACTTCGGCAGCAAGGGCGCCAAGCAGTTCGCCCTCACAGCTGCCAGCACAGGCAGTGCTGTTGTCACCCTCCGTCTCAACAGTCAGGACGGTCCTATTATCGGCACCCTCAACCTCAAATCCACCGGTTCCATCGAGAAATACCGTTCTTTCACCACGAAGGTGAAAGGCACTACAGGCGTCCACGACCTCTACATCTGCTTCGACAAAACCGCTGGCGACACCCGTCTCGACTGGTGGCAGTTCAAGTAAACAATAACCAAAACGATAACAAAAATAAAACATATAACGAGAAAAACTATAGCTATTATGAAAATGAAACATTTACTGATGTGCGGACTTACAGCCCTGTCACTCATGAGCACCCAGAGTGCCCGGGCCGATGTTGACCCCAATTTCTACATTTTCCTGTGTTTCGGACAGTCCAACATGGAGGGCGCTGCACGTCCTGAGGCAGCAGACTTGGCAAGTCCTGGTCCTCGCTTCCTGCTGATGCCTGCCGTTGACTTCCCTGCCACCGACCAGCGTCCCGCCCGTAAGATGGGTGAATGGTGCGAGGCCTCTGCTCCCCTCTGTCGTCCCAATACGGGTCTGACCCCTGCCGACTGGTTCGGACGTACCCTCGTGGCATCGTTGCCCGAGAATATCAAGATTGGTGTCATTCACGTGGCCATCGGCGGTATCGACATCAAGGGATTCCTGCCCGACAGCATTGAGAACTACAGGAAGACGGCACCCAACTGGATGACAGGTATGCTCGAAGCCTACGACAACAACCCTTACGAGCGTCTGGTGACGCTGGCTAAGAAAGCCCAGAAGGATGGTGTTATCAAGGGTATCCTCATGCATCAGGGCGAGACCAATACCGGTGACCCCAAGTGGGCTGGTATGGTGAAGCAGGTCTATGACAACCTCTGTGGCGACCTCCAGCTGAAGCCCGAGGATGTGCCTCTCTATGCAGGCAACATCGTACAGGCCGACGGCAAGGGCGTGTGCATCGGCTGTAAGAAGCAGATTGACGAGCTGCCACAGACCCTCCACACCTCTCAGGTCATCTCCTCTGACAACTGTACCAACGGTCCCGACCGTCTGCATTTCGATGCGCCTGGCTACCGTGAGCTGGGATGCCGCTATGGTGAGGCCGTAGCTCGCAACCTGGGCTTCGAGCCCAAGCGTCCGCAGAACCTGCCTGTTGCCAAGAAGATTGAGATTCCTGCCGATGCCGTGACCGTAGAGAATGCCATCCCCGGCAACGAGTTCCCGAAGATTGATAAGGAGCGCCGTGCCTACTTCCGCATCCAGGCGCCTCAGGCCCGCAAGGTCGTGGTTGACATCTGCAGCAAGAAGTACGACATGCAGCCCGACGGTAAGGGCGGCTTCATGGCTGTGACCGACCCGCTGCCCGTAGGTTTCCACTATTACTTCATGAATATCGACGGTGTCAACTTCATCGATCCTGCCAGTGAGACCTACTTTGGCTGCAACCGTGAGGCAGGCGGTCTCGAGGTTCCCGAGGGTCCCGAAGGCGACTACTACCGTCCGCAGCAGGGCATCGCCCACGGTAGCGTGCGCAGCATCTACTATCACAGTCCCAACTCCAAGTTTGGTGAATGGCGTCACGCCTTGGTCTATACCCCTGCCGAGTACGAAAAGGGCAAGAAGCGCTATCCCGTGCTCTACCTGCAGCATGGTATGGGCGAGGGTGAGACCAGCTGGATGCTCCAGGGTAAGATGCAGCACATCATGGACAACGCCATCGCTGCTGGCGAGGCTGTGCCTATGATTGTGGTCATGGAGAGTGGCGACATCAAACAGCCCTTCAACTTCGCTGGTGGCGGCAGCAACCAGCAGGGACGCTCGGAGTACGGTGCTTCGTTCTATCCCGTGCTGCTCAACGACCTCATCCCCTACATCGATGCCAACTTCCGCACCAAGGCCGACCGTGAGAACCGTGCTATGGCTGGACTGTCGTGGGGTGGTCACCAGACCTTCGACGTGGTGCTGCAGAACCTCGACAAGTTCGCATGGATGGGTACCTTCAGCGGTGCCATCTTCGGACTCGACGTCAAGACAGCCTACGATGGTGTCTTTGCCGATGCCGATGCATTCAACAAGAATATCCACTACTTCTACATGAACTGGGGTTCTGATGACTTCGTCAAGGGTCAGCCTCTCGTTAACAGCCTGCGCGAGCTGGGCATCAAGGTCGATGCCAGCGAGTCTGTCGGTACAGGTCACGAGTTCCTCACCTGGCGTCGCGGTCTGCATGAGTTCATCCCCCATCTGTTCAAGAAGTAAGATTATCACAACATTAAAAACTAAAAACCTATCAGATGAATGTACGAGAGCCATGAAGCGACTCTTATCCCTCTGCCTGCTGGTTGCCATCACTGTGGTGTCAACCTCAGCACAACAGCGTGGTCCACGTATCAGGAAGGATGTGCCGCTGGATTCCATTCGTTTGAGTGATCCAGCAATCCTGGCCGACCAGAAAACGAAGATGTACTACATGACGGGTACGGGCGGCATGATGTGGCGTTCCAGTGACCTGAAACTCTGGGAGGGACCATTTCGTGTGACGGAGTTCGAGGCCGACTCGTGGATGGGTCCCCGACCGATGATATGGGCGGCGGAGCTGCATCAGACAGAGCCCTCCACTACTGGGACCGACGGCTGGTACTACTACTTCGCAACTTTCACAAACCAGGCTGTCATCATCGACACCGTGCGTGGTAATACCATCGAGCGGCGCGCCTCGCAGGTGCTCCGTGCCGACAACCCCATGGGACCTTACCGAGCCTTCGGCGATGCTACCTACCTGCCTGCCAACCGTCCAACCCTCGACGGCACTTTTTGGCGCGATAGCGACGGCAAGCCCTACATGGTGTTCTGCGGGGAGTGGTTGCAGAACTGGAACGGCACTATCGAGAAGATTGAATTGAAACCCGACCTCAGTGGTACGGTGGGCGAACCGAAGGTGCTCTTCCGTGCCAGCGACTCACCGTGGAGTCGTGAGAAGAACGACAAGGGGGAGATCACCTGGAACAAAGTGACCGACGGTCCCTGGCTCTTCCGCACCGCAACAGGACGACTGGGCATGCTCTGGACATCGTGGGTCTTCGATGTCTATACACAGGGTGTGGCCTACAGCGAGAGCGGCACCCTCGACGGTCCGTGGACACAGGAACCCGAACCTATCACACCCCCGGGCTACGGTCACTCTATGCTCTTCCAACGTTTCGACGGCCAGTGGATGATGTCAGTACATCATCATTCCATAGATGTCCGTGGACGTACTGTCCGCACACCCCACCTGTTCGAGGTGGATCTGAGCGGCGACAAGCTAACTGTCAAAACCAAGTAAGATGAAACAGCTAATCATTATCCTCGTCTGCCTCTTGGCCCTGCCATCGGCAGCAAAACCCAAACGTGCTCCCACCGAAAAGGATATGGGCGCCTATCTCTTCACCTACTTCAGCGACCCTACACATGGGCTGTTCATGGCTATGACCAATTTCACGTCGCCCAAGCATGGCTCCGTCATCCATATCACCAAGGCCGAGGCAAAGCGGTTGGAGCAGTATTGGAACGAGCAACAGAAGAAGAAACAGACCATCCGTTCGGGCGAACTGTGGTACGACGACGGTGGACGTCACATCAACGCCCACGGGGGTGGCATCATGAAATACGGCGACACCTATTATTGGTTTGGTGAGCACAAGGACGACCGCACCAGCGACGCGCTGGTGGGTGTGATGTGCTATGCCTCGAAGGACCTGGTGAACTGGCGCAACTGCGGTGTCGCATTGAGCGTGAGCGATGAAAAAGGACATGACATCGAGCGCGGCTGCATCCTGGAGCGTCCGAAGGTGATCTACAACCCCGTGACTAAGAAGTTCTGCATGTGGTTCCACCTGGAGCTGAAGGGTCAGGGCTACAGCGCTGCCCGTTACGGTGTGGCCGTAGCCGATCGTCCCGAGGGACCTTATAAGTTCCTCTATTCATCGAGAGCGAATGCCGGCACATGGCCTGTGGAAGGCTCGCCCATGCATTTCGATGAGTACCTGAAGCGCGACTTCGGAACGGGACAGATGGCACGCGACATGACCCTCTTCGTCGATGACGACGGCAAGGCCTACCACATTTTCTCCAGCGAAGAGAACTTCACCCTGCACATCGCCGAGCTCACTGCCGACTACCTGCACCACACAGGCCGCTATACCCGTGTGGCACCAGGCGGTCAGAACGAGGCGCCTGCTATCTTCAAGCACGACGGCACCTACTGGATGATCACCAGCGGCTGCACCGGTTGGGCACCCAACGAAGCCCGCATGTTCTCCGCGCCCAGCATCTGGGGCCCCTGGACACAGCATCCCAACCCCTGTCGCGGTCCGCTGGCCGAAAAGACCTTCAACGGACAGTCAACGTTCGTATTGCCCATTAACGATCAGTACATCTTCATGGCCGACATCTGGCGTCCCCGTCATCCGCGCGATGCCCGCTACATCTGGCTGCCCATCACGTTTGAGGACGGCAAGCCCGTAGTGCGCTGGCGCGATGAGTGGGAGATAGAAGAACTCAAATAATAAGTAAGCTGTAAGCAAAAAGTGATCATTCAGAACCGTCCCCAACGATCTTTATTTTGAGGTGCGAAGATACGCAAATTATCTCACAACACCAAATTTTATTCTATTTTTTGCACAACGGGTCGGTTCCAGTGTGCATTATTCAGGCAAGCAGTTTTACCTTACTACTGCATCTTTGA